>SXGS01307450.1_pt1 | contig 30552 bp, 23 predicted proteins | sample 3174681 | NCBI WGS metagenome assembly SXGS01 (sample SAMN11356861, study PRJNA531348) | freshwater metagenome | isolation source: freshwater sample F1-80 | place: China: Fuxian Lake, Yuxi | collected 2017-12-25 | reverse complement strand
GGTCGGCGGCCTGCGCGTCCTCGGCGCCAACCACGCCGACTCGAAGGCGGGCGTGTTCACCAAGCGTCCGGAATCCTTGACGAACGACTGGTTCGTCAACCTGCTCGACATGGGCGTCGCGTGGAAGAAGGACGCGGACCAGCCGGGCATGTACGAGGCCGTCTCGCGCAAGACGGGCGCCGTCGAATGGTCGGCCAGCGCGGTCGACTTGGTGTTCGGCTCGAATTCGCAGTTGCGCGCCATCGCCGAGGTCTACGCCAGCAACGACGGCGCCGACAAGTTCGTGCGCGACTTCGTGTCCGCCTGGACCAAGGTCATGGAGCTCGACCGCTTCGACCTCGTCGCCCGGCGCGCGCAATGAGCGCGCGACCCTGAATCCAGCCGGAATCCGACGGGACGGACACCCAACCGCCAACCCGTCGGATCTCCGCTTGCCATTCGCCGAGCCGAGTCCGGAACCCACCGGGCTCGGCTCGCTCCTTGGAGTCGGCGTGCCCGGCGTTGAGTGCGACCTCCGCTTGTGTCATGGTTGCCTGACACAATGGCGCTCGCTCCCGAGGAGGTTGGCATGGACTGGTTGACGGCCGCGTTCGCCGCGGATGCCGAAGTGCCCCTGGAGACGGCGCTGGTGCGCCTTGTCGCCGCCCTAGGCCTCGGCCTGGGCGTGGCGCTGGTCTGCCGGCTGGGCAAGGGCGGCGCGCCCACGGCGCAGCAACGCGCGCTGATGGCGACACTGGTGCTCCTGACCTTGCTGCTCGCGCTGACCACGATCGTCATCGGCAGCAACGTCGCGCGTGCGTTCAGCATCGTGGGCGCCCTGTCCATCGTCCGGTTCCGCACGGTGGTCTCCGACACGCGCGACACGGCCTTCGTCATCTGCGCCGTGGCCGTCGGCATGGCCGCGGGAGCCGGCTACTTCGTGCTGCCGCTCGCCGCGTTGCCGCTGGTCGGGCTGGCGGCGTGGTTGTTCCGCGGGCAACTGCCTGCGACGCTCTCCGCCGGCTCCACCCATCGGTTGTCGATCGTCGGCGCGCCGCAAGCAGCCTCGCTCGAGGCGGTGCAAGCCGTCCTCGCGCGCCATGGCGCGAACGGCGCCTTGTCGGAGGCCGCCAGCCAAGCCCGCGGCGCCAACTTCGAGCGCGTCTTCGATGTCACGCTGCTCGAAGGCGCGGCGGCGCAAGGCCTCGTGCAGGAACTGGTCGCCTTCGACGGCGTCGAGTCGGTGCAGTTCCGCCAGGCCTAGAGGCCTGCATCGTCGACGCGACTCAGGGCGTCCAAGTCACGCGCAGCCCGTTGGTTCCGTTCCAAGTCGACGCCGTGCAGTAGTTCGCCGCGTTGCGGAACAGCACTTGGTAGTGCTTCACGCTGCCCGGGGCTTGGACTTGCACGGACAACGGCGCATCACCGGGCGCAGGGTGGCGTGCGGTGCCCGCGATCGGCGTGCGTGTCCTCAGCCGCACGACGTTCGTGGTGACGCACAGCAATCCGTCGCCGAAGACTTGGCCCTGCCCCGTGCCAGCCGCCGCGTCGCCTTGGATGAACAAGGCCGAAGAGGCGGGGAGGCGCGTCGCCTCGAGCACGAGCCCATCCTGCGCGAGGCTGGCCGAGCCTCGCCCCACCAAGCGGGCGCCCAGCTCGTTGGCAGCGTGCGCGCAGCCCGCACTCGGCAAGCCCGCGTTGCCGCACGGGCAAGGTGTGGGGTCTTGATGGCCCGAGCAGAAGCTCGTGCCTGTCATCGCCAATGGGGGCAGTTGTCCCTCGGCGATCCATGCTTGCACGATGGCCAGTTCGCCCGCCGTGGCGCACAACGGATTGCCTGCGTCGAGCGCGGGATTGCCGGTGCAACCGCCATTCATCGGCATCGTGCCATCGAGCATGCGCACGACCGAGGCGTAGCCCTTGGTCTGTCCGGGGCTGTAGTACGAGGGCGCTTGCGCATCCGTGTAGGCCGACACCGGATCGGGATAGGCGATGTTGAAGCCACCAAAGCCCACCACCGCGTGGCAACCCGAACAACGCGCCACGAACACCGGATGCGCGTCGGCGAAGGTGGTTTGCGCGTGAGCACGAGGCGCCAGCGCGAGCATGCACAGCGAGAGCATGCACAGCGTGCTCATGCAGGTCGCGACCACGGACAGCGCGGCGCAGGAGACCAAGGCGTGGAGCGATGCCGCCACCCCGATGCGCGCGGGGCAAGCGAGGATGGCGTGGAGGTTGAAGGCCATGACCTTGGCATCGCAAGACGCACGAGCCAAGGTCAGGCCAAGGAACCATGGGGATGGCGCAAAGGGGAGCTCGAGGCGCTCGATCGGCGGCCTCGCGACTTGGAGCGGGAGTTCTGGCGCGACTCGGGTCCCTGCTCAGAGCACGCTGCAGAGAGGCACGCCGAGGACGCGGTTCGTCAATGGCAGCAGCTCGTCGCCATCGTGCAGCACGAGTCCGAAAGGCGCTTGCCGGCCGTGTTCGTCGCAGAAGGCCTCGATCGCTCGCCCCTCCTCCGTGCGCAGGGAGGCGTTCGACTTGACCTCGATCGGCAGCACGCGACGACCCTGCTCCAGCAGGAAGTCGATCTCGGCGCCGCTCGAGGTGCGGTAGTGGTAGAGCCCGGGGCGCGGCGTGGCCGTCTCGGCCCACGACGCGAGGTCGTTCCTCACCAAGGCCTCCAGCCACACGCCCGGGCGCGGCAGGGACTCCAAGCCATCCGCGTCGTGCACGCCGGCCAAGTGCAGCGCCAAGCCGGTGTCGGTCGGGTACAGCTTCGGGGCTCGGACCAGCCGCTTGCTGCGCGTCGAATGCCAAGGAGGCACGAGGCTCGCGAGGTAGGAGGCTTCGATCAGCGACATCCAGCGCATGGTTGTGCTGCGCGCCAAGCCCGCGTCGCGGCCGAGCTCCGATTGGTTGAGCAATCCACCCGTACGCAGCGCCGCGAGGCGCAGCAGGCGGCCAAAGCCCGCGAGGTCGTCCACCTGCGCCAACTCCCGCAGGTCGCGGCGCAAGTAGGTGGTCGCGTAGTCCTCGAACCATTGGATGCGGTCCGTGTCCCGAGCGGCCAAGGCCGCCGGAGGGAAGCCGCCGCGCAGGGCGTGTCCGCGCCAATCGAACGCGCGCGGGGAGGCGGAAGGGGTCGTGGCGAGCAGTCGGGCGGCGCTCTCCGCGTCGGGCGCGGAGAGCAACGCCCCCCCCCAAGGAGCGGAGCCCGGTTCGCGGCGCAGTTCGCGTGGCGTGAAGGGATGCAGCGTCAGGTACCTGGCTCGTCCCGCCAACGACTCGCCGCTGGTTCGCGCGAGCAGCAAGTTCGCAGAGCCGGTCAGCAGGAACTGTCCGTCTTGCTTGACGCGATCGACGACATGCTTGACGGCGATCATCAAGTCGGGGGCGCGCTGCACCTCGTCGATGGTCAGTCGTCCGCCCGCCGCCACCAAGGCTTCGGGCGCGCGCAGCGCGCGGTCAAGGGTGGGCAGGTGGTCCAACGTCAGGTAGCGGCGCCCTCCTCCGATGGACGGATCCTGCACCAAGGTGGACTTGCCCACTTGGCGTGCGCCGCCGAGGATCACCACCGGTGCGCCAGACAAGGCCTCGCGCAGGCGCTCGGCAAGGGTGCGGGCATGCCCTGCGCGTCCTTGAGCCGAGTCGACATCTGCTTGGGTGCCCATGCCGTGGGTAAATTGCAAATATGGCTGTAAAATACCTTCGAAAAAGGACTTGCGGCATGCAGATGGCGCCGGAAAAGGCCTTCGCAACGGCCGGAAGCGAGCCGAAGCAGCCCTGAAAAGTCCGAGCCCCGGCCCTGCCTAGATGCATTGCCAGAAACCGGCGCGTCCGGCGCCTTCCCCAGGGAACGCAAACCGCGCCCGCACGAGGCGCGGACGCGGCTTGGGTGCGCGTGGCGCAAGGGCGCGCCGCGCGTCGGGGATCAGAAGTGGTTCCAGAGGTACTGGTTGGTGACCTCGTGGTGGAACTGCACTTCGCAGGCCTTGACCATCGTGCCCAAGGCCTTCGGGCAGCGCTCGGCCTGGGCGAGCTTCAGTTCCGCGAACTTGTCGTGCACGCGCTCGCCGTACATCGCGCGCATCCAGTCGCTCGACTTGTACAGGCGGATGGCGTCGAAGATGTTGTCGGGCAAGAACCGCGTGCGCGTGCGCTTGGCCTCGTCCTTGGGATCCGCCTCGGGGCCCTCGAAGCCCGTGCGGAACAGCGTGTAGAGCGTCTGGTAGATGTTGGTGTCCGGGCCCACCGAGCGGATCTCGATGCGCGCGCTCTTCTCGTTGCCGATCGGGATGCGGATCATCGAGCCGCGGTCGACGGGCGAGACCTTGATCTGGTTCGGCGCCTCGAAGTGCGGGTCGAGGCGGCGGTAGGCGTTGACGCTCGGGTTCAGCACCAAGCACATGTCCGAGCCCGAGGCGAGGATGCGGTCGATGAACTGCCAGGCAAGCTTCGACACGCCGTCCTGGCCCTTCTTGTCGTGGAACAGGTTGATCTTGCCCTTGCCGACCGAGATGTTCGTGTGCGCGCCGGATCCGTTGATGCCGACGACGGGCTTGGGCAGGAACGAAGCCGTCATGTCCATGCGCGCGGCGATCTGGCGGCAAAGGAGCTTGTACAACTGGAACTGGTCGGCGGCGATCAGCGCCTCCGAGTAGGAGAAGTTCATCTCGAACTGGCTGGGCGCCACTTCGGGGTGGTCCTTCTCGTTGGTGAAGCCCATGGCGCGCTGCGCCTCGGCCGCGGCGTCGATGAACGAACGCAGCGGATCGCTGGGCAGCGAGTGGTAGTAGCCGCCGGTGGAGACGTAGTCGAAACGCCCCGTCTCGTGGAAGTGGCGCTCGGCGTCGCGGCCCTTGAACAAGAACCCTTCGATCTCGTTGGCGGCGTAGCACACCGATCCATCGAGCTTGTAGCGCGCGCCCAGATACTGTTTGAGCTTGCCGCGCAGGTCGCCCTCGTACGGCGCGCCATCGCGCGCGAACACCTCGCCGAACACGAGCACCTTGCCGGCGCCGAAGACATCCGAGGGCAGCCAGTAGAACGCGGCCCAGTCGATGCCGAGGCGCAGGTCGCTCTCGGCCTGGACCGAGAAGCCGCGGATCGAGCTGCCGTCGAAGGTCAGGTTGTCGTAGCTCTTGAGCAGGAACTTCTTGTCGTAGTCGAGCATGTGCAGCCGACCCTCGAGGTCGGTGAAGCACACGGTGACGGCCTTGATGTCCTTCTCGGACTCGAGGTACTTGATGCGCTCCTTCTTGAGCTTCTCGGGATCGACGCGGTCGAGGCGCTGCGCCTTGGCGGCGAGGTTCAGCTCCTCCATCTTGTCGTAGGGGATCTCGAGGAAGGTGCGCAGCGGCTTGACGGCGGGCGCGGGCTTGACGGGCGGGGTGGTGGTCATGGTGGGGGCTCTGGATGGACTCCAGGAGGGCCGGATTGGGGCTGCCAGGCTGGCAGTTGGGTGCGCCACGCGGGCGGGGACCCATGGTGCTGCCGACAGAACTAGCATAAAAAACTCTCCCGCTAATCTAAAAATTGCCACGACTACTTCAAATCCAAGAATGCCAAGCCTAATAGCCGCTTGGAGAGACCAGCTTTGGCCGGCTGCCAGCGCCACGATTGGCCGCCGCCACGGCGCATGGCGGCGCGTGCGACAGGCTCCAACCCGCTCGCCCCTTCCGCGCGCCTCCTCGGGCCGTCTAGGCGCCGCTGCGCGGGTGGGCCTTCTCGTACACCTCGCGCAAGCGCTCGATCGAGATGTGCGTGTAGATCTGCGTGGTCGTCAGGTGAGCGTGGCCCAAGAGTCCCTGCACGCTGCGCAGGTCGGCGCCCGCGTCCAGCAGATGCGTCGCGAAGCTGTGGCGCAACATGTGCGGCGTGGGCTTCTTCGCCAAGCCAGCGCGCAAGGCGTTGTCTTCGACGATCCTCTGCAAGGTGCGCGTCGTGAGGCGCGTGCCGCGCGGCCCGAGGAACAGCGCATCGGGCGCGCTGCGGGCAGGCGACGGCCGCGCCGGATCGAGCAGGTACTCGCGCAAGGCGCGTTGCGCGTGGCTGCCGACCACGCACAGGCGTTCCTTCTTGCCCTTGCCGCGCACGCGCGCCAAGCCACGCTCAAGGTCGAGGTCGCCGCGGTCGAGCCCAACCGCCTCCGAGGCGCGCGTCCCCGCCGAGTACATCAACTCGAGCAAGGCGCGGTCGCGTCGTCCGGCGGGCGTCGCGGCGTCCGGCGCGGCCAGCAGGGACTCGACCTCCTCCAGCGCCAGGGCGCGCGGCAGCTTGCGCTCGCCACGGCGACGCGGGAGACCCGCCGTGGGAGCAGCGCCCACGAGTCCGCGCCTCAAGAGATGCTTGTACAGGCTGCGCACCGCGCTCAAGCGACGCTGGATGGTGGCGCGCGACAACTCGCGCGCGTCGAGTTCCGCCAGCCACGCGCGCAGGCCGCGCGGCGAGACGGCACCTGGTTCGTGGCACTCGCGCGTGCCTTGAAACCGAGCGTAGTCCTCGAGGTCTAGACGGTAGGCGCGCAACGAATGGGCGCTCGCGCCACGCGTGGCGCCGAACTCGGCCAGGAACTGGTCGATGGCGCGTGCGAAGCCAGCCGGCACCGGAGGTGCTTCGGGCTCGGGCTCGCGCAGCTCGCGCGGCAAGGGATCGGCGCGGTTCGGCCTCGAGCCGCGCGAGCGCCCCGCCCGCGGCTTGGCGTGGTTCGTGCCTGCACCCGGCGCGGAGTCTTGCTCGCCGAGGTCGGCGCCTTTGGACCGCTTGGAGGGACGAGCCATGCGCGCGCTTGCGCTCAGCTCACTGCTTCGAGCCGGCGTCGCCCTTGGCCTCGGTCTTCGCGCCGCCATGCGTCGCGACCTGCGACCATCCGGTCGGCCGCGCGCTCTTGGGCTCGAGCAACGCCAAGAGCGTCATCGCCGTGCCGAAGTTCTCGCTGCGATCGAAGACCCGGTCGTTCCAGCCGCCAGACTCCTCGCGCACCGCCCACAACAAGCCCTGCAGGCGCGTGCGCAGCTGCGGGCGGTCCTTCTCCGGCAGGAACTCGATCGCCTGCGCGACGTAACGGTGGCCGTAGAAGAAGTAGTACGGTGCGATGTTGAAGGGCGGGATGTGCGTGCCGCCTTGCCGCCGGCGCACCTCGAGCCACTCCCAATGCTCGAAGAAAGCATCGACGGCCACGCGGATGCGCTCCGGCGAGCCGCGTCCAGCGAGGTGCAAGGTCGTCTCGACCACCGCCATGCGCGCCACGGCGGCGGGGATCTCTTCGGCGCTCTTGCCACCTTGCGAGCCGGCGTTCGTGGAGTACTGCACCGCACCCGACTCGCCGCGCGAGTCCTCGAGCGTCCGCAGCGCGCGCGCGACCAACTCGTCGGAGACCGCGTGCCCTTGGGCCTTGGCTTGGTAGAGGATCTGCAGCGTGGGCGCCGTCATGAAGGGACTCGCGCCCTTGGGCGCGTCCGTGCGCGCGTAGTTCCAGCCGCCGCTTTCCGCATGTTCGAGGCTGTCGAGGGCCCCGATCAGCCAGGCGATGGCTTGGACCACCTTGTCCTTGCGCTCGCCCGCGACGAGTCCGTGCTGTTCCAGGAGCAGCAGGAACTCGAGCGCGTAGGCGTGGCCCCATCCGCGCACGTCGTAGCCCTTGCAACCCTCCGGTTGCATCAGCGGGTGCTCGAGCTTCTCGAGCACGAAGTCGAGGGCGCGGTCGAGCGCCTCTTGCACCTTGTCCGAGGGCTTCCCCGCATGGGCGCGGATCAGCGCCGACGAGGCGATCGAGGTGCCGCCGATCCTGTAGCCCAGCGGGATCTGCGCCGCCCGGGCGTCGCCTTCGTACGGCGCGACGCGGTACACGCCCTCGTACGGCCATTCCGCCTTGGGCGCTCCTTCTGTCAAGGATTCTTGACGGGCCAGCAGGATCTCCACGCAGCGCGCGGGGGCCGCTTCGAGCGCCGCGCGCGCGGGGGCCTTGGCCGAGGCCTTCTTGGCGTCGGCTTCCTCCTTGAGCTTCTTCTCGCCCTCGGCCTGCTTCTGCGCCGCTTCGCGCCGTTGGCGCTGGCGCTCGGCGCGCGCGTCGTCCTGCTTGGGCTCGGCAGGCTTGGCGTCCTGTGCAGCTTGCGCCAGAGCCACGGACGCGTTCGTGGAGCCGCCAGCGCCGGCCAGATTGTCCTCGGCGGCGACGACGAGAGGGGCGAGCACGCACAGTAGCGTGGAAACCAGAGTGGGAGCGATCAGCATGACCTCTGGAGCCTACTCGCCGCCTGCGCAGCGGGCTAGAGGAGTGCTCGACGCGAGGCCCGTGGGGGGGGGCGACGCCGCGCGTTCAGGGTCGCTTGTCGCGTGCGCCGGCTTGGCCCTTGGCGACCACCTTCGGGGTCGCCTTGGCCTCGGATCCAGCGGCCTCCAACTGGCTGCGCCAACCACGCAAGAGCGCATGGCGCGATTCGGGGTTGATGCCGAAGGTGAACCCGGACTTCTCGGATTCGTCGAGCGTGGCCTGCATCGCCTTGGCGGCGCCTTGCTGGGCCGAGACCCACGCGCGCAGGTCGACGAGCTCGAGCTCCTGCTTGGCGAGCTTGTCCTTCGCCTGCGCCAGATCCCTTTCGACCACGTTCAACCGCTCGAGCGGCCCGTCCTTCTGGGTCTTGTCTTGCGCCGAAGGCAAGACGAGCAAGGCGGATGAGGCGAGCGCGATGGTGGCGATGGCTAGAGTCTTCATGGCTGTCGTGGCGTGGGTCCGCTGGGACGTCGCTTCGGCCATGTCGACCTCGGCGAGAACCGGACTTGAAGGAGTCCGCCGTTCCGTGCGGTTCCCTTCGATGACCGGACCGCAGGGGGCCTGCCGCACCCGTTCTGCAGCCGCTCCGCGCCCGCTCTTGGCTTTCCTCCACCGTTCGACGACGGATGTTGGGAGATGGGCCCCGAGGCAGTATCCTCCCGCCGCGGCGCCACGCGGCCCGCGTGCATGCCCTCCACACCCGTCTCGCCCGCCGGCAAGCGGCCCTTGCTGGCCGTCTTCCTCGTCGTCCTGATCGACCTGCTCGGCTTCGGCATCGTCATTCCGCTGCTGCCGGTGTACTCGAAGGCCTACGGCGCCTCCGAGACCACGATGGGGCTCCTGTTCGCCACCTTCAGCGCGATGCAGTTCCTGTTCGCGCCGATGTGGGGACGCCTGTCCGACAAGATCGGGCGACGACCGGTGCTCGTGGGTGGCTTGTTCGGCACGGCGGCGAGCTATGTGCTGTTCGCGCTGTCCGACAGCTTGTGGATGTTGTTCCTCTCGCGCGCCCTGGCCGGATTCCTGGCGGCGAACATCTCGACCGCCATGGCGTATGTCGCCGACGTGACGACGCCCGAGAACCGCGCCAAGGGCATGGGCTTGATCGGCGCCGCGTTCGGCATCGGCTTCACGCTCGGTCCGTTGATGGGTGGCGAGCTGACGCACATCTCGCCCGCCGCTCCCGGCTGGGCGGCCGCGGGCTTCTCGCTCCTCGCCGGGCTGTACGCGTGGTCGCAACTCGTCGAACCTCCGCGCGAGCGCAGGCAATCGCGCGTGTTCTCCTTGGAACAAGTGCGTGGCGCGCTCGTCGACGGACGCGTCGGCACGCCGTACTTGTTGAGCTTCTTGTTCATCGTGGCCTTCGCCAGCTTCGAGAGCATGTTCACTGCCTTCGGCTTGGCGCGCTTTCCAGCGGTGTTCGGCCTCGAGGTCCCGATCGAGGAGGCGAGCGTCGAGCAGATCCTCGCCGCGGCGCCCATCACCGGGCGCTACCTCGCGGGGATCGGCGTCGTCAGCGCGCTCATCCAAGGCGGACTCATCCGCCGTCTGGTGCCCAAGTACGGCGAGACCAAGCTCGCCATCGTCGGTCCCTGGTTCCTCGCCGCGGGCTTCGTCGTCGTCGCGCTGGCGCAGGACTGGACCATGGTCGTGCTGGGGTGCTTGTTGATGCCCATCGGCTTCGGCTTGAACAACCCGAGCGTCAGCTCGCTCATCTCGCGCGCGGCGCCACAAGACCAGCAAGGCGCCTATCTCGGCTTGTCGCAGTCGCTCGGCAGCCTCGCGCGCATGGTCGGACCGTTGTCGGCTGGCCTCGTGTTCACGGCCTACGGTCCCGACGCGCCGTTCTGGATGGGAGCCGCGTTGCTGGTCGTCTCGGGCGCGATCGCCCTCCAGTACCATCGCAAGCATGGCGCGAGCTTCCCGAAGAAGGCCGCTGGGCACTAGCTGCTCGACGCGAGTGCCGCGCAGCGCCGATCGCCCCGGTCGCGCTCGAGCCGGCGGAGCGTCGTCGTGAGTTGGCGCGTGCGCCGGGTCGTGCGCGAGCTGCTCCCCGCGCCGAGCGTCGCGGATGTCCTGGCGCGCCTGCGTGCTCGTCGCGGATTGGCCGCCTTCGACAGCACCGGCGGCGCACCAGCGCGCACGAGCCTCGTGGCCTTCGATCCGTTGCGCACCAGTCCGCCTCCGCCCACCCTCGCAGCGCTCGAGGCGTGGCGGACGCAAGTCGTCGATGCGGGTGGCGATCCCGCGCCCACGGACTTCGCCGGCGGTGCCGTCATGGCCTTGTCCTACGACCTCGGGATCGATGGCGAAGAGCGACACTTCGCGCCGCCGCGCGATCCATGGGGGCTGCCGCTCGTGGCCGGCGGGTTGTATTGCGATTGGATCGCGTGGGACCACGGCGCCGGTCGCGCGTGGCTCGTCCTGGGCGAAGCCGCCGATGGCGCTGGGCTCGACGGACGCGCTGGCGTGGATGAGCGCGAACGCGAGTTGCGCGCCTTGCTCGCCGCGCCGGACGCTGGTCCCGAGCCGTTGCGCTTGTCGGGACCACTGCGACGCCTGACGAGCATCGAGCGCCACCAGCAACGCATCGTCGAGGTGCGACGACGCATCGGGCGCGGGGACTTCTACCAAGCCAATCTGGCGCATCGCTTCGAGGCGGCGGTCGAGGGCGATCCGTTGGAGGCGTACTTGCGCCTGCGTCGACGCAATCCCGCGCCCTACGCCGGTTGCCTATGGTGGGACGAGGGATCGTCGTCCGGTTCGGAGACGAGCCCGCGCGGCGCGATCCTGTCGTCGAGCCCGGAGTTGCTGCTGGACTACGATGGCGTCGAGGCGCGCACGCGGCCGATCAAGGGCACCGTGGCGCGCGGCCGCGACGCCACCGACGACGCGCGGCGCAAGTCCGAACTCTTCGACAGCGCCAAGGACCGCGCGGAGCTCGCGATGATCGTCGATCTCGAGCGCAACGACCTCGGCCGATTGGCGCTGACTGGTGGCGTGCGCGTCGAGGGTTGGCCGCGCCTCGAGTCGTACGCCACCGTGCACCACCTCGTGGCCGACGTGGTTGGTCGCATGGAGCCGCGCACGCGCGCGAGCGCCGTGCTGCGCGCATTGTTCCCCGGCGGCTCGATCACGGGGGCGCCCAAGTTGGCCGCGATGAAGGCCATCGCCGAGCTCGAGGGCGAGGGCCGCGGCTGGTTCACCGGCGCCTTGGGTTGGATCGGCCACGATGGGCGCGCTGCCTTCAACATCCTGATCCGGACGATGGTGTGGCGTCCGCGGCCGTGTGGCGCGGCGAGTGCGCAGGGCGAGGTGTGCTTCCATGTCGGCGGCGGCATCACTTGGGCCAGCGATCCGGCCGCCGAGGACGACGAGACGCTTCACAAGGCGCGCGCCTTGATCGATGTGCTGGAAGGCCGTTGACCGGCGCTGCGTCGGGGACGAGGCTTTGGGCCACGATGGAGGAACGCGCGCAGCCCAAGTCAGGCGTGCTCGAGCCGCAGGCGCAGGCGTCCGCGCGAGTTGGCCGTCTGTCGCTCGATGGCGTGCTCGGCTCGCCGGAGGCGCTGCAGTTGCCGGCGTGGTTCGTCGCCGCCAGCCAAGGCTTGGCGTGGTTCGAGACCTTGCGCGTGGTCGATGGGCGTGTCGCGCGCATCGAGCGCCATGCTGCGCGTGCCGAGCGCACCGCGCGGACCTTGGGCGTCGAGTTGCCCGGGTCTTGGACGGCTTGGGCGCGTGACTTGGCCGCCGAGCTGCCGCTTGGATTGCATGCGCTGCGCGCCACCTTCCTCGCGGCTCCCGGCTCGGCCTCGCGTGCCCGGGTGGTGTGCGAAGCGCGCGTCGTCGAGGCAGCACCCAGTCCGCTGCGGCTCGCCTTGGTGGCGCGCCACGATCGCGACGACGATCCCCTGCGCGAGCACAAGCTGCACACGCGCCTAGCCTGGACGCGGGCGCGCGAGCAAGCCCGCGCCTTGGGCGCGTTCGATGCCGTGCTGCTTGATCGCGAAGGGTGCGTCGCCGAGGCCACCATCGGTTGCGTGTTGGCGTTGGTCGACGGCGTGGTGCGCGCACCGCGACGCGGCGGCTTGGCGGGCATCGGTCGCGCACTCGCCCTCGAAGCGGCGCGCGACCTCGCAGCCACCATCGACGAAGGTCCGCTCCCGCTGCACGAGTTGCGCCGCGCCGAGGCGCTCGTCCTGGTGAACGCGGTGCGCGAATGCCTGGCGGTCGATGGGCTCGTCCATGGGCTGTGCTATGGGGGCTCGCGCGCCATGGCCGCGACTTGGAACGCGCGGTTGCCGCAGTCGTAGCGCTCATCGCGACGCAACGACGGGATGCAGCCGGCTTCAGGAGTCCCAGGCGAAGAGCGACCTCCGGGGAGGACAGTCGCCTCGCGGCGGCGGCTTGCACCGCGCTCCCTTGGCCTGGCCCGCACAGGCTTGAGCGCCAGTTGGCGGAGACTGGACGAAGCGGTGACGGCACCGCGGACGCGGGCGAACGGCGGACCCGCCCCGGGCACGGAGCATGCCGGCATGGTGCGACTGGAGGGTTGGTGCGCTGCGGCAGTCGTGCCCTTCAGGCATGGCGCGGCGCTGCACCTGCGGGGAAGAAGCTCTAGGCGCCGTGCGTCCATGGCACCACGATCGACCGGGCCCCGAGGCCGCGCGCGTCCAAGTGCGTGCTCGTTCGGAGGCTTGGCTGGTTGGCAGGGGAGTTGCGGGGATCGATGGACTGGCGCGGTTCGCGGCTTGCACCCGCGCACCGCGCCACATGACAATCTCCCCTGCAGGGCCGCGAGGCCCGTCACTCCACCCGCCCCGGCGGCTACAGTCCACGCACCATGAAGACTCGCTCCCTCGTCCTGCACCTCGCCTGCTTCGCCTGCACCCTCGCGCCCGCGTCGATGGCGGCTCCCGCGCTCGACGCCCTTGGCCCGAGCGCCGTTCAAGGTGCTGCGCAAGACGCGCCCGCCGACAAGCGCCCCGAAATCGCCGCCAAGATCGACAAGGCCAAGGGCATGTGGGGCGACAAGAAGGGCGGCAAGGACTCCGAGATCATCGGCATCATCGACGAGTTGCTCGTCGAGTACCCCAAATGCGGTCCCAAGGACAAGGCGTCCATCGTCGGCTTCCTCGGCAAGAGCATCGAGCAGAAGCGCGACGAAGTGTCCGAGGGCGTGCCGAACAACAAGTTGTCCATGGCCGCGGCCGTGGCGATGGGCGCGATGGGCCCCGAGTCGACCAAGACGCTCGAGGGTTGGATCGACGACAAGCGCCTGAAGAAGGACGTGGCGCTCGTCGGCCGCCTGATCCTTTCGCTGGGCAAGACCAAGGACCCGTCCGCCACGCGCAAGCTGGTCAAGCTGCTCGAGCATCCCGAGGCGTCGCTCGTCTCGGCCGCCGCGCAGGCCTTGGGCGAATTCAAGGAAGCCGACCTCAAGGTCAGGAAGGAAGGCTTCGAGTCGATGCTCAAGGTGCTGATGTCGAGCTTCAACAACAAGGAAGGCAATCCCAACGACCTCATCGCCAAGGAACGCTACGACATCATCGGCTCGCCGATCATCACCAGCCTCAAGGCGCTGTCCGGCCACGACGAGCGCGATCCAGTCGCGTGGCAGAGCTGGTGGAACAACAACAAGAACAAGGACTGGAACAAGAAGGACTGATGGTCTACGCGCGCCGAGCCTTGGATGCTTGTCGTTCGGCGCGCGGTTCGCTGGCGTCTTTGGCGTTGTGCTTCGCCAGCGCCTGCGGACCGGCGAGCGTCGAGGCGAACCAGGCAGGCGCTGCGCCTGCGCCTGGTCCTTCATCGCCGGACCCGGCCCAGGCGAGTCCATCCCGCACGCACCCTGCGCCACGCGCAGTGGACGGTTCCGCGGCCGTTCCTCGACGCGCCGCCGAGGTCGTGGCGACGGAGGAGTTGTCGGCGTTGCGCCTGCGCGTCCAAGGACTCGAAGAGGAACTGGTGCGCGCGCGCGCCGAGTTGAAGCAGGAGGCCGAACGCCGCTTGAAGCGCGAAGAGGAGTGGCTCGCGTATACGCGTGGCATCGCCATGCTCGAGTCGCTAGCGGGTGGCGTGCCCAAGTTCGAAGTCGATCCCGAAGTTGGTCGTCGGCCAGACGCCGCGGCTTCCGATGCTCCAGCTGCGTCCGAGGCTTCGAACGGCGCCGCGTCTGGCGTGATCGAGGCGGACAGCCCCGCGAGCAGTTCGCTTGCCGCCTCCGCCCCGAGGACGGAGGTCGCGGACGCGCCCGGCCACGCGCCGGAGGTCGTTCCCGTGCCCGCCGTCGTGGCGAACGCGCCGAGCATGTCGAGCGAACTGGCGAGCGCGCGGCTGCAGGCCTTGCTGGCCGCCGAGTCGGTGCGCGGCGTCGAGGTGCTCGAAGTCGGGTTGGTCCACGCCGACCACCTCGGGCCGGTGGTGTTGCGCGTGCGCGACGCAGCCGGACGCGTGCTGTCGGTCTTGGCGGCCGATAGGCTGCGCCTCGAGTGTTCGCGCGCCGGTCGCAGCGTCACGCTCGTGCTCGAGCACGGCTACGAGAAGAAGAGCGGCGCCAAGACCACCTTCGAAGGCGGTCCGGCGGATGTCGATGGTCGCGGCGGCGTGCGGCGCGTGGTCGTGGCCGATTGCGACCCGCGTCCATGGTTGGAGGGGATGCCGTTCCTGTTCCGGCCCGAGGCGTTGCAGCCGGCGCCGCACGATGGCTCGATCAGCGTCGAGAGCCTGCGCGCCGCGTTGAACATCAAATTGCGCGAGGATCTTTCGGCGGGCCATTGGCGCGTCGAGGGGCTCGGTGGCGTGCAACGCGGAGTGCTGTTCGAAGTGTCGCTGGCGCAACTCGACGAGAAGGGCAACCGCGCGCGCACTCTGGTCGCGGATCGGTTGAGCATCGCGCCGCTCTCGGCGGACGCGGCGCGTGGAGTGGAGTTGCTGCTGCAGGACGGATCGCAGGTCAAGGTCGACAGCACGACGCCATTCCTCGATGGGCGCTTCCGGCTCGTCCTGCCGCGCGCGGACCTCGCCGAGTGGCGCGCGGCGCGCATTCCGCTGGTCGAAGCCACGTCCTCCACGCCCAAGTCGTCGGCGCAGGACGTCGAACCCGCTCCGGCGATCGATCCACCGCGTTGACGCGACGGCGGGCGCGAGGCGAAGATCCACGCGCAGCGAGCGAGCACGAGCGTGAGAGAGACCCGCACCGACCCCTTCGATTGGGATGCGCCGCAAGAGCGCCCCGAGCCCGCTGCTCCCGCCGTGCTCTCGGTGGGCCAGGTCTGCGCCAAGGCCAGCGGGGCGCTCAAGGCGTTGGGCGTGGTGGTGGTCGAGGGCGAGTTGTCGCGCATCACGGACCACCAGGCCTCGGGCCACATGTACTTCGACCTGAAGGACGCAGCCGCGCGCGTGGCGTGCAGCTTGTTCCGCCCCTCGCGCGCGCTCGCCTTGCGCGGCCTCGTGCCGCGCGAGGGCATGCAGGTGCGCATCACCGGCAAGCTCGAGATCTACGGGCCGCAGGGCAAGTTCTCGCTGGTCGTCACGCGCATCGAGGCCGCGGGCATCGGAGCCTTGATGGCCGAGTACGAACGCCTCAAGCAGGAGCTCCTGCAGAAGGGTTGGTTCGAGCGCCAGCGCCCATTGCCCGCCGCGCCGTACGTGGTGGGCGTCGTCACCAGCCGCAGTGGAGCGGCGCTGCAGGACTTCCTGCGCACGCGCGCCCAGCGTTGGCCGGGGCATCCGTTGGTCGTTGCGCACGCGGCCGTTCAAGGACAAGGCGCAGCCGAGGAGGTGGCGCGCGGCATCCGCGCGCTCGAGGCCCAGGGCGTCGATGTCGTCGTCGTGTGCCGCGGCGGCGGCTCGGTCGAGGACCTCTGGGCGTTCAACGAGCGGCCGTTGCTGGAGGCCGTGTGGAACTGCACCAAGCCGGTCGTCTCCGGCGTGGGGCACGAGATCGACACGACCTTGTGCGACCTCGTCGCCGATTTGCGCGCGCACACGCCCACCGACGCGGCGGAGAAGGTCTTCCCCGACCGCGAGGCTCTCCTGGAGCGCATCGAATCGGCGGACATCGACTTGGGACGGGCCATGGACGCGCTGCTCGGCGAGGCGGAGGCGCGTGTCGAGCAACTCGCTTCGCGTCCGTGCTTGTCCAGTCCGCGCTGGTTCCTCGACGAGCGGGCGGCCCGGTTGGGTCGCGCCACTACCGGATTGGTCGAGCGCATGCAGGGTTTGCTGCTGCGCGCCGAGGCGCGCCTCGAGTCCGCGGGCCGCCGGGTCGAGCGCCGCTCGCCGCGCGTCGAGCTCGAACAACGCGCGGCGCGACTGGAACTCCTCGCCGCGCGCCTTGCGACCGCGCCGGCGACCCGCTTGGAGCGCGCGTCCAGCCGTTTGGACACGGCCGCGCGCACGCTCGAGGCGGTCTCGCCGTTGGCGGTGCTGGGGCGCGGGTATTCGATCACCTTCGTCGAAGGCGCGCGCCAGCCGCTCGTCGATGCCGCCGCCGCGACGCCCGGAGCGACGCTGGTGACGCGCCTCGCCCATGGCGAGCTGCGTTCGCGCGTGGAAGGCGGCTCGTGAGCGACGCCGTCGCCGTCGTCGTGAACTGGAACGGCGGCGAGCGCAATCTCGCCTGCCTCCAAGCGCTCATGCGCGGCGGCTTCGCGCCCGCGGACATCGTGTTCGTCGACAACGGCTCGCGCGATGGTTCGCTGGAACTGGTGCGCGCCCGCCATCCCGAGTTGAGCTTCATCGTGAACGCCGCGAACCTAGGCTTCGGCAAGGCGTCCAACCAAGGCTTGGCCGTGGCTTGCGAACGCGGCGTGGAATCGGTCTTGTTCGTGAACAACGACCTCGAAGTCGATCGCGCCATGCTGCAGCGCCTGCAGGAGGAGCTCGCCACGCGCCCCGAAGTGGGCATCGCCGGGCCGCGCATCCTGCAGCGCGCCGACGACCGCTTCATCTGGTCCGCGGGCGGACGCGTCGACTGGCGCCAGAACCTGTCGAAGCTGCTCGGCCACGATGCGCCCGACGCGGGCCCATGGCGCACGACGCGCGTCGTCGACTACGTCGCCGGGTGCGCGCTCTTGGCCCGCACCCAGCTCATGCGACGGCTCGGCGGGTTCGACGACATGTACTTCGCCTACATGGAGGACGTGGACTTGTGCCTGCGCGCGCGTGCCGTGGGACAAGCCACGGTGTGCGTCGGCTCGGCCGTCGCGTGGCATGCTCCCAGCTCGGCCACGGGCGGCGGCTACAGCGCGCGGCGCAAGTACATGAATGCGCTGAACAGTTGGCGTTTCCTGCGGCGCCACGCCAATCCCGCCCAGTGGGCGAGCTTCTTCGTGCACGACTGCCTCAGTTGGCCCTTCGTGCTGCTCGTCGGCCTCGCGCGCGGTCGCGGGCGCGCGGCGCTCGCCAAGGGACTGGGCTTGTGGCACGGGCTGCTCGGCCGCGCGGTCGACCCCGCCTACATCGCCGACGGCGCCTCGTGGTTGTGGCCCGCGACGGCCGGCCGCGGCGAGGGATGAACGCGCGCATGCTCTGCCGCTTGGCGCAAGCTCTCTCGTGCGTTCTCGCCTGCATCGGCTGCGCCGGTTCGACCGCGCGTCCAAGCGCCGACGAAGTCTCGCGTGGCGGATCCCGACCCGTCGCATCCGCGACTGGCGCCACTTGCGCCTTCGACGAGACCGCAGTGCTCGAAGCTGGCGAGCGACTGGCGTTGCGTGGCTTGCAGCCAGGCGACGCGCGGCGTCGCGGGGAGGCGTTGGCTTCCGCCAAGTCCGCGCTGGAGACTGGTTCGCCAGCCCAAGCCACGGCCGCGCTGCATGCCTGGGCGCGTTGGAACGAGCTGCCCTTCGACCGCGCCGAGGCGCGCGCCTTGGTGGAGCAGCACTTGGCCGCGCCCGAGGCTCCACGTCGTCGCGCCGCCTGGCGCGCCTTGTCGGCCTTGGGGCGGATGGAGGGCTTGTGCGAAAGCTCCATGGCCTTGATCGACGATCCCGACCCAAGCCTGCGCGCGGACGCCTTGCGCTTCGTGGGCGCCGCGTGCGGTGGACTCGTCGAAGCGCGCACCGAGCAGGTGGCCCTGTCCGCCTTGGACGAAGCGCGCGCGAGAGGTGGCTGGAGTCGAGCTTGCCGATCGATCCGCGGGCTCCGGCTTGGACCAGGGCTGCAGCAACGTTTGCTCGACGCCGCGCTGGACGGCGACGAGGACGCGGCCGCGGTGTTGGAGTTCGCGCCTGCGAAGTCGCGCGACTTCGTCCAGCGACTGCTCGCCGCCACGGCGATCGACGGGAGCGCGATCGAACTCGCTGGCGCTTGCCTGCGTGGCGGGATCGCGGAGTCGGATCAGCCCTTGGTGGCGCACGCCGCGCTCTCGTGGTGGAAGGCGCGAGTCGGGAGCGAACTTGGCGCCGGCACGGTCGCGTTGCGACTGCTTGAACTGCACGGCTCCTCGACGGAGGCCGCGAGCTTGCTCGAACGCTGCGCCGGCGACGCCGAATGCCTGCGCGTGGCCGGGGTGCTGGCCGCGCGCGCGCGCTGAAGGCCGGCCGCGTGCCTTGCGCTCAGGACTTGCGCGCCTTGGCGCCGGCACCCTGCTTGCGCTTGGTGGCCGCCTGCGCGACAGGCTTGCGGGCGGCGTGCGATTCCGCCGCGTGCGTCTTCGCCGCGTGCGCCTTCGTGGAGCTTGCCTTCGCGGACTGGCCTTGCATCTCGACCTTGGCCAGCGGATAGCGGCACTCCTTCTCCATGCGCTTCCTGTCCTTCGAGACGGCGGCGAGGAGCTTTTCGACCAGATCGTCGCGTCGCTCGTACAAGCGGTAGCCCTGCGGATCGCGCAGGTAACCGCGCGCGGCCGGGTGCTGCTTGAAGAGTCCCTCGCGCCCCATGCGTTCGGCCCAGCGCTCGAAGCGCGCCCGCTTTTCGAGCAGCGCCTTGACCACGATGGGCATCAGCATCGAGTAGTCCGCCGGAACGGACTCGGTCGTCTGCGTGAACGAGTCCTTGTCGACCTTGCCCCAGGTGACGGCCTCGGCCGGCGGGCAGGACGACAGCGAACCATCGGTCACCGGCGCCGTGGTGATCTGGATGTCGTAGAGGTACCCGGAGATGTCTGCGAGGCCGAGCACCTGCGACAGCGCTGGTTCGGGCTGCAGGTTGAAGTTCTTCGGCACGCCGCCGCCGAGGATGAGCGTGCCCAGCGCCTTGGTGTCGCTCTCCTTCAAGCCCCAGTAGTGGTAGGCGCAGGACTCGAACACCTCGGCATGGATGTCGAGGTCGAATCCGTAGGCGGCACCGCCCGCCTTGGCGATGGCCCACAGCTTCATCGAGTTGAGGAACACGCTGCCGTCGCCGGGCGCCCCGACGAAGACGGGGATCGACTTGCGGTGGCACAGCGCCAACAGCCCTTCGCGCGCGCCGTTCTTCCGCTCCTGCGCCGCGTAGCGCCGGCCCAGGCGCCAGCGCAGCTCGGTGCCGGTCATCTTGTGCTGGAACTCGTCCTCCCTGAGCACCGCAGAGAGGTACTGGTCCTGGCCGAGCAGCACATCTTCGTCGAAGCCGATGTCGGTGATGCGGATCGTGCGATCGTCGCGCAGCGCCGCGTCGTCGCCGAAGATCGGCACCGAATGGAAGGGGTGCTTCTTGGCGTCGTCCAGGGCGCGATGGCCATCGTGGTAGCAGACCGCGTCCGTGGTCGAGACGTAGGCGAACCAGCCCGTGTCCAAGAGCGGATTCAGCCAGGCGTGGTGCTGGCCCGAGGCCGTGACCGGGCCCGACACCGACAAAGTCATCGGCAGGCCGCGGCCCACGGCCTGGTCCATCAGCAACCACAAGCGCCGCAGGTAGCCGCCGCCGAAGCTCGGCAGGCAACCCTCGAGCAGTTCGTCGAGCTCGCGCGCCTCGAGCACCGAGCGCGTGACGAGTTCGGTGCGGGGGCCTTGTCCGTGGCAGCGTGCGTTCTGGTCCTTGCGTGTCGGCATGTAGGCCCGACAGGTTAGCGACCAGCGCGCCGCATTCCACTTGCGCGACCACTTCGGGCGCGTCGCGCGCGACGGCGCGTCAGCCCAGCACCTTGGTGGCGGTGAGGATGGCGACGAAGACGCCCATCAGGCTCTCGCCCGCGATGAGCCCCGAGGCGACCGGCACTGCGATGCGCGCGGCGAGCTCCGGCTTGGCGCGGCGGAACCACTCGGCCAGGGCCGAGCCCGCGAACATGGCGAGGCCGTTGCTGCCGGGGACGACCATCGCGATGCCCAGCCCGGAGGCCGAAGGCACGCAGGCCTTGATGCGCTTGGGCGCCCAGTGTTCGAGCAACGCGAGGGCGGCGCCGAGCACGAGGCCCACGACGATCCCCATGCGCGCCCATGGATGCAGCGCGCCCACGCCATTGGCAAAGGCCTCCGACACGCCCGCCCACACGAGGCACGACGGCGCCGGCCAGTCCTCTCCACCCAGCATGGCCGGGTCGGGGATGAGCAGCGCGAAGGCCGGCACGATGATGGCCGCGCCGACGAAAACGCCGATCATCTGCGCCCAGAACTGCGCGCGCGGGTTGCCGCCGAGCAACCAGCCGGTCTTGAGCGTGGTCAACAGATCCGCCGCGTGCAGGCCGATGCCGCCCGTCACGTTCGCGCTCATGATGTTGCCCCCGAGGTTGCCGGGAGTGAGCACGCCGTAGACAAGCTGAGTGACCGGGCCCAGCGCCTTCGTGGGCGTCACGTCTGTCTCGCCGGTGACGCGCGCCGCGACGAAGCCCATCACCAGCGACAACGGCACCGCGATGGCGCCGGCCCACCAAGGGATGCCGAACAACACGACCATCAGCCAGACCACCGCCGGCGCCAGCAGCACGAAGCCGAGGGGGAACCACGAAGCGGGGCACTCGATGTCGTCGATCGGGTGGGTGGCGCGTGGTCCGCCCGTCAAGCTGCGGCCGATGCCGCTGAAGCTGCGCGCGATGCTGCGCCAGCCGAGCGCGAACGAGGTCAGGCCGGAGGCGACCAGCAGCGCCGCGCCGGGCCACACGGTGAATTGGACGATGGTCTTGTACGAGGGCGACTCGATGAAGCCCTGCGCGACCAAGGACGGCGCCAGCACGGCGTAGGTCAAGAGGCTCCCGAGCAGGAGCGACCAACCCGTGCGGAAGTTCATCAGCGCGCCGGCGCCCAGCAGCACGACCTCGGTCTTGATGGCGAGCGTCCACTTGGCCGCGGCTTGGCCCGCGATCTCCAGCGGGATCGGGATGGCGCCGGGCAAGTTGAACGGCATGAAGCCCGCCTTGAGGTCGCGCAGCAACGCGATCGATCCCGCGAAGAGCCCGCTCCACGCCAACGCCTTGGCCTGGACGCCATCGCCCTTGCGCACTTCGTTCGATCCCGCGCGCTCGTCGCCGTGCAGCGCACGCAGCGTCTCGGCCGTCGCCGTGCCCGTGGGGAACGGCAGCGATTCCTGGTTGATCAATTGGCGCTTGATCGGGATCGCCGTCAGCACGCCGAGCATGGCGATCAGCGCGAACCACAGCATCATCGGCAACAAGTCGGGACGCACGGCCGTGACCATCAAGAGCGCGCCGAAGGCCGCCATGTTCCCGCCGCCGGTCATGTAGCCCGCGCCCGAGGCCACCGTGGTCAGCGCGTTGTTCTCGAGGATCGACAACGGCCGTCGCGCGAGGCCCAGCTTGGCGAGGATGCCGAAGCTCGCGAAGGCGAGGATCGCGGCCGTGATCGTGACGCCCATCGACCAGCCCGTCTTGAAGAAGACATAGAGGTTCGAGAGGCACATGACCACGCCGATGACGGCACCGCCGAGCGCGGCGCGCAGCGTGAGTTGGCGCTGGTCGCGGCTGAACGAGTTGGCGATCCAGTCGGCTTCAGGGTCGATGGGGCGGGCCGCGTCGGTCATGCTGGAACATCCAATCTCGGTCGGGGGGGGCGGTCCGGCGGCGCCGGGCGCTGCAAGGAGCCTAGCCGCAGCCCGGCCCGCGCGCAGCCCCGCAGGCTCCACCGTTGCGGCGCAGCGGTCAAGCGGGGAGGATGATGCGGCCGAAAGACGCAGGAACCATGGACTTCAACGCACAAGCGCAAGCCAAGTACGCCAAGCAAGACTACTCGCCCAAGCGGCGCATCGAAGGCCTCGAGATCGTGGAGCTCAAGCGCTTCAACGACGACGGCGGCTCGATGTGCGAGCTCGGTCGCATGGACCAGGGCCTGCACAAGCAGCTCCCGGGCTTCGTCGTGCGCCAGATCAACTACAGCGTGATGGAACCCTTGGCGATCAAGGCCTTCCACCTGCACCAGCGCCAGACCGACGTGTGGTTCGTGCCGCCGACCGACAAGATGCTGCTGGTGGTCGCCGATGTGCGCGCTGGTTCGCCGACGGAGGGCATGGTGCAGCGCATCGTGCTGGGCGACGGCAACTCGCGTCTCGTGCGGATCCCGCCGGGCGTCGCGCATGGAGTCAAGAACCTGCGTCCCGCGACCTGCGGCCAGATCATCTACTTCGTCGACGTGCAGTTCTCGACCGACGAGCACTGCGACGAGGGTCGCTTGTCGTGGGATCACTTCGGCACGCAGGTCTGGGACGTCGAGCGCGGTTGAGAGCGCGCCGCGCCCGCGCGCCAAGGACGCCGCGCGCGACGACGCGTGGCCATCCAAGCGAGCACTTGGCATTCCCTGCGAACGAGTGTCGTTCCAAACGAAGACGGGCCGGGATGCACTCCCGGCCCGTCTTCCTTCCATCGCGGCTGGCGCCGCGCGCGCTCAAGGCGCCCAGGTGATGCTGTAGCCGTTCGTAAGGTTGAACGTGCTGGCCGTGCAGAACGCGGCGGCGTTGCGGTACCAGACCTGGTAGTTGCGCGTGGCGCCGGCCGTGACCGCGCCGCGCACCGACACCGACTGGTCGGCGCCCGTCGGATACTGCGAAGCTCCGCCCGCGTTGGTCTTCGTGCCGAGGCGGATGACGGTGCCCGCGGCGCAGCGCAGGCCGTCGCCGAAGGCCACGCCCAGCCCGGCGCCCGACTGGCTCGAGCCTTGGAAGTACAGCGCGCTGCTGTTCGGCATGCCCGAGCCTTGGAGGGCGACCGTGTCGTTGGCGATGCTGGCGACGCCGGAGCCGACGAGCAAGGCGCCGTTGCCGAGGCTGCTCAGGCAACCCGTGCCCGCGCCCACGGCCGCATTGTTGCCGCACGGGCAGGCCGTGCTGGCGCCATCGCCGAAGCAGAACCCGGCGCCCGGAGCGGTCGGCGCACCGACGATCTGGAAGCCGTTCACCGTGCCGTAGTTGGTGCCCGGAGTGCCGAGCGTGTCGGTGATGACCGTCAGGTTGGCGCCGGCGGCGATCGAGACGGTGTGGCGCTGGTAGGTCACGCCTTGGACGTGGGGCGAGCCGTTCCAAAGCGCCGGACCGACTTGCAGTTGACCTTCCGCCGAACCGGTGACCGAGACCTTCGTGTAGTAGGTCTGCGGGAAGTCGGGCGCGATGGCGTAGGTGTAGACCGTGTAGTTGCCGGCCGCGAGACCCGCGACCGTCCAGGTGATCGAGCCGCCCGGCGAACCGAGCGAAGTGTTGCCGACATCGGCGGCATCCTCGAGGAGCAGGTCGTCGTCGCCCGACCAGTTGGGGTTGTTGATGGCGAAGTCGCCGAAGCCGCCGACTGGCGTGATCGTCACGGGCGTGGTGTTGCCGAGGATGTCGACCAGCGCGACCGCGAGTTGGGAAGTCGTGCTGACGCCGTTCCACACGCCGGCTTGTCCGGCGGCGGCACCGTAGGTGGAGGAGGGCAAGGGGTGCGTCTGCTGCGCGCCGCAGTCGATGTTGAACGACTGGGCTTGAGCAAGGGAGGCGAGGCCGCAGGTGGCCACGGAGATGAGGAGGCGCATGGTGTACCTGTGTAGGTGTTGGAGAGCTGCTGGTGGACGATGTGGAAGCCGCGCCCGAGAGAAGGGCAGGCGGTGGCCACGCAGGAAGGCCACTACGCACACCATCATGCCATCGAGAGGCCGGGAAGGTAAGTGAGGAAGTTGCAAATCGGTGTGCGGGCTCTCGCGAACGGGACCGCGCCGGCAACTGGTCCAGCCCGCAGCGGCCCAGGCGGGTACCGCCGCCTCAAGTCGTTTGGCTGTCGCCCTCTACGATCGCGATCATGCGTTCCAAGCTGAGTCGCGCCTGTGCCGCCAACTCGCCGCGTTCTGCTTCACCCAAGCGCTCGCGGCGTCCCGTGGATTCGTCGACCACATCGCCCGCCAGCACGCGATTGGCCGTGGGGGGGCGTCCAAGGCGCAGCAGGTCGAGCATGCCGGCGAGGTGCGGCGGATCGTTGCGTGCCATTGTCGCGCAGCCGCAACCCGCGGCCGGATAGCCGGGTTCGGGAATCTCGGTCAGGTGCGCGATGGACACGCCGCGCGCGGCGGCTTGCTGGCGCGCGTTGCGCACGAAGTGTCCTTCGGTGCCGATGGCCAACTTGTCGCCGGGCTTGGCATCCATCACGGCGCGCCACAGGTAGTCCGTCGAGCCCGATCCATCGGCGGCGACGACGGTCTCCAACGGCGATTCCGGGTGCACCAATACCTGCCAGCCATGCCGCTTCCAGTACGCGACATGCTCGGGACGGAAGACGGTGTGCACGCCGCAGAAGCTGCCCCACAAGATCATCTGCGCGCGATCGAGCGCCGCGAATCCACCCGCGGTGTCGCGGATGGTCGCGCCGGCGGCGAGTTGCTTGGGATCGGGCAGTTGCACGACGCGCGCGGGGTCGAGCCCGAGCTTGTGGCCCGTGTTGCGGCCCAAGTGGTGGTCGGGGACGAAGAGCACCTTCTTGCCGCGCGAAAGGGCCCACGCGACGACCTTGTGCGCGTTCGAACTCGTGCAGACCGCGCCGCCGGTGCGCCCGGCGATGGCCTTCACGCGGCCGCCGGTGTTCATGTAGGCGATCACGCACAACTCGTCGCCATAGCGAGCGACGAGGTCCTCGGCCACGGGCGCGACCATCCAGTCCTTGGCCAGCATCTCCATCGTGCAACCGGCCTTGGGGTTGGTGATCCACACGCTCTGGTCTTCGCGCGCGAGCAGCGCGATCGACTCGGCCATGAAGTGCACGGCCGATTCGACGATGTGCTTGGCGTCGGGGTTGCGCGCGGCCGACAGCGCCAGTTGGTAGCTGTCGGCGATGCGGCCGCCGTAGCGCTCGACGAGCTTGACGATCTCGCCGCCCATGTAGAAGTGCGCCAGGAGCAGGAGCGACGGACCGAAGTGGTCGACGGCCGGGATGGCGTAGCGGTCGAGCCACGGCAGCACCGTGCCGGGCTTCCTGTCCGGCAGCGCGAGGTACTCCTCCGCGTAGGGCTTGAACTCCTCCTGGTACCAGTCGAGCGGCAGGTCCGTCTGGCACAGGGGGATCTCGGGACGCAGGACGATGCCCGAGGGGCGCGGTCCGGAGGTGGTCGAGGCGCTGCGCATCGTCGCGACAGTCTAGCGGCGGACGCGTAGGATGCGCGCATGCTGGTGGTGGTCGCGGCGAGCATGGCGTGGTTCGCGTCGGCGTTGGCGTGCGCGGGACAGGATCCCTTCGCGGCTGGAGCCGTGGAGATCCGCGCGGAAGCCTCGAAGCGGGAGACGCGGCTCGTCGGGGACCATGTCGTGCAGGGCGAGCGCGCGGCGCTCGTCGTGTCGGGAGTGCGCGACGCCACGCTCGACTTGTCCGGACTGGTGCTGCGCGGCGCGGTCGAGGGCACGCCGCGCGACAGCATGGTCGGCACCGGGATCCTGCTCGAGGACTGCGTGGGCGTGACCATCAAGGGTGGCGTGCTGCGCGGCTACAAGGTGGCGCTGCGGCTCGAGCGTTGCGTGGGCGTCGAGGTGGCCGGGCTCTCGGTGCCCGAGGGTTGGGCGATGCGCCTGCGCTCCAGCGATTGCGCCGAGGATGGCGCGGACTGGCTGTGGCCGCACGAGAACGACAAGGACGAATGGGCTCGCGACTACGGCGCGGCGGTGAGCGTGGTGGACTCGAGCGGCGTCAAGCTGCACGGCGTGCGCGTGCGCGGCATGCAGAACGGCATCCAACTGGTGCGCAGCCATGGTGCGCTCGTGTGGGATTGCGACGCGAGCTTCCTTTCTGGTTGGGGCCTCGCCCTGCACCGCTCCAGCGGCAACATCGTCGCGCACAGCCGCTTCGACTGGTGCGTGCGCGGCTACAGCCACGACCGGTACTGGCGCGGCCAGGACTCGGCCGGGATCCTCTTGTTCGAGCGCAGCAGCGACAACCTCGTCTGGCGCACCTCGGCCACGCACGGTGGCGACGGCGTGTTCCTCTTCGCGGGGCGCGACCTCGTCGAGGGCCGCGCGGCGTCGCGTGGCGAGGTCGATCCCGGTGGCTGCGACCGCAACACCTTCGCCGAGTGCGACCTGTCGTTCGCTGTGGCGAACGCGCTCGAGTGCACCTTCAGCGACGACATCTGGGCGATCCGCAACCGACTGGACGGTGCGCGCATGCACGGCGTGTGGGGCGGCTACTCGCGACGTCTCGTGGTGCTCTCGAACTCCATCCAAGGCACGCGTGGTCCTGGCATCGCCGTCGAGCATGGCGTCGACTGCGCGTATGCGGACAACACCCTGGAGGACAACGAGAGCGGCCTGAAGCTGTGGTGGGACGAGGATCCGCAGTTCGTCGACGGGCCCTTCGGCAAGGCGCGCGACACTCGTTCCATCGGCGCCTTGGTGCTGGGCAACCGATTCCGCGGCAACCGGCTCGACTTGGATTGCACCAGGACGCAGCTGGCCTTCGCCGGCAACGAGTACGAGCGCGAAGACCGCGGCGCGCCGTGGTTCGAGTCGGCGGCGATGCATCTGGGCCGCGGCGCGCCGAGCTGGCGCGACGACGGCTGCGCCGCCAGCCGATTCGAGGGAGTCGAGCCGCAGTGGCTGCAACGGGCGCGCGCGTGGACGCCTCCAGAGGGCTTGCCTGGCTCGCCGCGGCCCAAGACGACGCGCGAAGGCCTCGACACGATCGTCCTCGGGGAGTGGGGCCCGTGGGACTTCGAGTCCGGCGCGCCGCGGCCGCCGCCGCGCGAATCCGGCGGCTTGCTGCGCGGCATGCAACTCGACGCGCGCTGGTTCTCGTGGCAGGACGGGTCCGACCCGCGCGAGGATCTGGTCGGCTGGAGGCGGCTTGCCGAGCAGCCTGCGCTCGCCGCGCGCACGACGTTGTCTTGCGACCTGACGGCCATGCCCGAGGTGCGCTCCATCGTCGGCCGGCCGCGCTGGGGCCTCGTCGCCAAGGGGCGCTTCCGCGTGCCCGACGAGCGTCCGCGCGTCCTCGCCGTGACTTCCGACGATGGCGTGCGCGTCAAGATCGATGGACGCGTGGTGCTGGAGGACTGGTCGTGGCACGCGCCCAAGACCGACGAGGTCCCGCTGGAGCTCGAGGCGGGCGAGCACGAGCTCGAGTTGGAGTACTTCCAGATCGATGGCGCGCAAGCGTTGCGACTCGAGCTGCTGGAGCGCTGAGCATCCCGCGCCAGTCAGGTTCGCTTGACGCAGGATTGATCGCGAGGGGACGGAGGCGCATCCTGCGCGTGGCGTCGCGGGCCTGTCCGCCACGCCGCACCAAGGCTCCCCCCCCCCGGAGACGGACGCATGGCCTCCTCTGTCGTCGCCCAGCAGGGCGACTCGACCTCGGCGCACGATCGGCTGCTGTTCCTCGGCTGCTTCGTGGCTTTGATCACGACCTCCTTCGGCTTCATCCTGCGCGCCATGACGCTCGAGGAATGGGGCGTGCAGTTCGCCTTGACCGAGACGCAGAAGGGCGAGATCTTCGGCGCCGGCTTGTGGCCATTCGCCATCTCGATCGTGCTGTTCAGCCTGGTGATCGACAAGGTGGGCTACGGCAAGGCCATGGTCTTCGCCTTCCTGTGCCACCTCGTGTCCATCGTCATGACCGTGCGGGCCCAGGGCTACTGGGACCTGTACTGGGCGAACTTCGTCGTGGCCTTGGGCAACGGCACGGTGGAAGCCGTCATCAATCCCGTCGTGGCCACCATGTTCCGCCGCGAGAAGACCAAGTGGTTGAACATCCTGCACGCGGGATGGCCGGGTGGCCTCGTGCTCGGCGGGGTGGTGGCCATCGCCCTGCAGGACATGGATTGGACGACCAAGTTCTGGCTGATCCTCGCGCCCACCATCGCCTACGGGTTCATGCTGGCGCGCGTGCGCTTCCCCGTGCAGGAGCGCGTGGCCGCCGGCATCGGCTACGTCGACATGTTGCGCGAGCTCGGGGCGCTCGGCGCGTTCGTCGTGCTCGGACTCGTGTTCGCGGAGCTCGGTCGCGTGTTCGGAGTCGAGGCCAGCCACGCTTGGATCGCCGCCGCCGTCGCCAGCGCCGCCTTCGGCTTCTTCGTCAAGTCGCTGGGACAGCCGCTCTTCTTCCTGCTGCTGCTCGTGATGCTCCCTCTGGCCTCGACGGAGCTCGGCACCGACGGCTGGATCACCGACCTGATGGGACCCGAGATGCGGCACATCGGCCTGAACGCGGGGTGGGTGCTGATCTACACCTCGGCCATCATGATGGTGCTGCGCTTCTTCGCGGGGCCCATCGTGCATCGCTTCTCGCCGCTCGGCCTCCTGATGGCGAGCTCGGCGGTGGCCGCCGTCGGCTTGTGGTGGCTGTCGGGATCCGCGAGCGCGGGCATCCTCGCCGCCGCGACGCTCTACGGCGTCGGCAAGACCTTCTTCTGGCCGACGATGCTGGGCGTCGTGGCCGAGCAGTTCCCGAAGGGCGGCGCCTTGACGCTCAACGCCATCGGCGGGGTGGGCATGATCGGAGCGGGCATCGTGGGCAACGCGCTATTCGGCTTCTGGCAGGACACCGGCAACGCCGAGCACCTGCTCGCGGAGCATCCCGCCATCCATGCCGCGGCGACTGTCGAGAGGGACAGCGTGTTCGGCTCCTATCTAGCGCTCGATGCCGGCAAGGTCGCCAGCCTGCCGGACCTCGAGCGCCAGCAGATCGAGGACACGGGCGTGATCGTCAAGAAGGAGACGCTGGGCAAGGTCGCGTTGCTCCCGATCGGGATGCTGATCGCCTACCTGCTCCTGTGGCTGTGGTTCCGTTCGCGCGGCGGCTACAAGCCGGTCGAGCTCGGCGCGGATCGAGCGCACTGATTCCGTGCGCGAACCGCCTGCAGTCGCCGCGCCCGGATTCAGCTCAAGGCCACGGGCGCAGCGATTTCCAGGGTTCTTCCGCGTGCATGTCGACGACCGCGGGGCCGTCGAACTTGTTCTCCGACAGGATCGCCAGGAAGGTCACGGGCTCGTCGAAGCAGTTGTAGGAACCGTGGACCTCGTTCCGCGGCACGTGCGCCAGCTCGCCGGGCCCGAGGATGCGCTTCTGGCGGCCGACCCACTGCTCGACCTTGCCGTCGACCACGTAGAGCAGCTCCTCGAAGCACGGGTGGCGGTGCAGCCTGTGCGCGCAGCCGGGTGGCATCCGCACGCGCACGAGTTGCAGGCGCTCGGCTTCGACTAGCCCCGGGCGCGCCAGCCATTCGTGCGGGCCCCACGGCTGGTGCTCGACGATCGCTTCCTTCGAGGTGACGAACCGCAGGCAGGCTTCGGTGCACATGGGGCGTGTCTGGTTTACTTGACAGGTGCCAGGCGCAGATCCATGAACTTGCGGATCTGGTCGCGGATGGCGATCTCGGTCGGCAGGCGTTCGGTCGAGCTGGCGCCGTAGAAGCCGTCGCAGGAGGGCGTGGCCGAAAGCACCGCTTGCGCATCATCCGGCGAGGAGATGGCGCCACCATGGCACAGCACGAGCACGTCGGAGCGGCGCGCCTTGGCCGCCGTGGCGATGCGCGCCACGCGCTCGGCGCATTGGTCGAGCGGCGTGACCGACTTCGGTCCGATGCTGCCGCCGGAAGTGCAACCCATGTGCGCCACCACGATGTCGGCGCCCGCGTCGACCATCGCCAAGGCCTCGCGCTCGTCGAAGGCGTAGGGCGTGGTCAAGAGGTCCATCTCGCGCGCCATGCGCACGATGTCGACCTCCTTGTCGTAGCCCATCCCGGTCTCCTCGAGCGCCGCGCGCAGCTCGCCCGAGATCAATCCCACGGTGGGGAAGTTCTGGATGCCGCAGTAGCCGAGTTCGACGAGCTCGCGCAAGAAGAGCTTGGGCAGCATGAAGGGATCCGTGCCGCACACGCCCGCGAGCACCGGGGTGCGCTGCGCCACAGGCAGGATCTCGTACGCCATCTCCTTCACGATCTGGTTGGCGTTGCCGTAGGGCATCAAGCCGGCGAGCGAGCCGCGACCCG
>SXGS01169151.1_pt1 | contig 30552 bp, 23 predicted proteins | sample 3174681 | NCBI WGS metagenome assembly SXGS01 (sample SAMN11356861, study PRJNA531348) | freshwater metagenome | isolation source: freshwater sample F1-80 | place: China: Fuxian Lake, Yuxi | collected 2017-12-25 | reverse complement strand
CGTCTCCTCAACCTCAAAACCCACTCCGTTCTACCCGTCTGGAACTACACACTTTCTCCCGACCAAAATCGGAATTAATTTCTGCACGGTTCCTAAGTTCCATTCGTTGGGAGCAGATCGAGGAGTCAGTGATCAGTGGCGGCGTATTGGAGGCTGTCGTGCCGGGGACTGGTCGCGACGGTGGCCCGAGTTGCGCCTCAGTCCCGCTGCTTGGTGGCGGCTGGACGGTGAGGAGGGCCTGATTTATGGACGTTCCACGAAAAATGTTGCTTAACCTTGAAAGGGCAGTTGCCCCTGGCGAATCTTCGCAAGATCCTGGCGATAATGCTTTTCCGAATCACTCACCAGATCCACGAGGGATATGCCTCGTTCTTCGTCAAACCTTTCTCATCCAGGCTTTTGCAAATCTCCACGAGGTTCAACTGCCGTTTTAAGGATGAATGAAACCGACTCCTAGGACTTCTCTTTCCCGCCCGCGTCATCGGACACAGTCAGAACGGGAACGGGTGTCCGGGAGCGAGGGGATCTGATGAGCGCGTTCTTTTCCGCCAGCTCAATGTTCGGCTTCGTTGCCGGCGAAATCGCCGGTCTCCTCATCTACCGAATGTCCGAGTCGCCGCCGTTTTCATGGCGAATTCGGCAGGCGCCTGCCCGGCATCTGAATTGCCTTCTCAGAATGGATCTTCCGACCAGCACACAGCCTCACACATTGAGTCTTTCCAATGGCAAGATTTCCTCACGGTCACGTTCCAGGGGTGGACGATCGCACGCGTGTGCTTTTTTCATCGCATCAGTTACGCTCGCGACGTCATGAGGCTTGAGCAGATGCAATGTGCAAGTGCTGACGGAAGCAACGTGTCCGACGCCCGAACCCGAACGATCGCAGCGGCGGGTTTTCTTTGGCTGACCGCGGTAACGGGCGGGCTCGCCTGGATGACCTGTTACGAGTATGCGCCGGGCGTGGTCGGCGTGATCCCCTCGGCCTTTCCATCGACGGCTGGCGTGGTGCGCGTTCCGCGGCAATTCTCGCTTGTGATGCTGGTGCATCCGCGGTGCCCGTGCAGCCGCGCGAGCATCGGTGAGCTCGAGAAAATCATGGCGAGATGCCAGGGCCGGGTTCATGCGCAAGTGCTTTGTTACAAGCCCGACGGTGCTGCGGACGATTGGGCTCAGACCGATCTCTGGCGCAGTGCCGCGGCGATCCCGGGTGTGTGCGTGGTTGCCGATGAGGCCGGGCGCGAGGCTGCGCGGTTTGGCGGAGAAGTTTCAGGGCAGACGGCGCTTTTCGATGACACAGGGCGCTTGCTTTTCCACGGAGGCATAACGTCCGGCCGGGGCCACGCGGGCGACAATGCCGGCAGCGATGCGGTGCTGGCCCTGGTGAATGGCGCGACACAGCGAGCATCGACGCACGTCTTTGGCTGCCCGATCCGGGGTGGTTTTGTTCTCCCAGCGAGCGCGAAGGAACCCTAGAGATGATCGCAGATCTCAACCCGTCGACGGTCCACGGAAAAGTGAAGGAACGGGCGGACGCCTTGTTCGGCCAGCGGCTGCATGCGCTGAGCGTGCAGACGGATCGGATTTTTGCGGCGCTGATGGTTTTCCAATGGCTGGCCGGCATCGCTGCGGCGATATGGATTTCGCCAAGGGCGTGGGCCGGTTCCACGAGCACCACGCATCCGCATGTTTGGGGCGCAATCATATTGGGCGGCGCGATTACGGCGTTCCCAGTCTACCTCGCTCTTCGGCATGCCGGGAGCGCCTTCACGCGGCACGTCATCGCCGTGGGCCAGATGCTCATGTCCGCGCTGCTCATACACCTTTCCGGCGGACGGATCGAAACGCATTTTCACGTATTCGGCTCGCTCGCGTTTCTCTCCTTTTACCGCGATCCCCGCGTGCTAGTATCCGCCACCGTGGTGGTGCTGCTCGATCATTTGCTGCGCGGCATTTACTGGCCGGAGTCGGTCTTCGGCGTCATCAGCGCGCCGGTGTGGCGGGCGTTTGAACACGCGGGTTGGGTCGCGTTCGAAGACTTTTTCCTCGCCGTCCACATCGGGCGCAGCTTGCGGGAGATGAGGCACAATGCCGGGCAGCAGGCGCAGCTCGAAGCGACCAACGAACTCATCGAACAAGCGGTCACGGAGCGCACGGCGGAACTCGCGGCCAGCAATGTAAGCCTTGCGCGCGAGGTCGCCGAGCGCAGGCAGGCGGAAGAGGCGCTGCGTGTCGAGATGGCTTCGCGCAAGGAGGCGCAGATGGCCGCGGAACACGCGAACAAGGAACTCACGGAATTTGCCTACATTGTCTCGCACGACCTCAAGGCGCCGCTGCGTGGCATCGGCTCACTGGCGGGCTGGTTGCGCAAGGATTACGCGGACAAGATCGACGAGGAGGGACGCGAGCAGCTCACGCTCATGCTCGGGCGCGTGAACCGGATGAACGGCCTCATCGAGGGCATACTCGCCTATTCGCGCGCCGGTCGTGCGCGCGAGGGTCAGACGGAAGTGGATCTCAGCCGCCTCGTGCCAAACGCCATCGACTTGCTCGCCCCGCCCGCGCACATCCACGTCGAGATCACCTCGCCGCTGCCGCGCGTTATGATGGAGCCCACCAAGGCGCAGCAGTTGTTCCAAAATCTGCTCAGCAACGCGATCAAATATATGGACAAGCCGGAAGGCCGCATCCGTGTGAGCTGCGCCGCCGAATGATCAAACCGGTGGATTACGAGCAGTTCGTCGAGGTCATGCGCAAGATCCGCGACTACTGGATGCTGAGCGAGTCTGCGCACTAAACCTGCGCATGTCTGGACTGCTCTCCGACCTTCTCATCGAGTAGGGCTTCGAGGACCCGATGTTTTCTACCGCGCAGGTCGCCGCGGAAATGCTCCAGTATCGGGTCCAGACCGAGGACTTGGTGGCCGAGGACCGCCAGTTCGCCCTTAAAACGGCAGTGGAACATCAAACCCCAGAATTTCTGAGGCAATTTGTGAAAAAGAATGGGGTGTTCGTTTCCCTCAAAACAACCCCACTCCCCATCGGCTGGGCGAGGTAGCTGGTTGCATTAAGGATTTTAAGGAAATGGAAAGCGATTTGTTGGCAGCGAATCCCCTCTACTTTTCGGAGGTCTGAACATGGTGCAGATTTCCAGGAGGCCGGATGAGAGAGGTTTGACGAATAGGGAGGGATATCCCTTGTGCATCTGGTGTGCGGTTCGGAAAAACTTTGAACAAGCACTTTGGGATCAATCAGAACACCAGCTACGGCGTGACCGGTTACGAGGAATGGCGCCAAGAGGTTGAGGACCAGCAATCGCGGAGCGCCGAAGTCAAAGCCCTGGGGGAGCAAAAGCGTCAACTTCGAGTTCAGCAAAGCCGTCTCCTATTGCTCCAGGTCAAAGGCGAACACCAGGCGACCCCACGCCAGCGGCGTGTTGGAAGTGCCTCCGGATCAGATTTTGGTCCATGGGATGCCGCGGGTCAATTAGCCTCCGCAATTGCGGCGCATCATCACCACGGTGCTCGATGGGGGCAACACCCAGAAACCCGTTCTGCCCGACGGCAGCGGCCGCACCTTGAAGCTGCGACTGGCCCAACGCTGTGATCTGACGCTGTCCATCCAGCCACTCGGCTAACCAGGAGATTCTACTCAAAACAGCCCTTCCTTCTGAAATGAACTTGCGACTCTTTTTCTCTCGAAAGAGCTGTTTTACCGAGGTCTGAACCAATGGGTGGGGGGTGGGGCTGTCGGCTTGCAGAGGGAATCCGCGGAAGGCCCCTAGCCGCCGCCTTTTTTTTCACGGACCTCTCCGCCGCGAACCGCGCTTTGGCAGGGATCATCCGAATTTGTCGACGTCTTCGCAGGGCTCTAGGCGCCGAATCTCCGCCATGATCCTGTCCGCCACTTCTTGATACAGCTCCTTCAGGCGTTGCTTGGAGCATGTTTGCGCTTCCGCTCGCGCGTCGCTGAAATCGATGGGCATGCCGAATTTCACAACGACGGGGAGTGGCCTGGGGATTTTGAGGTGGCGGCCGAAGGCTTCGAACGTGCCGAAGACGCGGACAGGGATGACGGGCGCGTTGGATTTCAGGATGGTGAGGCCAATCCCAGAGTGGGCGCGTTGGAGATTGCCGTCGGGGGTTCGAGTGCCTTCGGGAAACACAACAATGGCCTCTCCTTGAAGGAGGCGTTGAAGGATGTTGCGAAGCCCCTTCGCGCCCCCGCCATCGCGATCGACGGGCACGGCGTTCAGTTGGCGAATATACCACGACACGATGGGGTTCGAAAACAACGACTCGCGGGCGAGGTAATTGATCATCCGCGGCAGTTTGCTGCCCACCATTGGAGGGTCGAGGAAGCTGGCGTGATTCGAGGCAAGAATCGCGGAGCCGGTCCGCGGAACCCGCTCGCCATTGTGCACGCGCCACCTGAAGTAGAGGCGAAACACTGCTCGGCACACGATCGCCGTGGCGAAATAAACCGAGTTCATCTTAAGAGCCGCATTGAGTCGTGCGAGCAACGCCCCGAAGTTCCTCGGCCGCGCGCGGTCCTGGATTGGCCTCTGGCTCAGCCGTTCCTCGAGAATGGGCCTGAGAATTGGGCGGCAACCGCCTTCGGATTTCCGCAATGATCACGCCGCTCGATTCCTCCGGAGTCTGCCCGGAAGTGTTCACGAGGAACGCGCCCTCGGGCACCTTCAAAGGGGCTGCGGCCCGTTGGCTGTCGCGTTGATCTCTGTCCGCCAAGTCCTCATCGACTCCCTCCGCGTAACGGCGCTGGGAACGTTCGTGGAGTGAGGCGTCGATGTAGAATTTGAACTCGGTTTCAGGAAACACATTCGACCCGATGTCCCGCCCCTCCATGACCAGATTGCCAAACGCGAGGCAGTCGCGCTGCTTGGCTTTCATCCAATCGCGAACACTCGGAACAGCCGCCACGCGCGTGGCGTCGGCGCTTGTCTCCCGGGTGCGGATTTCTTTCTCCGGGAAGTAGCCGTCCACGGTCAGCCGGGCCTGGCCATTGATGTTCTCCAATGACGTGTTCCAACGGGCGCAAGCGTCGCCAACGGCCTTTGGATCCTCGACATCCACACGTCTCCTGCGGCAATGCCACGCCAGTGTTCGGTACATGGCCCCGGTGTCGACGTAAACGTAACCCAACGCCGTTGCGACGAGTTTTGCGTTGGTGCTTTTTCCGCTGGCGCTGGGGCCGTCGATAGCGATGACAATAGGCTGGCTCATGATTTACTGTTAATATTGATCTTGGCCTACGCGAACACCAGGCCGTCCGCCGCGAGCGGCTCCATTCGAGTGCGCGTTGAAGGGGCTATGCGCCAGATGTCGGCGCCCCAGCCGTAGGGAGGGGGGGCAGCGAGTTTGGCGAAGAAATTTGGGAACGTTTTTTTGACGCACGAGGGATTATGGATGCGGATGCCGCCAACCCGCAGGCCGAGCATGCCGAAACACATGGCCATGCGGTGATCGTCATATGTTTCGATCTCCGCGCCGTGCAGTCGCGATGGAAACACGGTCAATGAATCCCCGGATTCCTGGACTCGGGCCCCGCATTTTTCCAGCTCGGTGCGGAGCGCCGCCACGCGTTCGCATTCTTGGACCCGCAACCTTCCCAAATCGTTGAACGTCACCGGATGCTCCGAAAAAGGGGCAAGCACGATCGCGGTCATGATGCTGTCGCCGAGGTCCGTCCGCCGGGAGATCTTGGGCGGGAGCGGGAGGAATTTCGGAAACTCGGCGTCGATCTGCCATCCAGATTGAGGCCAATGAGCGACGGAGCCTCCCGCGCCCCAAAAGTAACTGCCGCTGGACGCGTCCGGTTCGACTTGGAATTCGCCGCCCTGGAACGGAAATATCTGAACCAGTTTCTCGGTCATGGCCACGTATGGGGCTTCATCCGCGTTCAGGTCCCCCACCTGGACGCGCCATCCGCCCAAGGGCGCTGTCAGCAGGAGGGAAGAGGCGAACTGCGAGCTGTCGGCGAGGCTCACCCTGCATATCGCGTCCCTCGGTCCCGCGCCATGGATCAGCGCCGGCAGCTTGTCGTTGGGAGAGTCGACGCGGTAGCCGAGTTCACGCAAAGACCTGAATAATTCGGCTTGGGGCCTTTCGTGCATGCGTGGCACGCCGCTCAAACGGTAGGCGCCCCGGCCCAGGCAGACCCAGGAGGCGAGGAAGCGCGCGGCAGTTCCCGCGTTGCCCACGAACAACTCGGTGGGATGCTCCTCGCTGCCGCCCGGAGCAAGCTCGCCGCCCCGGCCGTGCACGCGGATCTCCCGGTTGCACGGTTCCGAGAGATCCGGAAAGACGTCGATCGCGATTCCCAACTGGCGCAAGGCCGCTGTCATGACCTGTGTGTCCTCGCTCCACAGCGCGCCATGCAGTGTCACGGGGCCTCGAGCCATGGCCGCAAGAATCAAGGCGCGGTTCGTGACGCTCTTGGAGCCGGGCACGGTGATGGGCACTCCGGGCAGGGAGTTCAGAGGGACGATTTCAATGAGCGTCGGCGGGGGCACTCGTGTGTCTAACCTCCGGAAATCCAGTCATCGCGGCGGCGTTTGGCGCTCCTGAAGAACTCCTCCACCGACTTTTCGTCGCCCCGTTGGAGGGCGATTTGGAATTCTTGCAGATCCTCGATGAACACCCCGAGGACTTTAATCAGATTCACCCGGTTTTCGATGGCGATGTCGCGCCACATCTCCGGGGATCCCGAGGCGATGCGGGTGCAGTCCTTAAACCCCGTGGCGCACAGGGACGCCTGTTCCGGGGGCAGCGCGGGGCTCAGGACGTAGTTGGCCAGCTCGGCGGCCACCACATGCGGCAGATGGCTCGACCGGCTCACGAGGTCGTCGTGGCGCTCCGGGGTGAGCACCATCGGTTTCATCCCTAAACTAGCCCATAATGCTTGTGTCCGGCTCAGGCTGTCCGGGTCCGTTCGCGGCGTGGCGGTAACCACGCAAACCGCGTTTTCGAACAGGTCGGGCCGAGCTCCCTTGGGCCCGGTCTTTTCCGTGCCCGCCATTGGGTGGCTGCCCACGAAAGCCGCTCCCACGGACGCCGCCATGGGCTCCAGAGACTCGACGACGCTGGATTTCACGCTGCCCACGTCCGTGAGCAGGGCGCCGCTTTTAAGGGATGGAAGAAACGTGGCTGCCAGGGGCGCCATCTGACAGAGGGGAGTGCATAAGATCACCACATCGGCGCCGTCGACAGCCTCATTCACATTCGTCGTCACATGGTCTGCGATGCCCAAGGCCTCACATTCCGCGACACTCGCCGCGCGGCGGACGTAGCCGGAGACGAAGCCCGCCAGGCGCCGTTCCTTGAGAGCGAGCCCAATGGACCCTCCGAGCAAGCCTAATCCGACCAACGCTACTTTCGGGCAGTGCATGGGGGCAAGGTAACGGTCCCGAGGCGCCTAGGAAAAGGGGAAACTGAGACGAAGCGGAGTGGGGCCTCAGCGGCTGGGCGAGGATGATCAGCCCTTAACCCCCGCACCTAGTTGCCCGAGAACCTCGTGAATCGTAATCGCCTGGCTGACATTCTTGAACGTTCTTGGGCCTACTTCTTTCAGGGAGAACAAGCCTCCCGTTCGCCGCGCGGTCTCTTCGCTGATGAGGGCAGTCCCTGCCTGAGCGCTCGCCGCTATCCGTGAGGCCACATTGACGGTGGAACCGACCGCCGTGTAGGTCCAGTGTGCTCCTATGCTGCCCTCGAATCGGACGGGCCCCACCGTGGCTTCTCCCGAGTTGACGCCGATATGAACATTAATCGGCTTTCGGGTGTCTTCGAAGACACTCAAAACGTCCGGCTGCGCATCCAGTTTTTTGGTTATATCCAAGAGATCCAGCGCCGTCTGCACCGCGCTCTGTGCGTTGCGAATTGGATCCGCATCCAGAAACAACACCATCATCCCGTCGCCTGCCGTGGCAACCACTTCGCCACCCTTGGTCCCTATCAAATCCATAAAGCTGGAGAACAAGCTTTCCACGATGAAATTGACATGTTCCCGACTGAGCCCCTCGCTTAATTCGGTGTAGCCACTGATGTCCACAAACAGCACCGATATGTCCTGCTGCTTTTGCGCCAGATCCGGGGAAACGGGATTCTTGGCGATTCGCCGCTGGATTTGCTCGGGAACAAACTTCGCGAGGTTCTCCTGGGCTTTTTGCAAAGCGTTGATCCGCTGATCCAGGCTCTTTTTCTGCCGGATGCTGGACCGGATTCGCGCCATCAATTCCTCTCGATTGACCGGTTTGGTCAGGAAATCGTCAGCCCCCGCCTCCAGGCCCTTCACGCGGTCCTCCACCAGGCTCAGTGCGGTCATGAAAATCACCGGGATGAGGTTGGTTTCAGGATCCGCTTTCAGTGTTCTGCAGGCCTCATACCCATCCATCACCGGCATGTTCACGTCCAACAAGATGAGGTCGGGGCGTTGTTTTCTGGCCTGTTCGACGGCTTCCAACCCATTGAAGGCTTTGAAGATTCGATATCCGCGAGGAGCCAGCAGCGCTTCCAGCAGCTTGGAATTCTTGATCTCGTCGTCAACCACAAGAATGGTCGCTTCAAACTGATTGTCAGACATAGGATTTTCAGCCCAGATGGCTCTTCACCAATTCAAGAAGCTCCTTGAGCTCGACGGGTTTGGATAGATATCCATCGAAGCCCTCGGCGAGGAGGCTTTCCCGCACGCCTTTCATGGCCATGGCGGTCAAGGCAATTGTGGGAATCTTCTTGGTTGCCTCGTTGGCTTTGAGCATCTTCGTCGCCTCGGTGCCGCTGATTCCCGGCAGGTGCACATCCATCAAGATGAGCGCCGGCAAGTGTTCGGTCGCCAAGGCCACGGCGGCCTCTCCAGTCTCCGCGACCAGTGGAGCGTAACCCTTGAACTCCAAGACATCGCGCACCAATTTCACGTTCTTGGCATTATCATCAACGATCAAAACTACTTTTCCTGCCATATTAAATGATCCCCTTCTGGGAACGCTTCAAAGTCCGCTCTACAATGCTCACGAACGCCTCTTTGTTGAAAGCCCCTTTCTCGGCCATCCCGGCGATCCGCCCCTTCAACCGGTTTTTTTCTTCCACGGAAAGATTCTTGATCGAGAAAATAATAATCGGCATATCGTGGGTCAGTTGCCCCTGCTCCAACTTCTCCAACACTTCAAAGCCGTTCATTCCGGGCATCAGCAGGTCCAAAACGATCAAATCGGGCCGCTGGTCGGCAGCCATTTCCAGCCCTTGCTCGCCGGTGGTGGCCTTCAACACCTCAAAGCCCTCGGGTCCCAGGGAAGCCGCCAGCAACTCAATTGTCCGCGGATCGTCATCGATTGCAAGGATCCGCACGGGCGTGTTCTGTCGGCGCAGGCCCAAGCCTCCCAATTTCTCCACCAAAAGCTTCGGGTCCAGCTTGGCGATTCGCTCGGTCTCGGTCAACGGCTCGCCTGGTTCGCCCCCTTCCAGGAAGGAGACCATGATGACGGGTAGTTCCTTGGTGGTGGGATCTTCCTTCAGCCGATCCAGAAAGGACACCCCCGCGCCCTCTGTCTGCAGGACATCCACGACGACCACACGAGGTGGCCGTGCCTGGATCTTTTTCCAGCCCTCTTCGTGGTCGCGGGCGACCTCGACGGAATAGCCAGCCTCGTTCAGATGCCCGGTGAGCATCGCCGCGGCTCTGGCATCCGGTTCGATCACCAGCACCCGCACGCGCGCTTCGTGTTCGGAGCTGCTGTCTGCCAGCAGCGATTCTCCGGGCCGAGTGATGAAAACCGTTCCGAGCTCGGCCTCCAGCTTCTTTTGTGGCAGCGCCACCGTAAAGACGCTGCCTTTGCCAAGAGTGCTCTCCATCCAAATCCGGCCGCCATGCAGCTCCACAAACTTGCGGGTCAGCGTCAAGCCCAGTCCCGTGCCCTCGACCGTGGCGCTCAGACTGGACTGAACTCGATGAAATTCCTTAAAGAGTTTCTGCTGTTCGGATTTGGGAATGCCAATCCCGGTGTCCCAGACCGCAATGTGAATGTCGTCCCCCACCAGATTGGCTCTGATGCCGACCGCGCCCCGGTCCGGGGTGAACTTCACGGCATTGGACAACAGGTTGAACAGGATCTGTTTCATCTTGCGCTCGTCGGCATTGACGATCCCAATCCCTTCACCAATGTCCGCCTTCAAGGTGATGCCATGGTTGGCGGCCCTTTCCTTGAGCATGACCAAGCTGCCCTGGATAATCGCACGCAGATCGAACAAGGAAGGTTCCAACTCCATCTTGCCAGCCTCCACTTTGGAAAGGTCGAGGATGTCGTTGATCAAACTCAACAGGTGCTGCCCGCTTCCCAGAATGTCGTTGGTGTATTCGGTTTGCTTCTCGTTCAACGGTCCGAACATCTTCTCCAGAAGCACTTGTGAAAAGCCGATGATGGCATTCAGTGGGGTGCGGAGTTCATGGGACATGTTGGCCACGAATTCGGACTTATGCCGGGTCGCCTGTTCGGCCGCCACTTTGGATTCCTGGGCTTCGTTCATTGCCTGGGCCAGTTCGGCGGTGCGCTGCTCGACCTTGATTTCCAGGGTTCGATTGTAATCCTCCAGCGTCTCATGCGACACCCTGAGTTCCTCGCTCACTTCTTCGGCTTTTTGCTTGGCGGCCTTGAGCTGATCGTCTCTCGCTTGGATCTGCGAGAGCATCTCATTGAAAGAATCGATCAAAACACCGACTTCATCGTCGGCTTTTTTCACGGCTCGCAACGAGTAGTCTTTGTTTAATGAAACCGCCCTGGCGAGCTTGGACAAGTCGAGGATGGGCTGCGAAATCCAGCCTTGCAGTTTCGCCGAGAGGGCGAAGGCGGCGATGGATACCGTCAACACCACTCCAAGTGCGATGGCCATGAATCGATAAAGGCCGGAATACATCGATTGGAGATTGGATTTGAGATAAACCGAGCCGATCTTCTGTCCCACATCGTCGTGGATGGGTTCGAACAGAACCAGTGATCCCGCTTCGAACCAATTGGTCCGGACGAACGCCGGAGGAGGAAAGCCCTCCTTGGGGAGGCCTTCCGGATAAGTGACGAATATCACGCCGTTGGTCCGGTAGATGCAGGCGGCGAAGGTGTTGTTCTCGTTCTTAAGCGAGGCGAATGTGGTGGCGGCGGAGGTTGGGTCGTCAAACGCAATCGTGGCCCGATTGTTGATTGAAAACGTTTCGATCATCGTCTGAAGCTGCTGCAGGCTGGCTTTGCGGAAGCTCAGGAATTCGTAGATTATAAAGAACCCGCAATTCAGGGTCAGCGCAACACAACTGATCAGCGTGATGATCAGGGTTAATTTGCGGCTGATGGGGATATTATGAATGGACCTCATCCTATTCCTTCCTCCCCCCCGGCTCATCCTTGCGCAGTTTGGCCAGCTTCAACACCTGGGAGCTGATCTTCAGCTTGGCCCGATCAGCGGCGGAGACGTTGATTTCGAATCGGAGTTTGTCCTTTTCCTGGACAAAGTGAATGATTCCCCGCGAACGGACACCGACGTCGGCATCCGTTATGGTTAAGATGGAAAGATCCTTCAATTCATCGAGCAAGGCGGGCAAATTGCTCTTTTGTGATCCGCTGATGAACAGAAGTTGACATTCCTTGGCCTCGGCGAGGTCCTTGCACAGCTTCACGGATAACGTTCTATTCGCCCCAACCTTTGCGCCCTGCAATAATTCGAACTCGCCCTGGGAGGGATCAGCACCCAGAATCCCAAAGACCAACGGAAGATTGGAGTTGGGATCCTCGGTCAGCCATTTGGTGGCCATGGCAAAATTATAGATGAATCCCGCCTTGATTTGGTAGGGCGTCAAAGTCTGAGTCTGCGCGAAGACAGCCTTCATGGCAAACGCCAGAATGGCCGCTCCCGCAAACAGACCGGACTTCAACAGGGACTTTTCCATGATGGTTGCCAACGGCCTCACACAAATTACATGTTCGGTGCTCGTAAATCCCACACAGGACAATAACGGTCCCAATTCAAAAACGCCGGGAGACAAAAGCGTAAACGCTGCGGCGCACTTCGGTCGGCAAATCGAAATTGTCCAGGCTGGCCCCGAATTCCGGATGGTGGTTGTCCAGAACGTTTTGCGCTACAAAACTGAGTTCCCAGTTTTTGGCCGGACGCCAGGAAACCCGGAAGTCGAGCCGAACAAAACTAGGAACCTCCAGCGTCGGCAAGCGGTCGACATAATAAGCTCCGGTATCGAGCTGCCACTGCTCGCCCAGATCCAAAAGTGAATGCAGCTGCATTTGGTGGCGTGGGCTGCGGGCCGTCGCCGTGGGTGAGATCGGGTCGAAAAGCCCAGCAGGAGGGACGTGGAGCTGAACTTTCAAGTAGCTGTAACTGGCGACGAGTTTCCAGGTGTCGGTGGGATTCCAGTGGGCCACCAGTTCCGCCCCGTAAGTCTCGCCTTTCATCAGATTCTCTATCGAGAGCGGCAGGTACGCGTATTCCTGTGAGATTTGCGGCGGATTCGCCGGGTTCGTGAAATCGAACTCCCCCAGTCGCAGTTTGTCGTAATCGTTGTAAAACAACGCCAGGTCGAACGTCAGGCGATCCAACGGACGGACGCGGTAACCCAGCTCGTAGGCTAGGAGAGTTTCGCTTTCGAACTTGGCGTTGCCACCGATCCCAATGGCGGCCGGCGGGCTTCGGATAAAGGGAGGCACAGGATTGACGTAGGGCAGATGGGCTTGGAGGCTGTCGTCTACGCGGGAAGGCGTGCGGACGGCACGCGCCACCGAGGTCCAGATGGCATGGCGTTCGTGGGGTGTCCAAAGAAGACGGGTGCCCGGTTGGGTTTCAATCCCCGTGAAGTCGTTGTGCTCGAGTTTGGACCCGAGCGTCAGTTGAAGGCGTTCGGGGACGATGGTGATTGTGTCCTGCAGAAAGGCGCTTCCAAGACTCAGCTCTCGGCTTGGGTCGTCGAACCGGAAGGTCGCCGGTTCGCCCTCGATCAGGTCTTTTGAATACCGATATCCCAAGCCGTACACGATCTCATTCCTGCTGAAAGGGGAGAAACGATGCTGGTAATCCAGATCGAAGGTATCGCGTGTCTCCGCGTACCTCAGGTCATCTCGGTTGAAGTGATCGTAATACACCTGAAGCGAAGCCGTGTTCTCCTCTGAAAAAGTGTGCTGCCAGCGTGACAATAAATTGGCCCCGTCTACCTTGGCATCTCCCGTCGTGATCTCTGCGTAGGGGCGGCGAGTCAATGGCATGATTTGTTTGGCGCCGACTTCGCCCCCAAACACATCGCCCTGCCAGGTGACAACATCCGATTCTGAAAGCTCCCAATCAACACGCATGCCCCCTCGTCCCATTCTCCAATCGTCGGCCGCATTGCCCGCCGGATCGAAGAACTCACCATGGTTCAAGTATTTTTCATAAACCCTGTAATACGCGTTCGGACCCAGTTTGCCTCCGTACCGGACCGACTGAAAACCTTGGTAAACGTTGCCTCCGCCGGCTTCCATGGACAGGCCTTGTGTCTCCTTTGCGCTCTTGGTGGTGATGTTGATGACGCCGTTGACAGCGTTGGCTCCCCAAAGCGTCCCGCCAGGACCTCGGATGACCTCGATCCGGTCGATGTCCTCCAGGAGCAAATCTTGCGTTTCCCAGTAAAGCCCGGAAAACGCCGGATCGTAGACGCTCCGCCCATCGATCAGCACGAGCAGTTTATTTGCCAGACGCTCATTAAAACCGCGGGATGAGATGGCCCATTTGCTCGCATCGATTTGAGCCACGTTGAGGCCGGGGGACAAGCGGAGCGCCTCTGGAAGCACGCGCGCTCCCGAGCGTCGAATTTCCTCGCTTGTGATCACGTACAAAGCGGCGGGGGCGTTGAAGAATTCCTCCGGCTTTTTGGAAACCGAAGTCACCTTCATTTCCATCAACTGGTCCATCGTGAATTGGGTGAGATCCGGCCTGGTTGGCGCTCGATTTGTGCTGGCCAATGGACCTGCCGAGTTTTGGTTGGTGGCGGAGCCGGAACGACCTGGCGGTTCCGCTGCGATCGTCCTTGTGACGACTGCAAAGTCCGTCACCGCACACAGCGCGATTGAAACGATGCAATGTATCAGTTGACCCATACGGACTGACCAATGGAAATGAACTCTTGAGCCTTAAAACGGCAGTTGTCCAAGGCGAATCTTCGCAAGATCCCGGCGATCAAGTTTTTCCGACTCACTCACCAGATCCACAAGGGATTTGCCTCACTCTTCGTCAAGCCTTTCTCATCCAGCCTTTTGCAAATCTCCACGCTGTTCAACAGCCGTTTTAAGGTTGAGTGGTGCTTCCAAATCTGCCAGCCCAACGGCGGCAGGCCAAGCAAATTGAGGCTCCAAGTCGGTGGGCGCATTGACTCAGATCAAAAGACACAGGAAGGGATCGATTGATTGGGAAGGAAAAGGGGACGGTCTTGTCATGGAGACACGCTCCTAGTCAGGGAAAAGGTTCCCAGTTTAATCCCGCTCAGGCTGTAAGATCCCGAGAAAACCCGGGCTGCGGTGTCCAAAGTTCCAGTGATCTGAATGGGCGCTGGGACCGTCGTCCCTGGGAGCGTATAGGCCGCTATCGCCGAGAGGGAATTCGAAGAGTCAATGGTGGCGGACGTGCTGACGACTCCCAGAGTTGGGGACGTTAAGTATGTGAAAGCCGCTCCGTCGGCAGCGAGGACCACAAAGGCGCTGCCCGTGAACAATCCTCCAAATGTCCCAGCATAAAATCCGGCGCTGGACTGATGAACTCCAGCGGCCGGCTTTTTGTTGACGCGGAATGCTCTCGTGACCCCGTTGGTGCCGGTCATGGCGCCTTCCAACGCTTCCGTTCCGGCCTTGCCAGTCACTTTTGCCTGTTTCTCGCCTGCCAAGACAAAGCCGCCATCTGGGGCCACAACGATGTTCGTCGCAAAGAGGCCCTCGTCCATTGTGATGTTATGAGCGAGAATGATTCCTGGTCCTTGCGCTCTGAACAAAGCGGCAAATCCTCCGTTTGTCTGCCCGGCAAAATTCCCCGCGTAAATCCCCAACGGCGGCCCGGAAGGGAGCGAGTTCGTCACGACCAACGAGGCCAGGGCGCTCGTCACCGAGCCGACGGAATTGGCCACGACCACGGAGTAACTGGACGCATCGCTGGCCGTAATCGAATTCAGTTGAAAGGAGGGCCCCGTCTGACCGGTGACTTTCACTCCGTCCTTGAGCCATTGATACGTCAAGGGCGCGGTCCCGACCGCCGCAACGTCCAAGGAAACGCTGCCGCCAGCCGCCAGCGACTGTCCTTTGGGCTGCATCTGAATGCTCGGCGCCAGGAATCTCAGGCGGTAAAACGCCTGACCGGGCGCTACGTTTTCAACGACGCTGGTTGACTCGGTGGGGGCGCCTAGATTCTGCCAAACTCCGGTTGAGAGATCTGTGCTGAATTCGGGCTGGACAAGCTGCAATCCCGTCGGCCACGAAACCGATGCCTTTCCACCCACGTCTCGAATGCTCAGGTTAACCCCCTGGGCCTCGGCCCTGGAGCCGAACCCAGAGTGAATCTCGGCCATCGCTTGGATCAATGCAACCCATTGCCATTTCCGAACTTCAAGTCCTTTCATAGTGCGGACGCCCTAATGCCTAGGAACGGAAAAGACCACCCAATTGTCCATCCCTTAAACTCAAACCGGGACTGGCACCGAATCCACGACATGATCGATGGTGGCCCGGGCGCTGACGCTCACGGCGCGCGTCCCTTTTCGGGTGATGAGCCGATGGGGAAGCACGAGGCGCGCGGCACGCTTGATGTCGTCCGGGAGCACGTAGTCCCTGCTTTCCAAAAAAGCGGCAGCCTGGCTGAAGGTTTGCAAGTCGAGCGTGCCTCGGGGGCTCGCGCCGTATTCGAGCGCTTCAGACTTGCGGGTGGCTTGGATGATATCGACGACGTAGCCCGCGAGCGAGTCCTCGATCCGCACCGCGCGCACCGCCTGCTGGATCCCGAGCAGGGTAGGGCAATCCATGACGGGTTTGACTCGGTCCAATGGATCCTGGCGCTGCTGTTCCCGCAGCATTCGCATTTCCGAAGCTCGGTCGAGGTAGCCGATGCTCAACCGGACGATGAATCGGTCCATCTGCGCGAATGGCAGAGGGTAGGTGCCTTCCAATTCCACCGGGTTTTGAGTGGCGATGACGAAGAACGGGGCGTCCAATTGGTGTATCGTGCCGTCGACCGTGACATGGTGCTCCTCCATGGCCTCGAGCAGGCTGGATTGCGTTCGTGGCGTCGCCCGGTTGATTTCGTCCCCAAGCAGAACATTCGTGAAGATGGGGCCGCGTCGGAAACTGAAATCATGCCGCTCCTGGGAGTACACCGTCACGCCCGTGATGTCGGACGGGAGGAGATCGGCCGTGAACTGAACGCGCTTGAATTCGGCGGAGAGGGATCGGGCGATGGCTTTGGCGAGCAAGGTTTTGCCAAGCCCGGGGACGTCTTCCAGCAACACGTGCCCTCCCGACAACAGCGCGAGGACCGCGTGGGTGACCACGTCTTCCTTGCCGATAAAGGCGGTTGAAATATTGGCGATCAGAGCCCGCGCGCTCTTAACCGGACCCGATGCTTCCACCGATGCCTGGCGGTTGGGTTGCAGGTTCAAGAATTAAAGATGTTTGGCCAATTCAGCCTGGCTGCTCGCGAACACCTCCTGATGCAGCGACCGCCCATGCGAGTCCATGGTCACGACGGCAGGGAAGTCCTTGACCTCAAGTTCCCAGATCGCCTCGGGAGATCCAAATTCCTCAAGCATGAAGACCCCGAGGACGCGCGTCACGCATTCGGCCAGGACTTGAGCCGCTCCGCCGATGGCGTGCAAATAGACGCAGCCGTTCTCCTGGCATGCTTTGAGGGTTCGCTCTCCCATGCCTCCCTTGCCGATCACTCCGCGCAAACCGAAATCGCGGATGATCTGGCCTTGATAAGGCTCTTCCCGAATGGAGGTGGTGGGGCCCGCCGCGGTGACTTTCCAGGCACCCGCGGCATCCTTCAGCACCACGGGGCCGCAATGATAAATGATGCCATTCCGGAGATCCACGCCCCGTGGCAGCGCGCCACCCTCATGCAGGTATTTGTGAACCGCGTCGCGGCCTGTGAAAAGCACTCCCGAGATGGAGACGGCGTCGCCCACTCTGAGCGAACGAATCTGGGCTTCCGTAAACGGAGCGGTGAGCGAGATCATGTGAGCATGGGATCAAATTGAGGTTGCCAAAGTTAGTAAAGCCACTGGGCGATGTCCCCTTCCGTGCCAAGTTTCGCGCCCTGCCTCCGATAGGCCCAGCACATGTAGCTCACACTGACAAAAAATGATGCGGGAACTCGATTGGCAGCGCCGATCTTGACGCCCAGCAGCGTGGTCTTGCCCCCGAACCCCATCGGTCCAATCCCAAGTTCGTTGGCCGTTTTCAGTATCTCTTGCTCCAGTTGGTCCAGCTCCGGCTCCGGGTTCCTGTCGTGAAGGAGCCGGAGGAACTGGCGCTTGGAAAAGTCGTAACCGGTGGCGCGGTCGCCACCGATGCAAACCCCAAGAATTCCCGGGCCGCAACCTTTTCCCTGCGCCTGCAGGACCGCGTCGAGAATCACCCTTCGACAGCCATCCAGATCGCGGTTGGCCTTGAGTTTCTCATTCGGGAGGGAGTATTGCGCCCCCACATTTTCGCACCCGCCCCCTTTCAGGACGAGCCGGACTTCCACGTGGGGCTCCCGGTGCTGATGGAAGTGCAGCGAAGGCGCGCCTGGGCCCACGTTGGTCCCGTCGTTCACGCCCGTGAGGGAATCGACTGAATTCTGGCGCAGGAAGCCCGACTTGGTGGCCAATCTGACGGCTTCCCTGGCCGTTTCCTCAAACATGATTTGATCAAATCCAACGGGTGTGCCGACGTAAAACAGCACGCTCCCCGTGTCCTGGCAGAGGGGCTGGGATTTTTGTTTCGCCAGCGCGATGTTGCGCTCGATGATTTTCATGGCCGATTCCGCGATCGTTCCCGCCTTCTCCGCCTCCAATCCCGCGAGAATTGCGCGATTCACATCGTCCGGAACCTCGGCCGAGGTTCTGCGGATGATTTCAATCAAGCTGTTCCTCAACGCGTTCATGGCGCGCCACCGTAAAGCGTGGGTTTCCCAGTGTCAACTTGAGCGCGACCGGATTCTAGGATGCCGGCCTCGTTTATGAGCTGCGTTCGTCAGGCGTTCACTTCGCTAAAAATCACGTTTAACACATCCTGGAGGGATATGATCCCGATGTCCGAACCCGCGTCGTCCACGACAATGGCCATGCGGTGACCGCTGCGTTGCAGTTTTTGGAGGGCAATCTCGAGCTTCAGATCCTCCCTGAGATGAAACGCGGGCCTCATCGCTTGCGTGACTTCCAAGGAATGATCCAGCCCTTCCCGATAGAGCGCGTCTCGCAAGCTGAAAACTCCAATCACCTTGCTCCCCTGGGCTTCACGGGAGCACACGGGAATTCGGCTAAAACCTCGGTCGCGGCAGAGCGCGAGCGCTTCCGCGATCGTGGCTTTCGCGTCCAGGGAGCACACTTTCTGCAAGGGCGCCATCACAGCCCCCAACGTCTTATGGTGCAAATCCAGCACCCGGTTGATCATGTGCCGCTCCGCCTCGGTGACGGCGCCTTCGGATTCCCGCAGCACGAGGCGCAACTCGTCACGGTTCCCGAACAGCCGCCCCGTGAACTTCTTCCCACCCGTCTGCCGCAGCAGCGCCGAGGCCATCCACGACACGACCGCCACGCACGGTGACAGCAGCCAGTGAATGATTCTGTAAGGGCGCACCATCCACAGCGAGAGCCGGTTTGGGTAGCGTCTGAAGAGGGTCTTGGGCAGCAGTTCGCACCAGGCGTACAACCCAAACGCCATGGCCGTCCAGGCCAGACCGAAGAGGACGGGGCGCCCTTGGAAATGCCCCAGAAGCCACCAGGTGAACAGCCCCACCGCCACAAAATTCGTCACCGTGTTTCCCACGCAGATGGTCCACAGGAAATTCTCCGAGTTCTCCAGATAACGATTCAGGATCCGGGCGGACTGGTTCCCGGTTCGCATCCAGTGGCGTATTCGCAGCCGGCTCACCGCAAACACGCCCGCTTCCATCCCGGACAGCAAAAAAGAGAGAGACAGGCTCACGAGGATAACGACTGCGGAATCGGTGCTCATGGCTTTCTTAGCTGTTCGACCACCAGCTCCAGCACCCGCCGTTCGTCCACCAGCGTGGCGGTCAGCCGCAGTCCGTGGAAAACAACCGTTTCTCCTTGCAATGGAATCGCCCCAAGTTGCGACGACATCAGCCCGCCCATGGTTTCCACTTCTTCGACATCTTCGATCTCGGGAAACTCCCGCGCAAAATCGTCAAGGCGCATCAGCCCGCTCACCCGCCATCGGCCCGCGCCCACCTTTTCCATCACGAATTCGTGGGGTTCTCCCTCGTCCCGCGCCTTCCCTATGATGGATTCCAAGATGTCCTCGACCGTCAGGATCCCACCCAATCCTCCGAACTCGTCCACGACGATGGCGAGCCCGCGTTTCTGGCGGCGCAAACTCCGCAGCAGTTGGAACAAGTTCATGCTCTCCGGAACGAACGATGGAAACTCGGTCACCTCACCCAGATCGATCCCGGGTTCGGACAGCAGCATTCGAGTGTTTAAGACTCCCACGATGGTGTCCGTCGCCTCATCGTGGAGGAGCAACCGATGGTGTTTGAAGCGCCGAGATGCCTGGATCATTTCCGACTGGGACAGGTCGTCGGGGATCATCGCCACCTGGGATCTTGGCCGCATCACTTCCTTGACCGTTCGCCGATCGAGCCGGAGGATTTCGTGAATGATTTCCTTCTCGGATTTTTTCAACGACCCCGACTGAAAGCCGAGCTCCAGGAGTTCGCGGTACTCGGCTTCGGTGAGATCGCTGGGGGGCGTGAGGGACTTGGGGGTGATGGCCTGGAGGAGCCAGGCGTTCACCGCTTGAGCCACCCGCCGGAAGGGCCCCGACGCCCGCACGAGCAGCAGCATGGGCTGGGCGATCTTCGCGGCCCAGAATTCAGGCGCCCTCACGGCAAGAATCTTGGGCAGCACCTCAAACCCAAACAAGATCACCAGCAGTAGAATGGCGGAAACCAGTCGAACATCGACGGTCCAGGCGCCACGAGCGACATTTCCCAGCACGATGGCCACGAGGCCCGCGTTAGCCAGCGTATTGCCCAACACGAGCGTCGCGAGCAGATCGTCGCGGCTTCCCATCAGTTCGGCCACCCGGGCACTCTTGGGATCCTTCTCCGCAAGCAGCTTGATCTGCCAGTTTCCCAGCGCGAACAAAGCCGCCTCCGACAACGCGAAGAAGAAACTGGCGCCGCCGCAGAGCGCCAAAAGCACCGTGCTGGCCGTGACCGATATCATGCCTTCGAGAGCTTCCAACCGGCCGGCTGGCACAGCTCATTCCGGCAGGAGGCAGGCCGCTGAGTGCTTGAAAGCGCCAAACCTGTCGCGGAGGAAGTCATGGTCTCGCAGGATCCGGAGCCTGCGCCAGAGCGGATCCGTCGACTGGACGGGACGGCCGCTTGACTGCTCGACGGGCCGATTTGAGAATCATGAACGCCTCTCCCGGATGGCTCCGAGGATGTCCGCTAGGGCCTCAGCTCGCGGCTTCACGCCAACCGGCCCCCGGCCATGCAGACGCACGCTCACATGGCCCGCCTCCAGATCGCGTTGCCCCACCACGAGCATGGTATGCACTTTGGAACGTTCTGCGTCTTGGATTTTCCCGTTGATCTTATTGGACGTGCAATCGGATGACGCCCGCACCATGCTCGACCTCAATTCCTGAACCAGCGACTGGGCATAACGCACCAGGGGTTCGCTGTCCCCGATCGTCAGCACGCGCACTTGCTCCGGCGCCAGCCAGAGTGGGAAATTGCCGGCATAATGTTCGATCAAGAAAGCGATAAAACGCTCGTGCGTGCCCAGTGGCGCCCGATGAATGCAGAGGGGTGTCTTCTCGACATTGTCCCGATCTTTGTAGACAAGACCGAAACGCCTGGGCACCGCGAAATCGACCTGATTCGTCGCGATGGTGAATTCTCGCCCCGCGACGCTCCAGACCTGGACGTCGATCTTGGGGCCGTAGAAGGCCGCTTCATTCGCCACTTCCACGTGGTTGATGGACGATTCCACCAGCACCCGTCTGACCATGTCCTCCGTCTGCCTCCACAGCGCGGGCTCGTCGACAAACTTCTGCCCCAGGCGCGAGGGGTCGTGGGTGCTGAAGCGCATCAGGTAACGTCCCAGTCCGAAGAGGGAGAAATACTTGAGATACATCTCGTTCACGGCGCGGAACTCGTCGGCGAATTGCTCCGGCGTGCAATAGATGTGCGAGTCGTTCATCTGCATGGACCGCACCCGCATGAGCCCCATCAACTCTCCGGACTGTTCGTACCGATAGCAGGTGCCGTACTCGGCGAGCCGGAGCGGCAAGTCGCGATAACTCCTGGGCTCGGCCGCGAATATCTTGTGGTGGTGGGGGCAGTTCATCGCCTTCAGGTAGTAACGTTCCACCTGTTCTTCGCGCCCCTCGCCTCCTGCTTTCTCCTTGAGTTCCATGGGCGGGAACATGCTCTCGGCGTAGTAGGGCAGATGGCCTGAGGTTTGGTAGAGTTTCTCTTTGGCGAGGTGCGGCGTGCGCACGCGCACGTAACCGGCGGCGAACTCCGTCTCCTTCGCCAGCTTCTCAAGCTCCTCGATCAGCACCGTGCCGTGGGGCAGCCACAAGGGAAGACCCGGGCCCACGCTCTCCGGATCAAAGGCGAACAGCCCCATGTCGGCGCCTATCTTGCGATGGTCCCGCTTCCTGGCTTCCTCCTGGGCCGCCAGCCACGCCTCCAGCTCCGTCTTGTTCAGGAAGGCGGTGCCATAGATGCGCTGCAATTGCGGGTTTTTTTCATTGCCGCGATAGTACGCCGCCGCGACTCGAAGCAGCTTGAAAGCTTTCACGTTGCCGGTTCGCATCACGTGGGGCCCTGCGCACAGGTCCACAAAGCCACCGTTGCGATAGAATGAAATCGCCTCCCCCTCCGGGATGTCCGCCAGCCGTTCCACCTTGAATTTCTGCCCCGCGGCGACAAAGAACTCCCTCGCTTCCTCACGAGTCTTGATCGATTTCTCGAAGACTTGGTTTTCCTTGATCACCTTGCGCATCTCCTCCTCGATGCGCTCGAAGTCTTCCGGGGCGAATCGATGACCCGGCAGGTCAAAGTCATAATAAAACCCTTCATCCGTCGGCGGGCCGATATCCAGGAGCGCTTCCGGCCATAGCCGAAGCACGGCCGTTGCCAGGATATGCGCGCACGAGTGCCGCGTGCGCTGCAGCTCGCTCATCTGATGCCGTTCATCCAGCGTTTTCCGCTCGATAGGTGTTTTCTCTGCTTCCATAGTTTACGATTCTGCTGGAGTCGCCTTGGCCTTCGCGCCGATTCCTTTTTTCCGGGCGAACGACGGCGGCCCGCCAAATAAAAACGCCTCGAACCTTAAAGTCGAGGCGCTCGCGTTCCCCGGGTTTGACGCCGTGAACGCTAAAATTCCGTCGTGGTTGATTGGCTTGCCAGCATGACGACCGGCATCCTAAGCCAACGCCTGGCGCCGTGCAAACCGATTCTCTGTCCCGCCAACCTTCCAGTGCATCCACAAGTTGTCGGTGAACTGGGCTGGCAGCCCGGAGCGCGGTTGTGTGCGGAGCACCAGCCGCAGCAGGTTTGGCGCGACAGCGAGCCTGAGATGCTGCTGAGACTGGCTTTCAGCACAGTCGAGCTCCACCGACAACTTGTGGATACGCCGCAACCTTCCCAGGCAGAGTCTTCCCCGCATCCTTGAACCTCGCTCCCCGGGTATGTTCCGCCAATGCGTTTCCGAAGGAGGAGCCGTTTTCAGGATGAATAATCTTCCAGAAAATGCGTGATTTTGAGAGAGTCTCCTGCAAAGGTTGCTAAAATAAACAATGTGCACCCTCAGGGTCAGCCCGTGCTTTCACTAACCCCGTTCATTCCGTGCCTGGCCAAGCGATGCCGATGAGTTTCATTCGAGGTTACCCCCGCGCGGGTCGGCGCGCATCCATCGTTTGTTTCACAGTCGTCGCGGCTTGGTTGGCTGGCATCTCACCGAGAGCCGCGACCGCGGGGGATCAGTTGCGAGGGGACGGCTACCGGTCCGCGCCCTTGACCGTCCCGTCTGGAGGCCGGGCTGGATTCACTGCGCTGGCTGGAACCGCAACAGGCATCGCCTTCACCAACCGGTTATCCGATCCCGCAATCGCGAAAAATCGCCTCCTGGCGATCGGTTCTGGCGTCGCCTTGGGCGACGTCGATGGGGACGGTTGGGTGGATCTCTACTTCTGCCGGCTTGAGGGCGATAACGTCCTTTATCGAAACCTTGGCCACTGGCGCTTCGCCGATGTCACGGCGTCGTCGGGTGTCGCCTGTCCGAATCAATTTTCCACCGGCGCCACGTTCGCGGACATCGACGGTGACGGGGATCTGGACCTCTTGGTGAACAGCCTCGGCGGTGGCACCCGGGCGTTCTTAAATGATGGCAAGGCCCATTTTACCGAAGTGGCCGAGTCGGGACTCGTCCGCAACTTGGGGGCCACTTCCATGGCCCTGGCAGACGTCGATGGAGATGGCGACTTGGATCTCTACGTCAGCAATTACAGGACGGATACCTTCCACGATGATCCGCCGGGCTTGAGAATCACGAGTCGGAAGCGTCCCGATGGGACGGAGGTGATCGAACCCGCCGAGCGTTTCGCCGGATTGTTGACACCCAAGGGAGGTGTGGTGGTCGAGCGTGGCGAAATGGATGTGTTCTACCTCAACCGCGGCGGCGGTCGTTTCGTTCCGGCGCCCTGGAACGTCGGGGCGTTCCTGGACGAGGATGGGAAGGCCCTGACTGAACCTCCGAGGGATTGGGGCCTTTCTGTCATGTTCCGCGATCTGAACGGCGATGGGCTGCCAGACATCTACGTCTGCAATGACTATCCTTATTGGTCCGACCGCATCTGGTTTAATGTGCAGGGGAAACGCTTTCGCGCCGCCCCCAGGACGTCGTTTCGATGCATCAGCGTGGCCTCCATGGCCGTCGATGTGGCGGATATCAATAGAGATGGCTTCGACGACGTCTTCGTGGCGGACATGTTGAGTCCGCGGCGGGAGTTTAGAGCCTGGCAGCGACCCGACAGACTTTCCGAAGTGCTTCGCGGCATGATCAGTGATCCGAACTCTCGGCCAGAGGTCCCCCGCAACACGTTGCACCTCGGGCGGGGCGATGGGGCCTACGTGGAGATCGCCCAACTCGCCGGCGTCGCGGCAACCGATTGGACTTGGGGATCCATCTTCCTGGATGTCGATCTCGATGGCTGGGAGGATTTGTTGGTGGCGACGGGCTATCAGCACGACGTGCAGGACATTGACATCCTGAACCGGCTTGCGCTCCAGGGTCCCCGCACCACCGTGGAAACCCGTCTCAAAAACCTGCGGCTCCTGCCCCATCGTTTCTGCCCTTCCATGGCCTTCCGGAACCAGCGCAACTTGACTTTCTCGGACCAAAGCCAGGCATGGGGTTTAGACACCGTGGGAGTCGCCCAAGGGATGGCCGTTGCGGATCTCGACAACGACGGCGACCTCGATGTGGTCATGAATTGCCTGAACGCCTCCCCTCGAATCCTCCGGAATGAATCGTCCGCTTCTCGCGTGGCCGTTCGACTGAAGGGACGGCGAGGGAATACCCGAGGAACCGGAGCCCGTATCAGAGTGACGGGCGGTCCGGTGGCGCAATCCCAGGAAATGATTTCGGGCGGGCGGTATCTTTCAGGAGACGACGCCATTCGGGTGTTCGCGGCAGGCGATGCGGCGAAACTCGAGATCGAAGTCAGGTGGCGAAGTGGCGCCCGAAGCGTCGTCACCGATGCCCGCCCGAATCGGGGCTACGAGATCGATGAACCTGTGGAGTTGACAGCATCCACTCCTCCCCCAAAGCCGGCCCAAGCCCTGTTTGAGGATGCGACGGCGGCTTTAAACCACAGCCACACGGCATGGGCTTATGATGATTTTTTGCGACAACCTCTTTTGCCTCGCCGCCTGAGCACGCTGGGGCCCGGAGTGGCCTGGGTTGATCTGGATGGAGATGGCCGCGACGAAGTTATTATCGGAGGCGGCCAGGGCGGACTGATGGCGGTCTTCCGGAACGTCGGCGGAGGGAAGTTCTTGATGGAGACCAACGCCCATCAACCGGACGTGGGGCACAGAAGCCAAACCGGCTTGCTGGCATGGAAAGGACCGGCTGACCGTGTTCGATTGCTCGCCGGGGAGTCGAATTGGGAGCTGGGAAAGACCAACGAGACCTTGTTTCGCACCTTCGAGTTCAGATCCGGAAAAACGAGTGACGGCGTCGCCTCGGAGGCCCGTGGAAGCCAGTCCTCTGGTCCCCTGGCTATGGCTGACATCGATGCGGACGGAGACTTGGACTTGTTTGTTGGAGGACGGGTCATACCCAGACGATATCCCGAGGCGGCCGGCTCCGTCCTTTTGAGGAATGATGGGGATCGATTTGCCGTCACTGGGAGTTTTGAAAATGTTGGGTTGGTCAGCGGAGCCCTCTTTCTTGACTACGATGGCGACGGCGATCCAGACTTGGCGCTCGCCTGTGAGTGGGGGCCCATTCAAGTCTTTCGAAACGACGACGGAAGATTCACTTCCGTGACCGACACGATGAAAATGGGAGCCCATCGAGGATGGTGGAACGGGATTGCTACGGGAGATTTTGACGGCGACGGACGCATGGATCTCGTGGCTTCGAATTGGGGCCGGAACTGGAGCCCCGACCATCCACATGGCGTGGTCTCCGAGGTTCGGCTTTACTACGGAGATTTTGCCATGGCCGGTTCATTGCAGACGCTCCTTGCTTCACTGGATCCCGTTCTCAATAAATGGCTGCCATGGCGGGAAAGAAGTGCGGTCGTTGCGGCGATCCCAGGGGTGGAAAAGCAGGCCGCGAATCACCATGCTTACGGACGGTTGGGCGTTGAAGAGTTGCTCGGCCCCCAGGCAGGCCAGGCGGTGTTTCTGTCGGCAAACTCCTTGGAGTCGATGGTCTTCTTGAACCGAGGAGATCATTTCGAAGCCCGGCATCTCCCCGTGGAGGCCCAGTTTGCCCCTGCCTTCGGCGTGGTCGTGGCGGATTGGGATGGAAACGGCACAGAGGATATATTCCTCGCGCAGAACTTCTTCGGAGTGGACGCCGAGGCCTCCCGTCACGATGCGGGATTAGGCTTGGTGCTTTTAGGGGACGGCCATGGTGGTTTCCGGTCGCTTGGTCCCGATGAATCTGGAATCTCGATACACGGAGAGCAGCGGGGCGCTGCGGCGTCCGATTATGATGGCGACGGCCGGGTTGACCTTGCTGTGACTCAGTACGGGGGGGGCACCCGGCTTTACCGGAACGTGGGCGCACCTGCAGGCGTGCGAATCACGGTTCGCGGGCCGCATGGAAATCCTTCAGGCATTGGCGCTCGGATCCGCCTGAAAACTCGCGGAACATACGGCCCGGCCCGCGAGATCCGATCCGGAGGGGGCTACTGGTCGCAGGATTCGGCGAGCCTCACTGTAGCCTCCCCCACGACACCAGATGCGGTGGAGATTCGAATGCCTGGAAGTGACTCGCGCGAATGGCCATGGCCCGCGGGGGCGAAGAATGTGGAAGTCTCCGCGGCGGGGGTCCAGGCCCAGTGAGTATCCTTAAAACTGCAGTTGAAGCTCTTGGACCTTCGCAAATGCCTGGATGAAAAAGGTTTGACGAAGTCGGACGCATATCCCTTGTGGATCTGGTGATTGATTCGGAAAATCTTTATCGCCAGGATCTTGCGAAGAACCATTCGCCAGGGGCAACTCGCGTTTTAAGGATCAGACCTCAGAAACTCTGAGGTCTGAAGGATCATCGGTCCGCGCTGGCTTTTTGGGCGTAGGGAGAGTTCTGAAGGAAGCGATTGGGGGGGGCGAGGCGATCGCTTGCCGCCGCTTGAGCAGAAATTCTCGCAACAATCCGGAAAAATGACTTGCAACGACAATTTCGAGGCGTCATTGTGGCTAACAAGCCTGGTTCCAACTATCCGTTAATTAGGGATAGTTTGGGGTGATGTGTCTACACATACAAGAACGCAACAATAGTTTAGAGGATTGGCATCGGACCTCAACTCCAACGCAGGATATCCCGACATGTGCGCGGGGGTTCATCGAATGGTAATCCCACTAAAACGACCAAAACACCTAAAGCAAACACAACTATGAATAAATCAGTAACACTTGCCATCCTCATGGCGGTTTCTGCCTCCGCGCCTCCCATGGCGCGAGCAGCCGAATTGGTGGCTTATTGGGACTTTGAAAAAATTGAAGCCGACGGAACGATCAAATCCAAGGTTGGACCTTACGCCGGCAAAGTCGAAGAGGGTGCCATCCTCGGCGAAGGCCGGCCAGGTGGCGGGAAGGGATTCGACGTTTCAGCCAACAACAGGGGATGGATGATCCTTGAAGCCACGGGTTCTGATAACCCGATGAACAAACTAGGCGACGTAGACGCAGGCACCATCGTCCTCTGGGAAAAGAATAACTCCAATGTCAACAGCAGTTCCTTTTGGGCGCTCGCTGACAGCGTGGGCCGCGGTTGGCAGTTTCACATCCCTTGGTCCAACGGGATCATCTATTTTGATACGGTGGGTTGCTGCGGCGCCACCCAGCGTCTCCAAATGGCCCCCCCTGACCACGATTACTTCGTTTGGCACCACTACGCCTTCGTGAAAGATGGCGAATATAAGGCGATCTACGTCAACGGCCAGCTTTTGATCGAAGGCACGGGATATGCCGCGCTTCCGACCGACTTCAACAAGCTGGTTATCGGCGCTTCCGATGTGTTGGCGCCGCCTGACGGGGTGATCGACGACTTTGCGATTTTCAAGGGCGCCCTCACCCAGAAGGAAATCGAGGCAATCGCCAAGGGGGCTCCGATCGGTGCCGCACCCGTGGATACGGACAAGGACGGCATGCCCGATGACTGGGAAAAACAATACGCGTTCAATCCAAATGACGCCACGGATGCCGCGAAAGACTTCGACGGCGACGGCGTCAGCAATCTCGATGAGTTCAAGGCTGGCACCGACCCCAGCGACACGACCAAGCCCACGGTGGTATCAGCCATGGCCACGGCCACCTTTGACACGGTGATTGTCACGTTCTCTGAAAACGTGGATGCTACCACGGGCGCGGATGTGAAGAATTACACCATTACGCCCAGTCTCGCGGTGACAGCCGCCGCGGTGAAGAAGAACGTGGTCACACTCACGACAGCCAAGCAATCCCCAGGCGCGACGAAATACACCGTCGCCGTCAGTGGCGTCACGGATGGATCCAAGAACGCGGTCGCGGCGGGTGCGAACGCGGTCTTTTTCTCGTACGTCCAGGTCCGAAATGGCGTTCTGAAGATGTCCATTTGGCGGGGCATCCCTGGCAATCCTGTCGAGAACCTTGTTTCCGATCCGAGGTATCCAGCCAGCCCCGATCAGGTGTCCGCCGTGTTCAGTTTCAACAGCCGGGACGTGCTTCCAACGGACAGTCTCGACAGTTACGGGGCTACGATCGAAGGGTATCTGACTCCGACCGAAACCGCGAGTTATGACTTCTTCCTCCGCAGTGATGACGCGTCCCAGTTGTTTATCAGCACGGACGACAAGGAAGCTAATCTCGCAATGGTCGCCGAGGAAACAGGTTGCTGCGAAGGGTTCAAGGAGCCCGGCACCGGTGACGAAACAACCGCCGCTCCGATTTCACTCGTGGCGGGTCGGCGCTACTTTATCCGCGCCATCTACAAAGAAGGCGGCGGTGGCGACTTTGCGCAGGTAGCTTGGCGCAAAGTCGGCGACAAAACTGCATCCGGTTCACTGACCCCTATTCCTAGTCAGTTCCTTTCCGCAGCAGTCGACCTCCCCGGCGCTCCCGAAGGCGCTTTCACGGCCCGGACCCCAGGGGCGGGTGCGAAGAACGTGTCTCCGGCCGTTACCATCGTGGTGGCGCATCGCGATGGCAAAACGGAGTGGACGGCGTCCAACACCAGTTTGATGGTCGATGGAGTGGCGGTTACTCCCGTGGCCACGAAAGTCGGCAGTGTTCTGAGATTGACCTACAAACCGGCCACACTGCTTGCGAGCGAATCGGTGCACAGTGTAAAACTGATGCATTTGGATCCGGGCGGCCAGCCAACGTCGACGGAATGGTCCTTCACCGTCCAGAAATACAGTGGGCCGTCGAGGGATAAGGTAGCTTCTTACCCGGCGATTATCACCGGCGGTACAGTTTACAGCGCGGATGCGGGCGGCGCCTCCGGAAAACCAGGCGACTATGCCATCGACTTGAGGACTAAAGGCGGCCCACTGAATGTGACTGATGCCTCTTTCTTGAACGCGGCCATGGCTCAAGACGAGCTGTCGGTTGCCTTCTGGAGCAAGAAAGCCAACACAGCGGACAGCTCCGCTTTCTGGATCAACTCACCGTCCTCGAACAACGGACAACGCGGCTTCCATGCCCATGTTCCTTGGAGCAACGGTCAGATCTACTTCGACACCTCGGGTTGCTGCAACGCGGACCAACGCATCAACGCTCCCATCACGGACTTCCCGGGCGCGACAGACAACACGTTCTTCACCACAGCGTGGCATCACTTCATCTTTACCAAGAAGGGTGGAGCCAAGACTGTCTATATTGACGGCATCCTGTTCATGAGCGGGGCGGACCAGGCTCCCCTCCCGAGCGATGTTACTAACATGATGATCGGCTCGATCGGCGACGGCACCGGCGTTCACGCCGCACTCATGGATGACTTCGCCGTGTTCTCGAAGCAACTCGTGGAGGCCGATGCCTTGGCATTGGCCAAGGGCACACTGCCCTCGGGCTTGCCTGCCTCCAAAGGCCTCATCGCCTATTGGGACTTCAATGAAGGCGGCGCCAAACCGGCTCCGAAATTCACCAGCATCAAAGTCAGCGGCACAAACGTGACACTGACCTGGGAAGGCGGCGGCACACTGCAAGTGGCTAACGACATCACCGGCCCATGGACCGATGTGACCGGAGCCACCAGCCCGTTGACAACGCCCGCTGACCAAGCTCGTCGTTTCGCGCGCATCAAGCAGTAAGCTAACGGAGCTTCTGCTCGGCAGATTGATCAAAGGACCCCGGTGAAAACCGGGGTCCTTTTTGTTTTTCTCTTCGACTCTCCGCCTTGTTTTGACTTCCTCCTTGGGAGAACAACTCGGGGCGGCTAGTGTGCCGTTCACGAATTCGGTGGGCATTTGTTGCGCCAGAGTGAATCTCTGTCAAGGCGCGACGACGGAGCCTATCCGGACAGAGATCTGTGACCGAGGAGCAACGCAGCCAGAGGTTCACTGTGGCACAAGCCG
>SXGS01010812.1_pt1 | contig 30566 bp, 19 predicted proteins | sample 3174681 | NCBI WGS metagenome assembly SXGS01 (sample SAMN11356861, study PRJNA531348) | freshwater metagenome | isolation source: freshwater sample F1-80 | place: China: Fuxian Lake, Yuxi | collected 2017-12-25 | reverse complement strand
CCATCTGCCGCTCGCCTTAAAACGTGGCTTATTATTTCTATGCTAGCATTCAATTTCGTGGTGGAGTAGGTCGCGGATTTTGCCGTCTAAATCCAATACCGTTCAACGAACGTGGGATAAGCTTCCAGCTTGTCAACCTGTAGCGGAGTTTCGCCATTGCTTGCACAAGATATTGACAAGCTGGAAGCTTATCCCACGTTCGTTGAACGGTATTGCGTCTAAATCAGAGCTTCGACGACTTTCGATTTTGCTTCAAATTTCAGTTAACGCTCTCTATTTACTCTTAAGATCAAAATCGAACTTGTTGCCTCCCTTGGGAGAAACGTCTGCCGATAGTTCGCTAAGTGCGTTGTAACGAGTCGGTAGATACTCTTCAGGGACAGGCTCGCCACCTGCGCCTCGCACTTTACTGCCCGGAATAATTTTCGATGCGCTAATTTCGACGCGCTTCTTTCCTTCGAGTGCCTTGAGCGAATAGTTGCCATTCTTAATAGTGCCAGGTTCCGGCCCCAGAGCGGAGTCCATGGGACTAAATATGATATCGCCTTCCGGAAGTGGACGGCCGTCCAAGGAGATTGTGCCCGAAACATCGTAGTATTTCGGTCCCTTTTCGCATCCGCACAATAATCCTGCGACACATAGTAATAGGAACATTGATTTGCAAGTGTTCATAGATTACTAACTAGCTCCCGCGATATCTACAAAGAGAATGCACGACGAGTACCCTCACCGTGCATTGGACATAACACCCGGGGATTTCAAACAATCGGTTGGCAACAACTATTCCTCAAGAGGTGCGACTTCGCCTCCCTGACGCGTCGAAGCAGCTTGATAAGTTACCAGGTTCACCGAATCAGAGATAAACCGAACCGAAGCATCGCAAAGCAGAAAATTAGCACCACCTGTGTGATTGCTGCGAACCGACTGAACTGTGTTGCTAGCGGATAATCCTTGGCATGGCCGACGTGGCGCAGCGATGCAATAATTGGACCGATCGCCAACAGGCGAGTTGGGTGGGTAAAGGGAGCTGAACAGCACGTTTCCTTGCCATGTATTGTAATAACGACCTCGCAAATCATGCGCATTCGTATCCGGCGTAACCAAAATTTCGCTCGCCATGAGTATGTTCGACGTTCCATCGACTGCGTTACTGAATTTCGTTGATGAATAGCAATAAAACATGCCGTTCAAATTGCGTCCCTCGACGTCGGTTGTCGGATTATAGAACGTCGAGCCAGCGGCAAGTACGAAATTTCCGTGAAATCCTTGTTCATTACCGGCGACAGTTTTGGTCTTCGCACCGTTACCATCGGATGGGCAGAGGAGGATCGGAACAATGGTATGACGACCAGGATCACTGAACACGTTAAGATTATTGTTCACCGACATATAAACGCCTGCCGGACGCGGGTTCGAGCTGAGAAAATTTGTGATCAAGTTATGGAGATTTTGCTGTTCGATGAACGGCAAGATCGAGTGAAACCAGCAACCTCGATTCCACGGTGACGCTGCAAGTGCGTTTTGGGCGATTGAATTCATCTGGCCCATGGGAAAGGTTCTGTGGGTGTCGTGATAATTGTGCATCGCAATTCCCAGATTGTGCAGGCTATTGGTGCATTGCATCCTACGAGCCGCTTCACGCGCCGATTGCACTGCAGGAAGAAGCAATCCAACTAAGACACCGATAATTGCTATCACGACGAGCAATTCAACCAGAGTGAATCCGAATCGTTTTCTACTCATTTACTTTGCTCCCAAGGAAAAATAACAGTTCAACTTCAAAATACGATTTAGCACATTGTCGGATACCAGGCTGTTCATAGTCAAGTTTGAACCACAGCTATTTGTCGATATTAGTAAAACTTCAGCGACTGGCAAAATCCGCTTGGCCCTCCATGTTAACATTCGTTTAACTAGCCGGAGTTCGCGGTTCGAACTACGACAAGCCAGCCAAGCCCTTAACAACGCGAGGCCATTCAAGACTTTCCAATCATATACGAGTCCCTGAAACCACACGATGTCCCTTAGTTCGAAGGCGAGCGGAAAGGCAGTTGTTAGTTGCCTTGGTTGCGGCTGCACCATTTTCGTTTCACCGTGCAGTGCGCAACCGTTTCGTGCGTTTGGGAATTAATGTTGATCAGAGTAAGTGCCAAATTCCACGGTCATTCTTAGACAAGTACTCGTTATGTACCAAAAACGTGTTGTGACTGTTTTTCAAAGCCTATTGTTGGTTAGTCTCATCGGTTGCGGAGGCGACACTCTTGACTTGGTCCCAGTATCGGGAACTGTTCTGTTGGACGGCAAACCACTTACGAAGCTTGGCCAGGGGGGCGTCTCCTTTTATGGGGACGCTCCTCTGGGCGCCTACAAAATAGTCGTGAACGCTTTCCAGAATACACCTGATGAAGGTCCGGTGACGCCGCGACAATTATTGAACTCGAGATACTATGATCCCGCTAAGACAGACTTGAAAATCGAAGTAGTTGCTGAATCAGTACCTGGGCAATACGATCTGAACGTCTCCAAAAAATGACCGATAACTGAGTCTGGCCAGCTAAACCAATTCCTCCACGACGCGTGGCCCTTCCACTCCCGTCAAGCGATAATCGAGTCCCTGAAATCGGACGCTCAGTCGATGATGGTCCAAACCGAGTTGATGAAGTAAGGTGGCATGCAGATCATGAACATGCACAGGGTTTTCTACCGCTCCGAAACCAAATTCGTCCGTCTGACCATAGACCATGCCGGGCTTGAATCCGCCGCCGGCCATCCACATCGTAAATGCGTCGATATGATGATTGCGACCTGTCGATTCACGGACTTCACCCATGGGCGTTCGGCCAAACTCGCCGCCCCACAGCACGATCGTATTGTCCAGCAGTCCGCGTTGTTTCAGATCCTGAACCAACGCGACACAGGGTTGGTCGATCTCTTTGCATACTGACGGCAGATGTTCTTCCATATTCTCAGTAGGACCACCGTGATGGTCCCAGTTCGTATGGTAAAGCTGAATGAAACGCACTCCGCGCTCAACCAGTCGACGAGCGAGCAAACAGTTTCTCGCAAACGACGCTTCGCGAGCATCTCGCACACCATACATGCGCAGGGTTGTTTCAGATTCATCGGCGGTATCCATTAACTCCGGTGCACTCGATTGCATACGATAGGCCATCTCGTAAGAATTGATACGTGTTGCAATCTCCTCATCCCCTGTGGCGACTAAACGATTCAAGTTTAGCTCGCGAACCGCATCGACGACTCGTCGTTGATCCGAACTCTGGACGCCAGCAGGCGAAGACAGATTCAGGATGGGATCGCCCGTATTGCGCAGCGAAACGCCTTGATACGAAGTTGGCAGGATTCCGCTGCCCCACAATACAGCTCCACCGCGTGGACCGCGTGGACCGCTTTGCAGTACGACAAATCCGGGCAGATTGTCACATTCGCTACCGATTCCATAGGTAACCCACGATCCCATGCTGGGGCGGCCAAACTGGCCGCTGCCTGTATTCATGTACAACTTCGCGGGTGCATGATTGAACAAATCTGTTTTGCATGTCTTGACTAAACACAGTTGATCGATGATTGAACCAGTAAACGGTAACAGATCGCTGACCCAAGTTCCGTTTTCGCCGTGCTGTTTGAATTTTCGACGCGGCCCTAGCAAGTTGATACGATGGCTCGAATCCATAAAAGCGAACCGTTTGCCTGCGATGTAGCTGTCCGGGATAGGCTGGCCGTTCAACTCGGCCAATTTCGGTTTGTAATCGTAAAGTTCCAATTGGGAGGGCCCACCTGCCATGAACAAGAAAATAATGCTCTTGGCTCGTGCCGGAAAATGTGTGGGCTTGGGTTGCAGCGGATTGCGACTCGGCCTCGCTTCAGCCGCGTGACTGGAATCTGCGAGCGAACCACCAGATATCAGCGACGCCAGCGATAACTTCCCCAACCCCATCGCACAATTTCCGAAGAAATGGCGGCGCGTGGAATTTCGCAAACTGTCGGTGGATTGTACAAACATAGTGTCCGTTTCATTCGCGAGTGATTGTTTCATCGAGATTCAATAGTACTCGTGCAGCGCTGCGTAAATCGAGCGAGTTGAGCAGCACTAATTCCTCTTGGTTGGGACGACGCGATGTGCAGCGACGAAATGCGGACTCAACACCGTCCGCTTGAATGATCTTCTCCATCGCACCTGCGAACTCTACGCTGGTTGTATCGTTTAGCAAAGTTAGCGCTTGCAACGGTGTGTTGCTACGAATGCGGCGCGTGCAACTAAAATATCCATCGGGCGCGTCGAACACGTTGAGCGCCGGGGGTGGCGTCGCACGAAACGCAAATGTGTATAGTCCGCGTCGATATCGATCTTCACCATTGCTGACCTCCCACGCTCGCTTGACCTGCCCGACATTCATCACTCCTTCTGGAATGGGTGGGTACACCGGTGGGCCGCCTAATTTCTCGCACAGCAGCTCGCAAGCGGTCAAAGAAACGTCGCGCACGATTTCGGCATCCAGTCTCAGGCGCCGTTGTCGAGCAAGATAGATATTGTTCGGGTCCTGGTCGCGAATTTCCGGTCGCTCGTTGGACGATTGCCTGTAAGTGTGTGAGGTCACAATCAATCGATGCAGATCCTTCAATCGCCAGCCGTGCTCCATAAATCGAACCGCTAGCCAATCGAGCAGTTCTGGATGTGAAGGAAGTGATCCTTGAGTGCCAAAGTCGTTTTCGGTTTCGACAATTCCAGCTCCGAAATACTGTTGCCAGACACGATTGACGATCACGCGCGCGGTCAGCGGATTCTGGCGACTGGTTAGCCATTTTGCCAAATCAATTCTATTAGGCTTCTCAATCACACTCTCAATTGGGTGCAGCACTGCTGGTGTGCCTGGCAAAACCTCAGCTGCGGGGCGAGTAAAATCGCCTTTGATAAACACGGTTGTCTTGCGAGGTGTAGGCAGTTCCGCCAATATCATCGTCGTGGGAGTTGAGTTCAATCGATTCTCAAGTTCGGTATGTCGTTTGATGAGCTGTCGAAATTGCGAATCTGTGGTACCTGGCCCCGCTGCGAAAATCGAACGACGCTGATTCCCATTGCGTTTCTCCACGGGTACGTCCAGCAGCTTTATTACCGCTGCATTCAAACTCTTCTTTGACTCATCATTTAAACTAGCCTCCCATTGGGCTTGATCTTGAGCATGTTCGCTGACATACCTGTCAAGTTCGCGGTCGGCTGCATTCAATTCGGCAACCCATTGCTGGCCGTTGACGCCCGGCGGGTAGACTCGCAGTGTCGGTTCGTCTTGGTTGTTCAAGAACGCGAACAGCCGATAATATTCCTGCTGTGTAATCGGGTCGAATTTGTGATCGTGGCATTGAGCGCAGCCAACGGTCAGCCCCAGCCAAACCGTGCCGGTCGTTGCGACGCGATCAAAAACGCTATCGATGCGAAACTGTTCGCGGTCAATGCCTCCTTCTTGATTGATCTGTGTGTTGCGGTGAAACCCAGTGGCAACTCTTTGCGAGTCAGTCGCCTGGGGCAGCAAGTCGCCAGCAAGCTGATGCAAAGTGAATTCATCGAATGGCATATCTTCGTTCAACGAGTTAATAACCCAATCGCGAAATGCCCAAATCTGTCTTGGTGCGTCGATCGAGTATCCATTGCTGTCAGCATAGCGAGCTTGATCAAGCCACCAACGTCCCCAGCGCTCGCCATAATGTGGACTATCAAGCAAGCGATCGACCAGCCCCAAATAGGCGCTGGTGGGGTCTTGCTGGCATGCCGCTAGGAATTCGTCGATCTGGCCAATAGTCGGCGGCAAGCCAATCAAGTCGAGACTGGCACGACGAATCAATGTTTCGTTACTCGCGGAAGCAGATGCGCTCAGGCCGATGCCAGCGAGCTTGGACTGAATAAATCGATCGATCGGATGCCCGGCACCAGGAGCGCGGGGAGGTTCGACTTCCTTCGGTTTTTCGAACGCCCAATGGCGCTGATATTCCGCTCCTTGATCGATCCAGCGCCGAAGCATTTCGACTTCGCGCTCGCTCAACGTCTTCTTGGAATCCTTAGGGGGCATGCGTTCATCGGGATCATCGCTGATGATTCGCTCATACAATTTGCTCATCGCCGGTTTCCCCGGCACGATCGCGCCATTTGAGGTCGCATCGTCGCGCACATCCAAACGCAATTCTCCTTCCCGACGCTGAGCGTCCGGACCATGGCAGAAAAGGCAATTCTCCGCCAAAATCGGCCGAATATCGCGGTTGAATTCCAGCGGGTTGGGTATCGGTTTCTCGTCGGCCAATGAAATAGAGGCGCAAATCACGCATACCACGACCAAAATCGATTTCATGTCAACGACCAGCTAGTTAGTGCAAGAAACCTTGCGAGGCTCAGTAATGCGGCAGGATAAAAAAGGTTGGAGGGAATTAACAGCCCTCTATTGTAACCAGATTTTCAAAATTCCGCCCGCACTCCCACCGGATTGTCGTGGTTCGTACAGCGAACCAGCGCTTGCGGACCGAACTCGCTTCGGTTCGCAAAAGCAAATCAATAAATTTGAATTTCCGTTGAATTTCCTTGTTCTTTCAATTCATCCGCATCGCCTCGTCGAGCAACTGAGCCGCAGCATAAGAGGGAGCGCAGCGCGCCAATTGCGGGCTGAGAAATTCATCTAGCCACACGACGCTTAACGAATATGAGAAACGAGGCAGCAACCGCTCGAGCAGTTCACGTCCATGTCCGGAGCAAACCAGTACAGGCAGCGAATCGCGATCGCGAAAGTAATCGTTCAAATTGCGTTCGATAGCTTGGCAAATTTGCTCTACTTGAGCTTCAATGATTTGGCTGGCAATGTCGCGTATAACTTCGGGCGATAACGTCTGGGAATCTTCGCCCACCATACGAGCAATTCGTGCTTGCGCGCAAATCATCGTTTTGGGGCGACCGTCCGCCGTGTCGCAGTTCTCGGGCTGTTCCTTGATTGATCCGGTCGCCAAATAGGCATCTTCGCTGGTTGCAAATCGTTCAGCCATTACGGGACAACGCTGAGATTTGACCAACACTTCCCTGACAATCGCCGCAACTGGAGTGCGTTCAGCTCCGGTGTAAACAAGTTGGCGGGATTGCAAGCGTTGGCGGTCGGTCCTAGCCGTGGTGCAGACTCGCGACTGGGCTAGTGGTACGACATCGACGGTAGTCGAACCTACGTCGATCAGCAGCATTGCGGGAAATTGTTTCGTTGCTCGGCACGACCGGGCAATCCACGTTCCCAGCAAGTGCCAGTTGCTGGCCGCCACCTTCCACGGGTCCGCTTGGGCAAGCGCGGGCGTCAACCATTTTTCGTCAAGCGAATAGACCCACGACCGTTCCTCAGGAAAAACACCAGCGATCTGGCAGAGTATCGAGTCCACTCCTTCGCGCCGTGTGGCGTAGCAGTCCGCCAATTCTCCCGTCATCGTGATTGCCAGGCGAGTCACGTTCGAGTAGCTGCTCAGCAATTGGCGAACTTTCTCGCCTAATCGATCGGGCGCAAGCCACAGCGCGAACGGCTCAGCAACGCAATTCCCCGCCACGTCGGCCAGCTTGATATTCGCTCCTCCAATATCGATGCCAACCGTCGTACCCGTCATCGATGGACTCGTCTTTACTGATTCGCGAAGACTCGTAAGGCATCGAGCACTTGGACAACATTGTCCTTGGAAACTTCGGTCCATCCATTGGCACGATGCCGAATAATTGCCAATTTGAATTGCTCAAGCGCGTCCGCAATATCCACCGGCACTTTGGGCAGTTTCACAAAAGGTGATTCAGGCAGAACCGCGGCCTTTTCGTTCTCCCAGGGCAACGCGTCCGCTTCGCCCGCCGAAGGACCGGCCAAGGAGTTATCTTCGTCGCCAAAGTCGGGACCCTCGTACAATGGGCCGGCTACAATTTCGCCCGGTCCATTCTTCTCGTCGAACTTGGAGTCCAGCGAACTCGGCACATGATCATCATCGTCACCAGCGGTCACGAGGTCGGACTCGCGCGGTTCGATAGTTGGGTCACCTCCCATGGCTTCCCACCGCGTGCGACGCATTTGCGAAACGCTCCAGCGACTTTGCGATGCACCCTCCAGCCACATCTCGGCGTCTTCCCAATCAATCGCAGCCAGAAAATGGCTCCAGTAGAGTTTAGGAAAGGTCAGATGCTGATCGCCAAATCTCTCATGCACTCTGCGCAATCGTCCGACATGCTGCGGTGTTACTCCGCCAACCTGTTGGCTCCAGTTCTCATCACGATATAACTCGGCCGCAGCACCACTATCCTCAAGCGCTCGACGCCACTCGCTGATAATCTTCCCCTTCTCCCAGTTGGTCGTACTGATTAGCGTCGCCCAGCGTCCCAGAAAGGGTTTAGAGAGTTGAAGGCTGCTGGAATCTAGTTCAATCGTCGTAATTGCGTGAACGGTATCCGCAACGATGATCGCCGCAGCGGCAGATGGTTCGAACTGTTCCGCGTCCAAGGATCGTGACTGCCGAATTGCCATTTAATGTGCTCCAAGCGAGGTTTGTGCTGGCCAGGTCTGAGGTCTACTGACATGATCAAGTTAGCGATGCTGCGTCAGCTTCAAAGGTACCAGTGCTTGCAACTGTGACTTTTTTTCGAGCTCGCAATCGACGAAGTTCCGATCATTCCGGATTAGCAAAATGCACGCCCTAGCATTCCCGTCAAAATCTCAGGAAAATGTTGGCCTCGCTCGCGGTTTGAACCACAACCAAACCACATCCGATCCGTAAACTTCCTTTGGCATTGACCAAATAAGATCGAACGATTGCTGCCACTTGCCGTCAGATTTTCTTGGTCAGCTTGTGGATTGCTTGTTAGAATCTTGCCTCTCTGTTTTCTCATAGGTGTTTAGGTGCCGTGTGACACAATTGCTCCCCAAACTGACCAATGCAAACGATTTTTTGCCTACGAGAATCAACACGGGCAACTTCGTCTCGTATTATTCGCTTCCGGAGTTGATTCAGCGCGTGGAACACACACGCGTCGTGCTTCCATTGTGTTCCCTTGGAACTCCTGCGAGCGAATTAACGCAACTGGGCGAATTAGTACTGCCTCCGCTCTACTATGAAGCGATGGAAATGGCGGTCGATCTAAAGCCTGCCATCCTGGCGCGCATCGAACAGTGTTTTCCTTATTTCGGAAGTGATCGCCGGCAATCAACATCCAAATGCCAAATCAAAGTCGTCGAATTGCCTCGTCGCAAAGCACTCAGAGATCCGCAATCATCCATGGTGCAAGTTCGCGCTGCCGACCAGTTCATTGTTGCGTTTAGCGTTGATACCGCTGTCGAACAACATGGCCCGCATCTGCCACTAGCGACCGATACCATTCAAAGTTACGCAGTGCTGAATCGCCTGACGCACGAGTTCCCGGAGTTAGTTTTGCTACCACCTGTCGACTATGGCCAACTGACATGGGGATTACCGTTTGGGATGAGCGTCGATATTTCTGCGGCTTTGCTCGTTCGCTACGTCACGGGCTTTGTCAATGCTGTACACCAGTGGCTGCGTCCGGCGGCAATTTTCGTCGTGGATGTCCATGGCTCGATCATTCATCGAACAGCCATACAGGATGGCTTGGCCGCGAGCAGTTGTCCGCATTGGTCGTTTCGCTGGCTGTATGATCCATTAGTTCCCTATTCTGGTCAGCGCGGCGATCAACACGCAGGTGGAGTGGAAACCGCAATTGTGGAAGCCATCCATCCGGCGCTGGTCGATGCAAGTTGGTGGCCAAGCCTGCTCGGTGAGCTGGCTGATAAACAAATGCCCGTCAGCGATGCAATTTCGCTATCGGCAAATCTTCAAGAATTCCGCGCACAAGTTGAACGCCAGCAGCTCAACGGCATTGTCGGCAACATTCACAATTACGCTCATGTCAACGGAGTCGAAATGCTGAACTCTATGGTGAACGTCGCTCGCGCGGACCTGTTGCAGTTGCGGCAACGATTATCTTCGACTCACAGAGATCTCGACGCAGTTAACTGAGGTTCCGCAATCGATTGACGAGCATCTCGCAATGACTGCGAGCTGCTGAGCCGTCCACCGCTGATGCGGTTAGCGATGATCCCCAAATCATCAAGGTAAGAGTAAATCACGGGTACCGCCAATAACGTCAGCAGCAGCGACAATGTTTGTCCGCCGACTACTAAGACGGCGATCGAACGACGCTCTTCGGCTCCTGGGCCAGTTGCGATCAGCAGTGGTAGCAAGCCTGCTACAAAGGAGACCGTGGTCATGAGGATCGGACGTAGACGATCGCGGTTCGCTTGCAAAATTGCTGGCAAGCGATCCATGCCTTTGGCTCGCAAATTATTGGTGTGGTCTATTTGCAAAATCGACGCTTTCTTGACTACTCCAAACAGCACCAGAATTCCCAGTGCGGAGTAAAGGTTCAATGTCTCTCCACCCCAATATAGACTCACCAACCCAAACGGCACTGCCAGAGGCAGCGACAACAGAATCGTCAGTGGGTGAATCATGTGCTCGAATTGCGCGGCTAGTACGATATACATGAAGACGAACGATAGCAGGAAAGTCCAGACGAACTCCGTCAAGGTTCGATCCATTTCGCGCCCGCGCCCGAGCACTCGAGCTTCCGAACCCAGGGGTAACCCGATGTCGTCACATTGAGCCTTGATCGCAGTAATCGCTTCGGCCAAGGCATGACCGGGCGCTACGTTGGCTCGCACTGCCACCATACGTTGGCGGTCCAAGCGGTCGATACGTGCGATAGAGTTGCCGAATTCGAATTTCACTAGATTATCAATGCGCGTTGGGATCTGAGTGGAAACAAATTGCGATGACACCGGCATGATCGAACTGGACATTCCTGGCCTGGCTCGTACATACAACTGCGAAATCGACTCCACATCTGCTCGATCAACGCCGACCAAACGCAATTCGACGTCATAAGCGTCATCTACCGACAAGTCGCGGTAACGAGAAACTCGATCATCGCCTCCAACCGCAATGCGCAGCGTATCGGCAATCTCTTTAACGTCCACGCCCAGCGCCGCCGCTCGCTCGCGATCGATTCTCGCCAGCAATTCAGGCTTGTCTAAACGCAACGTCGTATCGACATCGACCAACGAAGGTTCGTTGAGAGCTTCCTTGCGCAATTGTTCACTGAAATCGGCAAGCGCTTTGATATTAGTGCCAGTGATCGAGAAATCGATATCGACCGACGCTCCTTGTCGCATCGACGTCAAATTCCTCACCGAACAGCGAACCTCAGGCAAGGACCGCAGTTTTTTGCGAATTTCTTCCATCTTTTCGCGCTGCGTGTAATTGCCTCGAAACGCTTCGCCCGGGTCACCATTTATCAGTCCAGCCCACAACCGCTTGAGCGAAAAACTCCGTTTGTCTACTTCCTCCAAACGTACAAATACTTCTCCTCGATTTACACCACCCACGCCGCGAGTACCCACGGTAGTCAACATTAATTTGACTCCGTCGACGCTGGCCAGTACTTCCTCAGCCATGACCATGCATCGGTCCATCGAAATCATGTTCGTACCTTCGCGAGCATTTACGCCGACTTCGAATTCGGATTCGTCGACGTTCGAAGGGATGTAATCCTGCTTAACCAGTTGATATAGATAGACGTTGGCCCAGATTGTTAGAGCGGACACAAGAATCACTAGCCAGCGCAGTTTCATCGACCAACGCAGCAACCACATGTAGACGACTTCGATCACGTGATAGAATCCGCGGCGCGACGATCCTGACTTAGCAATCTGTGTGCTCAACAAACGACTGCACATCATGGGCGTCAGCGTGAAACTCACGAACATCGAAATCAAAATGGCTACCGTGGCCGTCACGCCGAACTGGAACAGCATCCGCCCGGTTACGCTCGATAGAAAAGAAACCGGCAAGAAGACGATCACCAATGATAACGTAGTCGCCAAGACCGCCAGACCGATCTCGCGAGTTCCTTTGATCGAGGCTGTATAAGGATCCATGCCTTCTTCTTCGATGCAGCGAAACACGTTCTCCAGCACCACGATCGCGTCGTCGATCACGACTCCCACCATCAACACCAGCGCCAACATCGTCACATTGTTCAGTGTGAACCCGAACACGCGCATAAATGCAAAGGTCGCGATAATTGATGTCGGTATGGCGATCGCGGCGATAAATGTCGATGTCCACGAACGCATAAAGACCAGCACCGTGAGACATGCGAGCAAGCTGCCTGCCAGCAAATGGCCTTCGATTTCGTGCAAAGCAGCCAGAATGTACCGAGACTGATCTTGAATCACCGTTACCGACACGTCATCCGGCAGCAGCGTTTCGCAACGAGGCAATCGCTGCTTGATGGCATCGATAACCCGCACGGTATTTTCGCCCGATTGCCTTTGCACTTGCAAGACAACAGCGGATTCCTGATTCAGCCGCGCTAGCGTGCGCACTTCTTTAGTCGAATCGTGGACTTCTCCAAGATCGCTCAATCGAACCGCAGAATTCCCTTCTGACGAGATTACTAGATCTGGAAAATTCTTGGCATAAGCAACTCGACCAAGCGTACGCAATGTGCGCTCGCGCTTGCCTTCATCCACCCGCCCGCCCGGTACTTCGACATTTTGGCGCGCGAGTGCATCACGGACCTGGAGAATCGACAAACCATGCGCGGCCAGTCGTCGAGCATCGACGTTGACCTGCACCGCTCGGTCTGCTGAACCAGCGATCGTAACCTGCCCCACACCCGGCGCAGATTCGATCACATTCTTTACGAATCGATCCGCCAGCAAATATAGTTCGCGAGGCGAACGGCTGTTTGACGACACGGCCAATGTAATAATCGGTGAAGAATCGGTATCCTGTTTCTGCACGACCGGCGGATTCATCGTTGGCGGCAGCCGATTGATCACGCCCGAGACCGCGTCGCGAATGTCTTGAATTGCCGCGTCGATATTGCGAGTCAAATTGAACGTCGCAATGATATAGCACGAACCGTCTGACGAAATCGATCGCAGCTCTTCAATACCTGAAACCGTTGCTACCGCATCTTCGATGACTTGTGCGACCTCAGCCTCAACTTCTTCCGATGCCGCGCCTGGATACGAACAACGAACATAGGCGGTCGGCAAATCCATGCTCGGATAACGATCGACACCTAGCTGCGGGAATGCAACAACTCCCGCAACCACCAATGCCGCGATCATCATCAAGGCAAAGACGGGGCGTTTTACGCAGATTTCAGCTAGCCAATACACGGCAACAAAGTTCCTTCAAACCGCGCAAACAATTGTCAGGTACGATTTACATTCAGTTATTAATACGCATTGCAGTCAGGGAGAGCAGCAACCGTTTCTCTATCCGCCACGTTAGCCGGCAGGCAGATCGGCTTTCGATTCAGGCTCTTTTTTCTTCGGGGAATCGATCTTACTGTCAGCTTTCTTATTCGGGACTGCTGCGTTGCGGAGAATGATGTCATTGTTGACGGTCATCGCCTCCACAGCCCCCAACCTTCCTTGGTCTCCTTCCTGCAATATCTGATCACCGAACGCTAATCCTTCGACGATTTCGACTTGCCCAGATTCGCGACGGCTGGCACGCACAGGCTGTTCCTTGGCTTGTCCATTGACGACTTTCCAGACCTTTTCGGCACCAGCGAATTCCACCAGCGCACTCTCGGGAATGACCACCGCCTTAGCTTGGTCGTCGAGAATGATCTCGGCTTCAGCAAATAGACCCGGTTTCAGCACAGCAGATTTGTTATCAATCGTGGCTTCGAAAGCCAGCGATCGGCTTTGCATTTCCAAGGCGGGACTAATGCGAGTTATACTCGCGCTGACCCGCTCAGTCGAATACTGGATAGTCAAGTTGACTCGTAGACCCAGCTTGATCGACGGCGCAATTCGCTCTGGAACCGCTCCGCGAAATCGAAGAACATCGCTGCGTACAACAGTGGCGACTGGCGAGCCAACTTGCACAAATGTCCCGGCCTCCACATGACTCTGTTGCACCAATCCTGGAAACGATGCAACTATCGTGGATTCCTCCAAACGCTTCTTGGCGAGAGCCAATTCGGCGGTGCGCAAGGCTATTTGAGCAATTTTCTCGTTCACGCCGTTGACGGCCGAGGCGAGCCGAGCATCCGCCACTTTTTCAGCAGCAATCAACTGTTCATAATCCTCTTCCGAAACCGCATTTTGCTCGCGCAGTTGCGACCAGCGTTGGCGCTTGGTACGAGCCTCTTCCAGTACCGCCCGAGCCTCGCGGACCGGCGGAGCATTCTGCGGGTCAAGCTTCGATACGCTGTCGCCGGGTTTCAATCCCACCGCTGATCGCGTCTGAAGAAGAGCAGCTTCAGCCGATGCGACTTGCAATTCAAACTCAGCCTTGTCCAAAGTTGCCAACTTAGTGTCCGTATCCACATGATCACCCATGTCGACATGGATCTTGTCCACTAGACCAGCGACCTTGGCACCGATCACCGATATCGCATCAGGGACGAGATTTCCCTGGCACCGAGCGACCCGAGCCCAAGTCACCGGTTGTGAGGTGTAAATATAGGCCTTTATTGGTGCCTTCGATTCTTGCTTGCCATGCGCAGACTGTGGCTGAGCGCCCTGATGGCATCCCAGCAGAACCGCAAGGCAGACCACTGGCACAATCGCTTGCATCCAATTCAAGGCCGTTTTGCACGACCAATGCGAGTAATCTAACATGAGTTGGCTTCGAAGGACTCGCCAAAAAGTAACCGGCGATATGTGAGGGGGGAATTATAGGGCAGGTAACCTATGATGATCACATTCACTGTCATTTTACAAGCTCCCTGGCCGTCTCCCAAGAAGAATCTTGGCCGGACAATTACCTATTGAGCCAAATCCCCCCAGATTCCAGCCATTAGCGCTTGGGGTCGCGCGTTCAAAATTCAAAATTGGCTGAGGAAAACTGTACGGAACTGGCGCATGCTGCAAATCACTGGCCAATCCAAGTACGCCGATGTCATGGAAACCGCCTTGTACAACGCTCTGTTAGCATCGGCAAATCCGAAATGTCCGTGTGGCTGCCCCGCACTACACTCCTTCGAACAAGTGAATTCAAGGGCAAGTGATGCTGGCAATTCGAAACGATGTTCTTTTGTGGAGCGAACCACAGCAAGGCTATGCAAGTTGTTTGCGAAATCTAGAAATGCTCAGTACCAGAATGACGAAACAGCATATGCTGAGACCGCATATCCATGGTATCAGATCAACGAAGCCGGCTCCGCGAAGTATCAGCCCGCGCAAAATCTCGACGAAATAGGTCACAGGAATCAAATGCGAGGCCAAGTAGATTGGCCAGGGCATCTCGGTTCGCGGGAACATAAACCCGGACAGCAACACGGACGGCAACATCAGAATGAATGCAAACTGCATGGCTTCCACTTGCGTCGTGGCAAGTGTCGATACCAGCAGTCCTAAGCCAAGACTGCACACGATAAACAACATCGACAGCGCAATCAGCAGAGCCAAGCTTCCTTGAATGGGCACTTCGAACACATACACCATTACCGTCAGCACTAACAAAACTTCCGCAAAACCCACGATCGCGTACGGCAGCAACTTACCCAACAACAATCCAGCGCGGCCGACAGGAGTCACGAACAACTGCTCTAAAGTCCCCATTTCTCGTTCGCGCACAACTGCAAAGGAGGTGAGGAACAGAGTTACTAACTGCAAAATGATGCCTACTAATCCCGGTACAAAGAATCTAGAACTTTCTAAATCGGGATTGAACAGTAAACGTGGACGAATCTCGATGGGCAGCGCCAATTGGCCAGCACTATCGCGAGCTGGTGCAATCTGAGTTGCTTCTGCAGTTCGGCGTGCGCGGCCCAGCGACATAGTCATGCCCAAGAGGTTTGCTGAGTTCAGCGCCGTAGTGGCCGACTGCGAATCGCTGCCATCGATCAACACTTGCACCTGAGCCGCCCGCGCGGAACCAAGTCGCTCGGAATAGTCCGGTGGAATGACCACACCGACTTTAGCGCGTCCGGCAATAATCGCGCTGTGGAAAGACTGGACATCGTGGGCGTCCTCGATGACGCGAAATTGCCGAGTATTCGTAAACGCATCGATCAACTCTCGACTCGATTGCCGGCCATCCAAATTTAATACAACCGTTGGGAGATTTTCGATTTCCGTTCGAATCGCCCAACCAAAAATAATGGTCTGCATTACCGGCACTAGAAACATGAAGAACAGCGTAGAACGCTGACGTCGAATGTGAAAAAACTCCTTGATCAGTACTGCCATTAGGCCCGAAAAAAGATTCGATCGCGCCGTGGTCCAATTCTTCAGCTCTACTTCCGAGCGTGTTTGCATGTGCTCTACCGACAGCTTAACAGTAGTCTCGGGTTCACTTTCCACCGCAGGAGGCGGCGCATCACGCTCAACCCTTGCCCTACCGAGTCGTTCAACCGCGCGACGTTCGTCGGCAGCTTTGGTCAGCGTGACGAACACGTCTTCCAAACTGGGCTGAATTTCGCGAATAGAAATCTCTTCATCAGCGAGCGACAACCGCCGTGCGACCGACTCCGCGGGCAATCGATCATCGACCAGCAAATGCACGTGTTCGCCAAACATCGTTGCATCCAGGACGCCTGAAAGGTCTTTCAATTTCGCGAGTTGGCGGGCCGGTGCTGGTACAGCCAGCTCGATGCGTTTCGAACCAGGCGGATTCACTTGTGGCAACAGTTTAAGGTCGGCTGGCTTGCCCAGCGTCAGCAAACGCGAATGATACAAATATCCAACGTCGGTACATCGTTCGGCTTCATCCATGTAGTGGGTCGTCACCAGCAGCGTCACGCCCGAGGCAGACAGCTCGAACAACAAATCCCACAACTGCCTGCGCGCGACCGGATCGATGCCTGCCGTGGGTTCGTCCAGAAACAGCACCTCGGGCTGGTGAATGAGCGAACAAGCCAGTGCCAAACGTTGCTTCCAGCCGCCGGACAGCGCTCCGGCCAATCGGTCCATGTACTCGCCAATTCGAGTTAACTCAACTACAGCTTGTTTGCGAAAAAACAGTTGCTCTGAGTTGAGCCCGTAAATGCGGCCATAGAAGTCGAGATTCTCATGTACCGAGAGATCATGGTAGAGACTAAATTTCTGGGACATGTAACCAATGCGTCGCTTGATCGCTTCAGCGCTATGAACCACGTTCAAACCCAGCACATGAGCCTGTCCCCCGGTGGGCTCCATTACACCGCACAGCATGCGAATGATCGTGGATTTTCCGCTGCCGTTGGGCCCAAGCAATCCGAAAATCGCTCCCCGCGGCACGTCAAAGCTAACGTTATCTACCGCGCAAAAATCGCCAAATAGTCGCGTCAGATTTTGGACTTGGATCGCTGCGTGCATCTTCGAGGAAGTCCTTGCGACATTCAAGAGAAAGTCTAATTGCAATCATCCGCAGCGAACTGAGTACCCGCCAACTAGTCTGCGGATATTTGATTTCAGTGGGACCAATTCAACTACATCCCAGATTGGTCCAACCACACATCTGCCGCCATCCCCGGGCGGAGTCGATCGAGTCCATCCAGTAAATCCAGCTTGATCTTGAAAACTTGCTTCGAACGCTCATCCACTGTCTGTACGTTGCGCGGAGTGAATTCTGCCAGAGTCGAAACGAAGGTCAGCCTGCCCGAAAATCGCACTGTCGGAAAACTGTCTACGGTGACTGGATACACCGTCTCGTTTCGAACTCCCATACGATCTTCTGGAATATAAGCACGAATCCACATGCGACGGGTATCGATCAAACTTAGCACCGGCGCGTTCGGTGCCACCAAGTCGCCAGGACGCAGTTGCAGTGCATCGACAATTCCATCGACTCCCGAGCGAATTAGCAATTCGCTCATTTGTTTCTTGATAACATCGACGCCGGCCTGGGCCGCTTGTACCTGCGCGCGAGCCTGATCGACATCTTCGATCCGGTAGCCGGAGGTTGCCAACGCGTGCGCCTGGACCGCCTCCTCAAGGCTAGATCGCGCCGCAGCCAAATCTTCGCTCCGAGTTCCTCGTTTCAGTAACTGTAACTCTTCCTGACGTACGTGTTGTGTGGCTTCGGCGACTTTGTACAGCTCGATCGCCTGATCCAGTTCGTCGCGCGAGACTGCACTATTGCCCTGATTAAATAGTTGCACCGTTCGGTCGTGCGACTTTTTGGCGCGATCCAATTGAGCCCGCGCCAGCTCCAAGCGAGCTTCTCCTGCGGCAAGCTCTTCCGGCAAAGGTCCGTTCTTCAGCTTTTCAGCCATTGCGGTGAGAATGTCGACACGGGCCTTGGCCTGCGCGATTTCTTGCGGTCGCAGTCCAGTTTCCAGTTTCGTCAAGTCCGCGCGACGAGCCGCCAAGGCGGCTTCGGCCTCAGCCAATCGCTCGTTGTAATCGAACGCTTCTAATTGCACCAAAGGTTGACCGACTGTAACCGACTGCCCTTCGCGAACCAACACTTCAGCCACGCGCCCACCAACTCGCGACCCAACTCGAATTTCATCAGCTTCGATATAACCAGAGATTTTTGAGACTGCCGTAGGTCGTTGACTGAAAATCAGGGCAAATGTCAAGGCAACAACCACGATCAGCGCAACGACTATCCTTGTCTTCATCGATAATTGCGCCTTGCGAAAAAAGTGTTAAGCGACCACTGCCATGGAACATTTGGCCTGGCGCTGGCGATTGGCCTCGATCGCCATACGTTCGTGTTCAGTATCCACCAAACGGTAGAACACGTCGCGTTGGCGAGGTACAAAGCCTAGTTCTTCAATTGCAGTGCGAATCTGGTCCAGCGTCAAAAAGTGCACTGTACCGGCCTGAGCGACGACATTCTCTTCAATCATCAAACTTCCCATATCGTTGGCGCCATACAACATCGCGAGCTGGCCAATCTTCAATCCCTGAGTCACCCAACTGCTTTGGATATTCGCAACGTTGTCCAGAAATAACCGGGCCACAGCTTGCGTAAACAAATATTCAAACGCGCCCGCAGGCGAAATATGCGACATCGCTGTATGGTCGGGTTGGAAAGTCCAGCAGATAAATGCCGTAAAGCCACCGGTTTCATCTTGCAACTGGCGGATACGCAGCAGATGCTCGGCTCGTTCGGCCAAGGACTCCACATGACCGAACATCATCGTCGCAGAACTGATGCCACCCAATTCATGCCACACCCGCATCACATTCAGCCAATCGTCCGATAGCACTTTGCCGCGCGTAATCTCCTTACGCACGCGATCCACCAGAATTTCAGCGCCGCCGCCAGGCAGACTACCCAAGCCCGCCTCCTTTAGTCGCTCGAGAACCGTTCGCAGCGGGAGTTTGTTCACCTTCGTAAAATGATGGATCTCGGGTGGACTGAATCCATGAATGTTTACCATCGGAAAGTGCCGCTTGATATCGCTCAACAGTTCTTCGTACCATTCCAGCGTGAATTGTGGATGCAGTCCGCCTTGCATCAAGATTTGATTGCCACCTAGCGCGACCGTTTCCGCGATTTTTGAAAGCAATTCCTCGCGCGGCAAGACATAACCTTCGTCGCTCTTGGGAGTTCGATAAAATGCGCAAAAGTCACACACCGCCGTACAAATGTTCGTGTAGTTGATATTGCGATCGATATTGTAAGTCCGGTAGTTTTCCGGATGCATGCGGCGGGATACATCGTCCGCTGCCGAAGCAATCGAAGCCAATTCCTTGGACTCAAGCAGCCGTAAACACTCGTTGCTCGACAGTCGCTCGCCGTCTCTTGCTTTGTCAAGAATATCATTAATCATCGATAAAATCACACCTTCCCATTGGCCGTCGCCAGCATCGACGAAGTGCCCAAAATCCAACGACCGCAATCATACGATCATATTTTCAGTCTTGAAATGACTGGTCATGAGCGTTTGGACGAGTCTCCGTTATGTAGACTGCGCCGACACGAGTTCCAATTTGCGGTCCTGAGGGGCCAAATCCAGTTCCACGGCACACTTATAGAACAGTTCAAGCCCCTTCCATTCCACTGCACTCAGTTGAAAGTGAAGGAAGTCGCGCAAGTATTTGACGCAGTCTGCAACGGCCAAATTTAATCCGGGCGCCTCGCATTGGGCGATCGATTCGAGATTCCGCAGCCCTTCATCGCGCGCCGCTTGCAGCCCCCAGGCAACTTCGCTAGCGATTTGCGAGTCCTTCGCAACCCACATGGCAAAAACAAAGGGCAATTCAGTCAAACGACACCACTGGTCACCCAGATCCCAAACTTCTACAAACTCTCCGGGCGCACTTCGAATCGCGCGGTCGCCAATCACCAGCACTGCATCCGCCGTTGACTCGGTAGGTACCATACCGATGGGCAAGGTCTCTAAGTGCGGACGAATCGCATAGCGACGCCAAAGCAACGATTGAGCCAGTACCGCGCTCGTACGAGAGCCTTCGTCGAGCGCCAGTGAACGAATGGTCTCGGGGCGCTTGCGGAACCATACTTGCACGCTCCAGACCGGACCTCGACAGGCGATACACGCATCCGACACGATGACACGTGCCTGAGATCGAAAAAACTCCACCGACGGGATCAATGCCACGTCCAATGAACCGCAAGCCAGTCGGTCCGCCAGTCGGCTAGGCAAGTCCAGCTCGAGCTGACAATTTGGCAACCATCGTTCATAGCCATAAATAAGCGGTTTAGTATTCAAATACGAAACCGCTCCCACGCGAATACTCATTTCCTAGCGCTCACTGCTCGCAAACGAGCTTTCGTCCGACCAGAGCCACGTTAAAGGCGTCGAAGTAATCGCCTATGCCCTATTTAACCGCAATTTGTTTTGTAGTTTAACCTCATTTGCGTCGCAGCCGTAGGCGACGATCTGAAGTGGCTTAGTTTTTTCTCAGGGAGGCCGTGGTCGGCGTAAATGGACGACCCGGATTTCACCCTGCCGAATCGCTTTGGTCCCTTTCGTCCCTGGCACGAATTTTTCTCAATCTACAGCCTGAGCGCTTCGCAATAATTCCTTAAACGCCTTGCGTAGCGAACTGTGCAAGTAACCGGCGAACGAACTCACTGTTAAGGTTCTTCTCCTCTATTTTTCTCGTCCGGTTGTTTTCCGTATTCAAAAAACCCAACGCCAGTTTTCTTACCCAGCCGGTCCTTGGCAATGAATTCGTTCAGCAACTTGAGCAAATTGTCTACTGCCTGGCTATCCTTCTCGACCCAACGCGAATTGCTGAGCGCTTGATAAACCAGGTCCAGTCCAATTTCATCCATGATTTCAAACGGTCCAGCCAACATGCCTGAAACCGTTTTCCAAGTGCGATCGATGTCGACAGGCGTTGCGACTCCTTTTTCGGCCAATTCGAGCGCCGACCTAAGCAAAGATTGCAGCAACCAATTAAATATGTATCCGGGGTGCTCGCGGCCAAGTATCAGTGGCCTCTGACCGATGGACTCGGCAAGCTGGCATAATTGCCGCAGCACGTGGGGCTGAGTAGTGGAACAACCGACTACATCTGCGACCGTCGCTCGGTGCAGTGGAGCATGGAAATGCAGATGTGCGAATCGCGAATCATCGCGAACATACTTGCACAATTGGCTCGGAGTAAAATACGAACTATTCGACGCGATGATCATTGGCCCAGGAAAACGCTCGCTCAGCTCCCGCAAGACTCGCCTTTTGATCGAGATCTGTTCGGTGACACATTCTAGTATGATATCTGTAGTGACCGCGATCGAGTCGAGCGACGCGAGGCCAATCACGCAGTCCGTCCAGTTCGCTGCTGGCCGAGCTAAACTCTCTGTTCTATGGCTCGCCAAACTATCGATCGTTAACGATTCCGCTCGATCAGTTGCATAACCGACTTGATTTGCATCCATCCAACGCATTGCGTCCTCGCACACGGTGGCATCGCGATCATACAATTGAACGCAAACGCCGTGCATTGCCATCCGCAAGGCAATTTGTCGGCCAATCCAGCCCGCACCCACGATCAAGACAGTAGGTGATGGGCCACGAAATTCGCTCATGAAAGACTTTCTTTTGTGACCAGGACGAACTCTGGGGAATACCAAAATAGCCACACATCGAAAATGTGAGAAGCCAACTCTTGATTGGCTCTTCCAAATCAGCGACTGGGCTACTTACAAACGATTGCTCTGGGCTAGAATAAGTTTGCGGCGGTTTCTCCCAAAATACCAGGCGATCACTCAGATCCAGCACTCGAACTGTACTTAGGATTTTGATTTCAGAGTCAATATGAGCGAGCCACAAAGAAGAGATCTAGCATTCCATTCCTTTGATGAAGTTCTCGCGGATTTGGACCAATTGGAGAGCAGCGGCTACTATCAACTTGGCAAGTGGAACCTAGTGCAGTTATGTCTTCATCTCAACGATTGGATGCGATTCCCAATGGATGGCTTTCCCAAGCAGATTCTGCCGATTCGCGTGCTATTGTACCTGATGAAGCTCATGTTCGGAAAATCGCAATTTCACAAAATCTTGCAAAGCGGCTCCATGAAGGCCGGCATGCCCACGATGCCGGAAACAGTCCATCCGGCAAATTCCGCTGATCGCAAGGCAATCGTTGACTTCCGTCAGACAGTTTGTCGCATGCGCGACCACCGCGGTGCGATCCATCCCTCTCCATTGTTTGGTGAAATGGACCTCGATGCAGCTCAGCGCCTGCAATTAATTCACTGTGCCCATCATCTGAGTTTTCTAGTTCCCAAGTAATGGCGTGGAACACTCGGTGTCGTGCTACGCATATTGACGATGCGAATTCGGCCTATGCCGTGGCTTGCTTCGGGAAACGCTGCATCGACGATGCCTTGTTGCGCTAAATTCTCGATACTCGATTCCGCAGGTGGATCGGTGGACTTCAGCAACACCAGCTCGTCGGCTTGCACGATTCTGCACAGCAATGCGGCAATGGAGTCGGAAGTAGTGGACCAATTCTCTGGCAATCGAATCGGTAACTCCTGCGCGAACTTCGCAGCGTAGAAGGCTGGCACGTTAATAATGGCCACTTCTGAAATCGCAGTGCACTGTTGATCAGCTATAGCGCCAGCAGACGCCAAGCGAGTCGCCAATGCCAACCATTGTTGTCGATCGGATACCATGGTGGCGTGTGGAAACAATTGGCAAACGACTTCGAATGTCGACTCCAACAAGCGAACACATGCCCAGTGAACGAAGGAACTTGGCAATTGAAAGGAGCGGTCGAGGTCGCGCATGGCCTCCACCAAATTGCCACCACCGACGATAACCAAATTCCACGCAGGTGGCTGGAGCTGCAACCAATCGTCAAATTGCTGGACGAATTCATGGTTATCTAATAGACTGCCACCGAGCTTCAAGACGCGTATGGGGCGTTTCGACATGCGCGAGGTTCCGATTGTGCGTGTGATGCGATTTGTGCCTGTCGTACAATTGATGCCGGAGTAATTGTAAAAAATTTTGCGATTTGGAAACTCGCCCTTAGACTCAAGCGTCTACTTCTCGGGACAGAGGTAGGATTGCGTACTTTTGAACAGGGAAAGTGTTTGATAACGACCAAAACGACGCGCTTCCGCCATGGCGGGGCCTGTCATCGTCGGTCGCTACGTGGGACATGCATCCAGCTTGTCAGCTTTTTGTGCATGCAAAAGCAAGTTCCACCACTCAAGAGAAAAGCTGAAAACTTCTCCACGTTCTAGCAAGCTGCCAGGCAAATTGGGCAAGCGAAATAAATCTTAGCCAAAGTGAGACAGAACATGGTTGTGTCGCGTCATCGATTGTTGTGCAACGCAATTCTTCTCGGCATGTTTGTAATCGCGGCTTTTCAGCCGCAAGCGTTGTGGGCTCAGTCTGCCGCGCAACAGGAAGGCGAAAAATCGCAGGCAACATCGACTGCAACTGAAGAGCCTGCCGTCGAAGCTCCGCTGCGGGAACAGACCATTTATATTCCCTATAACAAGTTGCGCGATGTATTCGAACGCGAAGGGCGCGGGGTATTCTTGCCCTACGAAAAATTCCAGGAGCTATCCAAAGCTGCGCGTGCAAAGCCCATCATCGACAAAAATCGTTTGGCCGTCGAGGCGCTGATAACTGAAATTGACAGTGAAGCGATCGTTGGCCAAGAGGTCGTCGTTGTTACCGCGAATTTGAAAATCGAATTGCTGAAACGCGGCTGGATCAAAGTTCCCCTGCGGTTAGCAGACGCCGCGATTCGCTCCGCTACGCTTGACGGTCGCACTGCTAGGATTATTGCGCATCGCGACGGCAATTATTTTCTGTTGATCGAACACGAAACCGATAACCCTCAAGCAGTGGAACTGAAACTCGAGTATGCGCGAGCGTTCTCCAAAGCGCCTGGCAAGAACAGTGTCAGCTTTCAAAGTCCGCAAGCTCCCGTGAACCGATGGCGAGTTCGAGTGCCGCAAGAAGGAGTCAAGATCGACATCCACCCGATGATCGCCGCGACGGAAATTCCCGTTGCAAATAATAACGCCGATGACAAACAATCCGGCGATCCGGCCGGCAAAGCGGAGACTTCGATCCTGGCATTTATTGGAGCAGCGCCCGAAGTTCGTCTGGAGTGGACCGCGAAAGCCGAAGGAGCGACAGGATTGACCGCGCTGGCAACTGCACAAGTGCGCCAGGAAGTGACGATTGACGAAGGCGTCATTCGAACTCGGACGACTTTAGCATACGAAATCAGTCGAGCTCAATTGTCCAAGCTGTTGATCGATGTTCCCGCAGATCAAAAAGTCGTCAATGTCTTCGACAGCAACATCCGCAAATGGGAGCTAGCTGATACCGAACAAGTGCGTCGTATTGCGGTCGAGCTGTTCGAACCCGCCTCGGCGCAGCAGTCGCTGGTGATCGAAATGGAACAGCCCTTCGCTCCAGTTGCGGAAACCGAAACCACCAAACGCGAATTTGTAGTTCCCAATGTCAAAGCCGTCGACGTTGGTCGCCAGCAAGGAACTGTGGTCGTGAAAATTGCTCCAACGTTGCGCGCCGAGGTCAGCGATCGCACTGGACTACTGCAATTGGACATGAACGAACTGCCTACCGAAACTAGACAACAGAATTGGAACTTTGCCTATCGCTACGCTGCAGTACCCTTCAAATTAGACTTAAGCATCGAAAAGGTTCAACCCAAAATCACGGTCGAGCAACTGGTCGAAGCTTATGTAGAACCGCAGCAGTTAATGGCCGACTATTCCGCTATTTACAACATTGAAAATGCGGGTGTTTTTCAATTGGAATTAAAAATTCCCGCCGGCTTCGAAGTCAAGCAAGTTCGAGGCTTGTCCGCTCCCAACGTTACAGGACTGTCCGTTGATGCACACAATATTTCACCCGATGATCCAACTCGATTGTTCGTAACGCTGGCTCGCAAAGCGATAGGACGCGTTGGCTTGCAAGTCGAATTATCCCGGCGGCTAGCGGATGAAAATCTGCTATCGCCAACGGGAGCCACATCGACTCATGCAGTTCCCGTATTGCAAACAGCTCTGAAACATATTGAACAAGCGGCCGGTCGGTTGGTGGTCTATTCCCCGGAAAGCCTACGTATCAATCCGAACTCGCCACAGGGAGTCAGGGCTATCCCGATCGAAGAGGCCTTCGCGACCATCAAGTCATCCCGCAATGGCCGCTCTCCTGGTGCGCGACCGGTATTGGCGTTTGCATTCACCGAACAACCAGCCAACTTGGAAATCGTCGCAGAAAGGCGCAAGCCATTTGTGACCGCGCGTCAACGTTTAGCTGTGCGTTTTGAATCAGGTGTTATCAAGTACGAATCTCGAGTAAATTTTGAAGTCCAATACAGTGGCGTCAAATCGCTGCGCATCGACCTGCCACAATCGATTGCTGGCTCGATTCGCAACGCAGGCCCACTGCGAGATTCCACGATCGAGCCTGCCCCCAACGATGTCAGTGAAGGCTTTGTCGCGAGGAGTTTTGCGGGTCCGTCGGAGCTGCTGGGGCACCACACGGTAACATTGACGTGGGAACAGAAAATCGGCGAATTGGATGTCGGCAAGAGCGTCGATGTATCAGTCCCGCATCTGCGTCCGATGGGCACAGATCGAGCTTGGGGTCAAATCCTTCTGAGCAAGAACGAAACACTGGATGTCCAGCCGCAAGGAACTCCCCAGGGGCTGAGACCCATCGATCCCGAACATGATGTCATGCCTGATGCGAAGATTGAAAACGCGGCCCGTGCGATGGAGTTTCACGACAATTGGACTCTTAACCTAACAGCCACTCGCTACCAATTGGAGGAAGTAAAACGCTCGAGCATCGAACGCGCTCTGGTGCGCACTATTGTTACTCGAGGCGGGCAATTGGGAGTCCAAGCTCTATTTCGCGTGCGCAGTGCCCGCCAACGATTGACGGTCAAGCTGCCGGCGGATGTCGAGTTCGACACACAACCGGTACGCATCAATGGTTCTCCCGTAACTCTGGAACGCGGCGGCCAAAACGATCTCTTCGTGCCTTTAGTTGGTCAGAATGCCGACCTGCCATTTGTATTGGATCTGCGATACACGCAAAAGGGAACTCACGCCAAGCTCGACTTGCCAGTATTTCCTGAGGACCCAGCCATCCAGAAAGTGTTTCATGCCGTGTTCTTACCCAAGGAATTGGTGTTAATCGATTTCACCGGACCATGGACAGATGATTGGTCTTGGTCCCCTGGGGGTTCAAAACGCACTCCCGCCCCCAACCAATCAGATGCTCAATTGGAGTCTTGGATTACAGCAGATATCGCCGTTTCGGCCAGCCCGCCGTTTCAACAAGACGGAACTATGTGGTTGTTTTCATCGATAAAGCCTCAGGCTACCGCCGCAGGTTCGCTTTCACTAAAAGTAGTTGATCAAAAGATATTTGCCGCCATGATCTTTGGCGCGATGGCGTTCGTTGGTCTCATCTGGCTAGTGCGTCCGATCGGTGAAAAACTCCTCGCAGCAGCCATGCTCGCTGCTTTATTAGTTGGCTGCGGCGTGTTTTGGCCGACGCTGGCCAATCAACTGTTCAATCTACCCACGTACGCGTCAATCCTCGGGGTCAGTCTTCTGTGGACGGCACTGCACGTCGGCAGAGGCGCCAAGCACCTAGCGAGGCTTGTGGAGACATCGCGATCGGTAACTCGAAAAACGATTGAGCCGTCCCAAGCTGTATTGTTCGAGCGCGATCAACAGGCTGACGATATTCGCCCCAGCAGTGCTAGCAAAGCCGCGCCGGACACTCCGGTTCAAGGAGGTGATCAACATGAATAGGGGCAACTCCTTCCGTAAACAAGCCATGCCAGACAAAACGTCCAGCACATCACCGAATCAGCTCTGTTTGGTTGGTCGTGCCGTGCTGTTGTGCAGTGTCATGATGCACGTAAACGTTGGTTGGGCTCAACCAAATAGTACCGCAGGAACTGATTCATCTCAGCATGTGGCCGAAACCATTCGCGAATTGTACGTGCCTTTTGAAGAGCTGGACGTCCTGCTTGGAAGCAACTCCCAGCGCGTTTACCTGACTCGCACTGAATTCGAACAATTACAAGCTCGCGCCAAACAAGTTCCCACACCACCAGTGCCGATCGAGTCAACACTCGTTTCTGCCACTTATCAAGCAAAAATCGAACAAGGGCACGCGATAATTCTCGGCGAATTGGAAATCGATGTGCTCGTCGATGGACTACAGCATTTTACGCTGGATATGACAGGCGCGACTATCCAACGAGCTACCATGGATGGCCAGCCTGCCGCAATGGCAGAGCGTTCGCCTGCTGGGGTGAGCATCTTTGTCGAGGGCATGGGGCGACATTCACTAAAACTGGAAATGATGGCCAGCGTCAGCGCTTCGGCGGCGGTCCAATCTCTGGCGATTCAACTGCCGTATGCTGCGACTAGTAAACTGCAAGTCACTACAGCAGGAAATGTCGAACTCAAATCGGGTGCAACACTGCTGACGCGATCGTATAGCGCGGAAGCAAACGAGACGAAATTCGACCTCTTGCTCGACAAAGGAATCATGTCGCTGGTTATGTCGCTAAACAACCGGATGCTGCATGAACAAGCAATGCTGATGGCTCGCGGCGTCATTATCGACGAAGTGACTCAGACCTATGAACGTCTGCATGCAACCATGTCGTTCAATGTACTCCAGGGTGCGACGGATCGAGTGCGATTGCAAATCCCCGATGATTTCGACGTTTCTGCTGTCGAAACACCGTTGTTGGCCAGTTGGAGTATCGAACGAATCAACGAACAATCGGTGCTGGTTGTCAAATTGCGCGAAACAATCGCCCAGCGCATCGTCCTGAACGCGAACTTAGTCCGTTTGCCCGCAGCATTGAACAACTGGAGTTTGCCAAAGATTCGTCCACTGGGTGTTGTCAGCCAAACGGCCGTGTGGGGTTTGTTGGTCGAAGAAGGTCTAACAACAGACGCGATCCGACATGCCGGAATGATCCCGGTCGATAGGCAAGTGATTCGCCAGACCTTGGAAGGCCGCATTCAGGACGAACCGGGCGCCCCTCGGTTGCGCGCTGTGGCAGCGTACTACGCTCCGCAAGCCGAATATGCACTTTCTGCTCAGTTTACGAAGTCTGCCGGAAGCCTCATGGTTGCGACAAACCTACTGATGACGATTGGCGACGATGCTCTAACACTGCGAGGCGGATTCGGATTGCGCAGCGAATCCGAAAAGATTTTCTCGTTCGACATTACCGGCCCAGCGTTATGGCAGATCGAGTCCGTCGGTTTGGCAGACGGTACAAATTTGGCCTTCGAAAAATATCCGGACGAAAACCGCACTCGCTATCGAGTGATGTTTCCATCCGCAACTCCAGTCTTTTCGCAGCGCGACGTTGTGTTTCAAGCGAAAGCTGTGCCTGCGCAGTGGTTAAGTCCTTGGACTCAACTGGAGATTGATTTTCCCGATTTTCGCGTCGAAGACACTACGCTCGACGAAGGCGCAATCGCAGTTGTGGTAACCGATGACTTGGAAGCTCGCGTGGCGAGCACCACCGAGCTACGGCCGCTTTCAGAAATCGACAAAACTCGATTTCGCTTGGACGGAGTGTCCGCGGCTGTATCGTTCAGCTACCAGCGCCGACCCTGGAGCGCTACTCTCGAAGTCAATCGTCCAGCCCCGCGTGTCAGTGCTCGTTCTCTGTCGTTTTTCAAGATTCAGGCTGATCATCTTGCGGCGCACTACGAACTAATATTCGATGTTCAACAAGCTCGCGCACCGTTTCTGTCATTTTCCTTGCCTGAGTCGACGCCCGCAGAAATCTCGATTGGTGGACTCGCTGGCACGCAAGTCAAAGAGTTTGTCAGCACGTTGAACCAATCGCGTCGAGTTTGGAAAGTTACGCTCGCCCAACCCAGCAGCGGAACCGTGCGTTTGGCAGTTGACTTTACGCAACCTATTTCGGCACCGTTTCCACTCAGCTACGAATTGCCGATCGCAATCGCGCAGGACGTCAGCCGTCAGTCGGGAACCATTGCCATCGAAGGGGATCCGGAGCTGGATATTGTGGCTGACAATGCACCGACCGCCATTGATATCGGCGAGCTGGTGGATGCCGAATACGAAGTTGGTAAGAGACTACTCGGAGTTTTCGGTTACGTTGGGGCTGGCCCGCGCGTCAGCGTTCAACTGGCTCGACGTTCGATTCACGCGATTCCCTCGACCTTGGTCGATCGAGCCGAACTGTTGAGCCTGTTCAGCAAATCGGGAGTTTGCCAGACGGCTGCACGATTCAAAATGAAGACCAAGTCTCAATACATCGAAGTGGTCCTTCCGCCAGGAGCTGAACTGTGGACCACGCTGCTGGACGGCGCACCGGCCTTACCGCAACGACGAGGCGAACGATTGATGATTCCCATTCCCTTTGAGCAAACCACACGCAGCCGCGATCTTCAATTGGTCTACGAATCGAGAACTTCAACATTCGAACATCGTGGACAAATTGCCGTCGTCGCACCGAAGCTGGCCGAACGAGAATCGGCTGCATTGAGCGCAACGCCGATTCCAGTGGCTGACCTGGACTGGAAAGTAATTCTGCCCAACGGATACACACTGGCGAAATCAGATGGCAGCGTGTTTGTTGCAGATTCCCCGACTGAGTCTTGGATACCGAGGCTGACCGATGCATTGTCTTGGGTTGGTGGGAAGTATTTGCCCAATTTTTTGGCGCAGTCAAGATCAGTATCGATCGCTCAGCAACGCGCCGACTTTGATCGAGCGAGAGTCGAAGCAATCACTGCGGAATCAGCATCGCAACCTGCAATTGCCGCCGAAATTCGCGATGGTGCTGTGACAACTCGTCCATTTGGCGGCGGGTTTCCCGGAGCGGGCTTTCGTGGCGGAGGCTCTGGCGGCGCCCAACCCAAGTCGGCACCTGCAGGAATGGGTATGGACCCACTCGGCCGCGCCGCTGATGAATTCCTTGGAGTGCAAGCGAAACGGTCGGATCGCGAGGCGAGCGCGGGCGAGGCAGCCTCGGCGTCACCAGCCGAGCCACCCATGCCGCAAATTCGTCTTGACGCAACACAACAGT
>SXGS01010197.1_pt1 | contig 30606 bp, 16 predicted proteins | sample 3174681 | NCBI WGS metagenome assembly SXGS01 (sample SAMN11356861, study PRJNA531348) | freshwater metagenome | isolation source: freshwater sample F1-80 | place: China: Fuxian Lake, Yuxi | collected 2017-12-25 | reverse complement strand
GGCGTGGTCGGCAAGAGCGCGGTGGATCTGGCGCGTGAGTTGCTGACGCGCTTTGGCGGCCTCAATCGCCTGTTTGCCACCTCCCGGGCCGACTTCACAGCAACACCAGGCATGGGGGACGCCAAGTTTGTACAGCTCCAAGCGGTGCTGGAAATGGCGCGCCGCGCCCTGCGCGAAGGCCTGGAACAGGGCGTCAGCCTGTCGTCCCCGAAAGCGGTGAAGGACTATCTGGTCCTGATGCTGGGTGGTCTTTCCCATGAAGTGTTCGCCGTCCTGTTCCTGAACGCACAGAATCGGCTGATCGCCTCTGACGAGATGTTTCGCGGCACTCTGACCCAAACCAGTGTTTATCCGCGCGAAGTGGTCAAGCGGGCGCTCGCGCTGAACGCCGCGGCCGTCATCTTTGCCCACAATCACCCTTCGGGCATGGCAGAGCCCAGCGCAGCTGACCGCCTGCTCACCGACGCCCTGGGCGCTGCCCTGGGCACGGTCGACGTGCGGGTACTGGATCACATTATCGTGGCCGGCCGCAGTACGCTTTCGTTCGCCGAGCGCGGCCTGCTCTGAGCCCGTGCGCAGCCACTGCCCTGCCCCAAAAGGCCGCCCGACCCAACCGGCCACCCCACCCAAAGCCATTGAATAAAAAGGACAAATCTGTGTATAATGGGCGGCTTTCCTGATTGATGGCGGCAGACTACACGCTTCCATAAGTCAGGAAAAGTTCGGCACGAGCGTCCGCGATGTCCCTCGTCAAGTTGCCGGTTGCACGCAAGGGTTGGTGCGCCGGCAGGGTTGCGGTTTCCTGGTAGGTCCCTCGTCGCCGGTTTTCATCATTCTCACAGGAGCAGTTCATGGCAAAAGTATGCCAAGTCACGGGCAAGGGCCCGATGGTGGGGAACAACGTTTCCCACGCCAACAACAAGACCAAACGCCGGTTTCTTCCCAACCTGCAATATCGCCGGTTCTGGGTCGAAAGCGAAAACCGCTGGTTGCGCCTGCGTGTTTCATCCGCTGGCCTGCGCACCATCGACAAACACGGTATCGACCACGTCCTGGCCGACCTGCGCGCCAAAGGCGCCCTGTAACCTTCAAGGAGTCAGACCATGCGTGACAAGATCAAGCTCGAATCGACTGCCGGTACCGGCCACTTTTACACCACCAACAAGAACAAGCGCACCATGCCCGAGAAAATGGAGATCAAGAAATACGATCCGAAGGCGCGCAAGCACGTGATCTACAAGGAAACCAAGATCAAGTAATTCCTGGTTGCCCAAAAGCAAAAGCCCCGCAGTGCGGGGCTTTTGCTTTCCGGGCCTTCGCTTCTATTGGACCTGATTTCCGTTACGCCCGATTTCCACTCACCCCGGCCGCCTTACGGCGGCCAGACGCTTCACAAACAAGCCTTAGGCGCGCGCAGGCACCAGCGCATAACTGCGCAGACGCAAGGAAAACTCCTCCAGCGTACGAATGCCGCTTTCCTCGGCGCGCTTGCACCAGTCCTGCAGGTCTTTGAGCAACTGCTCGCTCGAAGCACTTGAGCGCTCCCACAATGCCATCAACTCCTGGCGCATGGCGTACAGCTTGGCCAGCACGGCATTGGTGTCCAGCACCTGCTTGAGCCGGGCGCGATCAGCGTCCTTGAGTTCGCTCACATCCTGGTTCAATGCGCGCTTGATGCCCTTGAAGTGCGCACGCTCTGCCGAAGCTTCCTTGAGCTTGGCCAGCTCCTCGCGCCAGGCTGCCTTGAAGTGCTTGCCATAGCGCGACATCACGTCATACCGGTTGGCAATCACGGCCTGCAAGGTTTCCATATCGGCCGAGGCTTTGGCCGCAACAAACTTGGGCTTCGGTGCCACCTTTTTCACTTTGGCCAGGCCCATCATCTCCATGATGCGGATGTACAACCAGCCGATGTCGAATTCGTACCATTTGTTCGAGAGCTTGGCCGAGGTACCAAACGCATGGTGGTTGTTGTGCAGTTCTTCGCCACCGATCAGGATGCCCCACGGCACGATGTTGACGCTGGCATCGGCCACTTTGAAATTGCGATAGCCAAACCAGTGGCCCCAGCCATTGATCACGCCAGCTGCCCAGAACGGGATCCAGCCAATCTGCACCGCCCACATGAGCGCACCCGGGACTACCCCGAACAGCAGGATGTTGATCAGCAGGAGCAAGGTGACGCCCATTTTCTCGTGCGGCGTGTACAGGTTGCGCTCCATCCAGTCATCCGGAGTGCCATGGCCATAGCGCTCCATGGTTTCCTTGTTGCGCGATTCCTTGACGTACAACAACACACCGGTCCAAAGAACCTTGTTGATGCCGTAGATCTGCGGGCTGTGCGGATCCTCCAAGGTCTCGCACTTGGCGTGGTGCTTGCGGTGGATGGCCGCCCATTCCTTGGTAATCATGCCGGTGGTGAGCCACAGCCAGAAGCGAAAGAAATGGCTGGGAATCGGATGCAGATCGAGCGCGCGGTGTGCCTGGCAACGATGCAGAAAAATCGTCACGCCTGCAATGGTGATGTGGGTCAGCACCAAGGCGACACCCACCCATTGCCAGACCGACAGGTCAAACACGCCGGAAAAGAAAGTCATGTCTCCCTCCAAGGAGCGCACCGAAGGTTATTGGTGATATCTGGGCACAATTCGGCGCGCAGGTATTTTACCCGCAAACCTTTGTGCCAAGCCTGCCCCCACACCCCGCCGCCGAACGTCCGTGCCACCAGATGTGACCCGTGACCGCCACGACCGCCCGTCATGAACCGGGATCGTGAAGCCAGGGAGTTCGAAGATGTGCAGGCGCCCTCAAAGCGTCGGCCAGGTCACGAACTCAACCCCTGCCGGGAACGCCAGGGACAAGGTGCGTGCGCCAAGCTGTGTAGCGCGCCACGCAAAACGCGGGAAGTGGGCATAGCCACCGGTCCACACTCCGGGTTCAGCCTGGATGAGTCCGCTTAGGGCGAAGATGCGTAGCGGCGAATTGAGCCCCGTCTTCAGCGCTTTGCCCAAGGCCTCGCGTGCCCCCCAAAGCACGGCACAGGCCGCCGCTTGCGAAAGCCCGCTAGAGTCCACCCATGCCTGTTCTTCGGTGGATGCGTCCAGTTCGGCCAGCACCGTCGCGGCCACCGCTACTTCCACCGTTTCCAGGTCGATGCCCATCGGCCATTGTGCCGGGTAGGCCAGTGCCAGTGCCATGCCATTCGAATGGCTCAACGTCACGTCCACGCCGAGGGCACGCGCATGGCGCACCAGCGGCTGACCGAGTACACCAGGATAGATATCGATGGTTGACCACACCGCTTCATTGAGCAGGACAGCCAAGGCCTGCTTGGCGGCGCAGCGCCCCAACAGGAACGCTTCGCGCTTTTGTGCAAAGCGAAACTCGTGAGAGTGCGCCAACTCGCGTTCGCTCAGCACCAATTCCGGAGAGTAGGCCGGCGCCTGCAGCATCGCGTCGGTGACTACCGCAAGATACGCGTGCCGTTCTGTTGCGCCATGACGAGCGGTAAGCCGCTCCAAGCCCTCGGGAGTCACGACGAACCCGATGGCTGTAACGCAGCGCGTAAACGCTTGATGCCTTCGTCAATCGAAACGCGTGGCACGTAGCCCAGATCGCGCCGGGCGGCGGCAATGTCAAACCAGTGCGCGGTGGCCAGTTCACGCACCAAAAAGCGCGTCAGGCGCGGTTCGGCCTGGCTGCCGATCAGCCGATGAATGGTTTCGAACGCGAAGGCCAGGGCAAGGGCCAACGGCACCGGCACTGCACGCGTGACCTGGGGCGCGCCTGCGGCCTCCAGCAGGCGGTTTACCATGGTCCACATCGGCACCGGTTCGCCCTGCGAAATGAAATACGCCTTGCCTGAAATCGGCGCCCCCGGAAACAGGCGGTCGGCCGCCAGCAGGTGTGCCTCGGCTGCGTTGTCGACATGAATCGTGTCAATCAGCTTGTCTTGCCGGCCAATGCGGCGCAATCGCCCGGCGCGCGCGCGCGCCACCATGCGCGGCAGCAAGTGGTTGTCTCCCACGCCCCAGATCAGGTGCGGCCGCAGGCTCACGGTGGCAAGCCGCGCGCTGTTTGCCGCCATCACGGCCTGTTCCGCAATCGCCTTGGTCTGCGGGTAATGCGCCTCGTAGTGAGCGGGATAGGGCACCGATTCGTTAACCCCTTCCATGTCACAGCCATCAAACACCACACTGGGTGAACTGGTATAGATGAGTCGCCGCACGCCTTGTTGAAGGCAGGCCGCAATCACGTTGGCGGTGCCTGTCACGTTGGTGCGGTAGTAGTCAGCGTAATCACCCCAGATCCCCGGTTTGGCCGCCACATGAAACACGGCTTCACACCCCTGCACGGCGTTCGCAACCAAAGCCGCATCTGCCAAATCGCCTTGCCATTGCTCGACACCTTGCGCCGCCAATTCGGGATAAGCCTGACGCGACAGGTTGCGCACCTCATCGCCGCGTGCCACCAGGGCACGCACGACCGCCCCGCCGAGAAAACCGCCACCGCCAGTCACAAGCACTGTCATGCCAACTCCCTGGTGGCCCAGACCGCCAGCTTCTCTCGGAATATCTTGGCGTTGTGCCGCACGTCGACCGGAAAGGCTGGATGAAAAAGAATGGTACGGATGGCGCGCGTGTGCTCATGCCTGGCGCCGAGGACGAGCAACTCTTCACGCACCACGTCAAGCGCAAGGCCCTGCGCCTCCTTCTCCATTTCAACGCACAGCACCGGCTCCATGACGCCATGGCACACCACTCCGACCAGCGCGGAGCGAAACACCTTGGGGTGGACGTTGAAGACGCCTTCGCAGGGAATCGAAAAGCGCGTTTGGTCCGGCGAGACCACTCTGTGCGCACGGCGCCCGCAGAACCACAGGCGGCCCTGCCCGTCCACATAGCCAACGTCGCCCATGCGATGGTAGAAACCGCCCGAAGGGTCCGGGATTTTCGATAGTGCGGTGGCTTCCGGAAGATTAAAATACATGCGGGTTGCGTGACCGGCCTTGACGGCAATCTCGCCGATCTCACCCGCAGGCAACTCCAGCGCATCATCCCATTGGGCGATTGCCTCATCCGATATGCGGATGATCCGCGCCACTACCCCCGCCACCGGGCGGCCAACGCACACTCCGGCTCCTCCCTCGGTGCGCTTGCCGGTTTCCCCGAGGATGTCGTCACTGCCAATCGAGGCCACCGGCAGGCATTCAGTGGCTCCGTAGGGCGTGAACACCTGCGCGCCGGCAGACAACATCGCCGCAAAACGGCCAAGCGTTCTGGCCGGCACCGGGGCGCCAGCCGAGATCGCGCGCTTCAGCGTCGGCAGTTTGATCTGGTGCGCCTCTCCATGACGTCCGACCCGGTTGATCAGGGCGGGCGACCCGAACATGTTGGTGATGTCGAATTTTTCAATGGCACTGATGATGTTGACAGGATCGGCACTCGCCGGACGTGACGCATCCATTTCCGGCACCACCGATGTCATGCCCAAGGCCGGCCCGAACAACGCGAACAGGGGAAAGGTCGACAGGTCCATCTCGCCTGGCTCGATGCCATACAGGACACGGATGTGTTCTACCTGCGCGTTGAAAATCTCGTGGGTGTAAACAGCACCTTTGGGGGCGCCGGTGCTGCCGCTGGTAAACAGGATCGCAGCCGTCTCTTCCGGCGAAGGCTCGACCGCAGCGAACGGCCGCACGGCAGCACCCTGGCCACGCAAGGCTGCCAGGGTCGTGCCGCCCCAGAACCATCTGGACCCAACCGTCACGTTGAGACGTACGCTGTTTCGCGCCCAACCCAGCACCACGCGCGCCGCATGCGCTTTCGAAACCCCAATAAAGGCTTCAGGACACGCATGTGCAAGGCAACCACGCAAATTCGGCAGGCCGATACCCGGATCAATCAGCACCGGCACGGCGCCGGCCTTGAACAGGGCAAAGGTCAACACGAAAAAATCAAGGCTGGGCGGCACCATCAGCGCGGTGCGCACGCCACGCCCAATCCCCATCTGGGTGAGCCCCGCGGCAACTTCGTTGCTGGCATCTTCCAGTTCACGAAAGGTCAGCTGCTCGTAGCGCACCGCACCCTGCGCATCCCTGCCGTTGGCGCAGATCACGGCCGGCCGCGCAGGTTGCAGCGCCGCCATGCTGCCAAGGTGGCGGGCGATGTTGCCCGTCGAACCCGAAGCGGAATCGGTCATCGGCGGCAACTCAAGCCAGAAAGTCCTTCACCAGTGCGAGAATTTCGGCGCCTGCATCTTCGAGCACGTAGTGGCCGGCATTCGGAAACCGATGCACACGCGCTGTTGGCAGAAGGCCTTCCCATTCGCGCAGAAAATGGTGGTCAAACACGAAGTCTTTCTCGCCCCAGAGAATCAGCGTCGGCGTGTGGTTGAAGCTCGGCAAGGCAGCGGCCACATCGCTGACCAGCTGGTAGCCCGGATCCTCCAGCGCCAGCGGGATGTCCTGCACAAAGCGAAACACCCCCGTGCGCTCCTCCGGCTTGCGATACGGCCACAGGTAGCCTTCCCGCACAGCCTGCGCCATTGGCCGGCAAACCGCCCAGCGCGCCAGTACACTGTTGAAGAGGCCCGTATCGCGGATCAGCAGTTCACCCAACGGGGTCTTGCGGCACAACCACAGCGACCATGGCAGGCGCTTGGTCTTGGGCAGATGGAAGGCCGCCGTGTTCAACAGCACCAGTCTGCCGATGCGCTCCGGATGACGGGCGGCGTACGCCATGCCGATCATGCCGCCCCAATCATGCACCACCAGCGTGATCGGTCCTTTGACATCGAGTTGATCGATCAGGGCAGCCAGGTCGTCAACCCGACGGGCCAACGTGTACGGATAGGCGGCTTCGTCCGGTTTGTCGGACAGCCCGCAGCCGATATGGTCCGGCACGATGACCCGGTGCGTATCGCGCAAGCCCAACACCAGATTGCGATAAAAGAAAGACCAGGTCGGGTTGCCGTGCAGCATCAACACCGTCTCGCCCTGCCCTTCATCCAGCACATGCATTCTGAACCCGTTCACTTCACGCATCGCGCCAGCAAACGGATACAGCGGATTCGCAAACGTCACCATTCCAGCCCCATCATCAGGCAGGTAAGCCCGCTGCCAATACCGAGAAAGCTGACACGCTGGCCAGCCTTGAGAATCCCTCTTTCGTCGGCAATCGCCGCCGTCACGGGCAAAGCGGCCGTGCCCATGTTGCCCAGATAGGGGAAGGTCGTGTAATCCTTCTCGCGTGGCACCTGAAGCGAACGCAAGATGGCCTCCTGATGGCCGCTACCAACCTGATGGCAGATCACACGATCCACCATGTCCGGCGTCCAGGCCATGTGCCGCATGAAGGCCTGCCAGGTCTGCTGCCCCAGTTGCACGCCGTGTTTCAACACGGCGACCGAATCAGTCGCCATGTACTGCGCGTAGCGCTGCCCGCCCTGAGTCAGTTCGGCGGCCACGCCAGGCTCGCCCTCAACAGCCTCGATGCCCCACCGGCACAGGCGGTGGTGCTCAGGGGCAACATGCGAAACAGCACCCCGCAGGCGATGTCCTCGCGCCCCGGGGAACGAACCATCGGTGAGCAGCATGGCAACAGCGCCGGAACCACCGGTAAACGTTGCCAACGCCTCGGTAAATTCGGCCATGCCCGGCAGCGGCCGCCCACCCTGCCGCGCTGCACCCAGCAGGTTGGCGATGGCCACTTCATTGATTTCGCGCGCCGATTCGCACGACACCACCAGGCCGGCGCGGATGTGCCCCAGCTCAATCCGGTTGGCCACATCCAGCATGCCGTTAAGCACACCCAGGCAGGCATTGCTCACGTCAAACACCGTGGCCTGGCCGCGCACGCCGAGGTTGTCCGCCACAGCACACGCCGTCGCCGGTTCAAAGTTCTCGCGGCACACCCCGGCATAGATCACCACCTCCAGATCCTCCGGCCTGAGACCGGCTCTGGTCAACGCTTTGCGGGCGGCAGCCGCTGCGCCGGCAGAAAGAGAAGCCCCTTCATCCCACCAGCGCCGCTCGACAATCCCGGTCCACGCTTCGAGTTGCCCTGGCTGCAGGTGCTGACGCTCATAGAACGGCGCCAGCCGCGCCTCGATCTCGGCTGAGGTGACAATCTGCGAACCCAGCTCGTAGCCCATGGCAGTCAGGTAGACCCTTTGGTAGCTAGGTGCCATGGTGGAAAATCTCGCTGCAAAACCCGTTGATCATTCGTCCATCACGCATCGCGCCGGCACAAGGTGAAGTTTTGCATGGCGTAGATCACCCGGCCATCGACGCACAGGTAGCCATCGGCCCGCAACAGGTGGCGCGCATCATCCACCTCGGTGACCATCGCCTCGACCGTCACTTCATGATCCTTAGGCACCACCTGGCCGCGATAGGTCCACTGGTGGGGTTGGTCAACCGCCACCGCCTCCAGGCGCCCTGCTGCAGGGGCTCCCCAGCGCTCGACCGCGATGAACTTGAGCAGCGACAGGAAGGACTCCAGACCCAGCGAGCCCGGCACCACCGGGTCCTGATAAAAATGCGCCTTGAAAAACCACTCATCCGGGCGCACGCGCCGAATCGCACGGATGAAGCCCAAGGCTTTCGGCCCGCCATCGGGGATCCAGGCCGTGATGTCGTCGAGCAGGTGCAATCGCTCCTGCGGAAACGCCATGCTGGCAGGAAATGCCAGGGCGGTTGCACGTGCCATTTCCGCAGCGGAAAGGGCGTAGCGCTTGGCATCTTTGAGCCCTTCCTGTTTCTCCAAGGCGCTTTTCGGAAAGAACCCGAAATAGGTGTCACCACGGTACACCAGCGTGCTTCCGGCATGCACGGCGTAGTCGAAGAACTGGATGATCATGCCGGCTGAACTGGAGGCACGGGTCAGCTTCACACGCACGGTCAACGTGCCGCAATCCGGCATCACCGTTGCGAACTGGGTCGCGGTACCGCCAAGATTGCGAAACGAAACATCAACATCGCTGGTGAGCGCTGAACCCATGTAACCGGCCAGCCAACCGCAGGGTTGCAAGGCGATCTCGAGCAATACCGAGAAAGGCATGTCCCCCTGCTGGTTGTCGGCGAAATACCAGGCGTCGGGCGGCACGTCGTACTGCGACTCCACCTCGCCACCTGCCAAGATCTTCCAGGGCTCGGCACGAATTTCCGTGACCCGATCCATGAACTGGAACGGCGGGCCGGGCAGACGCGCGATCACACGGCCACTATCAAAAATTCGATATGGCTCGCCAAACGCCTCGGAGGGATTCCCGGTCGCGAAGGCGAGGATTTTCTCGTAGCTCACCAGCGCAGGCTTCTTGCCTCCCGCACCCGCAATCAGGGCCGCGCTGCGTGCCGCCCAAAGGGACACCATCGAGGCGCGTGTCACACCTGCAAACCGCAGGCTCATGTTGGTGATCTCGACAATGGCCTTGCCGTCCGCGTACATCAACGCATCGGCGATCACATACGGTTCCGGCCCAAACCCGATTTCCTTGATCGAGACTTCATAGGTGACGGTGCGGGTTGTCGCCAGCACCTGGCCACGACATTTGAGCTGGCTGACAACACCGGGGACGGGCTCGAGCACCACTTGCCCTGCTTCGGCTACCCAACCTAAGCGCAGCAAATGCACGCGCAAAGTATGCAGGCAACACTCGAACATCAAGGTGCCCGGCATCACCTGGCCATCGACAAAATGACAGGTGAGGAACCAATCGTCCGGATGAATATCCGCTTCACCGCGCACCTGGCCCAATCCGAATCGCCCACCCGCCGGATCAAGATGGACGATCCGGTGCACCAGTCGCATGCGGCCATCAGGCAAGGTCACGGGTTGCTTCACGGGCAAGCCGGCGAACGCTTCGCCGAAGCAGGCAACCAGATCACCTTTGCGCAAGGCATCCAACTGAGCCTCGGAGTAAGCCTCCACGCCAAGCGGCACCAGGTCCTGCCAATCGGTTGCACGCTTGCCCGGCATGGGCTTTAAGTCCAGTGCCGTACGCACCACGCCCTTGCCGGCCGCCAGCTCCTTTGCCGAGAAAAACCCGGCGCAGCCATCGGTCATCGTCAGCAGCGGTTCGCCATTGACCGTGGCAAGGAAGTTGAACTTGAACAGCCACGTCTCGCTTTGCCGGAAAAAGTGGTCAATGCGGATGTCGTAGTGGATCACCTCACCAGGGCCCGGCAGGCCTTGATGGAAGCAGACCTTGGCATCGAGCAGACGATAGACAGAGTGGCCGAGAGTTTGGAAATCAATCCCCAGAAAGCCGGACAGGAAGAGGTCGGCCTGGCCGGCCTCCACCGCAATGCAGGTGGGAATGCGATCGCAGTCCAGGTACCAGGCTCCCGGGTGGATGTCGTGCTCGGTGACCACCCGGCCATGCGACATCGAAAGCGGCTCACCCTCAATGGATAGAATGCGGTCGACCAGCATCAGCGGCTCATCCGGCAAACGCACACGCGTTGGCAACGCATCCGCAGCGGCAAACCTTGGCCCCAAGACACGCCCGACCAGGCCTCGCCCAAACTCCAGGCAGGCGGCACGATCCAGCGCGCGTGGCACGCCATCACCTGGTGCTTGCAACGCTGCCCAGCTTGCAGCCTCGGCACGCGTCACCGATGGTGGCACCGGTGGTGGCACCGGGGTCACGGCAGGCGCGATAGCGGCAGGTGCTGCGGTGGGAAGTACCGGCAAGGCCATCGCACCGACGCTGTCAGACGCCATGTGGCCGCGCCGCGCCACCACTACTCCGCCACGCTCTGCCGCCTCGAGCAGACCAACCTGCGCCGCAACCGCCTGCGCAAGCACCTGCGCCGTAACCGTCGAAAAACGCAAAAACACCTGGTGCGCTTCGAAAGCCGCACGCTCGGCTGCCAAGGTGGCGGCCATCGCGGGATGGGCATACCGTTCGGTTTGAACCTGAGCTGCTGCAACGCTAGCTGTGGAGGGTCGAGCCAATTCCCGCGTAGTGTTACCGGGCGGCGCAGCGAGGGAGGCGGCAGTGGGTGCCGCAGACAGCGTTGGTTTGGGAGCAACTACCGGGTGGGGCGTCGCAGAAGGTTTCATATCCTCAATCGGAGGCATCGCGGGCCCGCGAAGCGCTGTACCCGTGATCGACACCACCACCTGTCGCGCACCGCCCTGCTGCGCATCGACCAAAGCCACGTCCCTACCCCACCGCGCGGCCTCGTCGTCGCCATACTCCGCCTGAAGACTGATGGGGACATTAGCAGCATACATTTGCCCGATCGTCCGCAGAAATTGCGTCACCGGTGCGCTACCGGATGCCGCCAGCGATTTCGCGAAGTGGGGGCGATCCTTGAGAATCTTGCCGATCATGCGCGTGCAGGAACTTCCCGGACCAATTTCCACGAACGTCTGCACACCTGCCGCGTAAGCCGCCCGAATCACGCGCGGAAAATCAATGGTGTCGAGCGCCTGCGCCTCGATGGCGTCGGCAGCGGACTCGCGATCCGGTTCATAAGCACGACCCCAGGCACAACTGTAAAACTCCACATCCGGGCGTGGCTGGGTGTCGAAATGATGCAATTCGCGGTAGGCCTTGCGGACCGGACGCGCCAGCGCGCAATGCACGGTGCCGACGCCTTGCAGGCCGAACCAATGGCAGCCCAGTGCGGCCACCAGCGCTTCGACGACTGCACGATCCCCGCCAATGACGCATTCATCGGCCGTGTTGACAATCAGCACATGTACACGCTGACGCTTGCCGATGGCGGCGCGTACCGCCTCCACCGAACGATCCACTACGCCCGCAACCCATTCGACCGGCTGGCTTGAGGGTAGCTTCCAGATGCCGCGCAACACGTCCGCATGCCCCACCAGATCGTGCGCGAAGAGTGAAGAACGGCGCAGCCGTTCGAGCATGGCGTCGCGTTGCCGCCACGCACGCATTGCGAACAGGGCCGTCGATTCCCCAAGGCTGTAGCCAATCGCCGCCGACGGCTTGAGGCCGAAACTGGCCGCCAGGTCCGTGACGAGGGTACCGAAGGTCACTTGCCCGCTGATGAGTGCACGATGATCCGACAGCAATTCAGGTGACAGCGGCCCGCGCCAGAACTGGTCCACGCACATCTGGCTGGCCAGTCGTTCATTCTCGCCATCCTGGGCGCGCAGGACATGCGGCCACTGTCGCGCCAGGGCCAAACCCATGTTGTCAAATTGATTGCCGGTACCCGGGTAGACAAACGCCACGCGACCCGGGTGGTCGGCTGCCGCAGCGCCGGATCGTGCCGGCTGATGAAACACGCGCTCATAGTCCTGGCTGCCCGGCGGCACATCGGCCGGTTTGCCCGCGGCTGCCTGGCGAATCAGCCGCAGCAGTTGCCTGCCGTCGCGGGCGAGCAGCGCCACGCGATGCGGGCCGCGCATCTCATCGCCATGGAGGCGCCACCATTGGCGCGCCAATTGTTCGACGGGCGCATCAATGCCGGCATGCACCAGGTGCTCAAGCGCTACCAGAGCCTCCGCCAGCGCTTCCGCATGTGGCGCGGAGAGGGTGAAGAGTGCTTCAGACACAGGAGGTCGATACCGCATGGCATTTGACCCGGCAAGCATCGGTTCGGCCGCGTCGAGCACCACGTGAATACAGCCACCCTCCATGCCCATCGCGCTGACGCCCGCCCGCCGCGGACCATCAACGCGATTGCGTATCCACGGGCGCACACCGCGCGGCAGCACCAGTTGCGAGGCGGAAGACAACTCGCTTCGTGCAACCTGCATATTCCGCAGGCCCGGTAGAACTTCGTGGTGCAGGCACAGGCTGGCCTTGATCAAGGAGACCAGGCCACTGGCTGCCCCGGTATGGCCGACATCCGCTTTCGCGCTGGTGAGCCCCAAGGCGAGCGGCCGACCTCGGTTGCCACCAGGTTTACCATCATCGCTGCCAAAAAAGCCCTTCAACGCAACCGCTTCTGCTGCGTCCTCAGTCTCTGTGGCGCTGCCATGGGCCTCGACGAGTTGTACGGTGGCCGGGGCAACACCGGCCTCTGCATAGGCGCCGGACAAGGCGCTCGTGTAGGCGGTTGCCATGCCAACCGCCACGTCCGCGGCCGTCGTATCCAGCCCACCCAGTCCCACGGCATCACCCTGCGTGGTACCAACACCGCGAATCAGCGCATATACGCGATCGCCATCGCGCTGCGCATCGGACAGCCGCTTGAGCACGACACAAGCCGCGCCTTCTCCGGGCACCGTCCCGTCGGCAGCCTGGTCAAAGGGTTTTGCCCGGCCTTCCTGTGAATAGGCGTGCAAGGCATTGGTCGCCAGCATGGCACGCAGATCGCCGCCGAGGTCAACAGCGCCGCTCAAGGCAATGTCGAGCTCGCCACGCCACAAGGCGCGTGCGGCCACTTCCAGCGCTCGCAGTCCGGAGGTGTCCTCGCTGCAAATGGCGTGGCTGGGGCCACCAATGTGAAACTCGCGGGCAATGCGACTGGCAACAATGCCGCCGAGCGCCCCAAGGGTGCGATCGGCGGTCAGGGGTTGCCCTGCACCTTCGCAGGCAGCTGATATCCATGCTGCCGTGTCCATTGAGGCTATTCCCGCCCGACGCGCCCACGCTTCGCCCTGCTGTTTGGCGGTCCAGCGAAAGTGAAAGTCGGTCGTACGCAGATCCAGGCCCAGTCCGATGAAGACGCCACTGCGCGCGCCCGCGACCTGCGGATTGCGCGCGTCCTCAAGGGCAGACTTGGCCACATCAAGCATCAGCAGCTGCTGCGGCAGCATCTCCGCCAACTCACGCGGCGGGATGTGGAAACGATCAATCGGCACTGCAAGGTCGTCCAGGAAATAACCCGGCAACATCCCCGGCAAGCCTGCGGTGCCTGCAACCGTTGCGCCTCCCCAGGTTGCGCTGAAGGCTGCCTCATCGAGGCCGCGCCAATTCGTACGCGGTACTGCCTTGACGGTCGACTCGCTGTCCAGCACGTGACGAGCAAACGCGGTCAGATCCTGCCAATGGCCAACCCGTACCGCCATGCCAACCACGGCAATCGGCTCCGGAGGGGTCTGCACTTTGGGAGGTCGCACCGGCGCAGCGCGCGTCTTCGCATGCACGGCGGGCAACCATTCCTCAATCAAAAGATGGGCGTTGATGCCACCGAAGCCGAACCCGTTGATCGCCGCACGTCGCGGCACACCCTCTGCGCGTCGGAGCCATGGCCGGCTCTCGCTTAACACCGCAAACGGGCTGCCGGCGAGTGATACCTTGGCCGAAGGCGTCGTGAAGTTCGCCACCGGTGGCAGCGTCTCGTGCTGCATCGCCAGGAGGGTCTTGATCAAGCCGGCACTGCCGGCAGCAGTCAAAAGATGGCCGATATTCGATTTGACGGCGCTCAGCACGCACTGGCCTTCACGCCAGGTTGCGTCACGCCACAACTGCGCCAGGCTCGCGAACTCCACAGCATCACCCACCGGGGTGCCCGTGGCATGGCATTCGATCAGGTCAACCATGTCCGGCGTCCATCCGGCCTTGGCATAAGCGGCGTGCAAGGCACGCAGTTGGCCTTCGGAACTTGGAGACAGAAGGTTGCCCTCGACATCGTTCGAAATGCCGCTGCCGCGGATCAATGCAAGAATGCGATCACCGTCGCGCAGGGCATCCGCAAGGCGCTTGAGCACCAGCATGCCGGCACCCTCGCCGACGATCAGGCCGTCGCCCTTGCGGTCGAACGGGGAACACCGGCCGCTGGGAGATAGCGCACGTAACTGCGAGAACCCCATCTGGGTATAGAGCGAATCCGGCCGCGAGAGCCCGCCGGCGAGCATCGCATCGGCGCGTCGTTCCGTCAGTTCGTCGCAGGCCTGCTTGATCGCGTACAACGACGATGCGCATGCGGCATCCAGCCCATAGCTGGTGCCACCCAACCCGAGCGAGCGTGCCAGGAGGCCCGCCGGCAGGCCGGTCACATAGCGGTTGAACGGATTACCCGTCAGTGATGGCTTCGCACCAGCCCTGCCGAAAAGGTTCGATTCATACAGTGGCTCGAGCACTGCATCACACAACGCGGATGAACCAGCGGTCGGCAGGGCAATGCTGCCGATGATGACGCCCACCTTGGAGCGATTCAGCGTGCGGGTTTCCGCTTGCGCGAAGGCAGCATGGCCGGCGGTAATGAGGAAATGGAACGCCGGATCGAGGGTGGCCGCCAGATCCTCGGGCAACCTGATCGCGCTTACATCGGGCTCGAAACCCTCGACATAGCAGCCGCGGGTAGACAGGACCCCGTCCGGCGCGCCGGCAACGTTACTGCGGATCTTGTCAGGGTCCAACTGCCAGCGCCCCGGAGGCACTTCGCGGCAGCTGTCACGCCCTGCTTCTACCAGACGCCAGAATTCTTCCAGGCTGGTCGACCCGGGAAACACGCCACCCATGCCGACAATGGCGATCGCTTCGGAATCACCGGCGTGACCGCCGTTACGCACTGGCATCGGTTCACTTTTCAAGCTTCAGCTGGTTCAGGCGAAACGCGTCGCGCAAGCCCGCATCCACAACGAACTCGCAGTCTTCGGCCGACGCTAGCAAATTTCCCTGTTGGTCGAGGAACTGGATACTCGCCACCGCAATGGCGCTGATGCCCAATGCCACTCCGATCACCGCGCGACAACCCGTCTTCGGGAACGAGCTGACGAACTGCCGGTAACGCCCCAGGGCGCTCGGCAGCGACGGACCACCGCGATGCGCAGAACTCCACAGAATCATCATCTGGAACGCGCTATCCAATGCCAGCGGATCGGCGATCCAGGTACCGCGTAGCGGATTGCGCATCCACTTGATCGGCGCCGACGCCGCCTTGAGAAAGGCCGCCACACCGCGCTCGGCGCAGACCTCAACCCGCTCGATTCCGTGCAGCGCGACGCCATGAAACAGCACGCCCAGTGAGTAGGCATCGGCTATCTCACCACCCGATATGTCCACTACATCCGCAGCCGGGGCCGTAGGCAGCTTCTCTTCGCTAAGCAATACGTCAGCCTGGGCATGCAGGATCTCACGCCCGCTTCCCTGTGACACCAGCTTGACCGGCACCACATGCAGCTTGCCGCGCACTTGCGCCGGGCTGGCGAGCAGGCTGGAGGTGATCGATTGACCGGCGTCCAGAATCACGCCCTTGAGCACTTTGAAATCATCCAGGCCATGAAAACGCATGCCCGGATTACCATGCAGCGCGGCTTGCGCCAGCCATTCCACCATCAACGCAGCTGGAAGCACTGCACGACCGTTGATGACATGCGACTCAAGGAAGGGCAATGCAGCAACGCTGACTTCACGCTCGAACGCCACGTGGGTTCCGGCGTGCAGCATCGCCTTGGCCAGAGCCGGCACCAGCGCCGGTGCTGCCGGCACGTCGGTCTCGGTTGGCTCTGCTTCGCCCGCCGTCTCCGGCATCCCATTTGCGGCATCAGTGGAAGGCGCCAACGCCAGCACTTCTACCGCGCCCGGCCCGGCATGGCACAACTCGCGCACCAGAAACTGTGCGCCGTCCTGCGGCTCGATCAGCCCGACGCCTTCCGCCTCGAAGATCTTACGCAAGCCCGGCGTCACCATGCCGCCATTCCACGGGCCCCAATTGACCGAGACCACGCGACAGCCAGGACGCCTGCGCGACTCCCGCTGCGCCAGCTTGTTCAGCACCTCGTTGGCCGCCGCATAGTCCACCTGGCCCACCCGTCCGTAGCGTCCGGTATACGAGGAAAAGAGTGTCAGCACCTTCAGCTCGTCTTGCGCCATTGCGGCCAGCAAGTTATTCAGGCCTTCGACCTTGGTGCCGTAGACCTCGCGGAACTGTTCATCCGTCTTGTCTTCAATGCGGCGATCGGCCAGCACGCCGGCGCCATGAATCAGGCCGCGAATCGCCCCGACACTGCGCCGTACTTCGCCAAGCACCTCGGCCACCGCCTTGGCATCACGCACGTCCACGCTGCGATACAGCGCCCGCGCGCCGTGCTGCTCAAGCTCGGCCAGCCGCGTACGAATTTCGCGTTGCGCCAACAACTGGCGATATTGCACCTCGACGGCACTTGGCGCACTGCCTGCCGGCATCCGGCCAAACAGCGCTTTCTTGATCGTAGCTTCGGTTACGAGGCCTCGTGCCCAAGCCGGCTCGTGGTCATCCAGCTTGCTGCGACCAAGAAGCACCAGCGTCGGCCGGAATGCCTGCGCCAGTGCACAGGCCGCATCGCCGGTGACGCCGCGCGCGCCACCCGAAATAACCACCACATCGCCTGCCGCCAATGGCGCTGCGGACAATGCATCGCCTTTGTTCATATCGGCATCCAGCGGCACCGCTTCGACGCGCAGACTCACGCGCCCTGTCGCGGACAGACCGACCTCGACCGGCCCGTCCAGGAACATTTCATCAACAATCTGCGAGGCAGCGGCCTCCGCGTTCGCAAACTGCGGATCCAGATCAATTGCCTTGCAATGCACCTCGGGCCATTCCAGGCGTGCTGTCTTCACCAAACCTGCAAGACCACCACTGACAGGATCTGCATGCGCGCCCATGGCGCCGAAACCAAAAGCGCCGTCCTGAAGCGATACGGTGAGCAGAATGGCCGTGTTGCTTGCCCCAAGCTTGCGTAGCGACGCACCGGCATGCTGAATGTGACGAAACGCCTTGGCAAGAAAGTCGGGGGCACTGCCAGCTGAAGGAGACAACATAACCAGCGCGGCGGGTGCCGGTGTCTTCAAGTCGGTCAAGCTATCCAACATCCCACGCTGCACTTTCAGCTGACGTGCGCGCAGCAACTTCTCCAGCCTGGCTCCCTGGTCCGACCCATCGTCAATCAACCAAACGGTTGCGCCGGCCGCAAGCGAAAGCTGCGTGCGTGCCGGTTTGACGTTTAGCACAACCGGCCGCACCAACTCACGACGCACGTTGGAAGGGTGCGGCGGGGCCAATCCTCCAGCACGGCTTGCCGCCAGCGCTCCAGATGCCGTCGCAACATGGCCACCGCCCGTTGCTGTTGTCACCTTGGCCGTCGTCGAATCTGCCGTCGCTGAACCGGCCGCCAGAAAGTCCACTATCTGCTGCAGTGTCTGCAACGATCCCAAATGCTCCGGCTTGATCTCCGGTGCGCCCGGCAACTGCGCTCGCAGCGCCGCCATGATCTCCACTCGCTTGATTGAATCAATCCCAAGGTCCGCATCCAGACCCATCGACAGATTCAGCATCTCCACCGGATACCCGGTCTTCTCGGATACCACCGACAACAGCACTTCTCCAGCGCGATTCGCCGCCAGCGCTCCGGATGCCGTCGCAACATGGCCACCACTCGTTGCTGTTGTCACCGTGGCCGTCGTCGAATCTGCCGTCGCTGAACCGGCCGCCAGACAGTCCACTATCTGCTGCAGTGTCTGCAACGATCCCAAATGCTCCGGCTTGATCTCCGGTGCACCCGGCAGCTGCGCTCGCAGCGCCGCCATGATCTCGACTCGCTTGATCGAATCAATCCCAAGGTCCGCATCCAGACCCATCGACAGATTCAGCATCTCCACCGGATATCCGGTCTTCTCGGATACCACCGACAACAGCACTTCTCCAGCGCGATTCGCCACCATACCTGGCGACGCTTTCGAGGATGCAGGTGCAACAGCAGGCGCTGGCGTGGTCGCGCGCAGCGCCTCAACCTCCTGCGACTTCAATACCGCCATTTCAGATTGAGGTACGGGTGTAGGTGCAATCGGAGTATGGGTCGCTGCTGGCGCGGAAAAGTGCGCGGCGGAGCTGGGCGCAGGCACAGCCCCTACACCACCCTGCAGACGCAGCAGGCCTTCAATCGCCCGTCGGCTCGACTCCTGACCTTCGAGAAACTGTTTGTGTAACTGTGCCGTTTGTTCCTGCAAACGCTGCAACGCGAGGATGCCTTCCTCGATCGCCTGCAGGGATGCACTGGTGGGGGTTTCGGCGCGTACGACCGGTGCCGCAGCTGGCGCGGCAGGAGCCACGAATCGAGATATCGCAGGCATCGCCACAGATGGGGTAGGTAAGGCAGCCGAGGAAGGGGCGGGCTGGATCACGGGCTGCATGGCGGGCTTTGGTGCAACTGGCGGGCGAGCAGGACGCGGCGCACGCAGATTGGCACCCGAGATCGGCACCGTCAAGGCCGGCTTGCCATTGTTGGTTGCCGCTGCAACTGGGGCGCTCTCCCAACTTGCCAAAGCCACCTCGTGACCAAGCGAGGCCAGACGAGCCAGGGTCAGTGCGAGATCAAAAACCCCGGACCGCCCGCCCTTGGAAGCATCGACTGCGATCGTCTCCACCGCACCAGCCGGCAGGATCGCCTGAACCAGATCGCCCAATACGTGTCCGGGGCCGATTTCGAGAAACGTCTCGACACCATCGGCATGCATGGACTGGATCTGCTGCACAAAATTGACTGGCAGGGTGATCTGGCCTGCCAGCAAGGCGCGTGCGTCCGTTTCGCCCAGCGGATAAGCTTTGCCGGTAGTGTTGGCGTACACCGGCACCGTGCCAGGACCAAACCCGGTTGCCTGCAACGCTTTCGCAAATGGTGGCTGCGCATCAGCCACCAGTGGACTGTGAAATGCAGCGGATACCGGCAGAACGCGGTTGCGAATCGAGCGGCGCGCCAGCGCTTCGGCTGCGCGATGAACTTCTTCGGTCTCACCCGCGAGCACCTGCTGAACCGGTGAATTTTGATTCGCCACCACCAGAGCGAGGCCTTCTTCCTTTAGGAAGGTCGCGACAGCGGCTTCGTCCGCCTGCACCGCCAGCATGGCGCCACGACTTGGTGCGCCATCCCGGCTTGCCATCAGTTGTCCACGCACTTTGGAAATCCGGTGCAATTCTGCGGGGGTGATGCGGCCGGCAGCACACAAGGCCACCAGTTCGCCGTAGCTGTGGCCACAAGCGGCATCGAGCTTGACACCGAAACTTTGCAGCACGCCGAGCGCGCCGAGGCTCACAGCACCGAGTGCCGGCTGCGCGACTTCGGTCGCCTTGAGAGTGGCTTCTTGTGCAGCACTGCCTTCGGCTGAAAAAGCGGGGGGTGGATAGATGAAATCTGTCAGGGGTGTGGACGACACCCCGCGCGCTGCTGCCACGAACGCATCATTGGCTTGCGCAAGCGTCTCAAGCATCGCCGGAAACTGGCAGGCCAGATCACGCAACATGCCCGCGTATTGCGAACCCTGGCCGGGAAACAAGGCGCCAATTTTGCCGCGCTTCGCGCCGGAACCGAAAGCAATCCCGGTAGGGGTGGTCCATGCAGCTTTCTCCGGCTGTTTGGTCAGCATGGTCAGCGCCGATGCCTTGAGGCCGGCGCGATCCGCCGCCGACGTCACCGCCATCACCAGGCGATAGGCATCGCTGGCCTGAAACTGCGCACGCGAAGCGTGGGCCGCACGTCGAAAATCGATCCAGGGTGATGCGGTGTCAATGGCGCCGATCCTGGCCTTGAGGTCTTCCAGACTCGCGCTGCTGATCGCCAGGAGCTCAACATCACCATCCCAATCGGGTGCGACTTTGGTCGATTCGACCTCTTCGAGCACGCAGTGAAAATTGGTTCCGCCGAAACCTAGCGCGCTGACCGCTGCCCGGCGCGGGTGGCCGGCGCGCGGCAACCAGGGCCGCTTCAGGGTATTGACATAAAACGGCGAACTGCCGGGGGCTGCGCCCTCCAGCGGCTGCGAGACTTTGATGGTCGGCGGCAACACCTTGTGGTGCAGTGCCATCGCTGCCTTGATCACGCCGGCAACCCCGGCGGCTGCCTTAGTGTGGCCGATCTGCGACTTGACGGAACCCAACGCACACCAGGGCGCCTGGTTCTCGTCCTTCTGGAACACTTCGGTCAGCGCAGCAAGCTCGGTAGCATCGCCTACTTTGGTGCCGGTGCCGTGCGCCTCCAGCAATTCAAGGGTGTCTGTGGTCACTCCGGCAGATTCATACGCACGCTGCAGGGCGAGCTTCTGGCCGCCCGCACGCGGTGCATAAATGGCACTGCTGCGCCCGTCGCTGGAAGAGCCCATGCCCTTGAGCACGGCATAGATGCGATCGCCATCCCGCTTGGCATCGTCCAAGCGCTTGAGTACCAACAGGCCGATACCTTCGCCCAGAATGGTGCCGTCGGAATCCCGGTCAAACGGCTTCGCATCGCCGGTTGGCGACAGGGCTGGGGTCTTGGAAAAACACATGTACATGAAGATGTCGTTGAAGGTATCCACACCTCCCGTGATCACCATGTCCGACAGCCCGGTCGACAGCTCGAGGCCGGCCAGGTGGATCGCCGCCAGTGAACTGGCGCAGGCCGCATCCACTACACAATTGGTACCACCGACGTCCAGCCGGTTGGCAATGCGGCCCGCCGCGACGTTGCCGAGCAAACCGGGAAACGAATTCTCCTGCCAGCCCACGTAGGAATCCGAAATGCGCTGGACCACATCTTCCGCAATTTCGGCTTCCACGCCCGCATCCTTGAGGGCGCGGCGCCAATGCGGATGGCCGAGCCGGGCCCCGAGCGGAATCACCAGTTCCAGAGCACCAGTCACGCCCAGAATGACCCCGGTGCGCTCGCGGTCAAACGCCCTTCCGGCGTGGCTACCGGTAGCGTAGCCGGCGTCGATCAGGGCACGCTGGGCAGCCACGAGGCTCAGCAGCTGGGTGGTGTCCGTTGCTTCGATATCCTTCGGCGCCATGCCGAATTCCATCGGGTTGAAATGGACCGGGGAAAGAAAACCACCACGCTGTGCGTAGGTGAAATCCGGGCGCTTCGGATCAGCATCAAAGTAATCAGCAGCATTCCAGTGCGAACCCACCGGGATCGGGGTGATCGCGTCCACGCCACCCTTGATGTTTGCCCAATAGGCGGTCAGGTCCTCTGCCTTGGGAAAAAGGCAGCTCATGCCGACGATGGCTAGGGGACAATATTTGCTGCTCATGGCTTGCTGCTCATGGCGGGCCGCTCACGGGTTCAGGAATTTGCGCAAGGCCTCTGGCGAGAGGGGCGCACCCCCTCCAAGGCCGGCACGCAATTGTATCCCTTGTGCCCGCAAGACATGCTGGCGCAACTGCCATGCCGCCCCCAGCATCAGGTTCTCGGCCACCACGACCGCGCGGCGGTTTTCCGGCCGCTCCAGGAAGGAGCCACGCGCCCATTCGTTGAAGGCACCCATCGCCGGGCCGCACCACACCTGGTAGTCCATCACCCGTGCCGGATCGCCGGCATTGGCCCAGCGTGAACTCAAGCCCAGATAACTGCGGAATACCAGCGCCATCAGGTGCTTGGGTTCGCGTTCGGCACGCTCCACCTGGGCCGGGTCGCGTTGCATGAAAAACGCGCGCGTACTTTGCCAGGCTTCACTGGTGGTGGCGCGCAAGATCTGCTTTTCCACAAACGTGCGGTCGGCGTCGGACAAGGCATCGAGGCCCGGGTTGGCCCGATAAATCTCGTACAGCTTGGCTGCACGCATCGGAAACATGGTGCCACGCTTGAGCACCTGGACACGCACGCCCATCTCAAACATGTCGGCCGCCGGCGCCATGGCTATATCGGCCTGTTCGGCCTGGGCCAGCATGGTACGCACCGTGTCGCTGCTGCCCGACTCAACGCAAGCCTGGTTCACGGAGCCCGTCACCACATAGGCAGCGCCCATCGCAAACGCCGCTGCGACGGCCGAAGGGGTCGAGAGCCCGCCGGCGGCGCCGACGCGCAATGGCTCCTGATAGCCGTATTGGGCTTGCATGCGGTCGCGCAGGCTGAGCATGGTCGGCAGCAAGGTGACCAGAGGACGGTTGTCGGTGTGCCCACCCGAATCGGCCTCGACGGTCAAATCCTGCGCCACCGGAATTGTCGCAGCCAGCGCCGCCTGCTCGGCTGTAATCTCGCCGGCGCGCACAAGCTCGGCCAGCATCTCGGCCGGTGGGGGCGAAAAAAACTGGGTGGCGACCTCGATGCGCGACACTTTGGCCACCACGCGATTGGGAACCACCACACCGCCGCGTGCGCCTCTGGCAATGCCCTTGACGCGAAAACGCACCAACGGCAGCGTCAGACGCAGGTAGGCAGAAGCTTCCACCAGGCGGACCCCGCGGCGCAGATACATGTCGGCCACGGCCGCTTCCAGCAGCGGCTCGTTCGGACTGTGAATCAGATTGAAGCCGTGGGGAATGCAGGGCAACGCCACTGCCAGTTCCGCCAGCGCCGCTTCCACCCGCTCCAGGCTGAGCCCGGCTGCACCAAAAAAGCCGAGCATGCCGGCGTGCCCCATCGCCTCGACCAGCCGTGTCGACGCAATGCCGTTGGCCATCGCGCCGGCAACATAAGCGTAGCGCAACCCCAAATCCTGCCGGAATCCGGCATCGCCGAGCTGTTCGGGAGGCAGTGCAGGTGCCATGCCGGCCAAAGCATAGGCCTGAGCATTGGGTGCGTATGCATCCATTTGCAAGCTACCCCCGCGCGCAACGGCCAGCCCGTTTGCGGCATGCACCAAGATCAAGGGGTGGCGCAATTCCGCGACCGCCTCCTTGACGTCGGCTTCAGCCTCGATCAGAGGGGACTTACCGGGCAGCCACCAGCCTGCCGGCAGGCCTTTTTCTTGTTCTTGCAATCTCGTCTCCGCTGGCGTGGAAGGTAATCGTGCGGATTATAAAGTGGCATCAACGACGCCTAGGCGGACCCCGCGCGGAAGACAACCCCTGGGGCTTGCCATGCAGACCGCCGGTAGCCACTAGCCATTCCCGTGAAAACCCTTGTAGCACAACGGTTTGGTCCATTAGGCGACCGGTTGCGCGGACCCCCGCGAGAACTGCTATGGAGCCAGCTTACCCATTGCATCACCCAGCAACCGCACTTCGCGTTGCGGGAAGGGCACCGAGATGCCGTGCAGCTTGAACTCGCGCCAGATGGCAAGGTTGAGGTCGGAGCGCACATTCAGGCTACCGGCTTCCGGATCCTGGATCCAGAAACCCATTTCCAGTTCGAGCCCATCCGCACCAAAACGGGTGAGGAACACTTTGGGCGCTTGCTCGGCGAGAACACGAGGGTTGCTGCCGGCCGCGGCCAACATGATGCCCATCACCTTGTCGAGATCGCTGTCGTAGGCCACCGTCACCTGGATAGCGAGGCGATTTTCCCGCGTGGTGTAGGACAGGTTCTGTACTGGCGCACTGACCAGCGTTTCATTGGGAATGATGGCCTCGGTGCCGTCGAGCGCCTTCAGGACCGTGTACCGGGTATTGATCTGCGTCACCGAACCGGAATACTTGTCTACCGTGACCATGTCGCCAATGCGGATCGAACGGTCGAGCAGGATGATGAAACCTGAAAGATAGTTGCTGGCAATGCGCTGCAGGCCCAAGCCCAGGCCCACACCCAACGCACCACCGAACACCGACAGCACAGTCAAATCAATGCCCACCAGCTCCAGGCTGGTGAGGATCGCCACCAGCACCAGAATCGCCTTGGCGAAACGCCCGAGTACCACGCGGAACGACATGTCGAGCGTCTCGGCCCCCATCAGGCGCCGCTCGATCAGTGCCGACGCCCACAGCGAACCCAGCAAGGTCAAGGCGACTGAGAACGCCGCCTGCAGGATCAGCCAGAGCGAGATGCTCTGCTTGCCCAGGTGAACGCGCACCTGCTCCAGCCACTCAATGACTTGCGGTAGCGCACCCGTCAAGTGGAGCGCGACGCCGATCCAGACCAGAATCGTCAGCCATCGCTCACCCGCCACCAGGGTGCCGGAGGGTGCAAATACCTGTCGCAGCAGGCAGACCAGTGCACGAATGCCGGCAAACGCGAACAGCAGCGGGATCGCCAGGGTGAGGAAATTGACATGATGAAAATGCACCAGCACGCCGCGGGAAATCAGCACCAGCAGCAGCGCAATGCCGGGAAAAAGAATGCGTGAAAAGCCGCCGGTCACCAGGCGCATTTGTTCACCGAACACCCGGCTGGCGTCTTCGCGGGTGCGCACATGCCGATCAAAACGCTGGCGCAGGATGCGGGCCAGCCAGGCCGCGACGATAAGACACAGCATCAGCGTGCCGAGCTGCCAGATGACATCCGGGTCACGCAGGTCGGACCTGAGGTCGCGGAAAAACTTGAACAATTGCGTATTCATTTCAGCATATAGGGCAAGGCATCAAGCCGGTGGCGCTCCCAGTTGGCCTTGTAGGCACGCGCCAGGCCGGAATTGCCGGAAATGATCAAGACATTTTCAGAGTTGCGTCGCTGTGCGGCCACGGTCCAATTGTACGAGCCGGTCACCACCACGGGGAGCGCGGCATCGGCATCGATCACCATCACCTTGTTGTGCGCAGCCTGGTAGCGGCTTTCCAGCCATACCGGAATCCCGCTGCGCGCCAGGTGCGAAATGCGGCTGGTCGGAATCCGCTCAGTCTCGTTCTGGTCGGCGGTGACACGCACATCGACGCCGCGCTTGCGTGCATTGATCAATTCGCCCGCAATCGCGCCACTGGTAAAGCTGTAGGCCTGAACCAGCACCTCGCTTCGGGCATTGCGCACAGCGCGCATGATGGCGCCTTCTGCATCATCCCAAGGCGTGAAGTACACCTTTGCCTGGCCTTCCGCGAGCGCAATCGCTGAAACAGCGGAAACCGTTGGTGGGAGAGGCTCTCGGCCGATTGCATCGCTCAGCAGGAGGCAGCACAGGGCGACGCCCGTCCAAGAAATCAGCTGACCACGGCCAATGGCGCGAAAGGCTTGCGCCGCCAACTGCCACGTCCCCTCGCACAACAACATGGTCAGCTTTGGCGCACCAGCAAGGCCGCAAAGAAAGCATCGGTGCCATGCAGGTGGGGACGCAACACCAGAGCGGGACCTGACTGATTCGGCAAGTCGATGCGCATTGCGGCCAGGGCTTCGGGTGCGCTCCGTTGCGCAAACTCGGGGCGACGCGCCAGAAACTGCTCCACTACCGCCAGGTTTTCGTCATTCAGAATGCTGCAGGTGGCGTACACCAGCACACCGCCGGGTTTTACCAGTCTGGACGCCCCTTCGAGGATACGCAGCTGCTTGGCCGCCAGTTCAACGATGTCATTGGGCTGCTGGCGCCACTTCAATTCGGGGTTGCGTCGCAAGGTGCCTAAACCACTGCAGGGTGCGTCCACCAACACCCGGTCCATCTTGCCGGCCAGGCGCTTGACCTTGAGGTCGTTCTCGTTATCGATGCGCACTGGATGCACGTTGGACAGCCCGCTACGCTTTAAGCGCGGCCCGAACTTCTTCAAGCGTCCTTCGGAAACATCGAATGCATACAGCCGACCGGTGGAGCGCATCATCGCCCCGAGGGCCAGCGTCTTGCCGCCGGCACCGGCACAAAAGTCTGCCACCATCTCGCCGCGCTTCGGGTTGGTCAGCGCGCCCAGCAGTTGACTGCCTTCATCCTGCACTTCAATTGCGCCGCTGACAAACAGCGGGTGTTTGGCAAGCGCCGGCTTTTCTGCAAGGCGAACGCCGTGCGGTGCGTAGCGTGTCGGCTCGCACGGATACGCAAAATCGCCGTCGCGCAACTTGGCCAACACTTCGTCCCGCGTGGCCTTGATGGTGTTGACCCGCAGGTCCAGCGGCGCCGCCTGATTGAGCGCCAGCGCAAGCACCGTGGCGTTGGCTTCACCCTCCTGCGCAACCAGTCGCTCGCACAACCAGTCAGGCAAGTCGAGGCGCACGGCCAGATCCAGGTCCGCCGCCTGCTGCGCCTTCACGCGAGCGATCATTTCCAGTTCCGGCGGTTTGGCCATGGTTTCAAATTGCCGGGTGTTGAAGCCGGAGAAGCGCGCCAGCGCCGCCAGCACCAGCGCACGCGGATGATGGCGCTCAGCCATGGCGGAGAGCGAACGCCGGTTCCGAATCACCGTGTAGACCACTTCGGCGGCAAAGCGGCGCTCATACGCCCCCAGCTTCGGGTTGGCGCGAAAGTATTCCGACAGGGCCTTGTCTGCCGCCAGATCGCCGGGCAATACCGCAGCCAATGCCTGCGTTGCGTTGTCCACCAGGAAGCCGGTTATCTTGCTAAATTGCATCAGTGGTCCGCCAGAAAAAGTTGTGCGGCGCCCGGCTCGTTGACCTTCACGATGCCGTTGGCCACAGTGAGTTTGCCTTCGGCAAACCAGCGTACCGCCAGAGGATAGATTTCATGCTCCGAGGCCAGCACCCGCGCCGCCAGCACAGTTGCCGTGTCGCCAGGATGTACCGGCACAGCGGACTGGATGATGATCGGGCCGTGGTCCAGCTCGGACGTGACGAAATGCACCGTGGCGCCATGTACCTTGCACCCCGCCGCCAGAGCCCGCTCGTGGGTGTGTAGCCCCGGAAAGGCCGGCAACAGCGAGGGATGGATGTTGATCAGGCGGCCGGCATAGCGCGTCACGAACGCAGTTGTCAGCACCCGCATGAACCCCGCCAAAACCACCAGATCCGGTGCGTAGCCATCGATGCGGTCTGCCAGGGCCGCGTCAAAGGCCTCACGCGAGGCGAATTCGCGATGGGGTATGCAGACGGCGTCAATCCCGTGTTGTCGGGCCGTCGCCAAGCCGCCTGCCTCAGCCTGATTGCTGATGACCGCCGCCGCCGTGACCGGCAGCGCCCCGGCCCTTTGCGCCGCCAACAGTGCCTCCATGTTGCTGCCGCGCCCGGATGTAAGGATCACGATGCGTTTCATCGGCACGATTGTACCGTGCGCACCCTCTGGAACCCTCAGTTTGCAGTGCACAAATCGTTATAATTGAAGGCTTTACGTGTAGCCAACCCCTGCCACACGACGGCCTCCCGTCACCCAAACGCGGTCCCCCACACCTCCCATGCTCGTTCAACGCGGCATTCCCTCGGCAAGTCCGCAGCATCCAGCTGCGGGGCACGCCCTTACCATCGGCAACTTCGATGGCGTGCACCTGGGGCATCAGGCGATTCTGGATGCGTTGCGCAAGGCAGCTGACGCGCGCGGGGTTGCTGCCGCCGCGGTGACGTTCGAACCGCACCCGCGCGAGTTTTTTGCTCCCCATGCAGCACCCACCCGGCTGACTTCGCTGCGCGAGAAGATTGCTCTGCTTGCCGCTCATCGGGTGGACCGGGTGCAGGTGTGTCACTTCAATCGCGCCCTGGCGTCGCTCTCCGCCGACCAGTTCATCGAACGCGTGCTGGTCAAGGGACTGGCCGCGCGCTGGGTGATGATCGGCGAGGACTTCCGCTTTGGTGCGAAGCGCACCGGCGATTTCGACTCCTTGCGTCGCGCCGGGGCGCGCTTCGGATTTGAAGTCGAGGCCATGCCGGATGTCACGCAACTCGACGAGCGCGGCCACGCCGTCCGTGTTTCCAGTTCGGTATTGCGGGAAGTCCTGTCCGCCGGCGACGTTGATCGTGCCGCCACCTTGCTGGGGCGCCCGTATTCGATCAGCGGCCGCGTGATCCACGGCGACAAGCTCGGGCGCACACTTGGTTTCCCCACGGCCAACGTGCAGATTCGGCACAACCGCCCGCCCCTGACCGGCATCTATGCCGTGCGCGTCCGCGGCCTCGGTGCAACCCCGCTTGACGGCGTCGCTTCGATGGGCGTACGTCCTACCGTCACGCACAGCGGAGAAATGCGCCACGAGGTGTTCATTTTCGATTTCAACGCGGACATCTACGGCAAGCAACTGCAGGTCGATTTCCTCAAGAAGATTCGCGACGAAGAGAAGTACAAGGATCTTGAAACGCTCAAAGCGCAGATCGATGCCGACGCCCGCGAAGCACGCGCCTTTCTCGCGGCGCTTCCGCTAACGCCTGACAAATGAGCGGTGTCGAATTCGCATTGCAGCCTGCTTCATTCCATCCCGAATTCCCGCCGACCTTTACCCTGAATTTCACTTATCTGCAGCCCCTGAGCAACCCCGACATGGCCAAAGAAAACAAATACCCCGTCAACCTGCCTGATACGCCTTTTCCAATGCGTGGGGACCTTGCCAAACGCGAACCGGTGTGGGTCAAGGAATGGCAGGAGCGCCGTGTCTACGAAAAGATTCGTGCGGCATCCATGGGGCGCACGAAATTCATCCTTCATGATGGCCCGCCCTATGCGAACGGGGATATCCACATCGGCCATGCCGTCAACAAGATCCTGAAGGACATCATCGTCAAGAGCCGCAACATGGCGGGGTTTGATGCCATCTACGTCCCTGGCTGGGACTGCCACGGCATGCCGATCGAGCGTGAGATCGAAAAGAAGCACGGCAAGAACCTGCCGGTCGAGAAAACCCAAAGTCTCTGCCGCGCCTACGCAGCCGAGCAGATCGAACGCCAGAAAAAGGACTTCGAGCGCCTGGGCGTACTGGGTGACTGGAATAATCCGTATCAAACCATGGCCTTTCGCAACGAAGCCGACGAGGTCCGGGTTCTGGGCAAGCTATTGGAGAAGGGTTACGTGTATCGCGGCTTGAAGCCGGTCAACTGGTGCTTCGATTGCCGCTCCGCACTGGCCGAAGCTGAAGTCGAATATGCGGACAAGAAGGATTTCGCCATCGATGTCGCGTTCCCCTTTGCCGAGCAGGACAAGATCGCCGCGGCCTTCGGCCTGGCGAAGCTGCCGAAACAGGAAGGCTACATCGTCATCTGGACCACCACGCCGTGGACCATTCCTTCCAATCAGGCGCTCAATCTCCACCCCGAGTTCGCTTACGCGCTCGTCGACACCTCCAGGGGCTTGCTGATTCTGGCGCAAGATCTGGTAGAAGCCAATCTCAAGCGCTGGGGTCTTGAAGGGAAAGTGATCGCCACGACCACAGGCGAAAGGCTGTCGCTGATCAAGTTCAAGCACCCGCTGGCCACCACCGACAGCGGCTACGACCGCTTCTCCCCGGTGTATCTGGGCAGCTATGTCACGCTCGATACCGGTACGGGAATCGTGCACTCCGCCCCCGCGTACGGCGTGGAAGACTTCCAGTCCTGCAAGGCACATGGCATGCAAGACAAGGAAATCCTGACCCCAGTGATGGGTGACGGCAAGTATGCGGAGTCACTGCCGTTCTTCGGCGGCCTGTCGATCTGGGAAGCCAACCCGAAGATCGTCGAGAAACTCGAAGAATCCGGCACGCTCATGAAGAGCGAGACCTACACGCACAGCTACATGCATTGCTGGCGCCACAAGACCCCGATCATCTACCGCGCCAGCACCCAATGGTTTGCAGCCATGGACGAGGGGGTCGGGATTACCGGCGCGAAGCCTGCCGAACCGCTGCGTACTACCGCCTTGCGCGCCGTCGACGCTACCCAGTTTTTTCCGGCCTGGGGCAAACAGCGGCTTTACAGCATGATTGCCAACCGCCCCGACTGGACGCTTTCGCGCCAGCGCCAGTGGGGGGTGCCGATGCCCTTCTTCGTACACAAGGAAGCCGGCGCCCTGCACCCGCAAACGCCGGCCCTGCTCGAACAGGTGGCCAAGCTGGTTGAAGAGAACGGCATCGAGGCCTGGCAGACGGTCAAGGCGGAAGACATGATCGGGCAAGTCGGCGAGTTCTCCACGGCCCACTACGAAAAAATCAAGGACACGCTCGACGTCTGGTTCGACTACGGCTCCACCTTCGCGACGGTGCTGCGCGGCTCGCATCCGTTGCTGGATGCGGATAGCGGTCAG
>SXGS01012960.1_pt1 | contig 30613 bp, 28 predicted proteins | sample 3174681 | NCBI WGS metagenome assembly SXGS01 (sample SAMN11356861, study PRJNA531348) | freshwater metagenome | isolation source: freshwater sample F1-80 | place: China: Fuxian Lake, Yuxi | collected 2017-12-25 | reverse complement strand
CGTCCAGCCGAAACGCGAACTGGACGCTCCTGAGTGTCGGAAGTGTACGACAAAGCATCCTACGGCGCGCACCGCCATCAACCGTGAGAGGTTCTCGACATGACCCGAGTTGCCGTATCCTGTCGTTATGCCTGAGAACTACTCACACCAAGACATGCGAGGCAAGGACCTGTCTGGCAAGGACCTCCGGGGCGTAGATGCGTCCTACTGCCACTTCGAAGGCGCAAATCTGGAAGGCGCGAACCTTTCCTCCGGGATGCTCTATGGTGCCTACCTCACGGGTGCCAACCTAACGCGAGCTCGGCTGAGATATGTCAATATTACATATGGAGAGCTTGCCGGTGCGAACCTGACGGAGGCTGACTTGACAGGGTCTATTCTGACTGGCGCAAACATGGAGGGCACCATCTTGACTGGTGCAATCCTCACCGACATGATCGGATACCAGCCCCCAGAGACAGAAGGGTGACGGCAGCCGAGTTACGGTCATCCTAACCGCTTTTACGGGCCGTCCTTAGGGGGCCAATCCGCGTGGATTGTAATGAACATGGTTGCGGGCCAGGCGCGCGGAGTGGGTTCGGTTGATTGCACCTCGGATCGGGCGCAATGATGGCTTCGCGTACATCAGTCTCCAATTCGCAACGTTTGAAGCGAATGCGCCGGCGGACCCATACGCCATCACAGGATCATGTTCGTATCGGCAGCCTGAAGATCCGGTTGAGTCGGCGAGCCTCCAAATTGTCGGTCACGAGCTCCGATTAGGACGCACTTCATCCATTACGCACGTGCCGCGCGCCTCAGCCGAGCCCGAACGGAATTTACATGTCGGCGACCATGATCCCAACAAGCGAGGTGACGCGACATGGTCCGTCACGACCCCATGACACGTGGGCCGAGTGGTACGACATCGTTTACGAGGCGTGCTTCGGCGATACGTTCGCGTGGCTGACCGAGGCCACCTTGAACACCGTCCGATCAAACGCTACTGCCGGTGCACGCATCATTGACTTCGGCGCAGGGACAGGGCGACTTGCCATACCCTTGGCACGCGAGGGCTTTCGCGTTCACGCCGTTGAACCTTCAGGACCGATGCTGTCCCAACTCGTTGCCAAATCATCCCGAGAAGCGGACCCCGACGCAATCACCACTGAACAACGGGATATGCAGTCGTATACCGGGCGGGGCGAATTTGACGTGGCACTGTGTGTGTTCACAGTGCTGATTTATGTCACAACAGTGCCGGAACTTCGTGCAGTCCTCAAGGCAATGAGCGACGCGCTAAGGCCTGGCGGTCGCCTGCTCATTGACTTGCCTCATCGATCAGTCTTTGAAGGCTTCACCGCGGACACACAGGACGTATTCCGCATCGTTCGGATAACTCGAGACCCGCCTGAAACCCAACCTGAAGTCGGAACGCGGTTCACATTCGATGAGGAGACGCTTATCAAGGCACCGCACCTCCACCGCTACCATGACCGCTTCCCTGTCCGGTTCTGGCCACCGGAGGTGGTTCGCGATTACGCCTCAGACTGCGGCCTAATGCTGGTCAGGGACCTCAGCTCGGAGTTTGCACCTGCTGCCTCAACATACTGGTGGCTCCAAAAACGAAGCCAAGATCCACTCTAGATCTCGCAAACAGCAGATTGCAGTTTCAGCTGACGCCTGAAAAGGCACACAGCTTTCCGATCAAGTGCCTCAACTGTCACGTTTCAGGGGGACTTTGGGTGGGCCATCGTGGACTTGAACCACGGACCTCAGTCTTATCAGGACTGCGCTCTAACCACCTGAGCTAATGGCCCCTTTAGAAGCCTGAGTATAGCAACCACCGGTCCGTCCTGACAGGTGTCAGGCGCCCAAACCTCAGGTGCGTGACTACAGTCGCGTGCGGTTCAGAAGAGCACGGGTCAGCGTGTAGTCATCCGCGTACTCGATGTCCGACCCGATTGGCAGCCCTTGCGCCAGGCGCGTGACACGAACTGCGCTGAGGTGCCGAAGTCGCGCACGAACAAGGTTCGCGGTTGCCTCGCCTTCTACCGTCGCGTTGGTCGCCACGATGACTTCCTCTATCGCTCCCGCATCGACCCGTTGAACAAGTTCGCGTATGCGCAGGCTATCTTCAAGGATCCCCTCCATCGGAGAGAACGATCCCTGTAACACATGGTAAAGACCCCTGAACGTCGCTGTCTTCTCAAGCGCAACGATGTCCATCGGATCCTCAACCACGCACACCGCAGTACGGTCCCGGCCCTCGTTTGCGCAGATGCCACAAGGGACGGTCTCGGAAAGGTTGAAACAACTCGAGCACTCCCGGATTAAATCCTTGAGTTCAATCACTGCACGGGCAAGCGCCTCGGCTTCAGTGCGTGGCTGCCGGAGCAGATAAAAAGCGAGCCGCTGCGCGGTCTTAGGCCCAATCCCTGGCATCCGCCCGAACGCGTCAATTGCCCTCGCAATTGGCTCCGCCATCAACGCGGACATATGACCGCCATCTCTTCAGAAACCAAGGACATCTCCAATGCGCCTATGTAAGTCCTGGGATTTTCATCCCGCCAGTCAGGGCACTCAAACGCTTCGCCTGTAGGTCCTTTGCCTTGGCAAACGCTTCCTTCACCGCCGCCGTCACCAGATCCTGAAGCATGTCCACGTCATCAGGGTCGACAACTTCCTTATCGATCTCGACCCCGAGAAGATCAAGCTGGCCTGAAACTCGAACGCGAACAGCCCCTCCACCCGCAGAGCCAGTCACCTCCTGTTTGGCAAGCTCTTCCTGTATCTTCATCATCTCGCGTTGCATCTTTTGCATCATGCCCATGCCCATGGCATCACCTCCCAATCGCAAGCATCGTCAATTTAAACCGGCGGTCTGTAAGTTCAGATCTCAAAGGGTAACGTCGGACGGCGATCGAGATCAGTCACCTCGTCGGAGTTCATTGCGCGTCCGCCAAGCATTCGAACCGCCCGTGTCGCAAATGGATCAGGAACAGACGGGCCACGACGCATTTCCCCTCCATCGTTTTTCCCATCTCCAACGACCACCCGGATCCTCATTGGTACCCCCATAACCCGAGACAATGCGCGCTCGACCCCAAGTGTGTTCGTCGTGTCACTCAGCCACTGCAGTGCGAATGCGGACCCGCACGAAACGACAACCAGATTTTCCGGTTCAACTGCAATTGGGCTCGTTCCCTGCAGCACGCCCATCAGCGGGACCATCCCGTCATCACGAATCTGCGCGATCACTCGCACCCATTGCGAGACCACATCACTCAATCCGATTGTCTTGCCAATGGGACGCTCCCGTCGCACAGGCCCAGTCGCATTTGCAGCAGCTTTGGGAGCAGCTGGCCATAGACCGGGCGGGTCGGACCGCGCCATGGCCGTCGCTTCTTCATGACGCAGTGACTGGACTGCACCCTCGGCCACCTCGGACTGCCTCCGAGTTTGGTCAGTCTGCGCATCTTCAGGCATCACGATGGCAACTACCGGTGCAAATCTCTCATCGGATGCCAGTTGTGGAGGCAGCTCCGCGTCTGGTTCGCGACGATCCCCGACAAGCTGTGCGGTCTCACGCAGTGCGGGCAAACCATCGGGAGCCGTCATGACACTGGTCCGCGCTTCGTTTGGCTGCTCCCGGGGTAACTCGGGAGCGGTTGCGCCGGTTTGCGCCACACGCCGGTTCGACGACTGCATCAGAGGGGCGGCACCAGTTGCCATGGCGGGCGTGTCAATAGCTTCGGCAAGCGCGACTTCGAACACCAACGTCGCGTCCACGGTCCGGGTGCGGAGCGATGCATCGAGGCCGGAAAGTCCCTTCACCGCCCGGATGATTCTTCCGAGGGTGAAAGTTCGGGCAACTTGACTGATCGCATCTTTGGTCTCAACGTCCGCCTCGAGCGTTTCCGGGGCACCACCGAGCGTCAGCATGACCCCGCGCAGGAAGTCAACAACCTGTCGGTTGAATGCCCGGACATCGGCGCCGCCGTTAAGGGCCCGGTGGCTGGCACGCAGCGCCGAGGCCAGATCCTGGTCACCCAGTGCACGCGCTACCTGGGTGACTGCATCAAGCCGCGAAATCCCGAGCATCGCGTCAACTTGGGATGTCGTGATTCGGCTCTCGCCACCAAGGACAGCCTCACCGCCGAATGCCATTGCTTGGTCGAGCAGGCTGATTGCGTCGCGCAATCCACCTCGTGCTGCCCGCGCCAACGCCTCCAAGGCGCGGGGTTCGACGGCAAATCCTTCGACCGTGGCAACGTGTTCAAGGTGACTGACCAGTTTTTCAAGGGCAACTGACCGGAATTCGAACCGCTGGCACCGCGAGAGTATGGTCGGCAACACTTCCTGCGGATCAGTCGTCGCCAGAATGAATATGACATGAGGGGGAGGTTCCTCAAGGCTCTTGAGAAGCGTATTGAAAGCCTCCCTCGTGAGCATGTGAACCTCATCAATGATGTAGACCTTGTATCGGCCGGTCACGCCGTCACCGCCGGGACGATGTAGCAATCGTTCCCTCAGCAGACGGGCATCATCAACACCACGGTTCGACGCGGCGTCAATCTCGATCAGCAAGTCCAGCTGACGCCCGTCCAGCAGCGCACAACAGTTCGAGCACTGGTTGCACGGCTCCCCTTGGAGGCCCCTCTGGCAATTGACCGCTCGGGCGAAAATCCTGGCTGCCGACGTCTTGCCTGTACCGCGAGGCCCACAGAAAAGGTAAGCGTGTGCAATCTGATTGCGGACAACGGCTTGCCTGAGGGTACGTCCGATCGCTTCCTGACCAACCAGTGGCAGGTCGTTTGGATCAGCGAATGTTCGTGGTCTCCACTTGTTATAGAGGGTAGTCTGCGCCACGGCCACTCCGTTCCAGTTGACCGCTTGGCCTCACTCGACGCGGCCCGCAAATGCAGTGCGTAACCAGCGGTCTCCACTCCAAGCGCGGTCGCAAGCCATCTCTCAATGGAACGCAGAAACGCCATTTCAAGCAATCGTGCACCCTCTTTTGACGTTCCACCTGCACGCGCCGACCATCGGGCCCCACTCAGGCCAGGCAACCTTGCGGCACCCAAGTCACTCCGTTTACCGCTGCTTCCTTCCGGACCTCACGGGGTTCACGGGGACCTGCCGCGCAAGACCCAACCATCAACGTCGAGCCAACGGACCACACACACACGCGTCAGCGCCGCGAGAGGGAATTCAGCCCCGCTACAGCGGATTGCGGATACAGGGCACCGCTAGCTCCCCGCCTAGCACGATCGCAGAAAGTCTACCTTCGCACTGCTGCAATCGCAATCAAAGGGTTTCGAGCTACCCGACTTGGCGGGACTTCGGGCCTCAAGCAGTCGGTTGGGCCGGTGCAAAATGTGCCAAGCGGGCTACACAAACAGCAATCACAAGAAAACGGCGGAGGGAGAGAGATTCGAACTCTCGATACCTTGCGGTATACGCGCTTTCCAAGCGCGCGCACTAGACCAACTATGCGATCCCTCCATAGCGCCTGGCGTCTGCCCGGTCAAGCAAGATCATGAGCATTCCAGACCCGCCGGAACCCCGGAGCCCTATCACTAGGGTGTACGCGAAACGCCCGGCGGAGGGGGTGGGATTCGAACCCACGAGGCTGTGACACCCACTCGTTTTCGAGACGAGCTCTTTCAACCACTCAGACACCCCTCCGGGAGACCGCGTACTTCCGTCAAACGGCTGCCGGGCAATGGTACCGAATTGCCTGCTTCTGGGCGGTCCCTTCGGGTATCACCAACCGACCCGCCATGCGGTCACCCGCACGGTCACGGGGTCGACCGCGCTTCGCGGTACCGAAGTGCGCGCGCAAACATTCGGAGGCAATCTGCCGCCTCATCCGCCAGGATGCCCTCTGTTACTGAGACGCGATGGTTCAACATCGGGTGGTCGAGTACGTCAAACACACTGCCTGCCGCGCCAGACCGGGGATCACGCGTGGCAAAAACCAATCGCCCTATGCGCGCCAGCACGATTGCGCCGGCACACATCATGCACGGTTCCAGCGTGCAATAGATCGTGACGTCTGGCAAGCGCCAACGGCCCACGACGCGTGACGCATCGCGCAATGCGAGCATCTCCGCGTGGGCAGTCGGGTCACCGGTTGCCTCTTTCGTGTTGAAGGTGCGTGCAATCACCTCACCGTTTCGGACAGCAATCGCACCCACTGGCATGTCGCCTGCAATCGAAGCCTCCTTGCCTGCGAGAAGAGCGAGGCGCATGAAATGCTCGTCGGCCAGCGGATCAGACGCCGACACTGAACAGACCGGCATTCCGAGGTGACCGCGAGGGGGCACCTGCGGGGTGTCGAAACCCCCCACAGGATTTCCTGTCTTGGAGTCGCCAGATCGCTCCATCCCGCGCGGCTCATCCGCCCATCGGTGCGCCGGTCAAACCCGGGAATACCATCGTTTCGGGGTTGAGGATGCGTTTGAGGTCCTCGGCGCTGAGCCCAGTCTTCTCCAGTGCGACCTCCGCCACGGTCCGGCCAGACCGGTACGCCTCCTTCGCAATCGCTGCGGCAGCGTCGTAGCCAACCTCTGGTGCCAAAGCCGTACAGATCGCAAGTCCGCGCTCCACCATGTCAGGTCCGTTGGCAGTCGCCTGAATCCCGGCCACGCACTGCCTTGAGAAATTGCGAGACGCCGACGCAAGGAGGTCGATGCTGCCAAGCAGGTTGTGGGCGATCAGCGGCATCATCGTGTTAAGTTCAAAAAATCCCCACTGGCCACCCAGTGTGACCGCCTGATGGTTTCCCATCACTTGGGCGCAAACCTGGATCAACGCCTCAGCAATGACGGGGTTCACCTTGCCTGGCATGATGCTCGATCCGGGCTGGACTTCCGGAAGCAGGATCTCGAATAACCCTGCCCGTGGTCCAGATCCAAGCCAGCGAAGATCATTCGCGATCTTCATGAGGCTTACCGCAATGGTATTCAGCACACCGCTCGCCGCAACCGTCGCATCCATTGTGGCCTGAGCCTGGAAATGGTTAGTGGTTTCGTGAATGGCCACTGCCGACATGTCGGTCAGGCGGGCGCACGCCTTTGACGCAAATTCCGGATGAGCATTGATGCCCGTGCCGACAGCGGTCCCCCCGAGAGCGACTTCACCTAGTTCTGCCCGCGCGTAAGCCAGCCTCGTAAGAGCACGCTCTACCTGGCCAGCGTAGCCCTCGAATTCCTGACCCAGACGAATGGGAGTCGCATCCTGCAAGTGTGTCCGGCCGGTTTTCACGATAGGCCAGAACTCCACGGACTTCGCTTTCAGAGCGTCGTGCAACTCCTGAAGGGCCGGTTCGAGGTCCTCGTGGATCGCCATCAACGCGGACAAGTGAATGGCCGTCGGGATAACGTCATTTGAAGACTGGCACAGGTTTACGTGGTCGTTCGGGTGAACCGGCTTGCGAGTTCCACGAGGCTGACCAAGGATCTCGTTAGCCCGGTTTGCAATGACTTCATTGGCGTTCATGTTGCTGGAGGTGCCCGAACCCGTCTGGAAGACATCCACGGGAAAGTCGTCGTCGAACGCCCCATCAGCAACTTCCCGGCACGCCGCCGCCAACGCGTCCAGGGCACGTGGCTCGAGAACACCGTCGAACAGGCCAAGTTCGCGGTTCGTCTCCGCCGCCGCTCCCTTGATCAATCCAAGTGCCTGGATCAGGCGTCGTGGAAACCGGTTGCTGCTGATCGGGAAGTTCCGTACCGCGCGTTCGGTCGAAGCCCCGTAATACGCATTTGCCGGAACCGGCAGCTCCCCCATTGAGTCGCGCTCGAGACGCATGGCGCCTGCCCCGGTTCCCATCGCAATGCTCCTCTAGACTGGCAACTCGGAAAACGGCCGCCCCGTATGGCCGTCACCGCACATGGTAGCGAAGGCAGTCGCCCGCGGTGTCTCACATTTCCATCACATCTCACCGACAGCCTGGTGCGCGTTACAACTGACCACCAAACCTGTTACCAGGACCGGACCCGCCTGCCGACCGTGTTATATTCGGCTGAATTGGTGGCGTGACATGCCCTTCCGGCGCCGTCTCGGCCCAAGACTTCGCGTCACCACGGAGTTGCCAATGGCAGTTGAAGGGAAATCGGTCCCGTCCGGCAGGATGACGCCATATACACCGAAGGCCTTCCCGACCGTAGACGGGGCGGTTCGCAGCCGCGCTTTCATCTGGTCTTCGATTGGGACCAAGGTCATTTTGGCGATCACAGGGGTGGCGTTAGGTCTGTTCCTGCCCATCCATCTCGCCGGTAATTTGATCATCTTCGCCGGGGCAGAGGAATTTAACAAGTACGCGCACTTCCTGATTTCTATTCCGGTTCTCGTTCCGATTGTCGAAATTGGTCTTTTGGCACTCTTCATCATCCACTCGGTCAAGGCGGTGCTGAATTACCTCTCAAACAGGAAGGCACGTCCAAGCCGGTATGAGGCGTCCCAGTGGGCCGGAGGGCGGAGCCGCAAGTCTTGGGCATCCACCACCATGATCATTTCCGGCCTCTCCCTTGGAGCATTCGTCCCGATACACCTCATTCAAATGAAATTCGGCCCCTACTACTCCACCACCGTGGATGGAGAAACTGTGCGCGATGTGTACAGGGTGGTAGTGGAAACCTTCGCTAGCCCGTTGAATGTTGCCTTCTATCTTTTTTGCATGGTTGTTGTGGGCATGCACCTGTATCACGGGTTCGTGAGCGCATTCAGCTCACTAGGGATAAGCCATCCCCGGTACTCGCCGGCAATCCTTTGGGCCGGTAGGGCCTTTGGGGTCGTGATAGGACTGGGCTTCTTTATTCTCCCCATCTACGTTGCAGTTGCCGGCTAACGACTCGAAACGTCGGAGGAACCCAAGATGGTCATTGCGAACCCGGAACGTCCAGCCGTTCAGCCTTTCTCACCGCCACGCTTCACGGAGGCCTCGGGTCCGGTGTTGGATGGGCGGATCCCCAGTGGGCCGCTTTCTGAAAAGTGGGACCTTCGAAAATTTGAAAATAAGCTTGTTGCACCCGCAAATCGCCGCAAATTCAAGATCATCGTGGTGGGAACAGGGTTGGCCGGAGCGTCTGCAGCTGCGTCGCTCGGTGAACAGGGCTATGACGTTCAGGCGTTCTGCATCCACGACAGCCCGAGGCGCGCACACAGCATTGCTGCTCAGGGTGGTATCAACGCTGCGAAGAACTACAAGACTGATGGCGATTCGATCTACCGCCTCTTTTACGACACCGTGAAGGGGGGCGATTATCGCGCACGTGAGGGTAATGTCTACCGTCTCGCCCAAGTCAGTGTCGACATCCTTGACCAGTGTGTGGCGCAGGGTGTGCCCTTCGCTCGGGAATACGGCGGGCTGATTGACAATCGTTCCTTCGGTGGCGCCCAAGTGGAGCGGACGTTTTACGCACGGGGCCAAACCGGGCAGCAACTCCTGCTTGGCGCATACCAGGCGATGATGCGTCAGGTGCAAACCGGCTCGGTGACCATCGTCCCCCGTCGCGAGATGCTAGACCTCGTCATAGTTGACGGGCACGCGCGCGGGATCATCGCGCGCAACCTGGTGACCGGCGAGATTGAGCGTCATACCGCAAATGCCGTGCTTCTTTGTACCGGGGGCTACGGGACTGTCTTCTACCTTTCCACGAACGCGGTCAACTCGAACGTGACTGGGGCTTGGAGGGCCCACAAACGCGGTGCCTACATGGCCAACCCGTGCTACACCCAGATCCATCCCACTTGCATTCCGGTTTCCGGTGATCATCAGAGCAAACTCACCTTGATGAGCGAGAGCCTGAGGAACAACGGGCGTATCTGGGTTCCGAAAAACAACGGTGACCGAAGGCCGCCAAACAGCATTCCCGAAGCCGATCGCGACTACTATCTCGAGCGCAAGTACCCTAGCTTCGGTAACTTGGTGCCACGTGACGTCGCTTCAAGAAATGCCAAGGAAGTGTGCGACGATGGCCGGGGGGCCGGTGATTCGGGACTGTCCGTGTACCTGGACTTCCGCGACGACATCACGCGCCTTGGACGTGACGTCATCCAGGCCCGTTACGGCAACCTTTTCGAGATGTACAACCGCATCACTGGCGAGGATCCTTACGCACAGCCGATGCGCATATACCCGGCCGTTCACTACACGATGGGCGGTCTTTGGGTTGACTACCAGTTGCAGAGCAGCGTGCCAGGCCTGTTCGTTCTTGGTGAAGCAAACTTTTCCGACCATGGTGCAAACCGCCTGGGCGCGTCAGCGCTCATGCAGGGCCTTGCAGACGGGTATTTCATTGCACCGTACACCGTGCCCGACTACATCGCCTCAACAAGGTTTGCCGATGCACCGGTCAACCACCCCGCATTCAACGAGGCCGAGTCCCGTGTGGACGACCAGTTGAAGCATCTTCTGGGTGTCAACGGCAAGACCACGCCCCGGGAGTTCCATCGGCGTCTTGGCCATCTCATGTGGGACCACGTTGGCATGGCGCGGTCCGAGGCAGGTCTCAAGAGGGTTCTTTCTGAAATTCCGGCTCTGCGTGAAGAGTTCTGGCGTAATGTTTCAGTTCCGGGAACCAACGATTACATGAACCGGAGCCTCGAGTACGCCGGGCGCGTCGCCGATTATCTTGAGTTCGCGGAAGTCATGGCTCTTGACGCACTCGAACGAGCCGAATCTTGCGGAGGTCACTTCCGGGAGGAGAGCCAGACACCGGAAGGTGAGGCCCTGCGCGACGATGACAACTTCGCACATGTCGCCGCGTGGGAATTCACCGGTGTAGGCCAAGCACCAGTGCTACACCGCGAAAAACTGGACTTCGAGAACGTCCGTCCATCCCAGCGCAGCTACAAATAGGCCGGTATCGGGAACAGGAAATCAAGCGATGATAGCTTCCGTCTTCGGAGGACCAATCAGGCCCCGTCGAACACGCAAGTCAGCCCCAGTGAACCCCCCGAAGGCTCCTCAGCCAACGCGGAACACGGAGGGCAATGCGGCCACCACTAACTCGATGATCATTCATCTGAGAGTTTGGCGTCAGGACGGCCCTGACGCCGAGGGCAAGCTAGTTGATTACACCCTCAATAGTGTCTCTCCCGACATGTCCTTCCTCGAAATGCTTGACGTCCTGAACGAATCACTCATCAGGAATGGTCAGAACCCGGTAGCTTTCGATTCCGATTGCCGTGAAGGCATATGTGGATCATGCGGGGTTATGATCGACGGCAAGGCGCATGGACCGTTGACTGGGACGACAACTTGCCAGTTGCACATGCGGACTTTCGAGTCCGGCGATGAAATTGTTGTGGAACCGTGGCGTGCGGACGCTTTCCCCATCGTCCGCGATCTTGTTATTGATCGAAGCGCCTTCGACAGGATCATCGTCGCCGGCGGCTTCATATCGGTCAACACTGGCGCAGCCCCGGATGCCAACGCGGTCTTGGTTCCCAAACAGAACGTTGACATGGCAATGGACGCAGCGGCGTGCATTGCTTGCGGAGCGTGCGTCGCGCAGTGCAAGAACGCATCAGCCGCTCTCTTCGTGGGTGCGAAGGTGTCACACCTTGCCCTTCTCCCTCAGGGAAACCCGGAGCGGTCACGCCGCGCCATTCGAATGGTGCAGCAAATGGACGCTGAAGGGTTTGGGTCGTGTTCCAACGAAGGGGAGTGCGAAGCAGTCTGCCCGAAGGGAATATCCATTTCCAATATCGCCCGCATGAACCGAGAATTCACTAGTGCATCGTTCGGTGGTACCCGGTAAACGCAGGCCAGATACCCCGGATTTCTCAACTGGCGCCGCTCCTCTGGGGTCGGCGCCTTTTCTGTTAAGCACGCCAAATCGCTACACTCACCCCGGGAGAACACCATGCGAAAGAAAGTCACCATCGTCGGAGCGGGAAACGTCGGTGGTTCCGTCGCCCAACGTCTTGCTGAGACCGGTCTTGCCGACCTTGTCCTAGCCGACGTCTTTGACGGCGTGTCACAAGGTAAGGCTCTTGACCTCAGCGAAGCCGGTCCGATCGTGGGATACGACTGCAGGATTACGGGAGCGACTTTGCCGCAGGATTACCCGCTAACGGCAAACAGTGATGTCGTGGTCTTCACATCGGGCGCACCCCGGAAGCCCGGCATGAGCCGCGATGACCTTCTCCTCATCAATCAGAAGATCGTGACCGACAACGTTACCGAGGTTGTCAAACACTCGCCTAACTGTGTGCTCCTGATGGTCAACAATCCACTCGATGCCATGGCTCACCTCGCATTCAAGTCCGCCGGATTTCCAAAATCCCGCGTCATTGGGCAGGCAGGCGTCCTCGACACCGCTAGGTTTCGCACCTTTCTTGCCATGGAGCTCGGCGTGTCGGTGGACAGTGTCCAGGCCTACGTCCTTGGCGGCCACGGAGATGACATGGTGCCACTGACGAGTTACACAACCGTCGGAGGTATTCCTGTCGCGAAACTGATCTCCTCGGAAAGACTCGCATCGATCGTCGATCGCACTCGCAAGGGCGGGCAGGAGATCGTGGACCTGCTCAAGACGGGCAGCGCGTATCAGGCACCGGCGGCGGCGACGGCGCAGATGGTCACCGCCATCCTGCTTGACCGCAAGCTGATCCTTCCATCGTCGGCATACCTCGAAGGTGAGTACGGCATCAACGACCTTTTCGTGGGCGTACCGTGCAAGCTCGGTGCCGGCGGCATCGAACAAGTGATCGAAATCGAACTCTCTGCAGAGGAGAAAGCCGCTCTTCACCGCACGGCGGCAAGCGTCCGTTCACTCGTCCAGATCATGGGCCTTTAGGAACCGAGGGATCCGCAAATGACTTCGATTGCGGATTCTCTCCACCCGGCCCTCGTGGCTTGGTGGTTATGTCCCGGTAGCTCAGTGGATAGAGCAGCCGCCTTCTAAGCGGTAGGTCGCGCGTTCAATTCGCGCCCGGGGCACCCTGGCAGACAAATCTTGTCCGGTGGCAATGTCTGGTGACTGTTGACGCAAACGTTTCCAAGTTGGCAAATTGCCTCAGTGGTTAGGGGTAGACAATTACGAATTGATGAAGCGGATGACCTCGACTGATCCGTCTAATGGTGGAATGTTGCCCGAACCTCATCTTGGCACTGTGTCGGCGGTTGCACGCAGCGTCACTCGCCTGCCGTTTGACACGGAGTGTCTTGAGTCGATCGTGCACGAACTCGAGGTGCCAGTGACACTCGCTCCTTATTCGGTGCACGGCCAACCGGTCTTCGAGCTATCCGTGCCGTGCATGGACTTGCCGGGTTCATCACTCGCGGTCGTCCTCTGGCCATCAATCAAGCGTGTCGACGTGCGCCTCTTGGTTCCTCACAGAACTGTCGCCTTAATCGCTGCCACGGCGAGGGATGTGCACACGGTCGAGATTTACCACGGGGTGGAGGTCATGTTCCGGCGAGCCGGCGGGTCCGTCTTGTTCGTCACGCGCTTCGGGGCATTGGCAATCGCCGACTAACCAGTTCCAGCTTTGATGTCGCGTCTACGAGGTCGACGGGAGCAACCCATGAACCTGCTTGTCCACGGTCCAGGGATGATTGCTACCCACATGCCGGAGTTCCATCCGCTCAAGCCCACTCGAGCAAATGACGCTCACTCTCTCATTGCCGACCCCCGTAACGGATGGGTGGAAGCGGTTAGGGTTGTCGCTCCACCAATGGCAACCAACAAGGATGTCGCGCGTGTCCATGATCTCTCGTACATCGCAATGGTTGACCGACTGTCGATACCGGGCGCCATGGCCACGGTTCCCTCAGCCGAAGCGAGGCGCTACGGATTTTCGGCCCAAGGCGACAACCCACCGTATCCCGAGATGGGGTCAATTTCCCGAAATGTCAGCGGAGGCGTTATCCACGCTCTCGGTCAGGTCTCCAGCCACAGCGCAGACTTCGCCTTCGTCCCATCGGGAGGCGTCAACCACCACGCCATGCCCGGGACAGCGAGTGGGTTCGGGATTTTCAACGACGCTGCGGTCGGCATCGCTTGGGCCCGCGATCTCGGAATGAGGGTCATGTACATAGACCTCGACGTCCATCAAGGCGATGGCGTCGAAACCATGTTTGCTGATGATCCCCAAGTCCTCACTGTCTCAATCCACGAGTCGACCCACTACCTCTTTCCAGGCCCACCCGGGGGTCTTGCCAATTCGATCGGAACCGGACCCGGTACGGGGTTTGCAGTAAACATTCCGTTGGCACCATATTCGGATGACAGGACGTGGATGTGGGCGTTCGAGGAAATCGTCCCTCCACTGCACGCCGCATTCCGCCCCGACATCACGATCGTGCAATGTGGGGCAGATGCCTATCACGCCGACCCGCTTGCCCACCTGCTCCTCACTGAAAACGCCTACGTGTGGGTGGCCGAACGCCTACGATCTATCGCGCGGGGACGCTTGGTGGCAATCGGTGGAGGCGGGTACGACGTTGAAGCAACACCCCGTATCTGGGCCTTGGTGTTTGCAACGTTTGCTGGACTTCCGATCAACGTCGAATGGTTGCACGGACCCAAGCCGGCACCTGTTCTCGACGCAGGTGCAGCGTCACGCGTCATGGACGACGCAAAGGAAGCGGTAGCCACGCTGAAGCAACTGGTCTTTCCCGTTCACGGGCTCTGATCGAGGCACACGAGTGAGACTGTCAAAACGTGACGTACCCCATCGCCCACAAGATGCCAACAGCAACTACACCGACGACCGCACCGCCGAATACGAAGTCAAACAAGGTCGGGTCACCCTCTTCTCCCTCGACGCGTGGAGCCCACTTGTCTCCAGTGCCTTGGGAAGCTGGAGGTGCAGCCTCGTCGCTTCCAGGCTGGCTTGAATTTGGTGCCCCCGCTCCACTCACATTGCGAGTCTAGCGTGGAAAGGCGACTTCATCTACGCAAGAAGGCTTTCAATGCCCTTGCGGTCAAGTCCCAAGAGACCGAGTTCGGCAGGACCCCTGCCAACTAACCAGGCATCAGATCCCATGAGCGCGTTCCCAAGTTCGATCAATGCCCGGGCGACGGGCATTGCGACGCCAACTTGTTCACCCAGACCGACCCATGTCCGCAGGCCAAACGGAATGTCTTCGGAAAGCCATCTGGTCTGCAAAGACCCCGGAGCACGGAGAGCGGTAAGCATCCGGCTTCCGTTGATGGTTGCCCACAAGTCACCCTTCGGTCCGAAACCTGCAGCATGGAAAGCATCGGCGACTGGCAACAATGAGAGGCCTAACGCCTCCCCCAAAGCTCGACGTTCACCATCAAGCGCCTCGATGACCCGCACCACTCCCGGCGTCACACCTTCCTCGTAAAAATAGAAGTCGCCGCGCGAGTGTTCAATCCGCCCGGCGTTCATCAGGACACCCGGCGGATGAACAATGGGGTTCATCGCGCCGAGCGCCGCGGCAAGTGCGTGAGGGTACGCAACAACCCCGGGGAAGAGAGGGTCCAGAAGTGCAATAGCCTCATCGCTACGTGATGCTGGTAGCGCACCGATTCCCATGGACGGGACAACTCCAAAGATGTGGACATGGTCGGGACCGAGCTTGCGACAGACGTAAGGCGCCGTGTCGCTCTCAATCAGCAGTGGGGCCGAGGTCCTCCAGGAGCCACGAAAGCGATGCAACGCTGCCAGTGTGCCGGAGTTTCCGGGCAGAAACGCCAATACATGCTTCGGCTTCAGGTGCGCACTGACGGCGTCGAGGAACGCGGATTGCGCGTAGCTCGGAACGGGTGCCAGCAGCAGTACTGCCTCGTCGAGGACATCAGCGATTGCGGTGGAGACGTGTTCCAGCGTTGCGGAGCCTTCGCCACCGACACCGGTCAGGCGAACCTGGCGGGTCGAAGCGATCGCGGAGACCGCGCTTGCCTGCGATGGATGTTCCCATAGGCGAACTCGGTGCCCTTCGATTGCAAGCTTCGCGGCAACCGCGAATGCGGTGTTACCACCGCCTAGCACCCCAACAGCCTCGCCCGTCATTGTCTTGCCCCCCATGAAGTTCCTCGTTTGGATGTTCCGCGCAGTGTGGCACATGTCGGCCAACAGTTGGGCGCTCAGCCCGCCCGCGACAAGCAAACTAGCCCGAATTTGGATGCAGGTACCATTCCGGCAGTGGTCACACCTGCAATAGAGATCTCCCGACTGAGGAAGACGTATTCCGTCCCGGTGCGTGAACCAGGCGTGATGGCCTCACTACGTTCGCTAGTAAAGCGGACCACGCGCGACGTCCATGCCGTGGACGACCTTTCAATCTTGGTGAACCCCGGTGAGGTAACGGGGTTCCTCGGTCCAAATGGTGCAGGCAAGACTACAACCCTGAAGATGTTGTCAGGGCTCCTGTATCCGACCGCAGGCGAAGTCCGGGTCCTCGGATTTGAACCTTCACGCCGCGAACGTTCATTTCTGCGCCAGATCACACTCGTGATGGGCCAACGGAACCAACTGGCGTGGGACATTCCGGCGACCGACTCGTTTGAACTGCACCGGGCAATCTACCGCGTCCCCGTGCCCACGTACCGACGCACGCTCGACGAACTCGTTGACCTCCTCGACCTGGAACCGCTGCTCCCCAAGCCTGTTCGCCAACTCTCGCTCGGCGAGCGCATGAAGTGCGAGATTGCCGTTTCACTCCTTCATCAACCCAAGGTCCTGTTCCTCGACGAACCGACAATCGGCCTTGACGTCACGATGCAACGGCGCATCCGCGCGTTCATCGCGGAATACAACCGCCGCCACGGCGCGACCGTGCTTCTCACAAGCCACTACATGGCCGACGTCGAAGCGCTCTGCAAGCGCGTGATCGTCATACACCACGGCAAGCTACTCTTTGACGGAGACCTGACGTCTCTCGTGGCGCGGTTTTCCCCGTACAAGACCCTTACGGTCGAACTGGAAACCGGGAGCGATCGCATCGGCGACTTTGTCGAGGGTATTGGCGAAGTCATTAGTTCTGAGGGCGGGCGTGTCACCATCCGGGTTCCCAAGACGCACACTGCATTGCTGACCGAGCGCGTCCTCGCGTCTTTGCCCGTCATCGACCTAACCGTGGAGGACCCTCCGATTGACGATGTCATCGAACGTGTGTTCGCGACTGAACGCCTTTCAACAAGCGATGCCTCGGTGGCCCACGAAAGTGAGATCCAGTCCCGATGACGACGAAACCTACCGTCGCAGGCCCAGATCCATCAAAGGGTCACACCGTCGCAGTGGATGCGAGTTCCGTTGACCCTGCCGACATCGAACGTCTTCGCCTCAACTTTCCCGACGTCCGCTTTGCGTCAAGTTCAAACCCGAATGATTGGGACGACCTCGTCAGGGGCGCAACCATTGTGTTCGGCAAGAGGCTTCCACACCACGTCATCGTTGATGCGCCCAGTCTCCGATGGGTCCAGGCAGGCACGGCCGGTGTCGACGGCGTCCTCAAAGTCGGGCCGTGGCCATCTCACATCGCTCTCACCAACGCCCGCGGCGTACATGGGATCCCAATCTCCGAGCAACTCGTCGCGATGATGCTTGCGTTCTCCACACGGCTCCACGTCCTCATTCGTGCCCACTTTGAGCGTCGGTCCGTAGCTCGTGAAGTCATTTCGACCAAGTGGGAACTCGCCGGTCAAACCCTGCTGGTAATCGGTCTGGGTGACATTGGTGGAAGCTTGGCGTTCCGTGCCGAGGCACTGGGCATGCACGTCATTGGGGTCAAGCGTCAGCCGGGCCATGTGCCGGGATGCCACCGCGTGGTCGGGTTGGACCATCTCGATGATGTGCTGCCAATGGCGGATCATGTCGCCCTGTGCCTTCCCCTTACACCAGAGACAAAGCATGTGATCGACGCGACACGGATTGCGCTCATTCGCGATGGCGCACATGTCTACAACGTGGGCCGAGGCGCACTTATTGATGGCACCGCACTTCGCGTGGCCCTTGCCTCGGGAAGACTGGGTGGTGCCGGTCTCGATTGCGTGGAACCCTCCGACACTCCGGATCCTGACGACGATCTCTGGGAAATGCCGAATGTCATCCTCGGACAGCATACGAGCGGACATAGTCCGAGGAACTCCCGGGCAATCACCTCTCTGTTCGCAGAGAACCTGCGTCGGTTCCTCGCCGACGAACCGCTTGAGAACCAGGTCGATCCAATTCGTGGTTACTGAACTCGGGTTCAGACAGCTGATTGATAGAGCGGTGCGTCCCCCACCGAAGCGACAGGCCGAAACCACATGACCGAATGGGTCGACATGTACCGCGCGCAGTTGGCAACAACTTTCGCGACACAGCTGCAATACCGCGCAGTACTGGTAATTTGGCTACTCGGCCTGATCCTGTCGCCAGTGATCTCGCTTGTTGTGTGGATGACCGTCGCAGCGTCTGGGGGAGGCCAGGCCGGAGGGTTCACCGCGCCAGAGTTCGCCGCTTACTTCCTTGCGCTCATGGTCGTGAACCACTTGACATTCACCTGGATTGCCTGGGACTTCGAATACCGTGTTCGGGAGGGTCAACTCTCTGGCCTGTTGTTACGACCAACTGACCCCATACACATAGACATTGCTGAAAACGTCACTTACAAGACAATCACACTGGTCATTGTTATACCGACGGTAATCATTTTGGGAGCAGTATTTGAGCCAGCGATCACGATTACCCCGGTCACCATACTTGCCTTCATTCCCGCCTTGGCCCTCGCCTCCGTACTCAGGTTCCTCGTTGAATACGTCCTCGCAATGGCCGCGTTCTGGACGACCCGCGTTGCAGCAATCAACGACCTCTATTACGTCCCGCTATTCTTCTTTTCCGGGCAGCTTGTGCCACTGTCGTTACTCCCCGAAGCCGTGCGCTTGATCGGCCTGGCACTTCCCTTCCGTTGGATGCTGTCCTTTCCAGTTGAGGTCATTCTCGGTAGGGTTCAGGCGGACGACCTGATCAATGGGTACGGCGCGCAAATCGGGTGGATTGTCATCGCGATTGTTGCCCGCAAGGTTGTCTGGCGTGCAGGCCTGCGGCGATACGCCGCGGTGGGTGCGTAAAGCCATGACTGCGGTCGTTCGGTTGCTTGCGGTCTTTCTGCGAGTAGGCGTTCTCAACGAGTTGCAGTACCGAACGAATCTGTATGTGCAGTTACTCCGCTCAGCCATTTCGTTGGGTACAGGTCTGGCCGGGCTCGGGGTCGTCTTTAGCCACACTGAGACCCTTGCCGGATGGTCCCCGCCAGAATTGCTGGCAATCCTTGGGGTCTACTTCGTAGTCAGTGGCGTTCTTCGGTTTGCGATACAACCCGCCATGGAACGACTGATGGAAGGCGTGCGGAACGGCACGCTTGACTACGTCCTGACCAAACCAGAAGACAGTCTGGTTCTCGTAAGCGTGCGAGCGGTCGAAGTCTGGCGCCTCGCCGACGTTGCCTTGGGCAGCGTTATCATCGGCGTTGCGGTCACCCAGATGCCCGACCGCATCGGCTTGTGGCAGGTTACCGGCTTTGTGCTCGCGATCCTGGCCGCCGTCACGACCGTCTACAGTTTCCTGTTGCTACTCACGACACTCTCATTCTGGTTCGTGCGCCTCGAGAACATTCTCGTCATTTTCCAGAGCATGTACGAGGCGGGAAAATGGCCGGTCAACATTTACCCGGCCTGGTTACGTAGCGCGTTGACTTTCTTGGTCCCCGTGGCGTTTGCCACCACTGTTCCGGCGCAGGCGCTAGCCGGTCGGCTTACGCCGGAAGCACTGGTGGGCGCTGTGGCGCTTTCTGCGGGCCTCTTCACCGCTGCCAGGTTGTTTTGGGCAGTAGGCCTGCGTCGGTATTCGGGTGCGTCTGCCTAATATCCTCGGTCCTTTGAGCCATCCGTCGTTGGTGGTTCGACCCCAATGGTCCCGCAAACTACCGATTGATCAGGAACGTTGCGGCACGCTCGAAGTACTCCATCATGGCCACGCTCACTTCCTCAGGAAACCGCTCGGCCTCAACCGCACGGGCCATGTGAAACATCCACCGGTCACGGGCCGCCACGTCAATCGGGAATGGAAAGTGGCGCATCCGCAACCGAGGATGTCCACGCTCCTCCGAATAGGTCGATGGCCCCCCAAAGAACTGCGCGAGAAAGAGTGATAGCCGTCTGCGGCTTGCAGTCAGGTCTTCGTCGGCGTACATGGGCCGCAGTACTGGGTCTGACAAGACCCCATCGTAGAAGGTCCCAACCAGCCGGTCGAATGCGTCCGTGCCGCCTACCCGCCCAAAAACTGTGCGCACATCGAAGTTGCTATCCCCTGCCATGGTGCTCCAGATCCAGCCCCCACTGGGCAACCTTCGTTGTCATCGATAGTTGTCGAACTGAACCGGAATTGCCCAGTCCTTCGCCTGTTCAGCTTCCCGAACCGCGTTCATCGCTGCCTGAAGGTCGTCTTTCACCTTGCCAGTCACACGAACCGCGTCCCCCTGGATCTGAGCCTTCAACTTAGGGCACCGATCCCGGACGATCTTGACAATCTCTCGGGCGAGTTCAGGTGAAAGCCCCTGCCTCAGTTTCACAGTCTGCCGAACCGTTCCCTTGGTAGCTTCCTCCACGTCACCGTAGTCGAAGATCTTTGGCGACAGCTTGCGGCGGACTGCCTTCCCAAGCAGCAGGTCCCGAACCGAATCCAAGGTAAGTTCGCTGGCACTAGCCAACTTGATTACCTTTTCATCGAGTTCGATGGTCGACCCACTGTCCTTGAGATCAAAGCGAGTAACCAATTCCCGGCGCACCTGATCAATCGCGTTCAACACCTCCTGCCGGTCAAAGGTGGAAACGACGTCAAAAGAAAATTCTGCAGCCATGTACTTATTGTTACGCACGGAGACTGCACTTGCCGAACCTGCGACGTGCCAAGACGGCCAGTACCATGGCGCCAATGGCCACACCGGACACCACTCACGCTTGGGACGCGCAGACCTACGATCAGAACTCTGCCCCAATGACCAGAATGGGGACGACGGTTCTGGACAGACTCGAGCTAGGTGGGGACGAAACCGTCCTCGATGCCGGGTGCGGCAGCGGGAGGGTGACGGCAAAGCTCCTTGATCGGCTCCCTCACGGTCACGTGATTGCCTTGGATGGCTCAGATGCAATGCTGGCCGAGGCGCGCGCAAACCTCGCACGGTACGGGACGCGGGTCTCATACCTGCGCGCGGACCTTGGCCACGAGTTACCCGAGTTCAGCCCAGTTGACGCAATTCTTTCGACCGCAACGTTCCACTGGGTCTCAGGTCATGCCGGGCTGTTCAAGCGTCTTGCCAAGCGCCTACGGCCGGCCGGGCAGCTTGTTGCCCAATGGGGTGGGTTCGGAAACGTCGCGAATGTCATAGACGCACTTGACAGCCTGAAGTCCGACTTCCCTGAACTTTCTGACTGGGACGGGCCATGGTGGTTTCCGCGTCCAGATGAAGTCGCGACGCTCCTTGACGACGCGGGATTTGCCGTCCAACGCGTCTGGCTTACACCCGAGTTCGTAACCCTCGGTACAGACGAGGAATTTCAGCGTTACCTCGCGACGCCAGTCCTCGTGGCGCATCTGGACCGCATTGGGCCTGAGCATCGAGCACGATTGGTAGCCAAGGTCGCAGGCACTTTGCCCGGAAGGACGATCAACTACGTCCGATTGAACGTCGTGGCTACCCGATTGCCTCACGCATCTTAGCTTGACACGGGATACCATTTCGGATGGTGGCGCACGGCCGAACAGGTCTATTGCTCCATTGCAAGGAGACGAAGATGAGTGAGTTCCTGCACATATCCCTGCGCAGTCGTGACCGTGACAAGACTGTTGCCTGGTACACGCAGAACTTCGGCTTTGTGGAAGAGCGCCGAGGCACAACGAGCATTGGCACGCAGACTGCAATCCTGCGCATGCCAGGGCTGAATACATACATTGAGGTTTCCGACCGTGTCCGCCTCGGTCGTGAATTCGAAATCCCCGAAGACCTGATCCATCTTGCCTTTACCGTCACCGACATGAAGGCTGCGCACGATCGGCTCGTCGCGAATGGGGTCAAATGGACCGACGGATCGCCCACGGATCCATTCGCGTTCATAGAGGACTGTGATGGGTACGAAATCGAGTTGTGTACCGCACCTGTTGGCGGCGAGTTTGATCATTTTCGCCTGCGGGTGAGTGACCTCGATCGCAGCGTGGACTTTTACGAGAGGTTTCTCGGGTTTGTGACTGTGGAGCGCACCCAGTCGCCACGCGGAAGCCGCATCGCAAAACTCGAACTCCCGGGAAACCGGGTCAAACTCGAGTTGTCGTTCTTGCCATTTCTCGATCCGCACTTTTCGGTTCCGGATGATCTTATGCATCTGGCCTTTCCGGTCGACGACATGCCAACCCTGTACAACGACTGGCAGTCGCACGGTGTGGTCATCACCGAAGGCAAGCCGGATGGCGGGATGATCTTTGCCGCTGACCCCGACGGATATGAACTGGAAATGATCGCTCGCCGACGCTGACAGCACGGGCAAGTAGTGACCGGGCGCAGCCGATATGGCCACGCCTGGTCACGCACCACAAAACTGCCGGGGGTTAGGCTGCGCGGTCAGCCACAACGGTGACTACCGATGTTCCCTCGTCCAGCGCCTGAAGGATCTTCCGAAGTCGGCAGACCTCACGGGCGATTGAACGCCGGAACACCGGTTCAAGCCATGAATGCTGCTCTTCACGTAGTTCCTCAAACCGGGTTCGCAACTGAAGAACATCTGCAGGATGGAAAATATGCGGCGCACAACCGTTCACATGTCCCTCGGACACACGGTTGTGGGCTTCACTGAGCTCCATTGCTCAATCCTCTCTTGGGGTCGGGCAACCTTGCCCAAATCCATGCTACTGCATCTCGGCAACAGTGCCGAAAGCGCACATGTGTAGCGTACCAGCTTGCTGAGGCAGTCCGCGCTCCGATTCCTGTGTCATGTGCCCCGCACGAGATCTATGCGGACCCTCGCAATCTCTGCCCCGACCTTTCGGAAGAAGACCTGCACTGGCTCGGGGTCGTGGACGCGTATTGCGATCGGCCGCAACGTACCAGGAAGGCTTGGCGCCGTCCCGACGACCTCACCAAGCGCGCTTACGACTGCCCCAAGCAACGCCCGACCGATGCCGAGACGGCGTGAATCTTCGTGCACGCCTATGAACCTGAGTACACCTTCGTCAGCACGCCGGACAGCAATCACAAACCCAACCGGTGAGGTCGGATCGTCACGCTCCCAAGCACAATATGCAACCGTCCCGGGGCGCCGAAGCACGGCAGCGATCGCCGTCGGCGTAAGTGCCTCGAGGTCGTCATGAGGGTCAGCCGCGCGCTCAACCGCCAGGTGGATCAACAAGCCTGTCAGGACACCAATTTCGGTGGCGTGCAATGCGCGAATGTCAACCGTCTCGGGCGCGTTCGCCGACGTCATGTCCCGTCCCCGGTCAGGGGGCAGCACCATATCCATGGTCTGGCGCTCGATGTCGAATTGCTGCGCCCTGAAGAACGACATCGCTTCGGATTCGCCGCCATCGACCGTCACCTCGATGCTCGTCGCGCCAACCACGACACACTCTCCATGTACCCGCGCGAAAAGTTCGCGGGCAACACCGTTTCGACGAACCGCCGGAGCGACACCGATCCACGCCACGCGAAGTGCTCTAGTGGGACGTGACGTTCCGGTCCCACGTGCAATGCCAGCAACAATTGCACCGCAAACCGAACCTTCTGCGGAGACGGCAACAAACCCGACAAAGGGGTCGTACGTTGCTTCCATATGCCTTTCAAGACGCAAACCGTGCGACGCATCCTGCCCAAGGAGGCGGGCAATCTCTGCCCAGTCCTTGCGATCAACGGGCCTTATGTCAACACCAGGCCCATTGACCTGAGGCCTATCAGACCCTTCGTCACCACGCCGTCCTGCAGTCATCGTCAGTTCATTCACTCCGGCTAGTTCGTCATCAACAGGCATCGGGGTCCGCCGACGCGGGGCACCGTCAAGTGGAACTCTCGCATTCAGCGCACATTAGTGCCAACCGGACCACGCATCCTCGATATCGACGACTTACACTACGGGGTGGTCACCAGCATCTGGCCAATCACAGGGGGAAAGCATGTACCTCGGACATCAAATGGGTTCGCTCACCAACGAACGTCTTCAGTGGGCGGCACAAATGGGGGTCGAGCACATCGCGTGCGAAGACCGCAAGACGGACAACATCGAGAATGAGGACGGCACATGGAATGTCGCCGGCCTGAAGCAAGCATCGGCACGCGCGGCTGCGTGGGGCATCAAGGTTGAGATTGTCGCCCTGAACCTGCCAAGTCAGTACATGACCAAACAGCGTTTTCCCGGGATCATGCGCGGACTCCCATCCCGGGATGCCGAAATCGAGATCATCAAGCAAAACATTCGCGTGACGGGTGAGGCGGGCATCGACTGCCTGAAGTACAACATGAACCTGATCGGGATCCCTCGCACTGGTCAGACCCGTGGGCGGGGTGGGGCGATGTACTCCCATTTCGACATCTCCAAGTGGGAGGATCACTCCCTTACCGAAGCCGGCCCGGTCTCAGCCGAACGCTTCTGGGAAAACATCGAATACTTCCTTGAGCGTGTCGTCCCGGTCGCGGAAGAGGCAAAGGTGCGCCTGGCGTGCCACCCGCATGATCCCGCGGTCCCACATGACGTCGGACTGCGGGGGGTCCATTGCGTCCTCGGATCCGTGGACGGACTAAAGCGGTTCATCGAAACGGTGCCGAGCGCCTACCACGGTCTCAACTTTTGCCAAGGCACGGTCTCTGAAATGTGTGTCGATCCGAAGACCGAAGTGATCGATGCAATCAAGTACTTCGGGTCACGCGGGAAAGTATTCATGGTGCACTTCCGGAATATCCGGGGCGGTTATCTGAATTTCGATGAGGTCTATCCCGACGAAGGCGACGTCGACATGCTCGAGGCCGTCCGCGCGTATGTATCGTCCGGTGCCCACGCGATGCTCTGCCCGGACCATGTCCCGACGAGTGCCGTCGATCCGGGTGGAGACAAGCAGTTCAGCTATTGCCTCGGCTACACCCGCGCCCTACTGCAGGTGGCCGGACGCTGACCAACCTATCAGGCGAACTCTTCACGAAAGCAGGCCTCGATCCGCTCGGGGCAGGGTTCCGGGAAGCCAATGCGAGAAAAGGTCCGAGTTGACCTGACCTGATCCAACCGCGGAATGATGACAACGATGAAACTTGGCCTTGGCCTCTACGCCCACAACCTCACCGAAGAGAACTTCCGCTTCGCACGCCAAGCTGGCGCAACCCACATAGTGGCCCACCTCGCCGATTACCTGAATTTCGCCTCGGGAACAATCCAAGGGCCTGAGACGTCACGAATACCCGACCCTGCAAATGAGCCGTGGACACTTGAGAACCTTCAAGCACTCCGCTCGTCAATCAACGCAGCCGGCCTGGAACTCGCCGCCATCGAGAATTTTGATCCGCACCATTGGTCAGACGTCCTTCTTGACGGGCCACGCAGGGAAGAGCAGATGGCTGGTCTCAAGACAATCATCCGTGCCATGGGTCGTGTCGGGATTCCAGTGATGGGTTACAACTTTTCGCTCGCTGGTGTGTATGGACGCTCCTTCGGACCTTGGGCCCGGGGCGGGGCGGAATCGGTCGGCTACATCAAGGACCTTGCCCCCCCAGACGACGAGATACCGCTGGGGACCGTCTGGAACATGGTGGTAGACCGGGATGCTCCCAAGGGGACCATCGGGCGGATTTCTCAGGAGCAACTCTGGTCCCGGTTCAAATGGTTTCTCGACGAACTCGTGCCGGTGGCTGAAGAGGCGGGAGTGCGCCTCGCGCTACATCCAGACGATCCGCCTTTCGAGCAGCTTCGCGGGACAGCACGGCTTCTCTGGAAGCCGGAACTCTACCGAAGGGTCTTCGACCTCCATCCAAGTCACGCAAATGCCGCGGAGTTCTGCCAAGGCACGATCTCCGAAATGGTCGGCGAGATGGACGTCTACGAGGCGATTGAGACCTACACGGCTGAGAAGAAAATCGCTTATGTCCACTTCCGCAATGTGAAGGGCAAGGTGCCCAACTACTATGAGATGTTCGTTGACGACGGTGACGTCGACATGATCCAGGCCGTTCGCCTCTATCACAAGCACGGCTACGACGGGGTTCTCATCCCGGATCACACCCCCGGACTTGAGTGTGCTGCCCCTTGGCATGCCGGCATGGCGTACGCACTAGGCTGGATGCGCGCAGTCATCTCGATGATCGAACGAGGCGGGTGACTGCACCATTTTCTGCGTGGAGGCGGTGACGGACCGACGCGATCATCCATCGGTTCAGACACCTCCACCGACCCTAACCCCTAGTATTGACCGATGATCACAATGCGAGACATGAGTCCCTGTGGCACGTGTCGATACCTTCCGGGCCGCTCGGTGCCTGCGGACCTTGCCCAATGATGCGCATGGGGGCGAGAGGTGGGGGCGGCTCGCGGCCGGGCGTAAGCACGGAACTGCCGCCTGTCTCCACCCGGAGGCTGTACTCGCTTCTCTGGCCTTACCGCGGCCGGTTGGCACTTTCGTCAGTGCTCATGCTGTTCACTGCGGGCGTTGGCTTGGTCTTCCCGCTCGGCGTCAGACGCCTCATCGACTCCGCGCTTGTGGAAGCAGATGCCGAGCAACTCAACGCTGTTGCAGTCGCACTGATCGTGATGTTCTTTCTGGAGTCGATAGCCAACTTCACCCAGAGTTACATCGTGTCGGCGACCGGTGAACGCCTTGGCACGGATCTCGGGCTGAAAGTAACAGATCACCTCCTTCGCCTCTCGATGCGCTTCTACGACACCCGTCGCTCGGGTGACATTCTTGCGATCGTCAACTCCGACGTGACCCTTGTGCGCGGCGGAACTCTTGGCACTGCATTGCCATTGCTCTCCCAAGTGGTGCGTCTCGTTGGCAGCATCGCGATTGCAATGTCACTGAACTGGCGACTTGCCCTGATTGTCATTGTTATCGCGCCCGCAGTGATGGGTATCGCAATCGTCTCGGGGCGACGTGTCCGCGCGCTGTCACGTGCCACGCAGGAGGAAATCGGTCAGGCCACCGCAGTCCTCAACGAGGTCCTTGCGAATGTCCGGATTGTCAAGGCTTTCGCTCGCGAAGCTCACGAACGTGCACGTTATTGGGACCGCATGGCTTCGGTGCTGACGTTCAGCCTCCGGCGAGCCCGAGCCGAGTCCGCGGTGGCCCCAATCATCACTTTCCTGAGCTTCGGCGCGATAACTGCGGTCCTGTGGTTTGGGGGGCGTGAGGTACTCGCCGGTCGACTGAGCGCCGGGGACCTGATCGCATTCCTGCTCTATCTCATCGGTGTCGCTGCCCCGATTGGTGCCCTGACCCGCCTTTATACGCAGCTCCAGCAAGCACTTGGTGCCGCCCAGCGCATCTTCGCCCTGCTCGATGAGCCGGCAGCGGTGACTGACGCACCGGACGCAATCACGCTTCCTCAGGGCACCGGCAGCGTGGAGTTCCGCTCCGCTGAGTTCGCATACGCACCAGATCGCCCCGTTTTGCACGGTCTCGACTTCGCGGTCGCGCCAGGCCAAACCTGTGCGATCGTCGGGCCATCAGGCGCAGGCAAGACGACGACCATCGCCCTGCTCCTGCGCCTCTACGACGTGACCGGCGGATCGGTCCTAATCGACGGGTGCGATGTCCGCCACGCGACGCAGGCATCGGTCAGGGATGCCATGGCACTTGTCCCGCAGGAGCCGGTGCTTTTTGCGACTTCGGTGGCAGGAAATATTCGCTACGGAAAATTGCAGGCAACGCATCAGGAGATCGAGGTCGCAGCGCGCGCCGCCAACGCACATGACTTCATCTCGGCATTGCCACAGGGCTACGACACCGAGGTTGGTGAGCGCGGCGTGCAACTCTCCGCAGGCCAACGCCAACGGATCGCGATTGCCCGCGCCATCCTGCGCAATCCGCGCATCCTGCTTCTTGATGAAGCAACGGCTTCACTCGACAACGAGTCTGAGTATCTCGTCCAGGACGCTCTCGACCGGCTCATGAAGGGCCGCACGACATTGGTCGTCGCACATCGCCTTACAACCATCGAGAATGCTGACCAGATCGTTGTCCTCGATGGCGGCAAGTGTGTTGAACTTGGAAACCATCAGCAATTGATCGCGGCCCACGGCCTGTACGAGCGGCTGTGGTCGCGCCGCTTCGTCGATGAGCTGCCTCCCGAACCAGTTTCGGACAATCCGGCGGCGTCGTCCCCAGAAGTTGAAACCGAAGAAATGACCGCAATACGCGGACGCACTAATACTGCGTGACACCTCTCCACCAGAAATCACATCGGCGTTTCGAGAGCAAGTCGCCTACGTGAGGTCGTTTGACAGTTCAGTGACCGCCCGGGAGAGGGCACGTCTCGGGGACAAGCCCCTCGGTCCGGATTGCACGCCACAATTCTGCCGGAACATCGAAGGCCATCATGCGGGCGTTTTCGTCAAGTTCAGCGACAGAACGGACACCAGACAGGACGGTAGAGACCGCTTGATGGGCAAACGGAAACTGGATCGCGGCTGCCTTGAGCGGCGTCTCATGCCGGGCGCAAATGGCCTCTAGCCGCTGGGCCTTCGCCAACCACTCGGCAGATGCGGGGAGGTAATTGAAATGGGCTCCCTCAACCGGCCCGGCCAGGATGCCACTGTTGAATACACCTCCGATAATCACCCCAATCTTGCGTTCCGCACACAGAGGCATCAGTTCGGCAAGTGCACTTTGATCGAGGAGTGTGTATCGACCAGCTACCAGAAAGCAGTCCAAGTGCGTCTCACGCGCGAACCGCGAAAGCATCTCCGACTGGTTCATGCCCGCCCCGATTGCCTTGACAACCCCGGAGGTCCGCAACACATCCAGCGCCATGTACCCATCGCCACTCGCCTCATCCCAGTGATCATCCGGATCATGCAGGTGGAGGATGTCAACCTTGACCACCCGCATCCTCGCCAAACTTTCATCGAGCGACTTCATGATGCCGTCAAACGAATAGTCAAAAACCGGCCGTGTGTCTGGGCCGGACGGTGGTCGGAGTAGACGCCCAACCTTTGTCGCAATCACACGATCCTCAGGCTTGAAGGCTGAAAGCGCCCTGCCGATACGGCGCTCCGATAGTCCAAGCCCGTATAGGGGTGCGGTATCGAAGTGCCGGACGCCGATCTCCCAAGCACGGTGCACGATTGCCTCGACAGTTCCTTCGCGGTCAGGTTCCAGAGCCCTTCCAAATGTCCCCCCACCAAGGGAAAGCTTCGAAACAGCGACCAAGGACCTACCGAGGCGTACCTGTTCTGCGGGATCAACTGGCATCCTGACTTCCCTATCGATGCTTCGGATCGGATTCCGATTTGGACTGACCTGTTTTGGCAGTCTATCAAGTGTCTGTTCTCCTCGAACCGTGCGGCAGCGTCACGTGACCGGGCACAATCCATCGTCAAAACCTTCCGCACCGGCAATAGGGCCATTTGCAATGACCGCGACCTCTCCCCTGGACCTCCCTTTGATTTCATTGGTGCATGCACTCTCAACCGGTGCAACCTCAGCGCGCGCAGTCTTGGTGGAAATCCTCGAACGTTTGGACCAGATTGAACCCGCCCTGCAAGCTTTTGTGAGGATCGACCGTCGTGCCGCCTTCGAGCATGCCGACGAAGGTGACCGTAGGCTACGTAATGGACAGGCCCGTGGAGTGCTTGAAGGCATCCCCGTCGCGATCAAGGACGTCTTCGACACGGCCGGGATGGGTACCGAGTACGGCACACGGGCATTCGCAGGACATGTGCCGGATCTTTCAGCCGAAGCCGTCCTTTCCTTGCAACACGCCGGTGGCTACATCCTGGGCAAGACTGTGACCGCGGAGCTCGCCTACTTCCACCCGGGGCCGACCGTGAACCCTTGGAACCCGTCGCGGACCCCCGGGGGATCATCAATGGGGTCGGCTGCCGCCGTTGCCTGTGGTCTCGTCCCTGGCGCCATCGGTACGCAGACGAACGGCTCCGTGATCCGTCCAGCTGCATTCTGCGGAGTTGTCGGATTCAAACCCTCATGGGGCCGCCTCTCGTTGGTGCGCGCCCTGCCCTTCAGTCCGACGAACGACCAGGGAGGCGTCTTCGCCACCGATGTTGCCGGCGCGGCCGTCCTCGCATCGATCTGGGCGAATGAACCGCTCGATGCTTGGCTGCGATTTCCAGACTTGGATCTGGACTGGACACCACGGATCGGGATCGCAAGGACCTCCGACTGGGACCTTCTGGACACAAGTACGCACGAACTCTTCCAGAGGCTTGGGACCATGCTTGCGAAGGCAGGTGCAGAGGTCCGGGATGTCGATGTGCCCAAAGACGTCGATGGTCTCGCGCCCACACACAGGACCATCATGGCCCGCGAGGGTGCGCATGCTCTCGCAAGCATCAGGGCAATCCACGACCCCGTCCTCAGTTCAACCCTGAAAGCCTTCCTTGATGAAGGCGGCGCCACCGATGACGCCACGTATGAGGCTGCCCATCAGAAGAGGCTAGCGGCGATCGCGTCGTTCGCAACCTGG
>SXGS01006389.1_pt1 | contig 30629 bp, 31 predicted proteins | sample 3174681 | NCBI WGS metagenome assembly SXGS01 (sample SAMN11356861, study PRJNA531348) | freshwater metagenome | isolation source: freshwater sample F1-80 | place: China: Fuxian Lake, Yuxi | collected 2017-12-25 | reverse complement strand
TGCCTTTGGCGTTCAGTTCGCTTATTCGCAAAGCGGAGGTTTTGCTACTACTTCACCTTCTTCTGGAGTGTCGCATACATCTAATGAGATTGTTTGTAATGGATGTATAAATTCGGCGAATATTGCTGATGGTGCAGTTACTAGCTTTGATGTTTTAGATGGGACTATTTCAGATTCAGATGTTTCTAATTATGCGGGGATATTTTCAAGAAAGATTAATGGAGCAAATGGGTGGCATATTGCTACATCAGAAATGCCTACATCTGGAAATTGGTACAATGTGATTAATACCAATTTACCAGTGAATAGTTTTGATGGTGCATATGTTGAAATTATCTGCGGAGGAACTATTTCTTCTGGGAGTGGGCTTGCCAATGGGAATATTGGCTCTGTTGGAGGAAAAGGATATGGCAATCTTATGAGATATAATCAACAAATAATTCTTTTGACTCCAGGACAAACTTTTACCGTTTATCGCACCACTAATGATGCTACCCCTCAAACGAATTATCAGTATTTACAGATGAGACTTGCAACTAATGGAAGGGATTTTGAATTTTCAAGACAATATGTTCCCGGAACGGGATGGTCTGGTGCTGGAGGAATAGAACCCGAAGCTACTAGGTTTATTTGTGTAGTGAAGCCTTTATCCTTATGTTCCGATGGAAATGGTGGATTGCAGGCAAGTTGTGGACCTTAAGGAATTCTTCTGTTAAACTGTAGTAATTTATGAGTCTTTTCTGAGGTTTGCTTTTTAACTTTCGGTGCGGATTTTGCTCTTTTCTTTGCTTTAAGTAATTGAGCCAATTCTGTTAGTTTTGGTTCTGGTATTTCTTGTCTTGCTGAATTTAATGAAATTGGCTTGTCGTATACAGGGATTACATTAATTATTATTTCTCCAAATTTGAATTCTGTCTGTATTTCTGTGCTTTTTGCTTTTAATTTATTTGAGATTCTTTTGCCTACCTTTTTTGCTAAACTGAATGCTTGGGTGGGGATATTCTTTCCTTCTTTTACTTCTTGTCTTGGGATGATTATTGAATGTCCTTCGGTTATCGGGCGAGTATCTAAGACACAAATTGCTAATTTGTTTTCATCTATTGTTTTTGAGGGAATTTCTCCATTAATAATTGCTCTGAAAATTGGTTTTTGAGATGCCTTTTGTTTAGACAACATGGTTTCAATAGTTTCATCAGACATTTCTTCAATTTGTTCTTCTGCTTCAGTTCTTTTATCTTCAGGGAGATTTTTTATTTGGTCTTTTAGCTGGTTTTTTAGTTCGGATACTTGTTCTTTAGTTAAAGCCATAATTAAACTTGTATTTTATTATTTAAGAGTGTTTGCTCAGCATTCTTCTCAGTAGAATATCTACTAAATCATTTGGATTACCGATATATTTGTCTTTTAAATGGGCGTCTATAGTTTCTTCTTTTTTCTCTCCTTTTTTTGTTACGTAACTAAATTCATAAGTTCCATTTTTTATGTGCCTAGTTACCCAATATATTTCTGTTCTGCCATTTTCTTGTATCGGAGTTTCAAAGAATCTTCTCTCTTTGTCTAGGTGGTTTAACATTCCCGAATCTATAAAATCTTTTAGGGTTTTCATAAAATTAGCTTATCTATTATAAAATTATTATCCGAATGCTCTTCGGTAATCTTCTATTGTTACGGATGAGACATCTGCTAGTTTTGAGAGTTCGGTTTCTACGAGGTCTGTACCCTTGCTTTCATCTATTGCTAGCTTCATATGAATTGATTTAAGGCCGAAGGCTACTTCTCTCTCTTCAAAAGTGATGTTTCTTGCTCCATGTTTTTCTAAAGCATGTTGTGCGTGTTTCTCTATTTCTTTAAGATTTGACTGGGGAGACCCAGGCATTATTTTTACTATTATTGCTGCTACGTTTGCCATACTTGATTTTGCTTTGGACGTTATATAAACCTTATCTTTTCATTAACACTATTCTTTTAAACCTTGAATTTATTTGATTAACATGGATGTATATTCTAATCTTGTGGAGAAAATTGCTAAGCATTCTGGCTTGTCTGTTTTGGAGATTGAACAAAAAGTGGATGCTAAGAAGGCTAAACTTTCGGGTTTGATTTCTAAAGAAGGTGCTGCCCAGATTGTTGCTGCCGAATTAGGGATTAGTTTTGAGAATGAGAGGAGTAAGATAAATGAATTAACTGAAGGTATGAGGCGTGCCTCTGTTGTTGGAAAGATAACTCGGATATTTCCTGTGCGTGAATATAATAAGAATGGAAAGTCTGGAAAAGTTGCTAGTTTTACGATTGGAGACGATACTTCTAACGTGCGTGTAACTCTTTGGGATGCTAATCATATTTCTTTAATTGAGAAAAAACAGCTTGTTGAAGGAATTGTTGTCGAAATAAGAGGAGCTAGTGTAAAGAACAACGAGATTAGTTTGTCTTCATTTGCGGATATAAAAATAAGTAATGAAAAATTTGATTCTGTTAAGGAACGAGCAGTTTCCACTGCTGGTAGTTTTAAAGATGCGGTTGAAGGAGCTAATATCTCTTCTAGGGCATTTATTGTCCAGACATTTGAACCACGATATTTTGATTCAAAGAAAAATCCTGGTGAAAAAGGGGCTTTGCTCAATATTGTTTTAGATGATGGCACTGCTACTATGCGTTCGGTTATGTTTGCTGAAAATATAAAACGTTTGATTAATGTTTCGGATGAAGAGATGTTCTCTTTAGATATTATGAATTCAAAACGCGCCGAATTAGTTGGTGAAGAAAAAATATTCGGTGGAGTTTTCAGAATGAACTCATTTAGTAATAATCTTGAGTTCTCAGTTAATAGTATATCAGACATATCTGTAAATGAAGTTATCAAGGAACTTGAGACTAAGTAAGGTTTAAATTTTAGAGAGTTATTTTTATTTGTGGAAAAATTAAGTAGCATTAAGAGGGCTTGTGAGATTAATGATTTGATTTTTAATGAAATTGTCAATGATTTCAATTTTAGAACTGAAAAGGACTTGGCTAAATATATTTTAAAGAGATTTAGAGATTTTGGTGTTAAGAAGGCGTATGATCCAATTGTAGCAAATAATAATTCAGTTATTCATGCTAAACCTCGTAATAAAAGATTTTCTCGCGGATTCTTAGTTTTAGATTTTGGTTGTAAGGTAAATGGATGGTGTAGTGACATGACTCGAACTATTTTTATTGGAAAAGCTAGTTTTGAAGAAAGGAAATTGTATAGCTTGATTTTAAATTGTCAGAAAAAATGTGCTTCTAAAGTTCGTGCTGGAGTGTCTTGTTTTGATTTAGAGGTGCTCTCAAGAAAATTCCTTGGAAATTATAGAAAATATTATACTCATAGGTTGGGTCACGGAATTGGTAAGAAAGTTCATGAAAAACCGGATTTTGGTTCTTTGAGTATTGATGTTTTGAAAGAAGGGGATTTTGTTACAATTGAACCTGGAATATATATTAAAGATAAGAATAGAAATTTTGGAATTAGGATAGAGGATACGTTGTATGTTAATAAGACTGGGCGAGAGGTTTTATGTCATGCTTCTAAGAATTTTATTGAAGTTTGATAGAATTAATAAACTCTATTTTCTTTTATGAAATATGTTAAATAAGACCCATCTTGCTATTGGTGTTTTCTTTATGATTCTTTTTTTGCCAAATGTAAATCATACTACTAGTTACATAATTGTTTTTTTAATTGCTACTATCTCTCCTAATCTTGATACTTTATTATCTGGCAAAAATCATTTTTTTCTTAAACCTTTGAGGTTATTCTTTAAACCCAGAGGTTTTATGCATAGTTTTACTTTTTGTTTTGCAGTTACATTTATTTTGACTTGGTTGTGGCCAGTTTATTCTTTTCCTTTCTTTTTAGGGTACGGTATGCATCTTCTTCTTGATGCTTGGACTACTGAAGGTATTCGTCCTTTCTGGCCATTTAGGGCTATTTCTAAAGGGAGATTGAGCACTGGTGGTTCAATTGAGAATATCTTGTTTTATTCTTTCATTGTTGCTGATGTAATTGCTGGGTATTTTGTTTTGTTTTAGTTAGATTTTTATAGTAGTTACTTTATTTAAGATTATTATCGGTTGTTTTCTACTGCTAAAATGTTTAAATATTGACTCATGCGGTTTGTTTTGTATGGCGAAGGAAAAAGAGAAAGATAAGGATTCTGAAACAACTGAAGATAATGAAGGTAAGTTAACGGATATTCCGGGAATTGGTCCTGGAATTGCTATGAAGCTTGAAGCTGCTGGAATTTACGATTTGATGGGACTTGCGGTTATGTCTCCTGCTGCACTTTCTGATTTAGCGGGGGTTGGAGAAGCTGTTGCTCGTAAGGCTATTCAAGCTGCTCGTGGTATGATGAAACTTGGATTTACAGATGGGCTTGATTTTGATAAAAAACGTTCAGAGGTAATTTATATTACAACTGGCAGTAAAAATTTGAATGACTTATTTGGAGGTAAGGGTGTAGAGTCTCGCGCCATTACTGAATGTTATGGTGCTTTTGGAAGTGGTAAGACTCAGTTAGGATTGACTTTAGCTGTAAATGTTCAGATGCCTAAAGAACAAGGTGGAGCTGGTGGTAAGGCTGTCTTTATTGATACCGAAGGAACTTTTAGACCTGATAGAATAAGGCAGATTGCTGAAGGAATAGGAGCTAATCCTGAAAAGGTTTTGAAAAATATATTAGTTGCTAGAGCTTTTAATTCAGACCACCAGATTTTACTTTTGGATAAAATTACTGAATTGATTAAAGAACAGAAAGAGCCTATAAAATTAGTAATTATTGATTCTTTAACTGCTCATTTTAGGGCTGAATTTTCTGGTCGCGGACAATTGGCAGATAGACAACAGAAATTGAATAAATATTTACATCATTTGATGAAATTAGCTGAACAACATAATGTTGCAATTTATGTGACTAATCAAGTTATGGCTAATCCTGCGATGATGTTTGGAGACCCTACTACAGCTATTGGAGGTAATATTGTCGGACATGCTTCGACTTATAGAGTTTATTTGCGTCGTGGAAAACAGGGAACAAGAGTTGCTAAAATGATTGACGCTCCGAATTTGCCTGAAAATGAAGCCGCATTTTATTTGACTCAACAAGGCGTTAGAGATGAAGGTACTGCTTAAGTTTTTATACTAATGTTAACTTAGCTGTTTATGGTTGATGGTGTAAGTCATCCTTTGAATTTTAAGCAAAGATTACCTGAAAGTATTCCCCTTATTGTTTGAATATGTGTGTTTTGGCTATGCTTCGCAGTTATGAATGGGTTAGATTCCAGCTTTGCTTTTATTTTTGATAAATTAGGCGTACTTTACTTGTTCGTTAAGCTTTAAAAAGAGTTTCTCTTGTCTTTATTATTAGAGTATATTTTAAAACTCTCTTGCTTGACTCTCCTCAGAACTTTGGAGACTCGCTACGGAGTTTTAAGAGGCCCTATAGTTTAACGGATAGAATACGACCTTGCGGAGGTTGGGACCGAGGTTCAATTCCTCGTAGGGCCGTTAGGACAAAGAGATTGTCTCTAGAAGTGCTTATCTAAATCTTTTTTATATGAGTGAATTTCATTAGATTGGAACCAAAGAGCTATTTCTCTATCTGCACTTTGTGTAGAGTCTGATGCGTGAATAAGGTTTCTTAAAACTCTTGCTTTTTTGTCAGCTATTGCGTAAGATTCTATCATTGAGTAATCTCCTCTGATTGTTCCTGGTGGAGAAGATTTAGGCTCTGTTGAACCGACCATTTTTCTTACAATTTCTATTGCGTGTGGGCCTTCTATTACTATCGCTACTACTGGGCCTTCTCTTAGAAATTTCATATTCCATGATTGTATTTGCTCGCCTAATTGCATCGCATCTTTGTAAGGAAAAGGTTTATTGTCTTTTTCATAACTTGCTTTAGTTTTATCAAAAACATTTTGTGCCCATTGTGCATCAAGAAAATAATGATTTTTTGCTAAGTGTTCGTCTGGCCAGACCATTTTCATAGCTACTATTTTTAATCCTGTTTCTTCAAAACGAGTGATTATTTTCCCAATTAATCCCCGAAAGACAGAATCGTGTTTCAATAGGATTAGTGTTTTTTCCATCATTCTTTTTTCTTGTTAAGTAAGGGTTTTAAAGTTTTGGTATTTTAGTTTTTTAGTATGGATTATATTGAACTTGCTAAGAATACTGAAATATGTAGGAATTGCAAAAATGTTGTTGTAGGCAAAGGTAATTTGAAGGCTTCAATTATGTTTATTGGAGAGGCGCCTGGTAGAAATGAGGATGAGCAAGGACTACCCTTTGTTGGTGTCGCTGGGAAAAATCTTGATAATCTACTTGAGAGGGTTGGATTGAGTATGAATGAAGTTTATATTGCTAATATTTTGAAATGTAGGCCTCCTGAAAATCGCCCACCCTCACAAGAAGAGATTAAAGCTCATACTCCTTGGCTTTTGAAACAGATAGAGGAGATTAATCCAAAAGTTATTTGCTCTTTGGGAAATTACTCCACTAAGTTCTTTCTTGCAGGATGTGATGTCGCTCTGATGGATAAACAGCCAGGAATTACTTCTGTTCATGGGAAAATTAAGATGATTAAGCTTAATGGCCAAGACGTTAAGTTAATTCCTTTATTTCACCCTGCCGCTATTATTTACAATCGATCTTTGTTGGTAGAATGGGAAAAAGATATGGAGATTGTTAAGAATGAGATTGTACAGAAAAGCGCGCTTTAATTACTCTTTTCTTCAATATTATCGATATATTTAATGAATTTATAGTGCGCTTCTTTAACTTCTTGATTTTTTATTGATTGTTTTAGTGTATAAATCTTATCTTTGTTTTTATCTAAATAATACTTTAATTTCATTTTACTTCTAAATCTAAATCTAATTTATGACTTTTTGCTTTTTCTTTTATTAAGTTGATTACTTTGCTTAATTGTGTGTTTGCTTGTTTGTACTCTTTTCCCTTTACTCTAATAAGAAATTGCCCAGAGCCTAAATAAGAGATATCTGCATCAGATGTTAAGAGAGTTTCTTTTATTTGGATTATTCCCGATTCTGAATCCGACTTTATAGATATTTTTGTTTGAACTTCTTTTTCTTTATCTTGTTTTTCTGTTAAATTTTTCTTTAATTGTTCAAGTTGTTGAGCTGTTATGTATTTTTTAATTATGTCTGGTTGTTCTCTAAGTTTGTCTAAAAGCTCTTCTGATGGATTGTCCTTCTTTAGTTTTTCTATTGTTTCATTAGTTTTATCGCTTAAAATGGGTTTTAGTATGCTTGCTAAAACTCTTTCATTTTTGTAATGTTTCATTACTTCTTCTCTTTCTTTTGCAGTGACTCTTCTCAAACTAAGTTCTAAGTGATCTTCTTTTTTTCTTAGGACTTTGCAGACTATTTTTTTACCAACTGAAACAAATTCTCTGATATTACGGATTCTTCCAGGAGATATTTCTGAGAAAATTATATTTCCTTTTAGGCCAGTTTCATCCAACGTCACAGATACATTCGCGTTATCGATTAAGTTTATTGTGCAAAGTACAAAATCTTGTTCCTTAACAACACTATTTGAAGACATTTTTGACAAAAGCTTTTAGTTTAGCTTTTCCTCCTTGAGGTCTTAGAAGAAGTTTATTGCATCTTTTACATTTAACCCATAAAGTTGCTCGGCCGTAGGTTATTTGAGTGTTTCCACATCTGGTGCATTTAAGTTTGATAAAATTATTGGTTTCCATATTTTGTTATATGGGGGTATGTTTTAAGTTTATGGTTGGTGCAGTTATTTCGACTCTATCTGCTCCATTTTTTTAAGTCTTGAAGCATACATAACTGCTTTTCTTTGTGCTGTGTAATCGTGTTTATTTGAAGCAAAATGCTTGCGAAGTGTTTCTATTTTTGTTTGAACGTTTCTCTTTTCTGGGCTTTTTTCTAACTTATGCTTAACTAATATTTTTCCTATTTTAATTCCTAATGTTTTAACCTTTGGAATTCCGTGTTGGTCTCTTAATATCAGGCCTATTTTATCGGATGAATTTCCAGCTTTGCCAAGCTCAACAATGAGTTTCTCAACTTCAGCAACATTAAGCTTTGGAGCTTGAATTTTTTCAGCCATAATGGTTATTGTGAATAGAGGGTTTAAAAAACTAACTAATTGGTTTTAATTATCCTGAATTAGATTTAAATACTATTTTCTTGCTTTCTTGTTAAGAGATATTTTTGACTTCTCTTGTTCGGTCCTGCTCACAGGCTCGTAGACTCACTACTTAATCGATATATTTTAAAACTCTTCTGAAAGTCTATTTTCAATCTCTCTTGCTGTGCGGTTCCTCATTCTGAGGAATTGCGGACCTGCTCGCTGCGGAGATTGAAAAGCCCCGTAGTCTAGTGGTCTAGGATACGAGCCTTTGGCGCTCGAGACCCCGGTTCGAATCCGGGCGGGGCTATTTCGGATTCGAACGTTCATCGAAATCGATATTTCTTGAAAATTCAAAACAAGTATATTTTGAACACAAGCCAACGAGCAAGTCGTTGTCTGCCTTCAACTTTTACAAGATTGAAGGAATCCGGGCGGGGCTATTTACGACGGGAATGGGCTCAATATTGAGCCTTGTATCTTCCGCGTTTTTCTACTGCTTCTAATTGTTTGATTGTCTTATTATAATTTATAGACTTCTTGTATCCTTGTATTATTGAATTGAATGCTTTTACATATATCTTTGGATGTTTCGCTTCCAAAGCTCTTTTTATCAGATGCAAATCTACAGCTTTGTCTTCTACTTTAGAGGATTGAAAACCTAGACCAAAGTCAATGAAATAGACTACTTCTTCTTTAAATAGAAGATTTGATGTCGTTAAGTCTCCATGGATTATATTTTTATCGTGTAACTTTGCTAAAGAATTACCTATTTGCTTGCAGATTGAAATGTAGTTTTTCTGTTTATCTAAAATATCTGCTAACTTTTTACCATTTATGAATTCTAAAGTTATTGTTTTTTTTATTTCATCTGATTTTAGAACTTTTGGAGCTGGAACTATTTTATGAGCCTTTTCTAATAATCTTGCTTCGGAGCGTGTTCTTAACTTTCTTATTTTTTCATCTAAAATTTGATGTCTGTATGATTTTTCTATACGATCTTTGATTACTACTTTTCCTTTTTTGAAGATTATTGCTTCTGCTCCGTGACCTATTGTCTTTTCAACCATTGAAGTTTAAGACTTTCTCTGCTTTATATTGCTTTTTAGTAAGCTAATCCAAAGTTGATTATTCCTTTTGCCCATAAAATAAGGCATACTCCAAGTACAATCATTATTAGTCCGATGAACAAACGCATCCATTTCTTTTTATCATTTTTCCACTTGCTTATTGTATCTGTTTTCATTCCAAAGAAGGCCAAAGCCAATATTACTATTAGAGGTAGTACGAATATGAAATTGTACAGGACTAATAACCAAAATACTTTTGCAGAAAATCCTATTTTGGCAAGTAGTGTAGTTATTGCTAAATATGGCCCTCCTGTGCAGGGTAGTTCTACTGCAGCAACAAATATTCCGAGAATTATACTTCCTGGAACAGATACCTTTTTCATCATTTTCTTTATTTGTTCTGCTCTTTTTGGAGGAATTTGTAAGCTGATGCCTTGACCATACCACCAGAAATCTTTTATTTCTATAATTCCCAAGATAATTACTAATATTCCAACTATCCAGCTTAATTGTTCACTAATATTTAATTTTTGAATTACTGTTAACAAACCGAAACCTGCTGCTAAATATGTTAGAAATACTGCAGAAATATAAATTGCTCCTACTTTTAGCATTTTACTTTTGTCTTTTGATAGGCTCATTAGTGTGGCTATAAGAAGAACTAACACACCTATTGCACAGGGATTAATTGAATCTATGAGTGCTGTAACTAGAACTACCGGTAATGCTGGAAGGGCTATTTCTGCAACCATCTTATTGAGGTACCTGGCAACCCGTTTTTTCTGAAAGTTGTTCAAAGCTTGGCTCTGAAACTAGTCTACTTCCGTCAGCAAATTCCCAAGTATCATATTTATCTATTTGTTTGCTTATGCATAACTCTGCTTGCTCGTTGTCTCCTCGGGGATCACATTCAATATAATTGATATAACTAAATGACTCTCCAAATTTCTTCTTTGTTTTAGCACAATGAGGGCACCAGAATGCTCCATACATTATTGTTCCTTTTTCTGTAAGACATTTAGCAAAATTATCCATTGATTCATTTGAAGTAGCAACAGATTTGTTTTTGGTTAACATTATTATTCCTATTATCGCCACTATTATAATCCCTATAACTATATATTTTGAAATTCCTGATTTGACTTGTTTTTTGTTTTTCATTTTTTAAGATTGTAGGTGATTATTGTTGAGGAGAGTAAGATTATATCTAGAGCTATGCAAAAGATACAATATGTTTTTAGAATGAAGTGCTGTATATAAATTAAGTAGATTCCATTGATTACTCCTAACAACAATAATCCTCTTATCCATTTTATTTTATTCTTCTCTTCTATCCATAAGAATTTTTTATTTTTAAATGTAGTGTGAAGTAAGAAAACAAATATTAAAGTTAGTAGTCCTAAAAATGCTTGCGAGGTTATTAAGTCAAAGAACACATTTATTCCAGATATATTTATTAGTGGGAAAGGTAAATTAAAATCTATAGTTAGTAAATAAGATAATCCGTCAAGATTTGCATAAGGGCTTTTATTGACTATTCCACAATTGAATGATTCTCCAAATGTGCAGTATTTACTTGCAGTCGCTGAGAAATGTTCATAAACCAGAAATAACGCTATTAACATACCTATTACGAGTAAAATATTTAATGCTATAGCTAATTTATTTTTGACCATAATTCCTCGCTATATAATTGATTTTTAATTATTTAAGGCTTTTTACCTTCGCATACCTTTCTTGCCGAATTTCTTTGCCATTTTCATAAGCATTTTGTTATCCATTCCACCTTCCATGGATTTGCCAGAATTTAGCATTTCTTTCAGCATTTTGTATTGTTTGATTAACATCCTAATGTCTGTTGTTGGAACCCCTGAGCCTTTGCTTATTCTTTGCATTCTTGATGTTTCTTTTTCTATGACTTCTGGATTTTCTATTTCATATTGGGTCATTGAATTCACAGCATTTTTGTAATTTTTCATTTTCTTTTGTTGTTGAGCCATTTGTTCTTCTGTTATTTTTTCTTTAGCTTTTCCTAAACCTGGGATCATCCCAAGGATTTTATCCATACTACCAAGAGATTCCATTGACTCTAATTGTGCTTGAACATCTCTGAGAGTTATTTTTCCTTCTTCAATATTTTTTTGTGTTTTTGCTAATGATTTTTCATCTGTAATTGTTTTGATTTTTTCCATTAAACTTTGAAGGTCTCCCATCCCTAGAAGTCTTGATAAGAATCCTTCTGGCGAAAATGGTTCTAAATCTGCTGGTTTCTCTCCGGTTCCTATGAATGCTACTGGAACTTTTGTTTCATAACAAGCTGTTAAAGCTCCTCCCGCTTTTGCAGTAGAATCCATTCTTGTGATTATTACTCCACTTATGTTGACGGCTTCTTTAAACACAGATGCTTGCTTTTTTGCTGTTTGACCTACATCTGCTGGAATTACAAGAAATGTTTCTGTAGGTTTTGCAACTTTAGATATGGCTTTTATTTCCTTTACTAAAGATTCATCTAGTGCGTCCCTTCCTGCAGTGTCTAATAGAATTAATTGGTATTTTTTTAATTCAGATTCAAATGATCTCCATATTTTTATGGGGTCTTTTTCTTCTGGTTTGATGAAGCAAGCTACATTTTGTTTTTCGCATAATTGTCTAAGTTGTTCGGATGCTGCTGGCCTATGCACGTCAAGACCTATTGCGCAAACTTTGACTCCCCTTTTAGAATAGTAAAGAGCTAGTTTTGAGATTGTTGTCGTTTTACCTGCTCCGTATAACCCTAACATCATGAAAGTATTATTTTTTTCTAAATTGATTGTTTTTTCTTCTCCTAAAATAGAACGAAGTTCATCATGTAATAATTTTATAATGTGCTCTTTTTTGTCTATGCCTTTTAAGCGCTCATCTAATGCTTCTTTTTTTATTTTTTGAGTTATTTCTAAAACTAACTTGACATTAACGTCTGCCTCTATTAATGCTCTTTGTAAGTCTTTTATTATATTATCTACTAGATTTTTGTCAAGAAAAATAGCGTTCGCTATCTTATCTGTTGTTTTTTTTAGCATTGAAGATAGCTTGTCTAACACCATAAAATCAGTTTTATAGAGCTTAATAAACTTAAGGTTCTAGTGAATATTATTTAAAGGAAGGTTACGCATATATTTTATGAAAAAGGGTAGTCTTAAAGATAAAAATATTAGTTTTAAAAATTACAAGAAAAAGATTGATGCGCGTCTTTTATTGCTAAGTTCTATTTTTACAGTTTCTCTTGCGCTTTTTGTAGTTTTTGTTTGGATTGCTTCTGATATCGTTTTACTTTCTCCACCTACTCAAATTCTTCTTAGTTGGACAGATAACTCTGATGATGAAGATGGATTTACTGTTAAAGCTTATTTGGATTCTGGTCTAACTCAACTTGTTGGAAGTTATAATGTTGCTCCTAATACTGTTTCGAATCCTGTTTCTTATTCTATTCCGTTAAATGCGTTATCTTCTAATACTGTTTATTATTTTACAGTTGTTGCTTATAATTCTGGAGGTCAGAGTCCTCCTTCAAATACTGTCTCTGTGCTGACTCCTCCTCCAAATGAGTGTAATGTTGTTGGTGAAACTCGTTCTTGTTACACGGGACCTGCTGGTAGTTCTGGGGTGGGTATTTGTACTTCTGGAACTGAAAGTTGTATTGACGCTGGGTTAAACTTTGTCTGGAATGGAGTTTGTGCAGGACAAGTGTTACCTTCTACTGAACAATGTAATGCTGTTGGAACTGGAGATTTTGATTGCGATGGTAATTCAAATTGTGCTGACTCCCAATGTAGCACACATTCTACTTGCGTGACCCCTTCTTTAACGAGTTATACTATTGATGGACTACCCGGTAGTGTTGTAACAAGTAATCAGCCACATACTTTAGAAATTTATGGAAGTAACATAAATAGTGATGCTGTTCTTTATGTTGGCGGAGGAGCAGTTCCTTCTAACTTTTATTCAGTTGCTCCTTCAGGTAATTCTATTACTTTTAATGTTCCTGCTGTTCCAACATTTATTGATCCGTCTGTTGGTTTCTATGTTGGACATACTAATAATCTTCCTAATCCAGATACTTTTTCAAATACTCTTACTTTCGCTTTTGAGAATCCTTCGCCTACTGTAAATTCAATTGCTCCTCAACAAATAGTTAATCCTTCGGGGCCTACAACAGTTACTGTTTCTGGACCAGGAAGATTTGTTGCAACAACTGATTTGTTAGTTACTCCTCCGATTTCTTCGGGATTTGCACCTTTCTATACGAGTGCATTTTTTGGTTCGCCTTATGTAGATGCAGATACTTTACAAGTTATATTATCTGAAGGATTACCTCAAGGAATTTATTCTTTCCAAGCAACAGTTCCAAGTGCCTTTGGAGGAGAACTTTCTTCTACGCCTTTTTCTGTGGATTATATTAATCCTTCTTCTTGTTCTTTCAGTACTCCTATTTTGGGATGTCCTCAAGCTACATCTGTTTCACTTGATGTAAATTCGGATAATGAAGTTCATGTTCAGGTTTCTGGAATTAGTGAATTAGCTAATGGTTTGTTTACTTCTGACTATATTCTAGAAATTGCTGGAGGATTAATTGTTTTGCCTACTACGTTATTGCCTGGAGGAACTAATCTTCGGGGTCTCCTTCCAAGTAACTTGTTGTATGGCGTACATAGTGTAAATATTAGAAATTCTCAAAATGGCTTATTTTCAAATTCTCTAACTTTTAATTTAATTGTTCAACCACCAGTTATATCCTCGATTGTTCCTACAAATGTTTATGTAAATACGCCTTTATCTTTAACATTGGGGGGAACAGGATTTTATTCTGCTTCCAATATTGAATTAAAAGACTCTTTGGGCAATTTAATTCCTTTAGGAGTTACTGGATTTGTATCTTCATCAGAATTAACTTATAGTCTTGCTTCTGGTTTGACTTTACCTGGCACATATACTTTAACAGTTATTAATCCTTCAGGAGATAATTCTAATTCAATTTCTTTCACTGTTGATTCCGTTTGTGGGGATGGTTTAATACAAGGTTCTGAAACTTGTGATCAAGGTTCTGGAAATGTTGTAAATGGGGATGGATGCTCTTCTACTTGCGTTGTTGAGCCCGGATATTCTTGTACTGCTCCAGCTAATGATTTAAGTGTTTGTACTCTTTTATGTGGGAATGGAGTTTTAGACTTTGGAGAAACTTGTGGTGAAATTATTGGTGGAACTCCTTTACCAGTTTGTGGAACTGGGTTGACTTGTAGTTCATTTTCATGTACTTGTCAAGGTAGCGGTTCTTCAGGAAGTAATGTTGCTCCTAGTGTGGGATCTGGTGGTGGTGGTGGTGGTGTTGGTGGAAGTTCTGGTGGAAGCAATCCCCCTATATTCCCTAGTGTTCCAAATAGTAATTTACCTACTTCAAACTCTAATGGTGGAACTACACCCCCTACTTCTCTTGGAACTTCTTCAACGACCTCTAGTTCATCTTCAAATGACGGATTTATTGATAACTTGAAAGCTTTATTTGCTGGAGAAGGAGAATTGAGATTATCTTACTGGATTGTAATCTTTATATTGGGTTCTGGAATTGTGGTTGTTACGATATTTATTGTCAGGACTTTGAGACAACGTTCAAGACTTGTTAACTTGACCAAATCAAATAAAACTATCGATTTTAAATCTACCTCTCCTCCTAGTAGTTATGGTGGCTCTGGTGGATATAACTAATTATTTTTAATCTAGTCCTATGCTTTTTATAAAATGTTCTTTGCTAAATTCTTCTAAATCTGAATATTCTTGACCTGTTCCTAAGAAATATATTGGTTTTTTAGTTACGTATGACACTGAAAGGGCTGTGCCTCCGCGCTCGTCTACATCTGTTTTGCTTAAGATTATTCCATCTATTCCTATTGCTTCATTAAATGTTTTTATCTGTTCAATCATATCGTTTCCTGTTGTGCTTTCGCCTACGAATATCTTTTTGTTTGGTTTTATTACTCGTATTATTTTTTCCATTTGCTTCATTAGATTTTCTTTAGTATACATACGCCCTGCTGTGTCGATGAGTAGACATTTTATTTTATTTTTTTCAGAATAGACTTTTGCATCAAATGCTACTGATGTTGGATCTGAATTGTATTGCCCTTTTATTATTGGAACACCTAAATTTTTTGCATGAATTTCTAATTGTTCTACAGCTGCTGCTCTAAATGTATCTGCAGCTGCTAATGTTACTGAAATACCTTGCTTTTTTAATTTATGAGCTAATTTTGCTATTGAAGTTGTTTTTCCAGAACCATTTATACCAAAAAATATTATTGTGTAAACTCCTTCTGAATTCTTGATTTCTTTTATTAAATCTTCAGGATTTTGTAATACGCTCAATATTGTAGACTTTAAAGATTCAGTTATCTTTTTTTCAATATCTTCTTTTTTTATTTCAGTTCCAACTAAATCTTTACTTAATCCCTTTTTTATTTCATCTACTACTTCTAATGCTACGTTGTTTTCTAGCAGAATCATTTCTAAATCTAGGAATATTTCATCAACTTGTTCTTGAGTGATTTTAGTTACTCCGATTTTACTGAATATTTTGCTAAAAAATCCCTTTTCTTCTTTTACTTCTATTGGCTGAATTACTTCTATTTCTGCTTTTTTTTCTAGTTGCTTTTCTGATTTTTGCTCTTTTATCTTTGGTTTTGGAAGTTTAATTGACTTTTCTTTCGCTTTAACTTTTTTTTCTTTCTTTACGGTTTTTTTGGTTTCTTCTTTTTTTCCCAACCAAGATTTTAGCTTATCTTTTAATAAATTGAACATATATTTTATGTGCGGACAAGGTTTATAAGTTTTCTATTGCTTGTTCAAATATGAAAGGTGTTTTTGTTATTCTTGATGGCGTTGCCGATGAATCTTGTAGGGTTCTTGGAGATAAGACTCCTCTTGAATTTGCTAAGACTCCTAACTTAGATTGGTTTGCTTCTAAATCTAAATTAGGACATTGCTTTCCAATTGCTGAAGGAATCGCTCCACAATCCTCTAGTGGTATTGTTTCACTTTTTGGAGAAGATTACAAGAAAGCTTCAAGGGGAGTTCTTGAAGTAGTTGGGACAGGTATAAAATTAAATGAGGGAGACTTAGCTCTTAGATGTAATTTTGCTACTATTGATAATTTAAAAGATTTTAACCTAATTGACAGGCGGGCTGGTAGAACTCTTACTACTAAAGAAGCTGGAATTCTTGAGAAAGCTATAAATGAAAAAGTCAAGTTACCTTTCAAATTTGAATTCATTTCAACTATTGGCCACAGAGCAGTTCTTATTTTTAGAGGAGTTTTTTCAGCAAACTTTTCAAATATTGATCCAGATTATGAGGATGGAGTTTCAATAAAAACTTACGATAAAATTAGATTGTCTTATCCTTATGATGATTCTTCTGCTTCTAGTTTGGCTTCTAATTTATTGAATACTTTTGTACAGAAGAGCTTTGTTGTTTTAGATAATCACCCAATAAATATTGCTCGTAAAAAGAAAGGCCTTTATCCTGCTAATTTTGTTTTATGTAGGGATCCTGGTTCAAATAAATTAAATTTCAAAAAATTGGATGGAAAATGGTGTGCTTTTGGATACATGCCTCTTGAAATAGGGTTTGGCTTGTCTTTTGGAATGGAAGTTAAGTCTTTCAAATATCCGGAGTTTAGAGATATGGACTCTTATGGGAATTTAAATGATGCTTTGAAACTTGCTATCAAGAATGCTAAAAATTGTTTAGATAAGTTTTACGACAAATATGATTATTTTTACTTACATTTTAAAGAAACAGATTTACCTGGTCATGATAATAAACCTCTTGAGAAAGTTAAACTGATTGAATTATTAGATAAAGATTTTTTTTCTTTTTTAAGAAAGTTTTTAGAGGATAAAACTTGTAAATTAGTCATTACTTCCGACCATACTACTTCTTGCAGAGCAAAAAGGCATACAGACAAACCTGTTCCAATCATTTATTATGACTCTTCCAAGATAATTGAGTCTGATTTGAGGTTTACTGAAAAATCTAGTCTTATCGGTAAACAATATCTATCTAAAAAACTGTTAAAAGAAACACTTATGTCTTAGTGTCGATCGTGCTTCTTGCATCAGCACGTCGACCCATGCAAAAATCTAACAGGCAACTGATTTTTTCAGTGACAGCATGTTTATAATATCCTTTGATAAATTTTTTCTATGATAAGATATGAAGATTTGTATGAATTTTTAAGAAAGGAAAAAACTAATGAGGGACTTCAAAAACTTCCTTTTGATTTTGTGAAGAGTTTTTCTGAATTGATACATGAACATAAGAGGAATATCACTCGTAATGGAGATTTTTTTTCTGATGAAATAGTTCGTGAAAAGAAACAATATGAAAATTCTATGACTTTATTTAAAGAATTGATTTTACGTAGAAAGAAGAAAATATTGAACTTAGTTTTTGTCGCAACTGAAACTGGTGTTATGAAAAGAGATTTTGAAGATATGTTAGCTTTTGAAAGAGATTTATTTGAACAGCTTCTTTCTTCTGTTGAACAAACCGATAAACTGTTAGCTACTCTTTTGCTTAATGGCTCTCATGCTTTACAAGAAACAAGCGTAGTAATTATGGAGGATGTTGAGCCTTTTGTTGGTATGGGTGGAGAAGCTTTAGGCCCGTATAGAAAAGGAGATTCTGTAGTTATTGACCGACGTGTTGCTGAAGTATTAGTTAGTGGTCAAAAGGCTATTATTGTTTGATTATTTGTAAAACATAAGCTTTTTAATGACTTATTTCGGTCTTTAGTTGGACATTCGTCCTCTCTTGCTCGACCCTCCTCACAAGCTCGGAGACTCGCTGCGGAGTTCGAATGCCTCCATAGCTCAGTGGTAGAGCATTAGTTTTGTAAACTAAGGGTCGGGGGTTCGAATCCCTCTGGAGGCTTAAGTATATTTAGGGATTCGAACGTTCTTCGAAATTAAGATTTCTCGAAACTTCAAAACAATTATATTTTGAAGTAATCCCTCTGGAGGCTTAAAGATTTTTAATAAAGTAAATTGATAAATTTATAAGAGAATTAATTTTGAAAGAAATCTAAAATTTTATAATCTTTATTGAGCTTTTTCTTCAGTTCTTGCTTTTGGCTCACCAATTACTTCAATCCATCTGATTTCACAGAATGCAAGAGGATAGATTTTTTTAACTCTTAAAGAGATAGCTTTCTGAAGTTTGTTAGTCATAAGTTCTGAGAAAATTTCTCTGGTGTTTTTTATTGTGATATATTGCTCTATGAATTTTCTTGCTGCGTTTCTAAGTTCTTTTCTAACTGTTCTAGATACTCTGTTTCTTGTAATCATGAATGGTTTTATTCTCATCAATGAATCCTTACATGATGCTTCAAATGAATCTTCTACATAGTCTGTTCCTCTTCTCAAAACGCGTCTGATTGCACTAGGTGTTACAATCATACTTATCAATTCACTAGTTGGTTCTCCGTTGATCACTTGAACTTTAGCTCTTAATTCAACGTTTTTACCACGAAGATTTTTAGTCATATCTATCTTAACAATTTTATTGTGTAATTCTTCTTGGCTTGCAACATATAATTTTGCTTTTGTTGCAGTAAGAGGTATACTAACTTCAAAGAATTTTTTCTTTATTCCTTTTTTAGATGCTTGATTTTCTGCCATTTTACTTAGCTATTTTCTCCCCTATTTGAATCTTAGATACTCTTAATCCTTTAGCTCTACCTTTTGATTTTTTACATACATTGCATGTATACATAATTGTAAGGCGTTTTGTCTGTTTTGTCTTCATCTTCTGGTTCTTTGGTGGAGGTCTTGAATAACGTCCTTGGTTTCCAAATCCTGACTTGAATCCTCTCTTCTTTACTCTGAAGTCTGAACCTCTTGATAAAGGATGAGTTGCTGAACGAGATTTTTGCTTCGCCACGCTAACTTTTTGATCAGTCTGCTTTCTGCAGTACTGGCAATATCTGTTTGTTTTTTCAGGTAATTTCATTTGTTTTTTGAACTTTATGTTCTGATGATTTAGTCTGGCAGACCTTCAATTTAGGTATTGAGGTTAGTGCTAGTCGATTCGTGGCCAGGTACTTACCGATTAAGCATTTGTGGTGAGAATTAGTGCTTTTTAAGGCTTTTGTTTACTTGGGCCAAAGAGTATTCAGAGCATCTGCGAATGAACGAGGGATTATTGTTTGACCGCCAGCATATCTTAGTCCAAAATAAGCTAAAATTAAAATTACTATTATTATAGTTGTGTTCTTTACATTCATTCCTTTTTTATTTTTTTCAGCTCTTACTGCAAATGAATATCCACATTTTAAACAGTATGTGTCTGATAATTGAAGTTTCAAACCACATACTGGGCAGAATTTATGCTCTCCCACTTCTGGCTTTCTCTCTTTTTTGAACATGGTTATATCAGGTCTTATTTATTTAAAAGGTTTGGCTTTCGGAGATTCTCAAGGGGAAAAGATATATTTTAAAACTCTATTAAAAGACTATTTTCAAGCTCTATTGCTCGACCCTCCTTGTTTTACTTCGGAGACTTGCTGCTGAGCTTGAAAAGATCCCATAGGCTAATGGTAGACCATATCTTTGACGTGGATGAGGCCCAAGTTCGATTCTTGGTGGGATCATTTTACTTATTAGTTATCTTTGATTTTTCTTTTTTACTTAGTAAGTTAGTAATTTACTTATTAAATAACTAATAAGGTTTAAATATTGATTTTACTGGTTGCTTTTGAGGTTTGATTGTGAAGAAATATCTTTTACTTGTAGAAGACGAGAGATTATGGGCGCAGTTTAAAGATAAAATTGATTCTGACATAAATAGTGAGATTATTTCTTTGATTAAGGAGAAAGTTTCTGGAAATAGAAAGAGGGTTTCACATGAATAACCGAGGACAGGTTACTATTTTTGTTATAGTTGCGTTAGTATTAGTTGGATTAATTGCTCTTTTCTTTGCTTTCAAAGATTCTTTATTTGGGCAAAAAATAGACGCTGAATTTTCTCCAATATATAGTCTATATGAGCAATGTATTTCACAAGAAACATCTAACGCGATTAAGTTACTTTCATCTCAAGGAGGAAGAATTGATACTGAAGAATTGCAGCCAGGTAACGATTTCAATCCTTTTTCATCACAACTTTCTTTTATAGGTTTGTCTATTCCTTATTGGTATGGACTTTCTGGAAATAATCGTGTTGTTGAGAATGTTCCTTCTATAAATGAGATGAGTACAGAACTTGAAAGTTTTATTTCAACTAGATTAAACGATTGTGACTTCTCTTCATTTAGAGCTAATGGATTTTACATAGAGACTTCAGAACCAAAGGTTTCAGTAGATATACAAGATAATTCTGTTTTTGTTTCAATTGATGCTCCATTATCTGCCTATAAGGGTGAAAAAAGTGCTAGAAGAAGTAGCCATGATGTTTCAGTTAGTAGCCAGCTTGGAAATTTGTATTCTTCCGCTATGCAAATTTATAATTCTGAACAAGAATCTCTCTTTCTTGAGAATTATGCTTTAGATGTTTTGCAGTCTTATGCTCCTGTAGATGGTGTTGAAGTTCAATGTAGTCCTAAAATATGGAAAACTCCTGAAGTTGTAGAAGATATAAAATCTGCTCTGGCTTCAAATATTGGTGCGGTTAGATTTGAAGGAGCCTTTTCTGATTCAAGAGATAAAATTGACAATTATTTTACTGTCGATACTGTTTTAGATAATCCTGTAAGTTTAATTTATTTACCTGAACAGTTCCCTAGTAAGATCGAAGTTACTCCTGCTACACAGGCTTTGATGATTGCTGAACCTGTTGGAACTCAAGAGGGATTAGGAATTTTAGGATTTTGTTATGTTCCTTATCATTTTGTTTATGATTTGAGCTTTCCTGTTTTAATTGTTGTCGGAGATGGATTAGAAACTTTCCAGTTTCCAGTAGTGGTTGTAATAGATAATAATGTCGTTAGAGAAGCGACTCCTTCTGAATTTAATCAGGAAGAATCTACTGTAGATGTTTGTGGATTTGCAGAAGGAGAAATAACTGTAAATACATATGACTCTTCTCTTAATCCTCTTTCTGCAAATATTTCTTTCAGTTGTTTTGATAGTGTTTGTGGTTTGGGACAGACTACAATTTCTGAGGAGGCTGCAAGTCTTGATGCAAATATTCCACTTTGTGTGAATGGTAAATTAACTGCTTCAAAAGAAGGCTATGCTCCTTCATCTATAGTTTATTCGTCAAATAGAGAGAATCTTGCTGAATTGATATTGGATAAAGAATATTCTTTAGATGTTAGTTTACTTCTTGGCGGTAAGGTAACTAATAATTTAACAGCAATTGTTCATTTTACTGGAGAGAATGATTACTCTGTTAGTGCAGTTCTATCTGAAAATAATGTTGTTAAATTGAAAGAAGGACTTTATGATATAAGTGTTTATGTTTATGGTAATTCAAATGTAGTTATTCCTGCTACACGTAAGACTGAATGTTTTAAGTCTGCTAAAGGTGGAATTGCTGGAATATTTGGAGCTACAAGAGAAGAATGTGTAGATGTAGAAATTCCTGCTGTTAAAATTGATTATGCTTTAAGGGGAGGAGGAAAGACTACAAGTTATATCCTTGAAAGCGAGCTATCTAAAGGTAAAATTACTATTGATGTAAGTGAATTACCTAAACCTACAAGTCTTGAACAACTACAATATAATTTTGAAGTCTTTGAAACACTAGGTGTTCAGTTGGAGTTTAAATGAATAGAAAAATAATTTTGCTTTTACTTGTAATTTGTTTAATTGGATTTGGCTCTGCACAACAAGTAATAAGTTCTAACGATAACTTTTATGGTGGACAAAGAGGAACTGCTAGTTATACTAATTATGGTAGTAGTTTTAATAAATATTACAATTCTGATTTGAATACTTACTGGCCTATTTTATCAAATAGAGATTCTTGCGATGCTCGTCAAGATATTCTTGTTCAGATTTCTCCTCTTGGATGCCAACCAGCTGTCGTTAGAAGTGATTTATTAGCTGAACAAAATGTTCCTGTCTTTTGTCAGATTGATTTACTTCAACTTAATCCTGCAATAGATGTTAAGCAGATTAGATCTTTGAGATTCAATGGAAAATATCCTGAATATGTTGCTGGTGTTGGATATCATCCTGCTCGTGCTGGATTAAGGACACAAGATAGGCTTCTTGGAAGCCCTATAGAAAGCAATATTGGATATGTTGTAGTTATATTGAAAAGAAATGCTCAAGAGAAAAACTTGCCTGATTTCTTTAATTTCACATTGTCTGCTAGTGTAGACTATTATTCTGGAAATGCTTTAGGAATTGGAGCTACCGAATTAATATTACAAGAAACTAATAATAAAGATTGGGAAACTTTGAAAGATAAACAGAGCTTTTTGAAAGGACAATATTCTGTTAGATTGCTCAACACTGAACCTAATCAAGCCTCTGTAGCTTTATATCATGAAGACGTAAAATCTTCAGAGATTACTTTAGTTAGAGGTCAGCCACAACCTAATCCAATTTATCTTCCCAATTCTTATTGTCAGACAGGATTGCAATTTAGTTATGATGACTTTGCAATATCCTCTCCACTTGTCAGGGTTCAAGTTGATGATGACATTCTTGATTTGTATGAGGGAGCGAGATTCTTGAATGGGCAGTGCGTCGTTACAAGAGTTTCTGGAAATAGACAAACTACTGCAACTAATACTATTCCAACAAATACAATTGATAATTCTGGAACTACATCTGTTGAAATTGCTTGTGGCAGAGAAAAAATATACTTATCTAAAAAATCAAATGTTCTCAAAGTAGGAGATAAAGTTTATCTTGCAGATAATAATTATATTGTTGGAACTGAAGAGTATTCTATTGTTGCAGTAAATAATGTTAACAAGGTTCTTTCTTATGATGTTGCTCCTGTAATTAATTTACCTGCTGTTCAAAAAGGAAAAACAGCTAATTTTGTTAGGCCTGTAGAGAAAGATACCTTGTTTGATGCTAATTATGGAGCTAATGACCAATATATTACGAACGCCGTTAAAACTTATGAAGAGCTTGCAAATAATTATGGTTCTGAACAAAAAATTGCTGGAGCTACTCCCGAACAAAGTAAATTTTATGGAGAGATTGCTTTAGAAGAGTCAATAAGACTTGCTGACTTGCATGGTAAAACAAAGACCGCTGCACGATTGATTCAGAAGTATCTTGCTCAATATCCTGATTCTTCTTCTGCTAAAGATTATAGGATTAGACTTGCTGGATTTTATTCAACTGATAGTTCATTAGCTGGTCAAAGTGTTCAAACTGATGATGGATACCATGTTGTTAAAATATTAGAGACAAGTGCTCCTTTGAAACCATCCACTGCTAAAATTGCTTGGGGGACACAAGAGTTACCAATCACTTTAGGTTCTTCTACAACATTTAATCTCGGAACAGTAACTTTACTTTCGGTTATAAATCCTGAAAATGTTGAAGTTAGATATGTTTGTAAGGAAAATAATAGGCAACAAAATGTTAATGGTGAAACAATTAGGGTTGGATTGAGGGATAATAATATTAGAACTCCTTGTGGTGTTGTTATGCGTGCTTCAAATATTGACTCACAAAAATATATTCGTCTTAGAATAAACCCCACTACTAAAACTAGTACAATTAGTAATTTCACAGTTGGAATCGGAATTGAGAAAAGAGCTTTCAAGCTTACCCCAGATAAAGCTTTGCAGAAAATTGAGAATTTGAATAAAACTATTAAGACTTGGGAATCTATTTCTAATAATCTTGGGAATGTTGTGAAGGGATTGAAAGGTGCTTGCTTTGCTACTGCTGGTGTTTTGACTGTCAAAAACTTTTTCACTGGTTTGAGTGGTGAAGCTATGGCTCGTAGAGAGGTTATGCAAGGGGATGATGGATGGACAAAGATTTGTCAGAATGAAGTAAGTGATGGAACTTCCAGTTCTCTTACAGAATGTTATAATAAATATTCTAGTCAAATTAAATCAGATGTTAATGCAGGAACTCTTGCAATAAAGAAAACTAATGCTGTTACTAAAGAAATTGAAACTAGGAATAAATACAAAAATAAAGAAGGAGTTTTTGCTGGAGATTCATTTGATGATGTAAAAGCTAGGACGGAATTGATTAAGCGCATTAATGATGATTGTGGAGCTCAGACTTTTGGTAAAACTGGCGAAGAAAAAACTGTTGGAAGTTTGTTTCCTCAAGATGCGAAGCCTGAACAGTATAGTTATTCCCAGCTTAGAGATATTTACTTTAAATGTCAGGTTATTCAGAATGGCGGGAGTGCTCAAGGACAAGAAAAAGCAAGGACTGATTTGAATGTAATCGGTAATCAGATTGACCAGAGATTGAAGTATGAAAGAGATGTTTCTGATTATAAAGGCGTAGGAATTTATACATTAGATAATCGTGTAAAAGGAACTTATTCTGGAGAGACTGTTAAAACTTTAACTACGAAGAAATATACTGGTTTGCCTGAAGGAATTAAAGAAGATACTCCTGTTCAAGTAGTTAGAGGATATGATAAAAAATATTTGATTACTCTTAAAAAAACAGAAGGTGCAGGATACCAACGAGATAAAATATATAATTTAGAGGGGACAACAGTTGGAGGAGAATATACTGAATCTACTGTACCTAGTTCTGAAAGTAAGGAAGATCTTAAAGGATTACCTCAAACATTTGATTTGACTACAACTGGTTCTTATTACAATTCATTTGCACAAGGAGAAACTACAGTTAGGTATTTTGAGACCGAACCTTACAAAGGTATGCCTGCAATTGTTCCATTTGATTTGAATAGAGGATTTTATGCTGCAACTACACAGAGTTTGCCTTTACTTGGACAGACAAAATCTTTTGAGGCGAGTGGAAGACCTTCAAGCTTTTATGTTTGTAATGTAATGGTCGATAAAAGAATTGGATTTTATGCTCCTAATTATGGAGATGACCAATGCGTGCAGTTTAATGTTTATACTGGACAACCATTTAGTAGTTTCCCTGGATTGACTGAACAAGAAACTAAGAAATTAACTTCTGATGCTATCAAAGCTTTAGAGCAAGCATCACAACAATATGGTAAGAAAAATGTTAATATTCTTGGAAATTCAATAAATGTAGGTAATTCTGCCTCTCTTGTTCCCGGAACTCAATGTCAAGACTTTATGAGTCCTGAAGATTGTAAATTATTGTTTAATGTTTGTGATCCTGTAATTTGTCCAGCTACTAGGTGTGATTTTGGAGGAACTTACCGAGTTGCAGATGTTGTTCAATCTGGTATTGTTGGTTCTGCGCTTTTGTGTTTGCCTAATTATAAAGATGGAATTGTTTTGCCTGTTTGTTTGACTGGAATAAAAGCTGGTATAGATGGATATTTGAGTATATTGAAATCTCATCAGCAGTGTTTGCAAGAAGCAATAGACACTGGAAAATACGTTGGAATTTGTGACCAAGTAAATTCAGTTTATCTTTGTGAATTTTTCTGGAGACAGGCTGCACCTCTTGCAAAGGCAATTGTTCCAAAAGTTGTAGAGTATGCATATAATGGCGGGCAGGGAAATGTCCGAGGTGGAGGAGAATACTTGACTGTTGCTAGTTCTTATCAGAATGCAGAAGACTCTGTCAAATATTTTACTCAAAGTTATGCGGTGAATTCTATTGAAGCCTTCAACTATAGGTCTGTTGCCGAAGCTGGAACTCCTTTCTGTAAAGCATTTATTTCTGCTAAAGGACCGAAAGCTATTGAAGGGTTGATAGAACCAGATTCTCCTTCGCAGTTCCACGCTTGGTTTAGCTCTATTGATTACACTGATGCAACTGTTCCTGCAACTGCGCAGTATAAAGTGTTCTACCATATCTTTTCAGGAAATGACAGAGGTGTTTCTTATAGTGTTTATTTGAAAGACCCCCCACAAACTGGAGCTTACTCTGCTAATCCTATTGTTGTCGTTGCTACTGGTTTTGCTGCTAAAGGACAGTATGCTACGGAGAGTAAAGACTTTACTGCTCCAAAGGGATACAAGACTTTGTGCGTCAGAATAAATGATAATGAAGAGTGTGGATTCAAACAAGTTTCAAGTAGTTTTGCTGTAAATTACGTTAGAGATTCTTTTGTCTCTGATGAAATTACTAGAACAGATATTACAACTGAAAGTCAATGCGTGTCTGGAAGTGTTAGTCCTCTTGCAATTTTGAATCCTAATTTGGAAGAAGCTGCACAGGAAGCAATTGATCCAGCATTGTATAATCGTGGTGTTGTTCGTATTTGTGCAACAGCAAATCCTGGACTAAGCACTGACCCAACTCGTTTTGTAAATGTAGGAAATTGTGGTTCTCAAAGATTGGGATGTTGGCTTGATAAACGAAGTGTAGATAGAGCTATAACTGATAATAATATCGGTGTAAGAAATAGCACTCTTGCGCAGTTGGAAACTTTCAATAAAAATTCATTGGGTTCTACAGCTGATATTTTGAGTTCCGAACAATTTAGAAATAAACTAAAAATAATCTCTGATAAAATTGAGAAAGGAGTTACTGTTGCTGAACTACCTTCCGTGCTTAGAGATTTGGATTCCCTTAATGGAGATTTGCAGATTGTTTTATTCAACAGTCATAGAGCAGAAATATTACTTTGGAAAGCGAAGGCATATGCTAAAGTCTTTGAGAGAGTTTTGAAAGATAGCGCTGTTAAACCTGGCGTTCCTACGAGTGAATGTAAAGTAGCCGATGATTGTGTTAAAAAGTATGGGTCTACAGAAGGAGGATATTCATGCGATGATAAAGGATATTGTTCTTCTCTTGCTCCTTCTACTCCTTCTGTTATTCCTGAATCTTCTGAGAGAGTTTTACAATTGAGCACTTCAATACAACACGGAATACCAGAATATTATCAGTATGGATTTCTTCTTGATGGTGTTAGGACTAATGTTTTAGTAACTTATGGTGGCAAGATAGAGGTGATTGAAGGAAGCCAAAGAATAACAATTGGCAATTTAGAGGAGGGTAAGATAAAAATTTTAGAAGCTTATAGAGATAAAGTTAATAATTTATTTGGACCTGGAAGTTTTGATATAATTAAAGAGAGAGGAACCTTGACAGAATTATTACAAGGTTATAATTTAGATGTAGCGGGAACATCAACTGGAAGTGCAACATTTAGAGCATCTTCAGTTATTGGTTCTTCTGTTTCTGGAAATTTGCCAAGTAATTTTTTAACACCTCCTCCTGGAAGATATAATACTTTGAGTCTTGAATCTAGCGGAGATCGTTATTTGACATTGAATGGTCGGAGAGTTGAACCTTCTATCTATTTTAGTAGTTTTCTTGGTGGCAAAAATCTTAAAAGAGAAGTTTCGGGATTTGATGAAATTATTGGAGCTTTTCCTGTGACTGGTTTATGGTTAGCGGATAGCGAAAAAGAGTATATTGAGAGAGCTTTTGGTAAAGGTTCATTTGATTTTCTTAATAGAAAAGGATACTCTTTTGAAGATTTAGAAAAAGGAATTCAAATCCCTGATAACTCTCAATTTGAGTCTATTGTTCGTCCTGCTTTTAATTCTCCTTCTGTTACTCTTAACTTGGAACAAGCTCGTGAAATTTTGAATATAGACAATCTTCTTGAATATCCTTTGGGTGAGAATGGGGCAAGTTCTTTTCTTCCGATTTATATTTTGAGATATGCTCCTCAACGTAATGTTATTGGTTTAGAGTCTCGTGATTTATTTTTAGATATGAATTTATTTCCTCCTTCTGAAAGTAGTAAGTTATCTATCTATAATTCTATTTCTCGTGTTAAGCATTATCTAATTTTTGAAGATTCCTCTGGTCGTGTGCCTGCTGTATTTGAAGTAGAGTCTGAATTAGTTATTGGGCAAAATAATCAGAAGAGCACTACTTTGCAGATTTCAGAAAGCTTTCTTAAGAACAATATTCCTTCTGGAAACTATAAACTATATGTCTTATTGACCGATTATGGGCGAGTTTATGGAGTTGAAGACGAGATAATTATTTCAGAGCAATATGATGGAACTCTTAACTTAAACTTTAATTGAAATTTAAAGCGGGGGGTTGTTTTGTTACTTTAATTAGTAATACCTTTTATTCTTGTTTCGGTGCTAATTTTGCTGCTTTTGATTCTTGTTCTTTCATTTTCAATTTATCTTCTATTCCTAATTTATCTATGAGTTCTTTGTATCTGTTTCTTATTGTTACTTCTGTGATTCCTGCAACGTCTGCAACTTCCCTCTGCGTCTTTTTTTCATCATTCATTAAAGCTGAAACGTATAATGCAGCTGCTGCGATTCCTGCTGGGCCGCGGCCAGAAGTTAATTCTGAAATATCTGCTTTCTTTAATATTTTAATAGCTTCATTTTGTGAACGTGGAGATAAGTGAAGGATAGATGAGAATCTTGATATGTAGTCTTTAGGAGATGATGGTTTTACTTTGATTCCTAATTTTCTTATGATAAATCTATATGTTCTTCCGATTTCTTTTCTTGCTACATCTGAAGCGTTTGCGATTTCATCTAAAGTTCTTGGGATGTTGTATGAACGACAGGCTGCGTAGATACACGCCGCGATTACTGATTCCATTGACCTACCACGGACTAACCCTCTTTGTAGAACGAATTGGTACACTCTTGATGCTTCGTCTCTAACTACTGAAGGCAATGTTAAGAAAGAAGAAACTCTTCTTAGTTCGGCCATTGCTAGTCTTAAGTTTCTTTCAATTGAGGTGGATACACGCTCTTGCCATTTCTTTAAACGTAAGAATTTTCTGGTCTGACCTGCTTCTAATTTGTAAATATCTGAAATTTCTCCAACGTTGGTTGTAAGGCCTTGGTCAAATTTTTGTCTTGAGATAGGTGCACCACCGCGACCTTTCTTTTCTGATTTATCAAATTGGCCACCGACATCTTGACCAGTATCTACCATTTTGTCTTCTACAATTAGACCACAATCTCCACATATGATTTCTCCTTTCTGGTCATCATGCGTGAGGTTTATGCTGTTACACTCTGGGCATCTTTTGACAAAATTCATGTAGTAGAAAGCTTTTTAAACTAACTGTTACGCCTGAGTATTTAAAGCTTTCGGTTAATAATTTATCGTTTTTTAATATTTGTTTATTATTAGTTAATTTTGTAATTGTCTAAATGCTAAGTTTTTTGAAATCTTAAAAATCAGGAATCTTCTTCTGGGTCTGTGCCGTCTATATAGGATAAATCTTTTGCTCCATTGAATTTTCTTTCAGCAGTTATCTTTCTGTGTTCAGCATATTCAATGTGCTCTGGTTCTAAAGGTTCACTAAAACAAGCAACTTCAATATAAGTTGATAAATCTCCTGGATTTTTGCGAGATACATGTCGTAATCCCAAAATTAATTTATCGGTTAAATGAATTATTTCTCTGGAATTTAATCTTTCTATGTCTTCTTTATATGCTCGTATTGTGTAGTAAACTTCTTCTATCTCATTTATGGTGCGAGTTTCCAGTTCCGCAGTTAACAAGTTCCTACCATAACCTGTTCTTGTACCAATTAAATTATGAATTGCTTCTATGTTATTATTTGTGGCCATTTATTCTGTCAATATTGCGTTCACGACTCCTTCTCGTGATGGGCGGTTTGTGATTTTTGCTTTTCCCTTTGATGTTTGTATGATTGCCCCTTTCAATAATCTGTTTTCACGGGCTAAGAATGTGTTCTGTGGTGTTTGTAAAACGTTTTTTATTTCTACTTTTTCTGTTTTTTTACCGATTGTTAAGTTTGCAACGTTTGCTTTTAATAAAATTACTTTGTCATGACCACCACGAGTCCTAATTGACTTTCTTTTTGTTTCACCAAGAGAGGTTTCATTTTCTTGAGTGTCGTGTTCAAACCAGCGTTTCTTTCGATCTGCGTGGTATTTTCCACCTGAGGTTTTTCTTCCGTTATTCATATCGGGGTTTGCGTTTTGGCGTTTATAAAGTTTTCTTATCTCTGTTTTTGATATTTCTTTTTCTTTTTATTTATTTGCTTTGATTGTTACATAATCTTTAAACATAGAAAAATTTTAAATTTTTCAAGCTTAAACTTTCAAAAACTTGCAGAAAGTTTAAATACCTATATTGTGCAAACTTATTTATGGCACAAACCATCGAACGACCATTGGACCTTTTGAATCACTCAAAAGGAAAAGAGGTTATCGTGCAGTTAAAGAACGACCGGCAGTTTTCTGGCGTGTTGAAGGCATTTGATATTCATATCAATATTGTCCTTGACAATGCTAAAGAAATGCATAACGGCGAACTAAAGAGAAATTATGGCCCAACTTTCTTGCGCGGGGACAC
>SXGS01239636.1_pt1 | contig 30669 bp, 29 predicted proteins | sample 3174681 | NCBI WGS metagenome assembly SXGS01 (sample SAMN11356861, study PRJNA531348) | freshwater metagenome | isolation source: freshwater sample F1-80 | place: China: Fuxian Lake, Yuxi | collected 2017-12-25 | reverse complement strand
TCATCTCGACCGGCATGGCGACGGTCGCGGAGATCGACGAGGCCGTGCGGACGGCACGCGATGGCGGCTGCGACGACATCGTCGTGCTGAAATGCACCAGCACCTATCCGGCCACGCCCGAGAACACCAACATCTCGACCATCCCCAACATGCGCGACGCGTTCGGCGTCGAGGTCGGGCTGTCCGATCATACCATGGGGTGCGGGGTCGCGGTCGCGGCAGTCGGGCTGGGCGCGGTGCTGGTCGAGAAGCATTTCACGCTGGCGCGCGCCGATGGCGGGGTCGATTCGACCTTCAGCCTGGAACCCGCGGAATTCCGCATCCTGCGCGAAGAGACCGAGCGCGCGTGGCAGTCGCTGGGCAAGGTCACCTATGGCGGGACCAAGGCCGAGGAAAAATCGCGCACCTTCCGCCGCTCGCTCTATATCGGCAAGGATATGGCCGAGGGCGAGACGCTGACTGCGGAGACGCTGCGGATCATTCGTCCCGGCTATGGCCTGCCGCCCAAATTCTACGACCAGATGCTCGGCAAGCGGGTCAAGCGCGCCGTGACCGCCGGAACGCCGGTCGACTGGGATCTGGTTGCCTGAGCGCGACGTGCATTCGGTCCTGATTCTCGGATGCGGCAACATCGCCGGGGGGTTCGACGCGGCGCGCGAATCCATCGCTTCTGCCGCGCCCCTGACCCATGCGGGCGGATACCGCGCGCATGGCGGGTTCGATATCGCCGCCTGCGTCGATCCCGATGACGCGCGGCGCCAAGCATTTGGCACGCGCTGGAACGTGGATCGCGCCGCCGCTTCGATCATGGATTTGGGGGCGTCGCCGGGTGAATTCGACGTCATCTCCATCTGTTCGCCCAATCGTTGTCATGCCGAGCATCTGGACGCCGCGATCGCATTGCGCCCACGGGTGATCTTCTGCGAAAAGCCGGTGACCGACAGTGCCGCTGCGACCCAAGCGGCGGTCGCGCGCTGTGCCGAGTTGGGCGTGGCGCTGGCGGTCAACTACAGCCGACGCTGGGCGCCCGATGTGATCGATCTTGCCGATCGGCTTGCCGCAGGGGAGTGGGGGGCGGTTCGTTCCTTCGTCGGCACCTATACCAAGGGGGTGTTGCACAATGGCGGGCACCTGATCGATCTGATCCACCTGTTGCTGGGGCCGGTGCGGCTGATCGCGGCGGGACGCGCCATCCATGATTTCTGGGACGACGACCCCAGCGTCCCCGCGCTTCTGGAAACGGAGAGCGGCGTGCCGGGGCATCTGGCAATCGGGCATGCGCCAGATTATGCGCTGTTCGAACTGACCATCACGACCGAACGCGGTGAGATTGCCATGCGCGACGGCGGCTTCGCCTGGACCGAACGCCGGGTCGAGGACAGCGCGATCTTCCCCGGCTATCGCACACTTGGTCGAATGACGGCCCGCGTCGGCGCCTATGGGGCGGCGATGTGCGGGGCGATCGACAATATCGCCGCCGCGCTCGATCATGATAGGGCGCTGCGTTCGACCGGCGAGACTGCGCTCGCGGCGCAACGCATATGCGAAACGATCCGAAATACCGCACTGGCGGCCGATTCCCCTTTTGCAAGGACCAGACAATGACAGCGACCCTCGCCATCCACGGCGGCGACAAGGCGATTCCGGCCGAACCCGAATTGTTCAAAAGCATGGGCGAGGACGAAGTCCGCGCCGCCGAACGCGTGGTTCGGTCGGGCGTGCTGTCGGCCTATATCGGCGCGCCGGGCGAGTATTTCATGGGCGGGGCCGAAGTCCGCGCGTTCGAGAAAAAGGCCGCCGCCTATTTCGGGGTGCGCCACGCGCTGACCGTCAACAGCTGGACGTCGGGGCTGATCGCGGCCGTCGGCGCGATCGGCGTCGCGCCGGGGGATGAGGTCATCACCACCCCCTGGACGATGTCGGCGACCGCGATGGCGATCCTGCACTGGAACGCCATTCCGGTGTTTGCCGATATCGATCCCGAAACCTTCAACATCGACCCTGCCAGCGTCGAGGCGCTGATCGGTCCGCGTACGCGCGCGATTCTGGCGGTCGATATCTTTGGCCAGTCGGCGGACATGACGGCGCTCCGGGAAATCGCCGATCGCCACGGGTTGAAACTGCTGACCGACACTGCCCAGGCTCCTGGTGCGCGCACCGGCTCACATTTTACGGGCACGCTTGCCGATATCGGCGGGTTCAGCCTGAATTATCACAAGCACATCCATTGCGGCGAAGGCGGCATCCTGGTCACCGACGACGATGCGCTGGCGGAGCGTCTGGCGCTGATCCGCAACCATGCCGAGTCGGTGCTGAAAAGCGAGAATCCGACCGATTACGTCAACATGATCGGCTATAATTTCCGCATGGGCGAAATCGAGGCCGCGATCGCGTCGGTCCAGCTCGACAAGCTCGATGCGCGCGTCGCCAGCCGCCAGCGCGCCGCCCGGCAGCTCGACGAAGGACTGGCCGGGCTTGAGGGGCTGACCCTGCCCAAGGTGGTCGAGGGCGGCACCCATGTCTATTACGTCTATGGCATGACGATCGACGCCGACGCGCTGGGCGTGTCGCGCGAGGCGCTGCTCGATGCGTTGCGCGCCGAAGGGGTTCCGGGAATTTTCGGCGGGTATCAGAACCTGCATCTGCTCCCCATCTTCCGCCACCGCATCGCCTATGGCGCAGACGGGTTCCCCTGGACGTTGGCCGAGCGCGAAATCGCCTATGGCCCCGGCACCTGTCCGGTGGCCGAGCGGCTTCACGCCAACACCTTTGTCGGCATCAACCTGTGCATGTGCGAATATCCGCCCGAGGATATCGATCAGGTGATCGCCGCGTTCCGCAAGGTCTGGGCGTCGCTCGACAGCCTGAAGGGGTGAGCCGGGTGAATCGCCGCGTCGGCATTCTTTCGACGATCCGCGCGCCGCTGCTGCCGCTCCAGTTGCGGGCGCTCTACGATCGGGGGATCGACGATCTGGCGGTGGTGCTCGATTCGCGCGGATTGTCCGATGCCGACGTGGCGCGGTTTCGCGAACGGACGCGCGGCGCGTTCGACGATGCGGGCATCACGCTCGACGACTTTGCCGACCGGGGCCTGCCGTTCCATTTCGTGCGCAGCCATAATCATGCCGATTGCGCGGCGCTACTCGCTCGGCTCGACTGTGCGCTGTTGGTCAACGCAGGCACCCCGCGCAAGCTGGGGAGAGCGATACTGGATGCGCCGCGTCAGGGCGTGCTCAACGTCCATCCCGGCATATTGCCGAAATATCGCGGCGCGACCTGTGTGGAATGGGCGCTCTATCACGACGACCCGGTCGGCAATACGGCGCATTTCATGACCGAGGAATATGACGCGGGGCCGATCCTCGCGACCGAGGCCTATCGGTTCGCGCGCGGTGCGGATTATGTCGATATCCGCGTCCGCATCTATCGCGAATCGATCCGTCTGATGGCGGACACGCTGGCCGAACTACTCGACCATGGCACGTGCATCGCGGACTGCACGCCGCAGCCCGACGGAGCGGCATTCACGCCGATTCCCGATACGCTTTTCCGTGAAGCGCTCGACCGGTTGAAGTCAGGAAATTATTCGCATGTCGACTGACGCCATTCCCGATTTCGCAGCGCTGGCCCAGCCGGTCGCGCTGGTCGCGCACGATGCGGGGGCCGCCAACATCATTATCGGCTGGTTCAAATCCTCGCCGCCGCCCGCCGACATGCGCGTCCATCTCGCCGGGCCGGCGCTCGTCGCCTGGCAAGCGGCCTTTCCCCACCATCCGGTGATGACGCTCGACGCGGCGCTGGCGGGGGCAGGCAGCTTGCTGAGCGGAACGAGCTGGCAAAGTGCCGTGGAACACGAAGCGCGCCGCGCGGCGCGCGCTTCGGGCGTGCCGACGATCGCGGTAATCGACCATTGGGTGAATTACCGCCAGCGCTTCGTCCGCGACGACATGGAAGTGCTGCCCGACCGCATCTGGGTCGCCGACCGTTACGCGCTCGACATCGCGACCGCCGAATTTCCGGGCATCCCGGTCGAGCAATACGCCAATCGCTATCTCGATGCCGAAGTCGAGGCCGTGGCTGCGATCGACAAGGCTGTTCCGGAACGGCCCGCTGGGGACCGCGTCCTGTATGCGCTGGAGCCGATCCGGCTCGACTGGAAGGGCGACGATGCTCGGCCCGGCGAGTTTCAGGCGCTCGATTATTTTCTCTCGCAGCTCGGGACGCTCGGCATTTCCGAAGATGCCGACATCCGGCTGAGGCCGCACCCGTCCGACCCGCCGGGCAAATACGACGACTGGATCAAGGCTCGGGGGCGACCGGGCATCACGCTCGCCCCCGACGAACCGATCGCGCAGGCGGTGGCCTGGTCGAACTGGGTGGCAGGATGCGAATCCTTCGTGCTCATCATCGGCACCGCGGCAGGCCGCCGCACGGTCTCGACGCTCCCGCCTTGGGGTAACGCGTTTCGCTTGCCCCAGCAGAGCATCATCCGGCTGCGCGAAGTGGGATAGCGATCCGTTCCTATTGACCACCCAATTCGCCGATTGCCGATGGCGGGGGCGGGCGTTAGGGAGCGAAGCGCAGCGTGCGGGGGTTGGTCGCCCTCCGCTTTAGCGTTCGGATCGCCAGTTCATCAGCGGGTAGTGCAGTTTCGATGAAATATTGTTCCCGCTGTCTTCAGCCCGACACCCGGCCGAACACCAAGTTTACCGATGACGGCATCTGTCCGGCGTGCGATTATTTCGAACGGCTGAAGGAGGTCGACTGGCAGGAACGCTACGAAATCCTCCAGGACCTGCTGGCCAATTTCCCGCGGCGGCCGGGGCAGAAATTCGATTGCATCATCGGCGTGTCGGGCGGCAAGGATTCGACGCGGCAAGCCCTGTGGGTGCGCGACAAGCTGGGGCTGAAGCCGTTGCTCGCCTGCCTGACCTATCCACCCGAACAGGTGACCGAGCGCGGGGTCGACAACCTGTCCACGCTGATCGAGCACGGATTCGACGTGGTGGTGTCGGCGCCATCGCCCCAGACCTGGCGCGCCTTGATGAGCGATGCGTTCGCGCGGTTCACCAACTGGTGCAAATCGACCGAGCTCGCACTGTTCAGCTCGGTCCCCCAACTGGCGATCCGGTACGACATTCCGCTAATCCTGTGGGGCGAGAATCCCGGCCTCCAGCTGGGCGACCTGAAGACGCTGGGCCGCACCGGTTATGACGGCAACAATTTGCGTTACATGAACACATTGTCGGGCGGGGCGCTCGACTGGATGCTCGAGACCGCGCAGATGCGCGACCTCATCCCCTATCAATATCCGACGCCCGACGAATTCGACGCGAATGGCCTTCAGATCGTCTATCTGGGCTGGTTCCTGGGCGATTGGTCGCTGACCAATAACGGGCTTTATTCCGCGGTGAACGGGCTTCAGACGCGCGCCGATACGGTCGAGAATACCGGCGATCTGCGCGGCGTCACCTCGCTTGACGAGGATTGGGTGACGCTCAACCAGATGATCAAATATTACAAGTTCGGTTTTGGCCGGGTGACCGATTACGTGAACGAGGAAATCCGGCTGGGGCGCATGACCCGCGATGCGGGCATCGCGCTGGTTACCGAATATGACGACAGCTGCTCGCCCGATTATATCGCGGCGTTTTCCGACTATATCGGCATCTCGGTCGATGCGTTCTGGAAACAGGTCCACGCATCGGTCAACCGCGACCTGTTCGACGTGGCGGGCGACGGCACCATCACCCGCAAGTATCGCGTCGGGGTCGGGCTGTGAGTCGCCGGACGATCGGGATCGTCGATTACGGCGTCGGCAACCACACGTCGGTCTGGCGGACGCTGCACGGGCTCGATTATCGCTGCCGGGTGTCGTCGGACCAGCGCGTGCTGAGCGAGGCCGATTTGCTGGTCCTGCCGGGTGTCGGGGCGTATGGCGCGGCGATGGCCGAACTGCATGCGCATGACCTGGTCGAGTTTCTGCGCGAGCAGTCGCGTGCCGGAAAACCGATCGTGGGCCTGTGCCTGGGGATGCAGTTGCTGGCGGACGCGTCGCACGAACATGGCTTTACGGCGGGACTTGGCCTGATCCCCGGCGAAGTCGTCGCGCTCGACCAGGCGCGGTGGCATATCGGCTGGAACGCGATCGAGACGATCGGCGACGATCCGATGTTTCGCGCGTCCGACTGCAAGTCGATGTATTTCAATCACAGCTATGTATTTCAGGCGGCTGAGGAATATCGGGCCTGTATGGCGCGGCTCGACCGGCCGTTTCCGGTCGGGGTCAGGCGCGGCAATCTGGTCGGGCTGCAATTCCACCCCGAAAAGAGCCAGCAGGCGGGCCGCGTCCTGTTGCGCGACGTGATCGAGGGGCTTTGCGCATGATCAACAAGCGCATCGTCGGCGTCGTCACCGTGCGCCAGGGCTGGGCGGTCCAGTCGTTCGGCTATGGCCGCTATCTGCCGCTGGGCAAGCCCGAAGTGCTGGTCGAAAATCTCGATCGCTGGGGCGCGGACGAGATTCTGCTCCAGTGCATCGACCGCACGCCGCGCGGTCTGGGACCGGACATGGCGTTGCTCGACACGATCGGCCGACGCGGGCTGTCGACGCCGCTCATCTATGCGGGCGGCATCCGCCATGCACAGGATGCGGTCGATGTGGTCAATGCGGCTGCCGACCGCATCGCGGTGGATGCGCTGATCCACGACGATCTGGATCAGGTGGCGAAAGCAGGGGCAAGGCTGGGCAATCAGGCGATCATCGGCGCATTGCCGCTGGGCGCGGAAGCGGGGAAGCTGCGCTGGCTCGACTATCGCAGCCGCGCCGAACAGGTGCCGAGCGACCGGCTGGTCGAGGCATTGTCCGGCGGTATTCTGTCGGAAGCGCTGGTGATCGACTGGCGGCACGAAGGACAGGCGGAAGCGTTCGACCCCGCGCTGCTCGATGCGCTGCCGGGCACGTTTCCGCTGATCGCGTTCGGCGGCATTTCGACCAGCGCCCAGATACGCGATCTGTTCGCCCGGCCGCGCGTCGTGGCGGCTGGCGTGGGTAATTTCCTGTCCTATCGCGAACATGCGGTCCAGGCGTTGAAGCGCGACCTGCCGGGTGCGCCGATCCGTCCCGCGACGTTCCAGCAGACCGAGTATCGCTGATCCCATGACCGACATCGTCGCCTGCAAACGCTGTCTCTACACCACCGGCCATGCGCTGGGCCTGACGGTGGACGACGAAGGCATCTGTTCGGGGTGCCGCGTCCATGAGGAAAAGGACCGGCTGGATTTCGATGCGCGCTGGCAACAGCTGGAATCGATCGTCGCGCCCTATCGTTCGACCAGCGGCACGACATACGACTGTATCGTGCCGGTGACCGGCGCGAACGATTCGCACTGGATCGTGCATATCGTGAAGGAGCGGCTGGGGCTGAACCCGCTGCTCGTCACCTACAACAAATATTTCAATACGCCGCTCGGCATCCGCAACCTTGCCAATCTGCGGATCCGGTTCGACTGCGACATCCTGATCCAGAACGTCAATCCGGTGTCGGTCAGGAACATCACGCGCACGACGATGCGGATGTTCGGCAGCATCTATTGGCCGTGCCTGGCCGGGCAGACGGTGTTCCCGGTGCAGACCGCGGTCCGGTACAAGGTGCCCCTCATCATCTGGGGCGCGCATCAGGGCCTGGAACAGACCGGTATGTTCAGCCACGAACATGAAGTCGAGATGACCCGGCGTTACCGCAAGGACCACGACCTGATGGGGCATGAGGCCGACGACCTGCTGTCGATTTTCGACACGCTGTCGGAGGATGATGTCTGGCAATATCGCTATCCAGACGATGCGGAACTCGACGCGATCGGGGTCCGCGGCATCTATCTTGGCAATTATGTCCGCTGGGATCCCAAGGCTCAGCACGATCAGATGGTCGAGAGCCACGGCTACAAGGGAGCGGCGTTCGCACGGACGTTCGACACCTATGACCATGTCGATTGCTTCAACTTCATGGATTTGCACGACCAGCTGAAACTCGCCAAGCACGGCTATTCGAAGGTCACCGACCATGCGTGCCGCGAAATCCGCCACGGTCGCCTATCGCGCGACGAGGGGCTGGCGCTGGTGGCGGCGCACGAGAACCAGCCGCTCCAGCATCTGGACAAGTTTCTCGACTGGCTGGGGCTGGACGAAAGCGGGTTGAACTTCATCATCGGCGAACATCGCAATCCGCGCGTGTGGGACGAGGTGAAACCCGGACGCTGGCAGCGCCGCATTGTGCCCGCCGCGCCCTCGCTCGATATCGACGCGGTACAGGCTCGCCTCGACTTTCGTGCCGACAGCCGGCTCGATTACACCGACCGCGGTCGGTACATCACGGTGGGCAAGGGATATCCGCTGTGACCGCGAATACCGCGCGGGTGGTCTGGCTGAATGGCCCGCACGCACTGGAATTTCGGGAAGAGCCCTTGCCGTCGGACGCGGAGCTGTTGTGCGAGACGATCGTCAGCGCGATTTCGCCCGGCACCGAACTGGCGGCCTATACCGGCGTGGCGCCGTTGCGGCCAGGCGTCGCCTATCCCCGGCTTCAGGGCTATTGCAACGTCGCGCGGGTGCTGCGTTCCGATGTGCCGGGCTATTCGGTCGGCGACCGGGTGCTGAGTTTCACGTCGCACCGCAGCCATTTCGCGCTCAAGGCCGACGAGGTGCTGTTCAGGCTGAACGACGATATGGACGCAGGGCGGATCGCCTGCGCCTATCTCTATCATCTCGGCTATAATGCCGTGCTGCGCGCGGGCGTTCGTGCGGGCAGCCGCGTGCTGGTGATCGGACTGGGGGCGCTGGGCCTGACCAGCGTCGCGATGGCGGCGATCGCGGGCGCCGAGGTCCATGCGATCAGCAACCACGATCGTCCCCGCGCGCTGGCGCTCGCGATGGGTGCGGACGGCGTTCATGGCCGCGATGACGAACCGGCGCTGGCCGCGACGCTGGACAGCGGCGCGGACGTCGTCATCAGCACCGTCAACGGCTGGGAAGACTGGCAGGCGGCGCTGCGGCTGGCGGGTCAGAACGGGGTGATCGCGTGTCTGGGCTTTCCGGGGCGTGGACAGGACGCCCCCCGGCACAACCCGTTTGACAGCCAGTATTTCTACATGAAGCAATTGCGGATCGAAGCGGTCGGCTGGTCGCCGGAGGGCGACGACAGTCGTGGATTCCTGCGCTTCAACGAGCGCGCCAACCTGGGCTGGATTGCCGGACTGATCGCGTCCGAGAGGCTCGATCCCGACTTGCTGATTTCGGCGCGATATCCCGCCGAGGCGATCGAACAGGCATATCGCGACCTGATCGCTCGCAAGGATGCGCCCGTCACCTATTTGCTGGACTGGGCGCGATGATCGCTGCCGCCGTCATCGGATGCGGGCGCATGGGCGCGTTCACCAGCGATTCGGTGCGCCGGTTCGCCCCCGACTGCTGGTTTCCGCTCGCCCATGCCGAGGCGATCGCAGCGCATCCCGATGTGACGCTGGCGGCGCTGTGCGATCCCCAGCCGGAAAATCTGGCGCGTGCGCGGACGGCTTATGGCGATCCGCCAGGCTATGCCGACGTTGCGACGCTGGCTGCCGAAGTGCGTCCGTCGCTGGTGGGAATCGCGACGCGCACCATCGGTCGGGCGCAGATCATCCAGACCCTGTTCGATCACGGGACGCGGGCATTCCACATCGAGAAGCCGCTATGCAATTCGGTTGCCGAACTCGATGCGCTGACGCCCGTTCTGATGCGCGACGACGTGTTCGCGACCTATGGCTCGGTGCGCCGCTTTTTCGACATCTATGCCCGCGCAGTGGCGATGGTGCGGGAGGGCGCGATCGGCGAGTTGACGGAAATCCGTGCGAATTTCGGACCCGGCGCGCTTTACTGGGTGCATCCCCATGCGATCGACCTGATCCTGTTCGCCGCCGCCGGACGGCAAGTGACGGGGGTCCAGGCCCGGTTCGGCGAGATCGAACCCGGCGAGCGGCCCGGCGAGGTCGCGAACGATCCCGTGATCCAATCGGCGACGATCTGGTTCGACGACGGGGTGGCCGGGCATATCGGACGCGCGCCGGGTCTGGATCTGGTCCTGTCGGGCACGACGGGAGAGATTGCGGTGCGCAGCGACGGGCGCGGCATCGAGATTGCCGTGGCGCGTGGGGACGACCCCTATCTGTTGCGCAACCCGGTCGATATGCCTGCGATGCAGGCGGCGCAGGGGACGCTCGCGCCCGTGTCGCAACTGGCGGCGTGCCTCCAGGGCGACGCGGACGCCATCGCCGCCAATCGCATCAACAAGCGCGACATCCTGACCGGTCAGCGCATTGCCTTTGCCATGCTGGCGTCGCACGCGCGCGGTTCGGCGATCGTCGGTTTCGACGCCATCGACCCAGCGACCGCGGTGCTGGCGCGTACGGGCGGCAATTACGCCTGAACGGGATCGCTTGCGCGATATTCCGTGGCGCGGCTTTTGGGTGTAGGGAGCCATCATGCTGAATGCGAAGGAACTCTACAAGGCGCTGCGCTGGCGGTTCATTCCGGTGCGCTATGCGGGCAAGATCCGCCGCTCGATCGGTGGCGGGCGCCGTTTGCCGGCGCGCCCGACTCGCGACCGGCGGATCGGCGAGTACGGCTATGACGCGGGTCCCACGATTCCGCCTGCGCTGATCGACGAGATTCGCGCCCTTTACGCGCCGCGTGTCGAAAAGGTGGTGCCGAGCACGGGTGGTCACCCGTTCCAGAACCTGTTCGTCGCCGACGATCTCGACGCCCAAAACCCCGTATTCCGGTTCGCGATGTCGCCCGAGGTCTTCGACCGCGCCGTCGATTATTTCGGCGGACGGATGAGCTTCGACAGCATCCAGTATCTCTATTCCTGGCCGACCGACGGCGATCTGCTCGAAAGCCAGAAATGGCATCGCGATTTCGGCGACAGCAAGTCGTTGCACTGCGTTGCCTATGTCAACGATGTCACGCGCGACGAACACGGGCCGTTCGTCTTCATCGATCGCAAGGATACGCGCAATATCGGGCGGTCGATGCTCATCCGCCGGATCGAGGACGAACGCTTTGCGCGCGAACTGGGACGGGGGGAAATCCACCGCTTCTATGGCAAGGTCGGGGAATCGGTGCTGATCGATCCCGCGGCCTGCTATCACTATGGCAGCCGTTGCCGCACGCCGCGCCATGCGATCTTCGTGACCTTCAACACCGATCGCCCCTATGTCGCGGCGATCCCGACGTTGCGCGACAATGGCGAGCGGGCGTTTAAGGCCGCCCGACAAGTGCGCCCCGACCTGGACGAAGCGCATCTGCGCCGCGTCTTCGGCGTCTGATCGCCGACGAACCGGGAATTTCGGAACATCCATGACCAAGCCAGCCGTCCTTTTCTTTGCGCGCGGGTATCAGGCGGATTTCTTTCCGACCCTGACCGACGACCGCTATCAGGCGATCTTCGCGACGATGACCCGCGGCGAGCGCGAACAGGTGCATGCGCGCGGCCAGTCTGTGGCGGCCTGCTTCGAGGCGGATTTCGACACGCTGTCGCCCGCGCCGGTGCCTGCCGACTATCTGATCTCGTCATTGATGTCGGACCGGTTTCTGGGCCGTTTCGACGATGCGCGGCGGATCGACATTCTGGGTCGCGAAATCGCCTTCTGGGGCGGGCTGCTCGATCGCTATCGCCCGGCGGCGGTGGTCAACGAACTGGTGGCAATCGAAATCTCCGAGGTACTGCTGATCGAATGCCGCCGCCGCAACATCCCGTATCTGGCGGGCATGAATTGCGTGGTGGACGATTATTTCTACTGGTTGCCCGATCCGATGACGATATCGGGCAAGCGGCTGTCGTTGCCGCGTCCCGGTGCGGCTGCGCTGGCGGCGGCGGACGATTACATGGCACAGGTCGCGGCCAAGGATTACAAGCCCTTCTACGTCCAGAACCTGTCGGCGCGTCGTGCGATCAAGCCATTGATGGTGTCGGTCGCAAAATGGGCGCTTTGGCAATGGCGCGGTTGGCGCGACCGCACCGGCCAGTCCTTCAAGTACGAGATGTACGACGACGAATATGGCAAGAAGGTCTCGGTCTATCTGAAGAGCCTGGTGCGTCGGTACGACCGGCTTGAGGATATTCCCGCCGACCGCGACATCGTCTTTTACCCCCTGCACCAGGAACCCGAGGCGACGCTCAATTACATGAGCGAGTTCTATGCCAATCAGGTCTCCACGATCGAGAATATCCTGAAATGCCTGGGGCCGCGACAGGTGCTGGTGGTCAAGGAGCATCCCGTCGACAAGGGGTCGCTGCTCCAGCGCAAATTCTGGGAAATCCGAAAGCGTTATTCGGGGCTCTATTTCCTGCCCGCCGAGGTTCATGGCCGCCAGGTGCTCGACCGGGCGGAGCGGGTCGTCACGCTGACCAGCACGGTGGGCTGGGAAGCGGCGGTGACCGGCAAGCAGGTGCTGGTGCTGGGTGAAATCTTCTACGACAATCTGCCCGGTATCCAGTCGATCGCGACGCTTCGGGAACTGAAATCGGTGCTGCGTGCGCCAACCGGTGCGGGGCAGCGTTTCGACCGCAACCACGCTCGCGATTTCGTCGCCGCGACGGTCGAGATGTCCTATCCCGGCAATCCGTTTCCGCATGACGGCCTCTATTCGCGCGGCAATATCGACCGGGTGATCCACGCCATCTGCGATGCCGCCGGGATCGGCGCCCAAAGCGAACACGCTGCGTGAAACGACTGCTGAAATCCTTGTGGTACATGGAGGAGAATATCCGCCTGCGCCTGGCGATCGGGCGGTGGTGTTACCAACGGGTGCCGGGGGTGGGACGATTTCTGGGGATGTTCGTCGATCGCACGCTGATGTGGGCGTACGGCCTGGACGTGCGGTCCGATTCCGTCCGCGTCGCGCATCTCGCCATTTCGCATCCCGGCGGCGTGCTGCTGGGGGGCAACGGGATCGTGTCGCGCGGCCGCGTAGCGATCATGGCGGGGGTCAAGTTCGTGGGGCGCCATCCCGACGACCCCGAATTTCTGGCGCGGCACCGCGAACGAGCGGTGTTCCGGCTGGGCGATAATGTGGTGATCGGCGCGAACAGCGTGGTGGTGGGCCCGGTCGATATCTGCGACGATGTGACGGTTGCGGCGATGTCGCTGGTGAACCGATCGATCGACGAGCCGGGCATTTATGGCGGTGTCCCTGCGCGCCGCATCGGTGGCGACCGGCTTCCCGACGATGCCTGGGTCCGGCATCTGGATGCGACAGGCGCGCCCGGGCCAATCCATGGATAAGGCGGCGAGCGGGCTGGGCGCGCGGATCGGCGGTCTGGTCCGCATGGCGCAGGGCGAGCGGCAATTGTTCGTCGTCGTCAATGTCGCGGTCAACCTGCTGCTGCTGTTGCGCAGCTATGTCACCATGGAAGTGCTCGATTATCGCGGGCTGGGACTGGCTGCGCTGCTGCAATCGGTAGTGCTGGCAGTGGGCGCCATGCAGCTCGGATTCCTGAACGGCGGTTACCGGCTGATCTGTGCCGCGGAAGGCCGCGAGGCCGAGCGCATCAACAACCTGCTCTATAGTTTCTTCGCCGGGCTGACGCTGGTCGCGCTGATCGTCACCATCGGCATGTTGACGGTGATCGATGGCGGCGATGCCGATCTGGTGGCGTTGCTGGGGCTGGGTGGGGGCGTGCTGACGCTGGTGCGGACCTGGATGATGAACCGGATGATCGCGGGCGGAATGCTGCGTCGGCTCAACCGCATCAATTTCTGGTCGTCGGTAGCGTCGCTGGCGACGCTAACGTTCATCCCGGTCGATCCGCTGGTCGCGTGCCTGGCCGCGATCGTCGTGCAGCCGGCGGTGTTCGTGCTGGCCGTGGCGGTCACCCAGCGCGACCTGTTGCCCACTGCCTTCGAGACCGACCGCAGTCTGATCCGGTCGGTGATCCGTGCGGGTTTCATCATCTTTCTGACGGGCATCTTCCTTCAGATGAACATGGTGTTCGAGCGCTGGTACGTGTCGGGGCTGATGGGGGTCGCCGATCTCGGGCGGCTGTATCTGGCGATCCTGTTCGTCACCCTGTTCCAGCTGATCCCGACTTCGCTCGACCAGGTGTTCATGCCGCCGATCGTCCGTGCGCATGTTGCGGGCAACCACGCGCACTTGCGGGCGACCTTGCGCAAATTCTTCCTGGTGCTGGCGGCATATTGCGCGGTGACCGTGCTGGCCCTGCTTTTCGTCGCGGAACCGTTGACCCGATTGGTGCTGCCGGACTATTCGGGCGATCTGCGATATGTCTATCTGCTGGCGCCGGGATTGATCGCTTTCACCCTTGTCTCGCCCTTCGTGATGATCTTCAACGTGCTGATCCGATATCGTTATTACCTGATCGCCTATGGGGTGGGGACGGCGCTGACCGCGTCGGCGTTCGGTGCCACCTGGGCAATGGGGGCGCCGTTCGATCTCGATGGCGTGACGCTGTTGCGCACCGGGGTCTATGCGCTGATGGCGGCGATCCTGATCTTCGGATACCGGGCGATGGTCGCGGGCCACCCGGAATTCCGGTTCGGCGTGGTGCGGGGGACGGCGGCGTCATGATCCATTTCCGCCTGCGCGACCATGTGTCGATCCTTGCCTATCGCCTGATGGGGCGCGCGTTTGCGGCGCTCGACCGGGGCGCGCGCATCGTGTGGCCGCTGCGCATCGTCGGTGCGAGATATTGCGCGTTCGGCGCCGACAGCTGCCTGCAATATGGCGCCTATGTCGCGGTGCTCCCCGAACCCGGCGTCGTGCCGGTGTTCAAGGTGGGCGAGGGCACCCAGGTCGGCAACCATGCGCATATCGTCGTGACGCGCCGGGTCGAATTCGGGCGCCGCGTGCTGATCGCCGATCGTTTCTACGTCGCCGACAACCGGCACGCCTATGAAAATCCCGATATCGCCGTGCGCGATCAGGGGCTGGTGCAACTGGACGACGTCCATATCGGCGACGGCAGCTGGATTGGCGAGAATGTGTCGGTGATCGGCTGCCGGATCGGACGCCACTGCGTGGTCGCGGCGAACAGCGTGGTGACGCGCGACGTGCCAGACCATTGCGTCGTCGTCGGCGCGCCGGCGCGGATCGTGAAGCGTTATTGCCCGGAGCGCCGCATGTGGCTGCGAACCGAAGCAGACGGGCGGATCGCGGCATGAGCGGCGCAAGCGCATTCCAGGCGAATGGCCGGTTCCAGCTGTCCGATCCGGTCGCCCAGCAATGGGCGCGGCGCGCGGTGCTGTTCCTGGGCATCCTGATGAGCGGCGGGCTGCTGATCTTTTCGCGCCCCCTCCTGCTCGTCGGGGTGGTGGCGCTGTCGTTCCTGCTCATCAACCCGGTCGCCATATTCCGGCGCGAATTTTCGCGCATCTGGATCCTGTTGCTGCTGGTCGGCGCGGTAAGTTCGATCGGTGCGGGCGTGCTTGCGCTGGAGCCGCTGGCGATCCGCTATTCGAATTTCGTCGCGGGCGTATTCATGCTTGCGCTTTACATCGAGCGGGACCGCAACCAGTTCGCCGCCGATCTGGTCCCCATCCTCGCCTTGATGTCGGTTCAGGCGTTGCTGACCGTCGCGCTCGCCGAAACGGTGCCGGGCATTTTCAGCCAGTTTCAAATCAACGACGCGACCTACAACACCATATTCTACATCTTCACCTATCACAGTTTCATCGACGACCCGTCGCTGATCCAGCGGCCCGACGGATTCTTCTTCGAACCCGGCGTGCTCCAGCTCTATCTCAACATCTATCTCTACATTGCCCTGTTCATGCTCAGGCGTCCGGCGCACATCGTCCTGGCACTGGCCGGGGTGATTTCCACCCAGTCGACGACGGGGGTCGTGATTGCGGTCGGTTTGCTGGGCGTGGCGTATTTCCGCCACCTGAAGGTGGCGAAGCTAAACGAGAAGTTGCTGGTGCTGATCCTGGCGCCGCTGATGATCGTGCCGTTCGTATTCCTGGCGATCGATAATGTGAACGAGAAATTCTACGGGATCACCGCCGGGTCGTCCTGGGCGCGCGAGTTCGATCTCTATACCGGGATGCGCGTCGCCTTCGAGTATCCGCTGACGGGCATCGGTTTCGATTATCAACGCTATTTCGATGTCGCCAGCCGCGTCGCCTATCTCGAAACCCGGCTCGACACCGCGACGATTACCGAACGCCCCAATTCCAACGGTATCGCCACCTTGTTCTACAGCATCGGCTTTCCGCTGGGGCTGGTGTTTCTGTGGGGCATGTATCGCCAGCGTTTCTTTGCGACGAAACATGTCATGTTCGTGCTGCTGTTCCTGTCGCTGATGGCGGAGGCGCTGATCTTCACGCCGTTCCCGCTGATGATCCTCTATAGCGGCTTGCTGGTCGGCAGACGCTCGACCGCTCCATCACCCGAACGGGACCAGCGCCCGACCGCCCTGCCCGCGCACGCGCGCGCCTGAACGAAAGACCGGTCCATGGCGCGCATCCTGTTCGTCGGCATCAATTACTATGCCTATATCGGCGAGATCCGTGCCGCGCTCGAACGCCAGGGGCATCAGGTCGATTATCATCCGATCGAGCGGGTCGATTTCTGGGGAAAGACGGCGAAGAAACTTGCGCCGGGCACCTATCGTCATCGGCTGGATGCCTATCATCGCGCGCTGTTCGACCGCACCGCCGCGACATCCTATGACGTCGTCCTGTTCATCCAGGTTCATCATGTGTCGCAAGATAATATGCGGCGGTTGCGCGGGCTGCATCCCGATGCGAAATTCGTTCTCTATAATTGGGACTCGCTGACCACCCACGATTACCGTCCCTATCGAGCGTATTTCGATCGTATTCACACGTTCGATCCGGTCGATGCGGCAAATGAGGGGGTCGAATATCTGCCCCTGTTCGCGATCCCCGCTTATTACCGCGCTACGCCCCAAACACCGCCGGACCACGACCTCTATTTCGTCGGCGCGATCGGGACGATGCATCGCTTCGATGCGTTGGCCAGGCTTCACGCCTTTTGCGAGGCGAACGGCGTGCGAACCCATTTCCATCTGAAATGCAGCCCCATCGTGCGGTTCAATTTGTGGCGCACGGGACGAAGGCTGCCTGGCGTGACGATGAAGTCGATCGATTTCGCCGGGATCATCGACCTGATCGAGCGGTCGCGCGGGGTGTTCGATTTCGCCAACCACCGTCAGACCGGCTATACGATGCGCTTCATCGAGAATATGTGCGCGGGGCAAAAGATCGTGACCGAGAATGCGCGCGTGCTGGACGAGGATTTCTATCGCCCCGACCGTTTTCTGGTGATCCGGGATTTCGACTTTTCGGAGATTCCGGCGTTTCTGGCGCGGCCGATCACGTCGCACCTCGATACCGAACGATGGTCGGTCGATAACTGGGTGCGCCGGTTGGTGGAGGGATGATGCGCCTGTTCCTGTCGAAAATCGTCCAGCGCCTGCGCTGGCATTATTACACGTCGCGCGGCTATGACATCCACAAGAGTTGCGAGATCGAACGCGGGCTGAACCTCGACCGCTATTTTCCCGCTGGGATCCATGTCGGTGCGCACACCATCCTGACGTCGCGGGTCACGATCCTCAGCCACAAGCTGATCCCGCGCAAATCGCTTGGCCGCTACGACGGCGAAAAGGTGCATACCCATATCGGCGAATGGTGCGTGATCGGCATCGGCGCGACGATCATGGGCGGGGTGCGGATCGGCGATCAGGTCGTCGTCGGATCGGGCGCGGTCGTGACCCGGGACGTGCCCTCCAACTGCATCGTCGCCGGAAACCCCGCCCGGATCGTGCGAGAGGGAATCGAGATGGAAGGATTGCGGTTGTAGCCGAAGTGTTCGCCGGCAACTCGCCCGATGTAATTATGAAACCGATCCTAGAATGATGATCCGGGCAGGTCTTTGCGCAGCGCCCACAAACCGTCCAAGCGATATTGTCTTTGCGGCAACGGGCCTGTAGCGCAGCGCAATCAATCCTGGCGGCACCGGGTCTGCCGTTAATTCACGGACATCGCACGATGAAAAAACAATTGCTCAGGCTCGCCAACGGCCTGCTCAGTCCCGCCGGGGTTGCGCTGACCAGAGCGGGCGGCGACATGGAATCGATTTTGAAACAGATCGCCGGATGGGATCATGGGGTCAATTCGGTGCTCGATCTGGGCGCGGCGCGCGGTCACTGGAGCGGAATGGCGCTCGACCTGTTTTCCAAGGCGCGGGTGGTCGGCGTCGATCCGCTGAACGAGCGCGAACCCTATCTGTCGGCATTGAAGGCGCAGAACAGCCGCTACGATTATGTGCTGGCGGTCGCGGGCAAGGACGATGGCGGCACCGTGGAGCTGGCGGTGACCGACGACCTCGACGGCAGCACGATCCACGGCCACGAAGGCCGGATGCGCACGGTGCCGGTCCATTCGGTCGACGCCATCGTCGAGATGAAGGGGCTGAAGGGGCCGTTCTTCCTGAAATTCGATACGCACGGATTCGAAAAACCGATTCTGGAAAGTGCGGAAAAGACGCTGGCCCAGACCAAATATATGGTGATGGAAGCGTATAATTACCGCCACAGCCCAGACACGCTGCTGTTCCACGAGATGATCGCCTATCTGGAGCCAAAGGGTTTCCGGGTGTTCAACCTCGCCGATCCGCTTCAGCGGCCGACCGACGGGGCGCTGTGGCAGATGGACCTGTTCTTCGCGCGCGCGGACGATCCCATTTTCCGCAGCAACAGCTATCGTCTGGGCTGATCCGGTGATTCAGTCCGTTCCGGTGCGTGCGGTTCCCGACCATGCGCGGCCCGACCAGTGCGTGCGTGCGATGGGCTATGCCGTCTACAATGACGATCTGGCAAAGATTCCGCTCAACCGCCCCTGTTCGACGATCCAGACGATCAGTCCGATCAGTTATGGCAACGCCACGCGTGACACGCTGTACCGCGATGCGATGCAACAGGCCGATTATCTGTGCCTGGACGGTGTCTATTTCGGTCTGGCCGGGATCGTGCTCGAGGGACAGAAGACCAAGCCCAATCAGGGGCCGGACATCTTCTATCACTTCATGCAGCGATTGGAGCAGGGCGGGGGCAGAGTGTTCTTCCTCGGCGCGTCGCCCGCGACCCTGGACAAGATTCGCGCGCGCGCGGCGCGTGACTATCCGAACGTCGTCGTCGGCACCTATTCCCCGCCGTTCAAGCCCGAATTCGACGATGCCGACAATGATGCGATGATCGATGCGATCAATGCGTTCAGGCCCGATATCGTCTTTCTGGGCATGACCGCGCCCAAGCAGGAAAAATGGGGTTATGTCCATCGCGACCGGCTCGACACGTGTATCGTCGCGGCGATCGGCGGCGTGTTCGACTGGTATGCCGGAAATCGCCCGGAAATCGCGGCGATCTGGTGGAAACTCTATCTAGCCTGGCTGATCCGTACGATCGACCGACCCGAACTTCTCAAACGCTATCCGCAGATCGCGCGCTTTTTCTGGCATCTGATGCTGGCGCGCATCGGCATCAAGAGGCACCCGCAATGAATTCTGACAAGTTGAGGATCGGCATCATCGGTGCCGGACGCATGGGGGTGACGCATCATTGCATCATCAACTCGCGACCCGATGTCGATGTGGTCGCAACCGCCGACCCGTCGCTGCTGATGAACAAGATGCTGGGCAAATATACCGGGGTTTCGACCTACAAGGATTACAAGGGCTTGCTTGGCGGGGTGCCGGTCGATGCGGTGCTGGTGTGCACGCCGCCTGCCTATAACCACGAAATCCTGCGCGCGGTGGCGGCCAGGGGCGTCCATGCCTTTGTCGAAAAGCCGTTTACCCTGTCGTCGGTCCACGGCGCTGAACTGGCCGGGCTGTTCGGCGATGCCGGTCTGGTCAATCAGGTCGGTTATGTGAACCGGTTCAACGATGTGTTCGCGCGGGTTCGCGAGATGCTGGCCGACGGGTTGATCGGCCGCGTCCACCGCTTCCGCTCGGAAATGTACAGCCGGACGATCATCCGCGACCAGGGCGAAGATGGCTGGCGATCGACCCATGCCAATGGCGGCGGCGCAATCTATGAAATGGCGAGCCACGCGATCGACCTGATCAATTTCCTGTTCGGACGCCCGGACCGGGTGACCGGCACCAGCCTGACCAGCGTCTATTCGAAGGCGGTCGAGGATATCGTATCCTCGACCTTCCTCTATCGCGGCGGCGTGTCGGGTTCGATCTACGTCAACTGGAGCGACGAGAGCTATCGCAAGCCGACCAACAAGCTGGAAGTGTTCGCCGAGGGCGGCAAGATCCAGGCCGACCAGCACGGCATGAAAATCTTCCTTAAGGAGGCGAACGCCAAATATGGCCTGAAGCCGGGCTGGAACCAGCTCTACATCACCGATCTGGCGTCGAACGTGCCCTTCTATCTGCGCGGGATCGAATTCACCGCACAGCTTTACGATTTCGTCGATGCGATCCGCGAAGGCGGTCGCCCGACGCGCTGCACCTTTGCCGATGCAACCGACACGCTGGCGATCATCGACGAGATGTTCGCCGACTGGCGCCGCACCGAAAGCGAGCTTTCCCAATGACCCCGATCGACCGCATCGTCTTTGGCGATAACCAGTTCTTCGGCATCAACCACATGTCGCAGGACAAGGCGCAGGCCCAGGCCGAGCGTTTCGCCGATATCGACAACATCTTTGCCGTTTACCAGAATGCGTTCGACGCGGGCATCCGAGCGATCATGCTCAATTCGAACGACCGGGCCGGCGCGATCTGCGACCGGTTCCGCGCGCGGGCGTCGGATTACCCCGACATCGCCTGGTATCCATCCATCCCCTATCCGCACAAATACGCCAATATCGTCGCCGAAAAGGGCATGGTCGGCGCGCTCCAGAACATGTTGTTCGCGCAAGGCACCAAATCGGCACTGGGCAAGCTGGCGCAGGGCGCGATGGCGACCATGTCGTTCGATGCCGTGCGCTTCATGAAAATGCTCGTCGATCAGGAAATGGAGACGTTCAAGGGCCTGGACGTGCGGGTGGTGTTTCTCCAGAACATCGTCGTCGATCTGGTGCTGGGCTTCGGCGTCGCCGAGCCGTTCGTCGAATATTGCAAGCATATCCGCAAGAAATACGGCGCAATGCCCGGGTTCATCACCCAGAACATGCCCTTTTGTCGCGCAAAGCTGGCGGAATGGGGGATCGAGGATGTCGTGATCTGTTCTTCGATCAACAAGATCGGCTATCTGATGTCGCCGGGCCGCGAGGAATATGAGCGGGTGCTCGCCGAAAACGATCCCGCCAAATACCAGATGATGGCGATGTCGACGCTGGCATCGGGGGCGGTGCCTGCGCCCGAGGCCTATGACTATGTCAATGGCCTCAACATCCAGTCGGTGGTGTTCGGCGCGTCGTCGCGCGGGAACATCGAACAGACCGTCGACCTCATCAATCGTCGTTGAAAGGATCGGCCATGTCGAATGTCCTGATTACCGGCGGCGCCGGGTTCATCGGATCGCGCCTGGCGCTGAAACTGGTCGAGCGCGGACACCGCGTCACCGTGCTCGACACCCTGTCACCGCAAATCCACGGCGAGAATCCCGACGAATCGGAACTGTTCCGCGCGGTCAAGGACGCGACCCGCTTCGTGCGCGGCACCGTGACCGATCGCGCGGTGCTGACCGACGTGCTGGCTGGGCAGGACGCGGTGGTCCATCTGGCGGCAGAGACCGGCACCGGCCAGTCGATGTACCAGATCGAGCATTACAACGCGGTCAATATCGGCGGCACCGCGCAGCTGCTCGATATCCTTGCCAATGGCGATCATTCGGTGAAGCGGGTGGTGGTGGCGTCTTCGCGCTCGATTTATGGAGAGGGGCGGTATCGCTCTGCCGAACTGGGCGATGTCTATCCGGCGGCGCGGTCGGCGGCGGACATGGAGGCCGGCGATTTCGAGGTGAAATATCCCGGCGCGACCGCGCCGCTGGAACTGGTCGCGACCGACGAGGAATCGAAGATCCATCCGGCATCGGTTTACGGCATCACGAAGCAGGTGCAGGAGCAGCTGGTGATGACGGTATGTCCGTCGATCGGGATCGAGGGCGTCGCGCTACGCTATCAGAATGTCTACGGACCCGGCCAGTCGCTCAGCAATCCCTATACCGGCATCCTGTCGATTTTTTCGAACCAGATGATGCAGGGCAAGCCGATCAATATCTTCGAGGACGGCACCGAGAGCCGCGATTTCGTCTATATCGACGATGTGGTGGCGGCGACCGTGCTGGGCGTGGAGCATCCTGCGGCCGCGAACAACATCTTCAACGTCGGCACCGGGGTTCCGGTCAGCGTGATGAGCGTTGCACAGACGCTGGCGCGGTTGCTGGGGGCGGACGTGCCGATCACGGTCACCGGCAATTTCCGTATCGGCGACATTCGTCATAACTATGCGGCGATGGATCGAATCGAAACCTTGCTCGGATTTCGTCCGAGCTATGATTTCGAGGCGGGAATCGCACGCTTTGCCGAATGGGCGCAGCAATCGGGCGCGAAGTCGAGTGGATATGAGGCGTCGATTCAGGAAATGCGCGACAAGGGGCTGTTGAAATAGGCACGATGCGACCTTCCCGCCTTGCCGATTTCGGCAAGGGCTTTGCACGCGACCATGTGTTCTGGGCGCTGGTGCTGTTGCTCGTCGCGGCTTTCGCAATGGGCGGAAGCTCGCGCGACGACGCGACGTCGCTGATCTTCCTGCGCCCGTTGGCAGTGCTGTTGCTCGCGGTCGGGCTGGCCGGGCTGACCCGTGAACAACTGGCCGCGTTCCGCCTGCCGCTAGGGTTGATGGCGGCGCTGCTCGGGCTGATCCTGCTGCATCTGATCCCGTTGCCGCCGTCGATATGGACGGCGCTTCCGGGGCGCGAACTGGCGGTGCAGGCGGGGGTTGCGGGCGAAATCGGCGATGTCTGGCGTCCGCTGGCGCTGGTGCCCTGGCGCGGCTGGAATGCGTTCTTTGCCATGCTGGTGCCGGCGGCGGCGCTGGTGCTGGCGATCCGATGCTCGGCCGAGCAGCGACGTCGGCTGGTGACGGTGGTGCTGGTCCTGGTGGGGGCAAGCGCAATAGTCGGTATTCTTCAGGCGATCGGCGGTTTTCAGGAGAAGTTCTACCTCTATCGCATCGCCAATGTCGGCGCGCCGAGCGGGTTGTTCGCCAATCGCAACCATCAGGCCGCATTGATCTGCGCCGCGCTGCCGCTGCTGGCGGTCTATGCGACGCGCGCGGTTCGCGCCAACATGCCCAAAGTTCGGTTGTGGGCGGCGGCGCTTGCCGGGTGCCTCCTGCTGCTGGTCCTGCTCGCGACCGGTTCGCGCGCGGGGCTGGTGCTCGCATTCCCCGCGCTGCTGGCGGCGGCCCTGATCTATGCGTCGAGCGATCGTGGGAAGCGTCCGGCCACGCGGTCGATGATCTGGATCGCGCTTGGGGTGCTGGGCGTCGCCTTGGTGGCGGTGGTCGCGATCCTGTGGTCGCGCGCCGACGCGGTGGATCGTATCCTGAACATCCGCGCCGACGAAAACCGCTTCGAGACCTGGGGGCCGATTGCGGCGATGATCGGCCAGTATCTGCCGTTCGGATCGGGCATCGGATCGTTCGTCGAAGTCTACAAGATCGGCGAACCGACCGCGCTGCTCAACCAAAGCTATCTGAACCATGCGCATAACGACTGGCTGGAATGGATTTTGGAGGGCGGGGTTCCGGTTGCGATCCTGATCGCGGCTGCGCTGTTCGGCTGGGGACGTCAGGCGCTTCGGCTGTGGAATCGCAGGCGCGAAGGAGACGGCGAATGGCGACTGGCGCTGGCCGCAGCGGCGATGCTGTTCGTGCTTGGCGCGGCAAGCCTGGTGGACTATCCACTGCGCGTGCCGTCGATCGCCTGTGTCTTTGCGATCGCTGCGGTTTGGTTGGCGTACGGCGTCGAAAGACGCAAGACGTCGGTTGCGAATGAAGGTTCGAAAGACCGGACGGACAGTCCGACGCGTGCGGGCTGAAGGGAAGCTGATGAAAACAAGATTGTTGGTGTGCCTGATCGGCATGTCGCTCGCCGGATGCGGCAGCAGCGCTCCGCTGGGTGGTTCTCCGGACGTCCAGGTCGCGACCGCGGGCCAGTTGCCGCCGCCCGACCGCGTCGATCTGTTCGCGCAGGATCGCCCCTATCTGATCGGTCCGTTCGATAAGCTCCGGATCGACGTCTATGGCATCGAGGAATTGAGCCAGCGCATCGTCCAGGTCGATGCGAGCGGACGAATCGCGTTTCCGCTGGTGGGTTCGATGGAAGTCGCCGGGCGCACGCCCAACGAACTGGCCGACCAGCTGGAAACGGCGCTGAGCCAGCGGTTCGTTCGCAATCCCCAGGTGACCGTCAATCTTGAGGAAACCGTCAGCCAGGTGGTGACCATCGACGGTCAGGTGCGCGAACCGGGCCTGTACCCGGTCATCGGCCGGATGACGCTGATGCGCTCGATCGCCACGGCCAAGGGGCTGGGCGAGTTCGCCAAGGCAGACGACGTGGTCGTGTTCCGCACCGTCAACGGGCAGAAGATGGCGGCGCTATACGATCTGCGTGCGATCCGGCGGGGCGCCTATGCCGATCCCGAAATCTATGCGAACGACGTGGTCGTCGTCGGCGATTCGCAGGCCCGTCGCCTGTTCAAGGATCTGGCGAGCGCGGCGTCGCTGATTTCGACCCCGCTCATCATCCTGCTTCAGTAACACCCAGACAATCTTCGTGATTCGAGATCGAACGACATGAATTATGCAAGCGCCCTCAGCCCGATGGACGACTCGCGGGCCCTGAGCGCCGATCCGCCGGCGAACGGGACCGCACGGTCGCAATCGGCGCCGCTGCTGATCGAATATTGGCAGGTGGTACGGCGCTGGCGCTGGGTGATCCTGGCCATCATCGCCGCATCGTTGGTCGCCGGTTTGATCATCACGCTGCTCCAGACGCCGCAATTCACCGCCAGCACGCGGATCGAGATCAGCCGCCAGCAGCAGCGCGTGACCAATGTCGAGGGGATTGAGGCGGCGGACGCCAATCGCGACGTAGAATTCTATGAAACGCAATATACGCTGTTGAAGGCGCGGTCGGTCGCGGCCCGCGTCGCCCGGGACTTGCGGCTTGCGGGCAATGCGGGCTTTTTCGAAGCGCATGGCGTCGATCCCGCGGGGGTCGGATTCCTGGGTGATGCGAATCGCGCGCCGACCGCCGCCGAGATGCGCACGCGTGAGGAACAGGCGATCCGTCTGCTGCTCGAAAATGTTCAGATCGCGCCGATCGCCCGGTCGTCGCTGGTCGATATCCGCTATACCAGCGCGGCGCCGGACCTGTCGGCCAATATCTCGAACAGCTGGGCGCGTCAGTTTGTCGCCGACAGCATCGACCGGCGTTTTGCGTCCACCGCGGACGCGCGCCAGTTTCTGGAAGGGCGGCTGAGCGACCTGCGAACCCGGGTGCAGGAAAGCGAGACCGAACTGGTCAATTACGCCAATGAAAAGGGCATTATCGTCTTCAACCGGACGTCCGACAGCGACGGGCGCACTCAGACGAGCCAGACGCTGGCGTCCACCAATTTGGAAGCGCTGAACGCCGCGCTGCTGCAAGCCACGGCAGCGCGCGTCGATGCCGAAGCACGGGCGCGGTCGAGCGGCAATGCCAGCAATGCCGCGCTGGGCAATCAGGCGATCAACGCGCTGCGCCAGCGCCGGGCCGAGGCAGAGGCCGAATATGCACGACTGATGGTGCAGTTCGAACCCGAATACCCCCAGGCGCGTGCGCTGCAGGAACAGATCGATGCGCTCAACCAGAGCATCCTGCGCGAAGAACGCCGGGTGCTGGGCGGCGCGGACAATGAATTCGCGGCGGCGACCGCGCGCGAGACGGCGTTGCGCAACCGCGTCAACGGATTGACCCAGGATCTGATCACGCAGGAACGCGACAAGATTCAGTATAATATCTTCCAGCGCGAGGTGGATACCAACCGCGAGCTGTATGAAGGGCTGCTCCAGCGCTACAAGGAAATCGGCGTTGCGGGCGTGTCGGCGAACAATATCTCGATCGTAGACGAGGCGCGGACCCCGAATGCGCCGTCGTCGCCCATCCTGCTCTTGAACCTTGCCATTGCCTTGCTGGCCGGGCTGGGTCTTGCCGGTGCCGCGATCTTCGCGCTCGAACAGATCGACGAAGGCCTGCGTCAGCCGGGCGACGTCAATCGTCTGTTGGGTCTGCCGCTGCTGGGGTCGATCCCGATCGTCGATGACGACGATACGATCGACAAGATCAAGGATCCGTCGACCGAATTGTCCGAAGCCTATCTGACGGTGCGATCGAACCTGGCGTTTTCGACCGATCACGGCGTGCCGCGGTCGTTCATGCTGACCAGTACGCGTCCGCGCGAGGGCAAGAGCACGACCAGCTTCGCGCTGGCGACGGTGCTGGCGCGCACCGGAAAGCGGGTGTTGCTGGTCGATGCCGACATGCGGTCGCCATCGGTCCACGGATTTTTCGGGATCGACCATAAGCTGGGATTCAGCAACTTCCTGGCGGGCGAAGATGACTGGCAGCGCCTGGTTCAGCCGACCGAGATCAAGGGACTGAGCGTCATGCCGGCCGGGCCGATCCCGCCCAGCGCCGCCGAATTGCTGAGCAGCGACCGTCCGCAAATCCTGGTCCAGAAGCTGCTTGAGGCGTTCGACCATGTCGTCATCGACGCACCGCCGCTGCTTGGCCTGGCCGATGCGCCGCTCCTATCGCGCGTCACCGAAGGCGTCATCTATGTCGTCGAGGCCGAAGGCGTGCCCGCGCGCGGCATCAACATGTCGCTCGAGCGCCTTCAGGCCAGCCAGGCGCATCTGTTCGGCGCGATCCTGACCAAGCTGAAGCAGCGTGACGCCAGCGGTTACGGCTATGGCTATGGTTACGGCCTCAGCTATGGCGAACCGCGCGAACGGGCCTGATGCGGAAGGTCGCGGCCTCTAGGATACGGCTGGCCGTGGCACTGGTCGCGGCATTGCCGGTGGCGTGGTTCGCGATGGCGGGCGCGGTCGCCAACGTCACCCAGTCGGGCAACCCGGCGATGGCGTTGCGCATGAACGATCGTGATCCGGTGGCTTTGGCGCAGCGCGGCTATGCCTTGCTCGACCAGCGCGGCGTCGCGCGAGCAAGCGATGCCGATGTCGTCGATTACGGCAAACGGTCGCTTGAGACGCTGGCGCTCAACGGGCCGGCGTTGCAATTACTGGGGACGGCAAAGGCGGCTCAGGGCGACGCAGATGCGGCGCGTCGCCTGTTCGAACTATCGCATCGCATGTCGCGCCGCGATCTGGGCACGCAATTGTGGATGATCGAGGATGCGGTCGAGCGCGAGGACGTCGCGGCGGCACTGGTCCATTACGACGTCGCGCTGCGGGTACGGCGCGACAGTTCGCAGTTGCTGTTTCCGGTGCTGACCGCAGCACTCGAAGATCCAACGCTGCGCGCGCCCTTCGTCCCCTATGTCGATGCGTCGGTGCCGTGGGTGGGGGCATTCTTTCGTCACGCGATTCGCGCGACCGAGCGTCCCGATGCGCTGGCGGATATCGCGGTGCGGGCGGGCGGCCTGCCCGACACGCCGGAATTCAGACAGGAAAACGGGCTGCAATCCGAATTGATCGCGCGGATGGTGACGCTGGGGCAATATGACGCCGCGCGTCGCTTCTATCTGTCGATCGACGGTGCCGATCCGGCGATCTTCCGGTCGGCGGAACTCAATCCGGCGACGACCGATCCGCGCTATGCGCCGCTCACCTGGCAATTGACGCGAATGGATACGGTGCAGACCAATGCGATGCGGTCGAGCGAGAACGGGCCGATGACGCTGAACAGCACGCTTGCCTCGGCGACCCGCGGTGTGCTGGCGCGTAAATTGATGATGCTGCCCGCCGGACGCTATGGCTTTGCCGCGCGCCAGCGGGTCGCCAACGACACCAGCGACGCCGAACTGAACTGGACGGTGACGTGCGTGAATAACGACGGCCAGCCTGGCTCGGCCATCTGGTCAGGATCGACCCTGTTGGCGTCCGAGTCTCGCGCAATCGAGGGACAGTTCGTGGTGCCCGCCGGATGCACACGCCAGTTCGTGACGGCGGGCGGTTATGGCGGCTCGGGCGTTTACGGCACCGATGTCGCGATCGATTCGGTCGCGTTGCGTCCGATCCGGTGATCCGCGCGGTCGGATTTGCGGTTACATTGGGGATGATCGGGTCAGCGCATGCGCTGCCGGTCCAGGACCAGATTTCCCTTGTCGAGCCGCTCCGTGGGCTCCAGGCGCTCGACCAGCGGGTGCTATCGGTTGGCCACCGCCTGTCGATCGCGGCTACCGATCTGTGCGACGGCGGGGTGCCGATCGCAGGATTCCTGATCCATGACCTGTCGCAATATCCGAACAGCGCGCGAGCCGATGTCCGCCGCGTTTTTGATCTCGATACCTCGCCCCAGGTGCTGGCGACGGCAGAGGGCGGTGCTGCCGTCGCCGCCGGGCTCCGCAGCGACGATGCGATCGTCGCGATCGAGGGGAAGCCGGTCGCTCCGGCGGACGATGCAAGCAATTCCTATCGCCGAACGGCGGCCGTCGTCGACGCGATCGAAGTGGCGATCGCCGACGGCGACATCGCCGTGTCGGTCGAACGGAGCGATGGGATACGTGAAATCGGCTGGCGTGCGGAACGCGGCTGTCCCAGCCGGTTCGGGACGCGGACCGGACAGTCGCTCGATGCGCTAGCCGACGGGATCGAAGTGCAGGTGAACGTCGCGCTGGTGGAATTCGCTGCGGACGACGGTGAACTGGCGGCGGTGGTCGCGCATGAATTTTCGCACAACCTGCTGCGCCATCGCGCGCGATTGAACGCGGCGGGGGTCAATCGGGGATTTTTCGGGCAGTTCGGTCGCAGCGGGCGGATGGTTCGGATGACCGAGGAGGAAGCGGACCGGTTAAGCGTGTATCTGGTGGCGCGGGCGGGTTATCCGGTCGAATCGCTGCTTGGGTTCTGGGAGCGATTCGCCAGCCGTCGCTCCGATTTCCTGCGTGCGCCGACGCATATGGGGTCGCGCGAGCGTCTGGCCCTGTTCCGCGACGAGATTGCGCGACTGAAAGAGCGGCAAGCGGCGGGACTGCCGCTGAGACCGGCATTCATGGACGCCGCGACGCTGCCGCCGCTTCGCTGAGCCAAAGTCAGCTTCAGTCTCGGCGGATCGTGGTTTCGTCCTGCGCCAGATACCATTTGTAAAGCGCCTCGACTCCCGAGCGCAGGTCGATGGTGGATCGCCAGCCGAGCGCGCAAAGACGCGTCGAATCGAGCCGCTTGCGCGGAACACCGTCCGGCTGGCCGCTGTCGAACGCGAGCATGCCGCGATAATCGACGATATCCGAAATCAACCGCGCGAGGTCGGCGATCGAGATTTCGTCGCCGCTGCCGATGTTGATCGGGCCAGGAACGTCGGGACGTTCGGCTATCGCGATCAGCGCGTCGGCCAGGTCGTCGACATGAAGAAATTCGCGCAACGCCCGGCCCGATCCCCAAATGGCAAGCGACGGGGCGTTCGCCAGTTTCGCTTCGTGAAGACGGCGCAACAGCGCGGGCAGGACGTGTGCGCCGGGCAGCGCGAAATTGTCGAACGGGCCGTAGAGATTGGTCGGCAGGACTGCCGTGAATGCGCAGCCATATTGCCGTGCATAGGTTTCGCACAGTTTCGCGCCGGCGATCTTGGCGATGGCATAGCCTTCATGCGCGGGGTCGAGCGGGCCGGTAAGCAACGCTTGCTCGACGATCGGCTGCGGTGCGTCTTGCGGGTATAGGGCGGAAGATCCGATCGCGATCAGCCGGGTGACCCCGGCGCGTCGTGCGCCTTCGATCACGTTCGCCTGAATGAGGAGATTGTCGAACAGGAATTCGCCAGGGCGGTCGAGATTGGCGCGGATGCCGCCGACCCTGGCCGCCGCCAGCAAGATCAGGTCGATATGCTGGCGCGCGATCCAGTCATAGGTTGCCGACTGGTCGCGAAGGTCGATGCGACTGGCAGGCGTGACGAGCGTGCAGCGCAGTCCGGCCAGCCGACGAGCGAGCGCGCGTCCGACCATGCCGCCCTGGCCGGCGATCCAGATACGCTTGCCGGCCAGGGCGTCGGTCATCGCGATCCGCTCACGCCGCGTTGCGGCGAAGTTGATCCTCGATCCAGTGATAGGTCTTCTCAAGCCCTGCCGTGAGCGTCGCCGAAGGCTTCCACCCCAGCTTTTCCTCGATCAGGCGGTTGTCGGAATTGCGACCGCGCACGCCTTCGGGACCGGGAATATGGTTCTTGTGCAGCGTCTTGCCTGCAATGTCCGACACGATGTCGACCAGCTGGTTGATGCTGACCATTTCGTCGGAACCGATATTGACCGGACCTTCGAAGTTCGAACGCGTGAGGCGCAGCGTGCCTTCGACGCATTCGTCGATGAACAGGAACGAGCGCGTCTGTTTGCCGTCGCCCCAGATTTCGATTTCGCCGCCATCGGTCGCCATCGCGACCTTGCGACAGATTGCGGCAGGCGCTTTTTCCTTGCCGCC
>SXGS01386653.1_pt1 | contig 30684 bp, 29 predicted proteins | sample 3174681 | NCBI WGS metagenome assembly SXGS01 (sample SAMN11356861, study PRJNA531348) | freshwater metagenome | isolation source: freshwater sample F1-80 | place: China: Fuxian Lake, Yuxi | collected 2017-12-25 | reverse complement strand
GATGTTCATGAGTTGTTCGCGTTCTGGCGGTGACAAACGGATGCGATACTTAATTGGCATCTACTCCAATTAGACACGCTTATCCAAAGTACAAGCTCAATTTGTTTGACCCATCAACTCACGACTGACGGAGTACTAGCTGTTTCAGTGTTATTTGGCATGGCTGCGGTTTCCATGGCCAAATCTGTCACGCAAGTTGCCTTGGCTCGTCGAACTCCAGGTGTGCGCAGGTAGATCCATTTGGTATATTCACCTCCAAACCGTGTTAGACAGACGGGCTCCTTCGGGAGCCCTTTCGCATTCACCTCATTGCGATGTCTCCAAGACCAAAGGGATTCGTTTCGACCGAATCAAGGACCAATCGAGGCGTGACAAGCTTCTCTCCGAATCCACACTGGCCGCCAGATGTTACCCACCATCCTGACCACTCTCCTCTTTGCCATCTCGGCGACATGTGCCGGAAGAACGACCCGCGTGCTTGGTGGAACAGAAGCAAATTTCTGGCGGATTACAGTCGCGACGATTCTCCTGGGAGTCTGCGCCCATGGTTTTGGCAACGGATTTTCGGGATCTGCACTGCCATATTTCCTCGCCAGCGGCTGCGTGGGCTTCGGCATTGGCGATATATCGCTTTATCAAGCACTTCCCAGGCTTGGAGCGCGACTCTGCATGATCCTCGTGCATTGTATCGCGGCACCGTTCGCGGCCATAATCGAATGGCTCTGGCTTGGCACTCAAATTACGCCCACACAGGTGTGTTGCGGAATCTTGATTCTGGGAGGCGTAACACTTGCGCTCGCACCTACGAATCGGATCTCGATTTCAAAGACTTCGCTGAAAGCGGGCATCTTCTTCGGCACGATAGCTGGATGCGCCCAAGGCTTCGGCGCCGTATTGAGCCGAAAGGCTTACCTGATCGCGGAAATTTCCGGAGAACAGATTGCCACCATCAACGGCGGAATCACGGCGGCGTATCAACGAATCGTTGCTGGATGGGTATTGGCAGCGTCTTGCTACTTGGCGGTACTTTTAATCGCACACACTAAGAGGCAAAACTCGGTAATGTCCGAACAGTCCAAACTTCCTCTCTGTTCACGGCTCACGCTGGTCTGGCCGTGGCTTCTCGGAAATGCATTGACTGGCCCTTCGCTCGGAGTCAGTTGCTTTCAGTGGGCTTTGTCAACAACCCCCACGGCGATCGTCCTTCCAATAGTCGCCGTCACCCCATTGGTAGTGATTCCTTTCACACGAATCACAGAAGGAGATAAGCCTGGATTCAGATCATTGGCAGGCAGTCTCCTGGCGGTGCTCGGCGTTGTGGGGCTCACGTGGGTGCGCCTTCGCCGGTGAGAAACTGAAACAAAAAATGGAGCAATGTCCCCTCGACAAACCAACACGAAGAACAGGTGATGACTAAAATTACCAATCCCGGTGATCCCTACACTTCAAAATCGAACACAACCACGCCCTCGATGCTCGATGCCAGCGCTGCCTTGAACCGCTCGTGATCGGGATGCCCAAGGTACGCGTCACGGTCTGCGGCGTTGGCGAAGCTCATGACGAAACCATGAGTGTGACCTTGGCTCAATCCCTCTGGACTGTTGTTAGTGCCCGAAACGTAATCTTCGATACCGGGAATAGTCTCACTGATTTCCAGTAGCTGGTTGAACAACTGTTGGATCTGGTCCTCGGAGGTGCCCTCTTTGAATTTGAAGAGAGCGATGTGCTTTACTTTCGCCATGTTGAGTTTGTGGACTTTGCAGCGCTGTCTCAGCTTCGACAAGTCGCCACTTGGTTAAGGTGCATTTACTTTGCCGCCAACGCCGCTTCGATCGCTTCGATGACTTCAGCCGAATCCGGTTTAACTTCCGGCTCAAATCGTTTCAGAATCTTTCCGTCGCGGCTTACGAGAAATTTTCCGAAATTCCACTTCACATCCCCAGGGAACGGGGAACTCGGTCCGCTCAATGCCGCATACAAGGGATGCTGCTCAGAGCCTTTCACGTGCAGTTTGTCGAACAACGGGAACGAAACCTTGTACTTCGTGGAGCAAAAGTCCTTGATCTCTTCATTCGTCCCCGGCTCTTGAGCACCGAAATCGTTGCAAGGAAACCCGAGAACCTTTAATCCCTTGTCCTGGTATTTATTGTAAGTGGCTTCCAATGCAATGTACTGGGGCGTCAACCCGCATTGCGACGCTACATTGACGATCAAGAGCACTTTGCCTTTGAAATCCTTGAGCGAAGTGGTCTTGCCATTGATGTCCTTGAGGGACACGTCAAGCAGTGCATGACGAGCCCCCGCCGCAAAGGCGCACTGGGAGACGATGATGGCAGCAAGGACCACGACAAGTTGCATGGGGGCGGATTATGCGGAGCATCCTCCCGATGTCAACCGCCGCTTCCACACTTCTACGAGCTTGGATCACCACCTCGGATTTCCATGCAGATCGAAGTCCGTCGTCCGAGCTGCGGAACTCTGAACCTGGATCGCTCCACTCTCATTCTCCGATAAGGTGAACCACGATCTGACGTTTGTGCGGCACAGCCCGATGTTCGTATAAATAGATCCCCTGCCAGGTGCCGAGAACCATTTGCCCATGCATGACCGGAATCGAAAGGTTGACCGCTGTTAGCGCTGTTCGGATATGAGCTGGCATGTCATCATCTCCCTCTGCGGTATGGTGAAAGAGGGCATCGCCATCCGGCACCAGCCGGTTGAAGAACCGCTCAAAATCGCGGCGCACTTCGGGATCAGCGTTTTCCTGAATGAGCAGCGAAGCTGATGTGTGTCGAAGATGCAACGTCACTAATCCAGTCTGGATCATCGACTCGTGGATGAATGCCGCAACGAGTTCTGTGATGTCTTGAAAACCGCGTCCGTTGGTCACGACGTGAAATTGCTGGATGTCTTGGCGAAGCATACGGAGGAAATCATATTGGATTGAATCACTGGAACAACATTATCGAGGCCCCCGCCTCGAAGTCGCCATCAAGAACTCACTCGGTGGCTCAAATCAACAAGATCTTGGAGTCCTACTACTTTCAGCCTCAACTCATCGCGTGGGACACGCACCATCTGCACTCCCAGAATTACCGAGAATTACCGATTGCATTTGCCCGATCCTATGGTAGAAGAACCGTCCGCTTTGCGGTTTCGAGAGCGGTTAAAACAAAGAATATAACCAATTTATGTCGCAGCATCGTAGTCTCCGTGGAGTGAGTGCCCTGGGTGCGAAACGCAATGTGCTCAAGCGCTTTGAACGTGTTGAACTGCTCCGCAAACGCGGTCAATGGAAAGAGGGCGATCGCATCACCGGCCTCCGCAAGACCAAGGGCGAAGCCTGATTGATTGCCGCTCGGTCCCGGGAAGCGATGGAGAGCTTCCTCGTGTCTGAACCAATCGTTTCTTTCACGGCCGCCTCGAAAGGGCGGCTTTTTCTTTCTCACATGATTGTGCGCTTGCAGAAATTTTTGGCGGATGCGGGGGTGGCTTCCCGCCGGGCAAGCGAACAGTTCATTGTCGAAGGCCGGGTGAGCGTCAATGGGCTGGTTGTCCGCGAACTTGGCTCCAAAGTCGATTCTGAGCACGACCGCGTCACCTTCGATGGCCAGATGGTCAAACCGAAACGGAAACTCTACATCGCGCTGAACAAACCGCGGGGCTACATCTGTTCCCGTGAGGATCCCGAAGGCAGGCGGGAAGTAACCGATCTTCTCCCCAGGGAATGGGACACTCTCTACACCGTCGGCAGGCTCGACTACAACAGCGAAGGCCTCATTTTCCTGACCAACGATGGTGAGTTCTCCCTTCATCTCACTCATCCCAGATACGGTGTCCGCAAGAAGTACCGGGTGACGGTAGAAGGTCGGCTGCAGCCGGAGACTCTTCATCAATTCATCGAGGGTGTTTATCACGATGGAGAACGTTTGCACGCCGAACGCGCCTACCTCATTCACCAGGGACCGAAGGAGAGCGTGGCTGAAATGGAACTTGCCGAAGGTGAGAATCGCGAAGTTCGACGCATGTTCGAAACTCAGGCAATCACCGTGAAACGCCTCGAGCGCATCCAGATTGGCAACATCAGGCTCGGAGAACTGCCGACAGGCCGGTGGCGCACTCTTTCCGAAACGGAAATCCGGTCACTGATGAGTTCAACTCCGTCGATCAAACTCTCCACACCGAAGCGCCGCACTCGCCGCCCGCCTTTCCAGGCAAAACGTCCTTCCGGAAAAGGACCACGTTCCGAAATGCCTGCTTCCCGCACTGGTGCGCCGCCCAAACCGGCCATTTCCCGTGGATTTGAGCGCAGGCCAGTTCGCCGGGCAACTCGCTGATTGGTCGCGCTCAAGTTTCGCTTTTCGTTTACCGATATTGAAGACGCGGGACGCCTAAGTGCGACCGCGTAAGAGTAGTGCGAGGCCGCCCTGTGTGGGGCGGCTTTTTGCTGTCCTGGATTGATCGACAAAGGTGGCGAGCCGCGTCCCTGTTTGATGGGCGACCCCTCCGAGCGTTTCACACTCGTCCATCTCTGACGATGGCTTTCAAGCCTCGAACGAGGCGTCCGATGCCTTCCATCGCCGTCTCGCGCTTCAATGCTCCATAGGCCACGCGCAAATAACATCCTTCCTGAATGCCAAATGCCGAGCCGGGGATCACCGCCACACCATGTTCACTCACCAGGCGCTCGACCAAAGTCATCGGCTGGAGAGATGTGTCCAGTCGCAGCAGGAAATAAAACGCTCCGTCAGCCCGAGGCACTTCGCACCATGGATTCAATTCCTGAAGCTCAGCGTGAAGGACCTCTCTGACTTCGGAAATTCTCCGCAAGTGTTCATCGCAGTACGCACGACCGGCTGAGAGTGCTCCCACGGCTCCATACTGCGAAATCACCGGCGCACAGATCAGGATCGTGTCCTGAATCTTCTTCACCGAAGTGGCGAGATGGGCCGGCACGACCATGTAGCCAATCCGCCAGCTTGCGAACCCGTACGCTTTACTGAGGGAGAAGAGCGAGATCGTGTGAGCCGCACTTCCATCGGTTGAGGCAGCCGAAAAGTGGCGCACCGCCCCGTCCGTGGCTCCACTCGTTGGGTACACAAAATACTCATACGCCTCGTCGCTGATGTGGTAGAGACCACGTTCACGGCAGAGCACATTCACTGCTCTCAACGCTTCCTCAGGGTAAACCGCTCCGGTTGGGTTGTTCGGGGAAACGGTGACGATGGCTCGTGTTTTTGATGTGATCGCGGAAGCGAGACGGTCAATTTGCAACTGGCATTCCTTGTCCGTCGGCACCAGGACAGGCGTGCAGCCAGCCATCACGATCGCCATTTCCTGGTTGAAGTAATACGGGGTCGGGAGAATCACTTCATCGCCTGGACTCGTGATCGCGAGGATGGCATTCATGAAGGCCATGTTTCCGCCGGCGGTCACGATGAGTTCACTGGATGTTTCAGTCACAATGCCATTCTCGGACGCCAGCTTCGTTTGCAACGCTTCCAGCAACGGGGGAATTCCCTGAACCAATTTGTATTTGTGACTGTCAGGATCGGCGGCGAAACGCGCGATGTGCTCGAAGGTCTGAGGGGGCGGTGGATAGTAAACCACTCCCTGGCCAAGTGAGATGGTTCCGGGGTGTGCGCGGATGAGCTCGCCGACGATCGGAATGACCGGCGACTGCACGCGACGCATGCGTTCCGACTGTCGATATGATGTTCCTTCCAGGTCCATGTTCAGGATGCGCCGGAGTTGTTGACGTTACGGTTTCGAATGTCGAGCGCGAGTGACTCCTCCTCCTTCGGCGTAATCGACTGGCTATTTCGTCGAGGCTCTTTGACCGATCAGATAAGTAATGAGGTGATTGAAATCTTCCACAGACAGGGCTTCACCCAGATTCTCAGGCATTAAAGAGAGGTCTGAATCCCGGCGACTCTCAATGTTCTTTTTTGGAATGGAAATCTCCTTGCCTGTCGAATCCGCCAGCACGAGCAGCTCTCCTTCCTCGCGACGAGCCAGGCCGGTAACACTCTCGCCATCTTTCATAGACACCGTCTGAGCGCGGAAGGCCACATCTACATTGCGATTCGGGTCGAGCACGTCTTCCAAGATCCGATCCAATCCACGATTGCCGATTCCGTCGAGCTGCGGCCCCACCAGCGCGCCCTCGGTTCCAATGCGATGACAAACCGCACAAGCCTGCTGGAAAACTCGACGACCTTCGGACGCCTTGCCGCCGGATGTTTGAAATGCCAGCCGCTTCTCAACAACAAGCTTCTCGCGAGTCTCATCAGCGGGCGGCAGATTCTTCGTGAGGGTTGCCATTCGGTCCTGCCATTTGTCGGGTTTGGAGGACGCGATGCGGTTCTTCACTCCAATGGATTGAAGCAGCCGTGGTGATGCCGTCCCTGATGCCACGGCGTTGAGCAAGGCGTCGCCGCCGGCGCTTGAGGTGGAGAGAGGGATCGCCCATCGCAGTTGCGTTCGGTAGGGCACCGACTTCATTGCGGCGACCACGGCGGCAAGGGCCTCTGATGATTTGTTCTCTGCAAGAAGTTCCCCCAGCCGGGTGCGGAACAACGCGGGTTCGCCGGTGTCTGAGAGCGTTGAGGCGAGTGCGGCAACTGATTTCGAGGGAGCCAAAGACAGCAGCGCCCTGGCCGCGGAGATGCGGGCTTCGCTGTCCGCTTCGCGATCGTTGGCGAGACTGCTCAGATTGGAAGCGAAGGACGCGAGCTGAAGCCGGGCCGCGAGGTCGCAGGCGGTTTGCTGGCGCTTGACGATCTCAGCAGGGGAAATGGAAGGCATCGCAACGATGGGCGGATCGAAGCGGCCCAACGCGATCCATGCGTAGGACTCGCCCGTGTCAGCATCCGTGGCTTCCACGAAGCCGCGTTTGCCGGCGTGAGCACTCAGATCCCATGTGATCATTTGAGCGGTGTCATTGCGTGGCGCGTAGGCTTCAGCGACGGGCGCGGCTTTCGAGTCGTTTCGCGAGCCACCCTCCACGGCGAGCCAAAGGCGCGCGGCATTTTTTTTCTGTGGCGGTCTCTCTGGAAAACCGTCATGCCCGGCGAGGTAAAATGTGAGCCGCGCCGGGAGCACAAACTCACGCGAGCGCAGAACGCCGGTCAATCCCTCACCACCTAGAAGCGTCGAGAGTAATTGCGCCTTCTGCCCGTCCGCGCACCGGCGTTCCTGGAATGCCCAGGGATTGGCGGTCGGAGCATTCTCAAACGGCAGGTTGTACCATCCGGTGTCCGTGTTTTGAGCGAGCACTCTTGCGCACAGCTCGCCGCCCCAATCACGAAGGGCAGTGCTCAACTTTGCGCCACGTTGCTCGGCCCCGGAGGCAACGCCGTTGAAAAGCGCCAGTTGAAAATCCACGTCCGTGGCGAACTTCGTCTTCACAAACGTGCCAAGGGAGTCGAGTTCGCTTGCAGGTGCGTACCGGGCGATGTGCTGGAGCGCCGCGGTCAATGTCGGGCGATCGAGATCCAGTGTCGCCAGATGTTTGTTGAGGAACGAGCCGGCACGTTCTGATTTCACTGCCACGGCGACGTCAGCCAGCGCGTTGAGTTCCCCGGGGGACCACTTTGCATTGGCGACTTTCCCGAAGATTGCGTCTTCATTCAAATGATCGCGAATCGATTTGCGAACGACGTAGAGGAGATGCGTGTCTTCCTTTGGCACGCGCTGGCGAAGGGAGAGAAGAGGGGCGAGGAAGTCAAAGTCCGGCGCATTGCCGAGTGCTTCGGCGGCGCAACGCTGGACAAGACCGTCAGAATCTTTGAGGGCCGGAATGGCCAGCATCTGGAAGACAGGCTTGAGCCCGCTTCGATCGTTCTTGTTCGCGGGCGTTGAGCCGGCCAGAAGGCCACGTTCCGCAAGCACTCGCATGGCGTGGACACGAAGCAGCGGGTTGCCACTGCTGCTTGCGGAACGAAGATCGCCTTCAGCAAGTGCGCCGAGACGTTCCAAAGTCCAAAGAATCTGAAGGTGCTTGAAGGCCCTGTGCGTCGCATCAGATCGAAAGGAGGTTCCTCGCACAGAGCGCAATCCATTCTTCATTGCTCCAACGGCATTTTTTCCAAATCGGTCCACCAGTTGATCTGCCGCAAGATGCCGCCACGTGAGATTCGGGTCAGCAAGTTCCTTGACCAGTTGCTCCGCGCTGGCAGTGGTGAGATCGAGTTTACGGTCGTGCAGCTTCGCTTTGCCGTCCGTGCCTGTGTAAACCACCCGCCAGATGCGCCCCCGTTCGCGATCACGGCCCGGATGCGTGAGCGGCACTTCGTAGTGGCCGATGATGCGGTTGTAGAAGTCGGCAATGTAGAGCGCGCCATCCGGCCCAAGCTGATTGTCCACCGGACGGAACCACGGGTCGTCGGTCCTCACGAAATCATCCTGCTCGACGGCTTCGGGAGTGGAGCCGTGGAAGACGAGTTTGTCGCGATTCAAGCGGCTGGTCATGACGTTTCCGATGAAGGTGTTGCCGTGAAATTCATCCGGCCAGAGGTTGTCGGCGTAATAGAGTATCCCGTCAATTGCCGTCGAGCCGTGGGCGTGTTCCATCAGCACGGGAGCGAAACCAAGGCCGTCATGTGGCTTGCCGAAGCTCGGATACCAGCCGCCAGCGAGGAGTTGATAGATGGGCGCAGTGTGACAATCGCTCGAATACAGATTACCGCTCGGATCCCACGAAAGGCCGTAAGGATTCACCTGACCGTGTGTGTGCTGCTCGATGTGTGAACCGTCCAGCCTCATGCGGTAAGTGTTGCCGGAATTAAGATCAACATGGCTGCCGTCGCGAGCGGTGACATGGGAATCGTTGTTAAAGCCATGCGTGGCGTACAGCCAGCCGTCAAAGCCACGACGAAAGCTCGCCTGGTTGCCGTGAGTGTCCCTCGTGTGATCGAACGGACCGTAAAGCGGCGTGCGCACGTCGGACTTGCCGTCGCCGTCCGTGTCTTCCATGAACCAGATATGCGGGATGGACCACACGATGGCCTTCCACGTGAGATCGGGCGAAGTGGGCGAGGCCTTTGGCGTCGTGCGCGCCGAGTAAAAGGGGTAGATTCCAATCGGAATGTTCAACCCGTCCGCGAACTCAGTGACTTTCTTTGCGCGACCGTCAGCTCCAAAATCCTCAAAAATCATCAGACGGTCCCGGCCCACGCGATTCGTTGGCGCAGGCCATGGATATTCGATGCTCGTGGTGACCCAGAGCCGGCCTTTGGCATCAAAGGCCATGTTGAACGGCTTGTTAATGTCCGGCTCGGTCGCGACGAGCTGGATTTCAAAGCCGGGAGGCAGCTTGAACTTCTTCCCTTGCTCGCCGGGTGTCAGTGGATCAGTAGGGCGCACTCCCGCCGCGAAGGGATCTTCGGCGGCTGCGAGACGTAGGATGGAGATCCCACTAAGGACCAACCCGGCGACGAGGATGGCGTGGATACTTGGCCGCGCGGTGCGTGCGAATGGTGGCGAGGTAGTCATGAGACGGGAGTTTAAGCGACTGGAAGCCGAGGGGAAGTCTGGAAACAGTCCCGATGTGAAGCTTACATTGGACACATTGACGCAGAGTCTCCAGGTCGCTGAATTTACCGGTTCTCGCGGTTCGCCTGTGCAGATCGTTCCCGCGCCTTCAGGGGAGCAAGGTTCAGCCGTGCGCGGACAAGTTCAGGCAGAAATTTCACTGGAACGGAACCACTCGCCAGCACCGCTTCGTGGTATCGACCAAGGACAAATTTTTCGCCAAGTTCGCGCTGGATTTGCTGGCGGAGCCGGTAATGCGCCATCCGGCCCGTGAAGTAGGTGGAGAGCTGCACGCAGCCGTGTTTGCTGCGGATGACCTTCAAGCGCGCTTCGCCTTCAGATTGGAAGGCTTGCCGGACGAGCAGATCCATCGCTTCCTCGTCTGTCATTTGTTCGCAATGCATCCGGTGGTCCAGGATCGTGTTTACGACGGCGCGCAAATAGAATTTAAGCTGACTGAGCCGCAAGGCCAGATCGCCTTCGCCATAACCCTGGTCCAGCAACATCTGCTCGGTGTAAACGGCCCAACCCTCCACGAACACTCCCGAGCTCAAAACTTTTCGGATGAGCGAGGGATTGCGGTTCGCGTACTCCATCTGGACGTAATGGCCTGGATACGCCTCGTGGATCGTCAGCACTTGAAGCATGTGATCGTTGTATTCCTCGAGGAAGCTTCGGACTTTGGCGGCGTCCCAGTCCTTCGGCGGCGGGCTGACGGCGTAATGCCCGATGGCCTTGGTATCGAGCGGCGGCGGAGAGTTCATGTAGGCCGTGGAGTTGCCGCGCTGGAATTCCGGCATCTCGATGATGCGGCATTGATCGGGTTCGGGCAACCGCAAGATGTCGGCGGTGTGGATGAATCGCTTGATCTTAGCCACCGTTTCACGCGCGTCGCGAATGAGTGTCTCCGGCCTGCCATGATCCTGACCGACGCGCTTCAGCACCTGATCGATGGTGGTGCGGCGTCCCTCGGGATCATCCGGCGGCAAGGATACACCGGGGAAATAGCGGCTCCATGCCTGGCGTGAGACAACGTAAAGATCATTCCTCACGCGGGTGAATTCCGCCTGCGCATCCCGGTAAATCTCGTCCGCTGTCATCCCCGCGTCGGTATCGAGTTCGAACTTGCGGTTAAACTTCTCGCTTCCGGAGCGCCACTCGCCATTCGCCCGTTGTCGAAGATCGTTCTCCAAGAACGCCTGGTGGCTTTTGAGCGCGTCAGCCGCTTCCGCCGCCGCGGCCTTGAGCGCCTGCAATTGTTTCGTTTTCCCTGCGAGGCTGAAAATGTCTGATTGATAAAAGTTGATTGCGCCCTGGTTCTGCCGGATGGCGGTTTGCAAGTGGATGAGGGAAGGGTTCTTCAAGTTCTCTCGTGCTGCGGCCACAACTCGCGGCACCTGCCGGATGCGGGCGATGGCGTTGGCCACATTCGTTTCCTTTGGCAGGGACGATTGCGTGAGCAGGCTGAAGACTGAATCGGCGATCAATCCATTGTAACTGCGCGGATCAATGACGAATGAATTGAAGTTCTCCTGGTTCCAGAGCGAAGCGCGCAAACTTTGGTCGAGAATCTCGAAATCAATCTGGCCATCCCGGCTCAACCTGGCGTAGTCCACTCGTTGGGGGAGGGCTGCGAGAGTGGCGCGCGTTTGCGCGGACCAGTGTTCCCGCGCGGCCTGAGTGACATCATCGAGGCGGTCATCGAAACGGTGGTCGCCCAGCTCCGTGGCCAGGGTCGGGCGCAGTTGAAACGTGGCGTCCAATTGCTCGCGAAAGAACGCTTCGAGTCTGGCGTCCTCGCTGGTCGCTGCGTTCGTGATGGACGCGGCCAACCACAGAGCAACAAAGACGAATGAGAAGTAGAATCGGGATGTCATCGTGATGGGCTGTTCTGCTGCCAGACGCGAAAGGAGAGGCAAAGGAAGGTCATTGAGAGACGATGAAAATTCGGGCAGTGTCCTAATCTCATTCATTTTCTAATCTTTTTCCCTGAGAGATTACGATCAAGATGATGAGCAAGATCAGGACGTTGCCAAACGTCATTGTCGTTGCTCACGCCAGTCATCCGCCTTCATGCGGCGGGCATTCTTCCAACCAGCGTGGCCATCGAAAAACATGAGGTTCGGCCCCTCTCCGTGACGCTTGGCCGCCACCCTTCGCTCGCCGTTCAACGTGCGACCGGTGGAATTGTAAGGAAGGTGGCTTGAAGACCAGACGTCATTCAAATCGTCGCTGCCGATGATGTTTGTGCTGGTGAAAATTGGCCGCCACGCACCGCTCTCATTGTCGGCGAAGTAGATGGTTTCCGTTGGCTGTTGAACTCTGCTCACATTGGATGGACCGATGACTTCCGAGCCTGTCGTGTCCCTGACGCTGGTGAACTGCCAGGCGTTGACCACGTAGCACATCACCTGTCTCTTGTTCGGGTAACTGGGGCAGGTGTAAATTTTGACCCTGCCATACTGATCTCTGGCGGTGCTGGTCCCTCCAAGGTTTGGGATGAAAACCTGCCACCAGTGAGGGTTGTTTCCTCTCGGGATACGCCCATTGTTGTCATCCGCGTACATCAACATTCCCAGGCCCATTTGCTTGAGGTTGTTGTAGCAGGTGATCTTTTTCGCCTTCTCCTTGGCCTTGCCCAATGCGGGCAGGAGCATTCCGGCAAGGATGGCGATGATCGCGATGACAACAAGCAGCTCGATCAAGGTGAAGGCATCGGACCATCGGGAGGTTTTCGTTTGAGTCTGTGAGTCACCACTGGCGAATGTGTTCATTGGGCTGGTTGGTGGATTGAGTAATCCTGCTTCTATCCGGCCAATCATCCGGCTTCAATCGCATTCCTCAGTTTTGTCGTGATAGGGCCGCTGGGATGGATAACGAATGCCGACGAACACCACCAGACAGGAACTTCTCTTCGGGTTCGCAGCCAGAATTTTCTGGAGTTCCTTGCGCGAACCGCCACCCGGCAGCATTGATCGATGCGCCACGACCGCCGGTGTCCATGAAGTGTTCTCCCAATCTCCCCCCGGTTCCTCTCCACTTCATCCCACACTGATCGGCAAAACTCCGCTGCGAGTGTCAGACCGCTCAGAACAGGCTGTTGACGGCGATTCCGAGGACGCTCAACGGGCCCTGATCTTCCAAGCCTTCTGTTGCCTTGTCGAGTTTCTGCAGGGTCATCTTGGCGTTCTTGAACAAACTTTCATCATTGACGAGCTTGCCTACCGACCCCTCGCCTTTGTTAATCTTCTGCAGGATCTCCTTTAGATTCGTCATGGCGGTTGCCGTCTCTGCGTAAAGTTTCTCATCCTTCACGAGTTTACCAAGGCTCCCCTGCCCCGCATTGACGGAATCCACAACTGCGCGGGCACCCGAAAGTGTCTGCTTGGCGTCGCCGAGCATGAGTTTCATGTCGTCAGCCACCGAACTGAGATTGGTGACAGCTGTGAGGGCCGAACTGTAAAACCGGTCCTCCATGATGAGCTTTCCAATCGAGCCCTCACCTTTCGCCACCTGGGCGGAGACGGTCTGCATGTTGCCAAGGATCGCCGTGAGCCTTGGGTTGTTCTCTTTGAGGAAATCAGTGAATGGACCGAGGAAATTGTTGATCGAATCGCCGCTGAAGCTTTTGGTGACGTTCTCAACGCCGGAAGCGACGCTCTCCAGCTTGGTCATGATCGCGCTGAGATCCGCCTGCTCCACCGTCTGCAAAAGCGCGTCTTCCGCAATAACCGGCGCGCCAGGTGTGCCAAATCCGATGGAGACAAAGTTCTGCCCCATGAGTCCGACGAACTTAATCGTAGCCTTGCTGTCGGTGCGGACCAAATCCGGTCGCGTGAGTTTCATGTGAACCTCAACCTTGTTCTCCGCGAGCGTGACGTCCGAAATCCGTCCGATTTCGACGCCGGCCATCTTCACGGGATCCCCTACCCGGAGCTCCAGGACGTTATCAAACCGGGCGCGAACGTGGCGTCCTTTCCTGAAGAAGTCCACGCCGCCGATCATTTCGAAGATGATGACCGTGGCCAAGAATGCGAGGGTGAAGAAGACGCCGAGACGGGTTTCAAGCGAGTTTTTCATAAGACAGGGTGAGGGTGTTTGAAGCTGGCATTGAGAAAGCGCTGAACCACCGGGTTTTGGCAGGCCCGGACATCGGAAGCCGAACCCACGGTGATGATGCGTCCTTCGGAAATGAGTGCGATACGATCGGCAATGCCAAAGGCAAGGTCACGGTCGTGGCTTACGACGATGGAAGTTACCCGCGAACGTTCGTTCAAGTTGACGATCTCTTCTGCGATGGTGACAGACATCAGCGGATCCAGCTCGCTGGTTGGCTCGTCATAGAGGAGCAACTCGGGTTCGATCACGAGGGCTCGGGCAATGGACACTCTTTTCTTCATTCCTCCGGAGAGTTCACTCACATTGCGAGCCTCGGATCCCTTGAGTCCGACGAGCGAAAGTTTTTCCGCGACGATCGTGGCAATCTCGGTTTCGGATTTGAGGCGATGTTCCGAAAGGTAAAGGCCAACATTTTCGCCGACCGTGAGCGAATTAAGCAACGCACCGGACTGGAAAACCATCGCCATGCGATGACGCTCCATCACACCAGGCGCTTCAATGGATTCGCCAGCGATGAGTATCTGACCCGAATCAGGCCGCTCCAGCCCGATGATGTGCTTCAGGAGAACAGATTTTCCGCTGCCGCTAGGCCCCATGATGACGAACACTTCGCCCGGGGCGACATCCAGGTTGATGTCGCGCAGGACGGCATCGCCATTGAAGCTCTTGTGAAGTCCTCGAACCTCGACCCGCACACCACACGACTGAATCTTGTTGCCGCCAGCGTTCATCATTTGTCGAAATACATCAGGATTCGGGTCAGGAAATAATCGAGGATCAGAATCATCACGATCGAATTGACGACCGCCTTGGTCACGGAGCGACCGATTCCACGCGGACCGCCAATCGTCTGGAGACCTTGATGGCACGAGACCAAGCCGATCACATTCGCAAAAACCCAGCTCTTCACCAGCCCGTTGACCACATCGCGAAGATGCACGACTTCACGGAGGTTGGTGAAGAAGGTTTGAAGGGGTACATCAATCCGATGATTGAGCATTGAGACAAGCGCACCTCCAAACCAAGCGACCAGGACGGCAAAGACCACCAAAACCGGCAGGGCAACACTGATTGCCAGGATGCGTGGCAGCACCAGATAGTGAATTGGATTGATGTTCATCGTCTTCAGAGCATCCACCTCCTGATAGACTCTCATGGAACCAATCTCGGCGGCCATGGCTGAGCCGATGCGACCAGCGATGAGCACAGCCATCATAACAGGCCCAAGTTCCTTGCAGACAGACAATCCGACCAGACCGCCAATGGCGCTGGCCAGCCCGCGTTCCGCAAGCACCGGGCCAGTCTGGAGGGCAATGACTCCGCCAATAAAGACAGAGAGGATGCACGCCATCAGCAGGCTTGCATTTCCTATCTCAAAGAGCTGCTCGAAGATCTTCTGGCGCTGCCGAACACTCTGGGGAAGCGCCTGGAGCGTGCGCCAGAAGAGAACGATCATTTCGCCAATGTTTTGAAACATAAAAACTGACTATTGCCGCGACTGAACACTGGTGCTGGCTGACTTGGATCCGGGTGCCCCAAGCAAGCGCCAGTGCGTGCCCTTGGGGCTGGTTTCATAACGGAACAGACCAAACAGGAGCGAGCCTTTTCTGGAATTGGTCGCGGCGTCCGTGCGGTACAGGTTCCATAGGAATGACTGGCTCGAGTTTCCCGTCTGAGCGTTGGTCTCAGAGCGCCAGATGGACCAGACGGGGGAGTAGTTTCTTTCGATGCTCTTATTGTTCGGAAGAAATGGTTCCAGCGGCGCGAGGAACTGAACGCGTTCATTGCCGTTGTGGTCGCGCCTCGCGGTGATCAACGGCCAGATGTCGGTGCGGCGCAGCGCGGTTTTCGTCTGCGTATTGCGTTCCGTGATGTCGGAGTAGAGGAAAAAGAAGATCCGAAGGCGTTCTCGATCCAGTGGGTCCACCGTCGCACGGTTGTATTTGTAAACCGGCCAGAAGTAAAAATCGCTTTCCAGAATCGGGTTCCGTGCCTCTCCGAACAACGGCCAAACACGGTTAACCGTCTTGCCTTCGCCGCGAGCAAAAGTAACCAGAGGCCACGGCATCCCAATTTCCCGGTATTTCTTCTCACGATCTTCCGTGATAGTGAGCCCCAAAGGCCACAGGTAACTCGAGGAATCGCGAGCAGGAGAGCGCTGAATACTGTAAAGCGGCAAGAGGACATCCTGCTTCAGCTCATTGGTGGTGCCGATTCCCAATTTGTTGTGAAAAAAGAACGGCCAGGCGACAAACAGTTTTTGATGCCCGCCGATAGATACGATTTCATCAGCGACATTCGTTCGAGTGGTCAAACCCTTCGTCTCGACTCCCATCAGAGGCCAGAATTGCCACCCCTGAAGATTATCCCCATGTCGAAGGTGGAAGAACGGAAAGAGGTAATTGTCGGTCACCACATCCTTTTTCCGGCTCTGTAGATAAAGCGGCACGAGAACGAAACGCACTTCGTCGCGGAACAAGCGATTCTGTAAATGACCGTAGAACGGCATCAACGCGGTGTAATTCTTCGCCGGATCGCTGGATCGCTGCTGGAAATAGAAGGGGAACAGACTGAACCTGCGCTGCGGCTGCTCCGCCTGGGTGTTCCCTCCGGACCAACTCAGCAACTGGAAAAGCTGTAACCGCCGTTCCGCTCCGAAGCGATCGAATGTGAGGATGGGATACAGGAAATCGAACTCCTCATAGTCAGTTTGGGCGTCCTCTCGGTGAAAAAGAATCGGAGACAACGCCCAGTTTTTCTCAGTGTCGATGTTCTCAAACCTCAATAAGGAACCTGCAATCTCCGTGCGCCTGCCTATGTCCAGCGTGAGAGAGAACTCACTGTAAAGCGGGCCAAAGACAGGATGGTTCTCGGCTCCTTCAAGGCGTGGCTGCATCCAAAGGAGGAGCCAGAGCGCCATCAAGCACTTCAGGGCGACGGGCGCAGTAGATCCGCCGCTACCCAACCAGAGCATGCACCGCGCTGCTATACGGAAACCATAGCTGTTCATTCCATTTTCAATCCCGGGAGTCCCGGCAAGACACGCAAGCGCTCTAGCAATGACGATCATTCCTGTTTGAGATTTGAGGAGTTGTAAACGTTGTGTATCGGGAAAGTTATGACCTAATTAGAATTTGACATGCATCTCATGCAAAATTAAGTTCAGCCACGATTGAGGTTTTGCCTCGGTTCCTCCCGATCCAGCGTCGGCTGTGCATTGTCGGCGCTGGGTTTTTTAATTTGCCAGCCGGCCCGGATGAGAAGCGTCAGCAACGCCGGGAGGAAGGTCAGAGCCGCGACCATGCAAGTGGCTGTTCCCACAGCCATCACGAGCCCCAAACTTGAAATTCCTTGGTGTTTGGCTGGAATCAGGCTCCCAAAGCCAGCGATCGTTGTCAGCCCGGACACAAGCACCGCCTTTCCCGTGCTCTTGGCAAGCACACTTGGGTTTTGTTCCTCGGCGAAGCGATTCAAGATGTGAATGCCATTTGTGATCCCGATACCGATCACCAATGGCAGCGTCATGATATTCGCGGGGTTGAATGGAATTCCGAACCAGCCCATTACTCCCACCATCCAAAGCGTACCGATTCCCACAGGCAAGAGCGAAAGCAGCACGCACGCAACGCTGCGGAAATGGATCAATACGAGGATGACGATGGCGGCCAATGCCCACAACGCAGCTTTCTCGTAACTCACTTTGAGCAAGGTCGTATATTCGTAGAGCTGCACCGGAGTGCCAGTAACCTCTGGATCAATGGTGCGAACCTCGTTCACAAATTTCTCCTGCTCGCTCCGCTCCCAGACATTGCCCTTCGGATAGACTTGCAGCAGATGCTTTCCAGACATCCCTATAAAACGGTTCCGGAGCGTTAAGGGCAGATCCTGAACTCGTAGCGCAGCACTATCGTCCTGACTTTTCAACGATTGAAATGTTGCACGAACATCCTCAAAAAGCGCCTGCTCAAAACTGGCGAGCCTCGCCGAATTCAATGCCCAGTCACCAGCGAGCACCCGTTTGCGCAGGCTGCCCAGCGCCTCTCTGAGATCCTTCAAGTCCTGGCTCAACTGGCCGTCGCCACGCCCCTTGAGCACTTCTTCCAGCGCGAGTCCGAGATAGCCTCTTGTGCCATACAGCGTGCTGCTTAACTCCCGCACATCTGGAGGCTGACTGCTGCTTTCGGCAAAATTGACCGCGCGCAATTCACTCTTGATTTCTCGTATCCTGCTCAATCGAGACGAAGCATCGCCCGTCAGATAAGGAGCCATCGAATCCACGCTGGCGACCGTGGCCAGATTCGTGATTTGATTCTGGAGTTTCAGTGCTTCTTCGACAGACGGGGCCACCACGGCTGCGTACAGAACAGACTTGGAAGCCGATTCGATCAATTTCTCTTCAAATTCCACAGCAGCCAGGCCCTTCGATTGCATGTGAAGGAGGTTGTAGTCGAAATAAACCTTGGGAGCCTGGGTGGCGGCAATGGCACAGAGCGTCGCGGTGATGCTTGTGACGAGAGCGGGCCTTTCGAGCCACAATTTCTCGACCCTGGCGCGCCCGCCGCCTAGCTCATGCTCCTGGACTGCCGTCGTGTGATCCACCACATTTTGATGCCCCTTCAACAGCATCACCGGCAGCATTGTCATCATTGGCACCAGGCAGACCACAAGTCCGCCACCGGTGATGATTCCCATCTCTTGAATGCCTTTGAAATCGGTCATTCCCATGGCGAAGAAAGCACCAGCCGTGGTCAGGCAGCCTGTGAAGATTCCCATTCCCGTGTAAACCATGGATTTCTCGAGAGCCAGCCTTTCACTGGCGCCTCGCCGCAATTCCTCCTCGTACCGTGTGATCAGATGCACTCCAAAATCAATCGCCAGTCCGATGAGTATCGGAAGGAAAGTGATTGTAAGGATGTTGAGATGCCCGACAGAAAGCGTCGTGTATCCCATCGTGTATCCCAAACCGATCACCAAACAGGCGGTGGCTTTGAGCGGACGTCCCGTCTCCCGATATGCGATGATGAAAATCAGGGCGGACAGACCGAGGGCCACGACCGTCGCGACGGTGGAATCCTCCTGAGATTGCTTCATTTCATCATACTCAAGGACTGGCTCCCCTGTGACTCCGACGTTGACCCCGGGAACCTCGATCTGAGTTGCTTGCACGAGTTCCCTTAGTCGCATCACCGCCGCCTCCCCCAACTCCTCACGGACCGCTCTTCCGGAGACAAGGTAGATCCTTCCCTTTGCAAAAGTGATATACTGCCCCTGCTCCGCCTCCTCGCCCGCGTTGAATAGCGCGGTAACTCCCGGTGATGGCGGCGTTCCTTCACGATCCAGGCTGGCGGTTGCCTGAGTGGCCAGGCGAGTCAAAGCGGGAATTGCCTTCACCAATGAGTCATTATCGGCATTCTCATCTCGCGTGGCGGTACGGAACTGCTGGTTCACCAGCCGGAAAAGCGAATTGAGGTTCGTCGCGCGACTAAAACTCTCAATGAAGGGGCGATACTCCTTCAACGTTTCCTGGAGCTCGGCCAGTGTTTCCTCAGGCAGGAAAAGCAGCGCCTTTGGTCCCATCATCCTGAGGTCACCCTTGTAAAAAACGTCCTTGAACAGGTTCGTTTCGCCTTCGAGCCGGGCTCCGAGTCGTTCGACAAATTGCCGGCTTTTCTCGCGGTCATCACTCTCGACGATGGCTACGAGGTCATCCTCGCTCGAAAATTCCTTTCTGAACTTGAGGAAGTTCTGATGATATTTCTTCTCCGACCCAACCAGGTCATTGCGGCTCGTGCTGAATTCCAGTTTGTGGATAGTGTAATAAACACAGATGCCGAAGAGGACGATCTGGGGATAGAAGAACAGACTGCGGTGAGTGAATACCACCCTCGCCAGTTGTTCGAGAATTCGAACAACAAAAGGTTTTTTTTGAGAATGCATCCAGGATTGGCAGACTGTCCCCGGGCTCAGGGCTTCAGATGGACGTCACGCAATTCCACTGATTTCTGCGTTCGAGTGCACTTCCTTCACATCATCGTGCTCTTCGAGGAGGTCCACCAACCTCATCACGGCAGACACGATTCCAGGTTCCGTGACAGGGACGGTTAATGTCGCCAGCTCGGTGACTTCAGCAGCGACGGGTTTGACGCCTTTGGATTCGAGTTGTCTGTGAACGGCTTCAAATTTCGCGGGTTCAGTCAGGATCTCGAAGCCTTCCGGCTCAGACTTGAAATCCTCCGCACCAGCATCCAGCGCGATTTCCATCAATTGATCCTCGTTCGCGCCTTCACGCGCGACGATGAGCTGGCCCTTTCGCTGAAACAACCGGCTGACCGCTCCAGCGCTTGCGATGCTCCCTCCGTTTTTCGCCAACAGACTTCGAATTTCAGCAGCAGTGCGGTTCCTGTTGTCCGTGGCCAGCTCCACTAGCATCGCCACTCCGCCCGGCCCGTAAATCTCATAGGTCAACTCCTCATAGACCACTCCGCCATCACCGCCTGTGGCGCGTTTGATGGCACGATCGATATTGTCTGACGGCATGTTCGCCGCGCGACATTTGAGAAGAACCATCCGCAGCCTTGGATTCATGTCCGGATCGGCTCCTCCTTGTTTCGCCGATATGGCGATTTCCTTCGAGAGCTTGGCGAAAATACGACCGCGCTTGGCATCGATTGCGCCTTTGAAGTTCTTAACTTTTGCCCATTTACTGTGACCTGCCATAATGTTTCAAGATGTCTTCAATTCGAACCTGATTTCCCCTCCCGGCCGCTTTACATTGGAGCACCCGATGCCTCAACGTGAACCGCCGTGCCGTAACACAATACTTCCGTGATCCCCGGCGAAAGCTCCGTCGCATCATAGCGGACCCCGATGACAGCATTGGCACCAAGGGTTCCCGCATGCGAGAGCATCTGTTTGTATGCATCATCCCTCGCCCGTTCGCACAATGAGGTGTAGAGCGAGATGTTCCCGCCCACCAAACTCTGAAGGCTCGCACCGATGTTTCCTATGATCGACCGCGATCGGACGATGATTCCCCTCACAATCCCCAAGCTCTTGACGACCCTGTATCCGGGCAGCTCGAACGCGGTCGTCGTCAGCGGGTGTGTGTCACTCATGGACTCGGATTCAACACGAAAGGCGTGTTGCGCCAAAAGGAAATTCTTCGAGCGGCACATGTTCGCTTCGACATCGATCCGGAGCTGTTCCCTTTGAAGCATCGAGCTGGCAAACAAATCGTTTCTATACTTCGTGTTGGATTCGTTGGGAATGACTGTTATGGTCGGACATGCCGTTTGCGAGTCTAGGGCTTTCACCAGCCATTATCGAAGGGGTTAAGGCGATGGGTTATGTTGAACCCACGCCAATCCAATTACGTGCCATACCACTGATCATGGGAGGACACGATGTCATAGGAAGCGCCCAGACGGGCACGGGGAAGACCGCAGCTTTCGCCCTGCCCATCCTTTCCCAGCTTGACCAATCCACGCCATCCACGCGGGTTCTTATCGTGGAACCGACTCGAGAACTCGCCGCGCAGGTCGAAACAGCCATGCGCGATTTCATGCGCTTCACCAAGTTCACCGTGGGGGTGCTCTATGGCGGAGTCGGCTACGGACGTCAGACGGACGCCCTGAAGTCAGGGGCCGATGTTATCGTGGCGACTCCAGGCCGGCTTCTGGACCATATAGGGCGGGGGACTTGTTCTTTGGAACGTGTCAGGCACCTGGTTCTCGACGAAGCCGACCGGATGCTCGACATGGGATTCCTGCCGGACGTGCGCCGCATTGTTCAGAGATGCCCGCGTGACCGGCAGACATTGTTGTTCTCCGCCACAATTCCACCCCAGATTGAGACATTGATCTCATGGGCAATGAAGTCGCCCCAAACCATTGAGATAGGCACGCGACGCTCCCCGGCGGAAACCGTCAAACACGTGATCTATCCTGTCGCTGAACGTCAGAAAGAAGACCTTCTACGCACGCTGCTGGAACAAGTGAATTACGATTCCGTCATCGTTTTTTGCCGCACAAAGGACCGTGCCGACCGCATTGGCCACACTCTCAAACGGAACAACCACTCTGTAGCCATTCTTCACTCCAACCGAACCCAACGGGAGCGCGAGCAAGCGCTTCAAGGCTTCCGAAATGGCAAATATGAGGTTCTGGTGGCGACAGATATCGCCGCGCGTGGTCTGGACATTGCCAACGTCAGCCACGTCATTAACTTTGACGTGCCCCAACATCCTGAGGATTACGTTCACCGTATTGGTAGGACGGGGAGAGCCGAGGCCTCGGGGGATGCATTCACATTGATGGTGGCGGAAGACGCCAAACACGTCGCGGACATCGAGCGGTTCATTTCCAAAAAAGTAGAGCACAAGAAGCTAGACGGGTTCAATTACGACTACACAGTGCTTTTCGACGAAGGCAAACCCGGCACGGCACCGTTGAGCCAGAGAAAGATTCGGGGAGTTCGGCTCACCGGAGGATATTACTTCGGCCCGGCACGAAAACGCCGCTAACTCCAGAAACCCAAAAAACTTGTGTTTAAGCGTTTTGCACGCTTTACACACTCAAACAGCCTACTTATACATTCAGACATGGCCTCGCAACTCGATCAGTCCGACTTCGTGGACACCGATTATCAAACAGCCAAGTCCGGCTACGCGACGACCAGCACCCACACCACCGCACAGTCTCACACAGCCGCGGCCGTCAATCGGCCCCCGACAAGGGAAGAACTTGATACAAGGGTAAGCGAAGCCCAGCTTCGACTTGAGGAATTGCGGCGCGCCCAGGAGGAACTTCAACGTGAGCGCGCCGCCTTGGAAGAAGCCCGCCGCCGCCGTGTCGAATTCCAAACCGGCCGTGAAGAGATGTCTCAACATCTGACGAGGGGGATCGCTCTCATCGAAGAGGCTGAGTTCAATGCACGACGCGACTCCGAGCAAATGACTCACACCCTGACAGAGCTTCGCGATCACATGAGCCGTGTTCAGGGAATAAACGAGGAGTCATGGACTCAGGAAACGTGGAACACGGAGCTCACACGCGCCCTGACAGTCATCGAAAACGCACGCAACGAGTGGAACTCAGCCCGCCTCCGGTGGGCTCTGCTCAATGGCAAAACTGATGCACCTACAGCGACGCCAAAAGATGATGAACGACCTTTCTCAAGTGACCGTGGCTTTGCACAATGGTGCAAAATGGGCCTGGCTCTGACTTGGCCTGTCGCAGTTGCCGTCCTGCTCGGATTCGGATTGATGCTTTTGCGCCGGTGAGTTCAGAAGTGGCGTATGGGGCTCTTCAAAAAAAAAGCTGACCCCATTTCTGATCGCACCCGGTCCTTGAATGCCGAAATTGCGGAGTTGGAAGCGCAGATCAAAAAGCTGGACGCCCAACTGCAACAGCCGGCATCACAATTACGCACCGGCTCAAGCACGACTTCCGATGGGCTTCGCAGAAATCCGGCAGCCCAGGTTCCGCACAAGTCTCACGTCCCTGTGTTCGAAGCGAACGATTTTCAGGGGCACAAGGCTCCACTCGACAGCGTTGCCACTTCTCAGCATTTCAATGATCTCGGAGTTCGCAAATACGACATCGTCGCTGCATTTCGAAGGTTCAGGGCTTATTTCCGCAGCCCCGACGCTCATAATCCAAAGCTGGTGAGCTATCTGGCAGCAGGCAGCATCAAGGGTCTGCGTCCGCTCCGTTATGAGAAGCGCGTCGCTCGAAATCGCTTCATCGCGCTGTTTATTGTTCTGCTCATCCTGTCCTGGGGCATCGCAGCTGCGCTCTTGAAATGAGCGGTGCGACGTCAGATTCTCCGAGATCACGATCTCATCCAAACCCCAGATTATGTCAGAATACAAAATTCCCACACGCCTCGGAATCTTTCTCGTTCGTTTCTCCAAGACTGGTTTGGCCAGGGTTGATTTCCCGTCAGGTGTCTCCGACAAAGTGGCGAAGGGGAGCTCGGTTTCGGATGGGCCAGATGACCGTAAGACGGCATCCTGGATGGAGACGACCAGATCCTCCATCTTCTCAACTCTCAATGGATGCAGGCCGAAAACCCTGCCCCCCCTCGACTTCAGCGGCGGCACTGATTTTCAGATCAACGTCTGGAAGGCGCTGAGTTCTATCCCTGTGGGAGAGACGCGAAGTTACGCGGAAATAGCCCGTCAAATCGGGAAGCCGCGAGCGGCCCGAGCGGTAGGACAGGCATGCGGTGTCAATCCCGTTCCCCTCCTCATTCCATGCCATCGAGTGCTCGCCGCCGACAGGAAGATCGGCGGTTTCTCGGGCGGCATCGAATGGAAGAGAGAACTCCTCAAAATAGAGGGCGTTTCGCTTGGTTGACATCATTGATATCCGAATGTTTCAACTTCTTGAGCCGATGTGTTTTTAAGATCAATCCGCATTGAATGGATTGATTTTCTCCCGTTGAGCTTCCGCGATGACACCCGCAGAGCAAGCGGGAAACTCATCCAAAAAAATCAAAACACAGAGCTTGCCAATCCAACTGTGCATGAATAGTCTCCGACCTCTTTTTGGTGCCTCATCTCTACGTGATGCGCCCAGACACGGCGGGAAAAGACCGCGAATCGAACAGAATATATATGGCAGTTAGAATTCGAATGAAGCGTATTGGGGCCAAGAACTCCCCCGCTTTCCGTATTGTTGTAGCCGACAAACGCAGCCCGCGCGATGGCAAGTTCATAGAAGAGATTGGCACTTACCAGCCACTGAAGAAGGGCGAGAACTTCAAGCTGGACTTGGAACGAGCAAATTACTGGATTTCCAAAGGGGCACAACCAAGCGATACTGTGGCAAGTTTTCTGAAAAAGGCGAGCAGAGCCACAGCTTGATGCAGAGTAGTGGCCTGAAGTCCTTGAGTTGATGCAAGCCTTTCTCGATTACGTGGTGAAGGGGCTGGTGGATCGGCCAGATGCGGTGTCCATCACACCGGTTGAACGCAAAGGCGTGACTGTCTATGAACTGCGCCTTCACCCAACGGACGTGGGAAAGATCATCGGAAGGCATGGCGCGACCATCCAGGCGGTTCGTTCATTGTTACAGGTGGGCAGTGCCAAAAAGGGTCTTCGGTGCAACGTGGAGATTGTCGAAGAGCGTCCGGAAGACTGAAGTGTGTTTGAAAGTCTTCTGGGTTGAGGGTGTCCTCCACGGTGGAGTGGAACGATGAAAGTGGATGTCCTGACTCTGTTTCCGGGGATGTTCACCGGGCCGCTGGATGAGAGCATCGTGAAACGTGCACGAGCAGCCGGAGCACTCCATCTTCAGGTGCATAATCTGAGAGATTGGACGCACGACCGGCATCGGACGGTGGATGACAAACCGTTCGGCGGAGGACCGGGAATGTTGCTGAAGCCCGACCCGATCTTTGAAGCAGTGGAAGCCCTTGCGGATGAAAGCACGCACGTTGTGCTCATGGCTCCCAGCGGCCGGACGTTCAATCAGGGTGTGGCTCGTGAGTTGGTGGAATTTCCGCATCTGATACTTGTATGTGGAAGTTACGAAGGGTTCGACGAAAGAATTCGTGAACACCTTGCAGACGATGAGTTATCAATCGGGGATTACGTCCTGACGAACGGAGCTCTGCCGGCAATGGTTATCATCGACACCGTAGCCAGATTGCTTCCGGGAGTGCTGGGGGATGAGAGCAGTGCTGTGGATGAGTCGTTCAGTCACGGATTGCTCGAATACCCGCAATACACGCGGCCTTCGGATTTTCGTGGCTGGAAAGTGCCTGATGTTCTGCTTTCTGGCAATCACGCGGAGATCGAGAAGTGGCGGCGGGAGCAGTCGCTGTCGAGAACGAGTGCGCGAAGGCCGGATTTGCTGGCGGACGCGCCTCCTGATTCAAGAACGGAGAAGAAATAATTTTTTGATTATGAGCCAAGCATTGTTTGAGAAAATTGAGTCGGAACAGTTCCGCAAGGAGCCGTTGAAATTCGCCGTGGGCGACAGTGTGCGTGTCCATACAAAGGTTGTCGAAGGCGAGAAGGAACGAATCCAAGTCTTTGCCGGAGTCGTCATCGGTCGACGTGGCCGAGGGTTGAACGCGACCTTCACCGTCCGCCGCATAAGCTATGGCGAAGGTGTTGAGCGCATCTTCCCTGAGAACTCCCCACGCGTTGACAAGGTCGAAGTCGAGCGACAGGGGGCTGTGCGCCGTGCCAAGCTGACCTATCTGAGGAAACGCGTGGGCAAAGGGGCGGTTGCCGTTCGGGAGAAGGATTCGAAAGCCACAGCTGCCGCAACACCGGCCAAGTAGCCTGCCCCAGCAATTCCGATTTTCCATCACAGCGAGGTCCGTCAAACGGCCTCGCTTTTTGTTTTTCACCACTGAAATCCGATGGACCGGACACCTGCAGTTCCGACTGGCCCGTGCATTCTCGCGATGATTGACTGCTCTTTTCGAAAGCGAATTTCCATTTCCTCGAAATTTATACTTCCGCCACTGGATTTATCCCGCAGTAGTTGGTAACGAAGCCGCAGCACGCAACTCCGAGACGATTATGTCCACACTACTGCTTCGCTTCGCCATTGTGCTGGAGAATCTTTCCATTCAACCCTGCGATCTGGCAAGCGGGGAGCGGCGACATGGTCCGTTATTCCATCGATGGCTGCCTGATGGCCGCCGTGAGGCGCTGGACTTGAATGTGGATGAACCCGATGCGGAACTCCGCGTCTGGTTCGAACAGAGCGGTTTTCTGGATGGCGACAGGGTCAAGTTTGACTATCAGCGCAAGGAACTCGATGCGGCGATCATTGCCAGGCAGGACGTTCTCGATGCGGGTCCGCTGATCGGCACGTTGCGGCTTCAAAACCTTGCTCCGGAAACGATTGAAGCGATTCAGGAAGTCCGGACAGACGACCCCGCGTATGTGCAGTTTGGCCGCAGGGCCGCCTATTTGATTTACAGTCGGGTGTCCAGGCTGCTGGATGTTTTGCGAACGAATTACGGCCAGTACTGGGTCAGCGAACTGAAGGAATGGAACCCGCGCGAGCAAAGCCTTACGACCTATTTCAACATGGTGGTGCAAACGGAGTGGAGTCTGGATGAAGGTGTCACCTGGAGTGACTTCGTGCCGGACCAGGCTCAGAGCCTCGCGACGCAGGACGCGACCGAGGCAAGTCATAGCCAGTTGATGAACGCGCAGGATTGGTCCGAACTTCAGACGTGCCTCAATGAGGGCTATGAACCGAAACTCGGTGCGGAACTGCTGACCCGCACACATCAGTTCATAGAAGACAACCATCTGCGCGAGGCGATCATTCAAGCCGTCACAGCCCTTGAAGTGGCCCTCAACGAGTTCATCCATCGGAAGACAAGGTTGAACAAAATGCTTTCAGAACATCTGCACGGATTCAGCGCCTTGGGCCTGCCCACGAGGCTGTCAACCGTGGCCACGCTTTCCGGCGCTCTTACCGCGATGCAGGTGGAATCCGCTCTGAAACTGGCCGAAATGTACCAGCGGATCGTCCGCGACGGTTGGGAACCCGCTGCAACCGCCCGTGAAGAAGTGCGGCACGCCATGCAAACCATCGCGGCGCTTCTGGATGGACCGGCGTTCAAATTCCCGAGTTGCTACGTTCAGTCGGCGGCAGGCTCGGGATAGATCATCTCCCCTTCGCAGGTGCCGATGCTGAAATCGCCAGCCAAAGCCAGCCAGCGAGGAAACTCACTCCCCCAACTGGAGTAATGGCTCCAAGCCAGCGTATATTGGTGGCCGCAAGCAGGTAAAGGCTGCCGCTGAAGATCACAATTCCCCAAAAAAATAACATCCATGGACCTCGTTGGAATGACTCGCCGCGCGCGAGGATGAACAGAATGATAGTGTGAATGAAATGGTAGAGCACTGCCTTCTCCCAGATTGGAGCAGTGCCATTATGAGCAAGTTTGGAAGACAGGCTGTGGGCTCCGAAAGCGCCCAGTGCAACCGCAACGAAACCCATCATGGCGGACACTCGCAAAGCAAGGAGTTGTGTCATGATGCAGGGTGGGTTAACGGGAATTCCTTCTCTTCGCATGGTGCCGCCTCACCCGGGCGCTGACTGGGAACTGATTGTTTCATTTTCGACGAACATACCATCAAGCCCGGTTTGGTCCATCACTGGTTCTCCGCACCCTGGTCTCCAGGGGCAACCACGAAGACCCAAAACGCGGGCTATGCGTACGCAGGGGTTTCTTGAACGACAATCTCAAGTTGTGGAAAGGAAGCGCCGATACGAGTTCGCTGAACTGCGTCCGGAAGCCGGGGCGAACCGAAACGTTGGTTCAGAAATGAGGACAAGGAAGGTTAGTTTGTCCGACACGGTATGCAGGTTTAGTCCTGCACGAACATAACATGTTCACTGCATTAAAGAAGATCTGGCGTCAGATACTGGACGACGAATCGCTGGCACTCCAAGTCCGGCTTCATCGTCTCATGTGCCTTTCCGTAGGTTTTCTCTGCCTCCTGGTGGTCCTCCCGGCGAACCTGTTTCAGAATCTGCCTCAGTTCGTCAACATTGCCGACATCGTTCTGGGATTGTTCGCGCTCTTTTGCTACAGGGAATCCTGCCACGGACGGAATCATACCATCCTTTTCTTCACCATCATGATCCTGTTGCTCGATTCCGTTTGGTACCTGAACGCGGGTTCCCATGGAAGTATTACGTACTATTTCTTTCCGGCGATGCTCTATCCGATGGCAGTGTTCCGCAGCCGGGTATGGTGGGTGGCAATTGCGCTCGTTTTGTTGAACATCTGCACACTTCTGGCGGTGGAACATCTCGTCCCGTCGTTGACCGTCCCTTTCAAGGCTCAATCTGACCGATTGATAGATCTCACTTCCGGAGTCATCTGCGCGGGCATCGCTCTGTCGTTGATCGTCTGGGTCATCCTCAAGAATTATGAATGGGAACGAAGCAGAATCTCCCGCTATGCCCGGGAACTTGCTCTCAGTGAAAAAAATTATCGCGAAGTGGTGGAGAATGCCAAGAGCATCATCCTCCGACTCGACTCACATGGCTCCATCAAGTTTCTCAACAAGTTCGCCGAGGAGCTTTTTAACTACCGCCGAGAGGAAATCATTGGCAAAGCAGCCGTGGGCACAATCCTGCCTGAGATGTCGCTCAAGGGAGAGGAAATCGGGGCCTTCGTCCGTCAATTTCTGAAGCATCCTGGGCAACATGCCCAATCCGAGCTCGAGTGCCTCTGCCGCGACGGTCGCCGCATTCGGGTCAACTGGACCCACCAGCCCATTTACGATGAGCATGGCAGGCTGTCGGAGATGTTGTGCGTTGGAGCGGACGTAACAGAGCATGCTGCGCTGGTTGAAAGGCTTCAATTGACGCAGAGAACAATGGATGCCGCGGCGGATCAAATCGTCTGGACCGACAACCAAGCCCGTATCATCTACGCCAACACGGCGGCTTCGGAAACCCTCAGCTACACAGCCGGTGAGATCCGCAGCCTGAACTTGCATGAGATTTCCACAGATTTTCCAGCGTCCGCCTGGGAGTGTCACTGGGAGAAACTCAAACGAGATCGTTCAATCACCTTCGAAATGATGCAGCGATGCAAGGACGGATCCTCGCTTCCAGTTGAGGTGACCACCACCTACATGAATGTTCATGGCAGGGAGTACACGACCGCGTTCATGCGGGACATCACGGAGCGCAAGCTTGCTGAACAAAAACGCCTTCTCCTGGAGCAACAGATGCAGCACATGCAGAGGCTTGAGAGCCTCGGGATGCTGGCGGGGGGCATCGCTCACGATTTTAACAATCTTCTGACGGCCATCATCGGAAACATCTCGGTCGTCAAGCCGGTCCTGCCGGCGGGTGGCGATGAACATGAAGCCATTCGCGAGGCGGAGAAAGCATCGAACCAAGCTAAAAACCTCACAGCCCAGTTGCTCACCTTTTCGAAAGGAGGCAAACCGGTCAAAGAAGTGATCGCGCTGGAACCAGTCATTCGAGATAGTGCCAGTCTGGCTCTTCGAGGTTCCGCAGTGAAATGCCAGATTCAGATACCGCATGATCTCTGGCCCATGGAGGCGGATGCCTCACAGCTTGTGCAGGTCTTCCAAAACATCCTTCTCAACGCCAAACAAGCGATGACCGGAAGCGGACAGATAACCATCCAAGGCTGCAATCTAACCGGCAATCCCTCGGAAGGTGAACTGTTTCAGGACGGGCGCTACGTCCAGATTAAAATTCAGGATGAGGGAACCGGTATCGAGGAGAAGAATCTATCGAGAATTTTCGACCCTTACTTCACCACCAAGAAGACGGGGAGCGGCTTGGGCCTGGCGGTGGTTCATTCGATCGTTCAAAATCACCGGGGCCAAATCTCGGTCCAATCCAAGCCCGGTGAAGGATCGACATTCACCCTGCTGCTTCCTGCTTCTGACCGGCCATTGACTGTCCGTCCTGTCGTCGCAAGCCGTCACGCCACCAGCCCTAGCCGCATTCTTGTGATGGATGACGAGGAAATGGTGCGCAAGTTGTTGACGATCCTGCTCAAGCGCATGGGTTATGAGTCGGAATGCGTCGCCGATGGGAGCGCCGCCTTGAAAGCCTATCAAACGGCCATGACAGAAGCCCGGCCCTTTGATGCCGTCATCATGGATCTCACAATTCCAGGTGGAATGGGTGGGAGGGAAACAATCCAGCGGCTTCGTGAAATCGACCCCAACGTCACAGCCATCGTTTCGAGCGGTTACTCCGATGATCCAGTGATGGCCGATCACCGTGCATACGGATTCCGCGGAGTCATGATGAAGCCCTACACCGCCGATCAACTATCCGCCGCGATACAAAGCGTATTGCCCCCCTAAATCGAATGCGACCGATTCCTGCAATTCTCCTGCAGTGTGCCAATGTCGCGGTAGGGACGCCGGTTGCCCGGCGCCCCCCGCACAGATCCCGGCGGGCGGTTTTCCCGCACCGGGCTCTTCAGATCAACTCGCTCTCGCATGGGCCAGAGGGGACTTCGGGGGGGAACAGGAATCCCATGATT
>SXGS01565076.1_pt1 | contig 30686 bp, 11 predicted proteins | sample 3174681 | NCBI WGS metagenome assembly SXGS01 (sample SAMN11356861, study PRJNA531348) | freshwater metagenome | isolation source: freshwater sample F1-80 | place: China: Fuxian Lake, Yuxi | collected 2017-12-25 | reverse complement strand
GTCGGCCTGCACCGTCCCGCGCACGACCTTGAGCGCCTCGGCCCCGATGGACGCGCGCTCCTGGGCCGTCGCGGCGCGCCCCTGCTGGCGCTCGAAGGCCTCGACCTGTTGATCGATGGCCGTGTTGAGGAACATCGCCAGGATGATCGGCGCCGGCCCGTTGATCGTCATGCTCACCGAGGTCGAGCGATCGCAAAGATCAAAGCCCGCGTAGAGCCGCTTCATGTCGTCCAGCGTGCAGACGCTCACGCCCGACTCCCCGATCTTGCCGTAGATGTCCGGCCGCTCGTCCGGGTCCTGGCCGTAGAGCGTCACCGAGTCAAAGGCCGTCGACAGGCGCTTGGCCTCGTCGTCCTTGCACACGAAGTGGAAGCGCCTGTTCGTCCGCTCCGGCGTCCCCTCCCCGGCGAACTGCCGCTTCGGGTCCTCGCCCTCGCGCTTGAAGGGGAAGACCCCGGCGGTGAAGGGGAAGCGGCCGGGCACGTTCTCCGAGCGCTGCCAGCGCAGGATGTCCCCGTGGTCGTTGAGGCGAGGGAGGCTGATCTTGGGCAGCATGGTGCCGGAGAGGGTCTCGGTCTTGAGCTCGACGTGGAAGTCGCGGCCGCGGACCTGGTAGGTGAAGCGGTCGGCGCTGTAATCGGCCTTGAGCTTGTCCCAGCCTTCGACCAGCCGCCTGGACTCGGGGGTCATCGCCTCCAGGGCTCCGTGGCGCAGCGCGGCGAGCGCCTGACCGCCCGCGCTGCCGTCGCCGAGCCGCTCGATGGCCGTCTGCAGGTGCTGCGCCTCGCGGGCCAGCGCGGCCTGGGCCTCGGTCTGCGCGTGGTGGTCGCGCACCGCCGCGACGATCTGCGACAGGTAGCGCTCGCGATCCGACGGGATGATCCGGTTGGCCTTGACCGAGAGCGGGTCGAGGTGGCCGATCTGGGGGCGCAGGCCGCTGGGCATGGGCTGGCCGGAGGCGGCCGAGAGGGCGTCGAGCAGCGCGACGTAGAGGGCGTCGACGCCGGCGTCGCCCCACTGGCTTGCGATGGTGCCGAAGACCGGCAGGCGGTCGTCCTCGACGGTCTCGTAGGGGATGTTCCTGTTGCGGCGCAGCTGCTTGCGGACCGCGCGAAGGGCGTCCTCGGCGCCGCGCTTTTCGAACTTGTTCAGGGCCACGAGGTTGGCGAAGTCGAGCATCTCGATCTTCTCAAGCTGCGTGGCGGCGCCGAACTCGCTGGTCATGACGTAGAGCGAGACGTCGCAATGGTCGGTGATCTGGCCGTCGCCCTGTCCGATGCCGCTGGTCTCGATGAGGATCAGGTCGAAGCCGGCGCTCTGGCAGATGGCCACCGCGTCGTCGATGGCCGAGGTCAGGCCCGTGCGGCTGCCGCGGCTGGCCATGGAGCGCATGAAGGCCCCCTGACCGCCGATGGCGTTCATGCGGATGCGGTCGCCCAGCAAGGCCCCGCCGGTGCGGCGGCGGGTCGGGTCGGTGGCCAGGATGGCGACGCGCTTGTCGGGGAAGTCTCTGCGGAAGCGCAGGACCAGCTCGTCGGTCAGCGAGCTCTTGCCCGACCCGCCCGTCCCCGTGATCCCCAGGACAGGGGCGTCGGGGCGGCCGCGCGCCGGCAGCCCGCTGGCGTCGAGCCGCGGCGATCCGGGGCGCCCCAGCTCGGCGAGGCGCCCCAGCTCGGCCAGGGTGATGGCGCGGGCGACGTGGGCGTCGTCGCCAGCGGCGAGCCGGTCGAGGTCGGGCAGGCCGCCTCGCTCGGCGGTGTCGAAGTCGGAGGCGGCCAGCATGTGGTCGATCATGCCCTGGAGGCCCATGCGGCGGCCGTCCTCGGGGCTGAAGATCTTGTCGACGCCGCAGGCCTCCAGATCGTCGATCTCGCGCTGGACGATGACGCCGCCGCCGCCGCCGAAGATCCGGACGTGTTGCGCGCCGCGGGCGTCGAGCAGCTCGCGGGCGTACTTGAAGTACTCGACGTGGCCGCCCTGGTAGGAGGACAGCGCGATGCACTGGGCGTCCTCCTGGATGGCGGCCTGGACGACCTCGGCCACGGAGCGGTTGTGGCCCAGGTGGATGACCTCGGCGCCGGAGGCCTGAAGGATGCGGCGCATGACGTTGATCGCGGCGTCGGGGCCGTCAACGAGGCTCGCGGCGGTGACGATCCGCAGCTTGTGTCGGGCCTCGTAGTGGCCTTTGTCGTGCTTGATCAAGGGGTTGGGGCTTGTGGACATCGGGCACCTGGCGTCCTGGGGCGTGGCCGCGCGTCTGTTGATCGCGCCGGGATTGGGCCGCGCTCTGTGGGTCCGGGAGGTTCCCCCGGATTTTTCTGCTCCATATAGTTTCGGCGCTCCGCGCACGTCAATCTGCGGCCCGCCCCACGCTCGACGAGCGCCCCACGCTCCTCGCACCGCCCCCGTTGGGGACGGGCTCGTCGGGTGGGGCTTGGATGCGCGGGGGGGCTGCGCCCGATGGGCGCAGGCCGGCGGGCGGCTGACAGAGGATCGCAGGGCCGGATCAGCGTGTCGAAGTGGGCCTATGGATTGGAGTTTTTGCTGCCCCTTGTGTCGACCTGGGCCGTGCGCTGGCCTGCGACCGACAGGGCGCAGCCCATCCCGCGCATCCAAGCCCCACCCGACGAGCCCGCCCAACGGGCGGTGCGAGGAGCCTGGGGCGTTCGCCGAGCGGGGGGCGCGTCTGAGTTGGGGCGCTCATCGACATGGTTGTAAAAATGGCCTATAAATCATGGGGTGGACGCAGGTTTAGGGCGGTGCTTTTTCGCAGGTGTCAATATGGGCATTCATAGATTTTTGGCGTCGTTGGTGGTGTGCGTTTCGTGCATGGCGATGCCTGGGGTGCTCATGGGGCAGGAGGTGCCCGTGTCGGTGCAGGTTCACCAGGAGGCGTGGACTCTGGCCGAGGTCGGTGGGGATCGCCTGGAGGTGCGCCTGGTGGTGTCCAACCAGGGCGCGCAGGTGGCCGAGAACATCCTCCTGGTGTTGCCTTCGGGGTGGGAGTCGGTGGTGGCTTCGAGGGCGGCGACCGTGCGGGGGGGGGTGGCGGTGTGGCCGCTGGGCTCGCTTGAGCCGGGTGACAGCGCGGAGGTGGAGTTGAGCGTGCCGGCGGCCCTCGGTGAGGTGTTGGCGCCGACGAGGGCGCACATGGTGGTCGGCGGGCAGGCGGTGGTGTTGTCGGGGCGGGCGGTGAGGCTGCTTGGGGAGGACGTGCCGGGTGATTTCCTGGGGATCACGCCCGACGCCGATCCGACCGATCCGCCGGTGGTCCATCAGGCCGCGCTGCTGGGCTACGATCCGGCGCAGATGTTGCGCTTCGTGCAGCGGCAGATCGCGCACCAGCCCTATCGGGGTTCGCTTCATGGGGCGCGGGGAGCGCTCTACGGTCGGGGCGGCAATGCCCATGACAAGGCCAACTTGCTGGTGGCGATGTTGAGGGCCGGCGGGGTGCCGGCGGCCTATCGCTTCGGGGCGCTGGACGATGCGGGCCTGGACAGGCTGGCGGGGACATTTTTTCCGCCGGCCGAGGCCACGGATCGGGCGGGGCGCCCTTTGACCGTGGAGGTGCTGCGCGCCCACCCGGAGAGCATCCTGGAGTTGATGACGCTGGAGGCGAAGGCGGGGCTGGGGGAGACGTTTCAGGACAAGATCGCGGCCGTCTCGGCGATGGACGACGCGGCGCTGGAGGCGCTGCTCTTCGAGCAGGGGCTGGACGAGGCGCACAGGGGTGCGTTGAGGGAGCACGCGTGGGTCGAGGCGTGGATCGAGGGGCGCTGGGTGAGCATGGACCCCTCGTTCGTCGACGCGGCGGTCGGCGAGGTGGTGGTCGACGGCGAGGGCGAGCGGGTCAGGGCGATGCCGGAGGATCGGCGCCACAAGGTGCTGGTGCGGGTCGTGCGCGAGCGCTTTCAGCCGGTCTTTGGTGCGGGGCGGCCGGAGCGGCAGGCGCCGGCCCTGGAGCTTGAGCGGGGGGCAGGGGATCTGGTGGGGCGCTCGATCCTGGGGGCCGTGGATACCAACCGCTCGCTCCAGCAGGGTTTTTTCTTCTTCGTGTTGACCAACACCTACAGCCCGAGCCTGGACATCCGGGATCTGGAGAGGCCCGGTCAGGTCCAGCGCGAGCAGGGGGAGCCCTGGCGGGAGTTGAGCTCCAACTTTGTGGGGCCCCTGGTGGCGGACTACACCACGGGGGCGTGGATCGAGGTGGAGCTGCTGGAGCCGGGTCAGGCGCGGGGTCGGGGGGAGGTGTATCCGGTGACGCTGGGGGACAGGTTTCCGGCGGCGGTGCGCTTCGGGGCGCCCTTCAGCGGTCAGCAGGATTTCACCTCGGCGATGATCGACTCGATGGACGCGACGGCGATCCTGGTGGGGGCCGCGCACGTGCCGCCGCGGGTGACGCAGCTGGCACAGACCGTCCTGGCAGTGCAGGGCGAGGCGATGCAGGCGCGGCTTGAGGAGATGTCGCGGCTGGATCCGTCGTTGGGGCTGGGGGCGGAGGATTACGTGCAGGCCAGGGCGGTGATGGGGTCGGCGGCGGAGGTGATGCTGCTCTTGCACGATTCGAACGCGGGGGAGCGGGCCAGGTTGCTGGCCCAGACGTGGCGCCAGCGGCTGTATCACGACGCGCCGCGGGTGCGCGCGGCCACGCATCGGGCGTTGGATCCTCAGGGGGCGCTGGCGCTGGATCTGTTGAGAGAGCGGGTCGAGGGGGTCGGCGCCCCGGGGCAGCTGCGCCGGGATCGGCAGCTGTTGCGGGCGGCGTACGGATCGATGGTCACGGGCCTGGAGGGGGAGATTACGGAGGCGATGGCGCCTGAGGGCGCGGCGGTGATCTCCACGGAGCGGGTGATGGCGGCGGCCATCGAGGCGGGCGTCGAGATGGTCCTGCTCATCGGCGCCGACGGGCTGGCGAGGCTGGACGCGGGGCTGCTGGAGATCTCTGAGGAGGCCGAGGCGCGCATGAGGCTGGCGCTCGGAAGGGGCGCCACCATCCTGACGCCGCGCAGCGCCGTGCCGGTGGGTGAGGATCTGCGGGTGGCGTGGATGGAGTTTGAGCCTGATGGCGCTGTTCTTGGGCGGCTGGACAACGGGGCGGGCGGGTCGGCCGTGGAGTACGCGCTCTTTTTGTTCTCGGTCTTCTGCACCTTCTTCGGGGATCTGCCGGCGTGTCAGACGCCGGTGGGGCGGTCGTTTTTTACCAACCTGGGCTCCTTTACGGGAAGGCTCTTCGGGCTGATCTCCGGGGCGGTGCAGGCGGTTTCGCTGTGCGCCGGGGGCAGCCAGCAGGTCTGCCGCAAGCTCGGATCGCCCGGGTTCCAGCAGGCGATCAACAACCAGATCAGTCTGGCTTTCTTGAACCTGACGGGCTTTGGCCCGATGGGGTCGGGCAGCTGCACGGTGCCGTTGCTCGTGGTCAACGGCGTGCTCCTGGAGGTCGAGTGTCTGTCCTGCGGCCTGACCACGTTGCTCGTCGAGGGGATCTGCCATGCCATTACAGCGCTGGCCGAGGCCAACAACGCGGTGCTGTCGGCGGCGATCGATCCGATCCTGTCCGCGAGGCTCTACGGGATCCTGGACGGGCAGGTGGAGTCGCCCGAGGATCTTCACACCGTCGCGCAGAGCGTCGAGCTTGGGGCGAGCTTGCCGCGCGTGGCCGTCTCGGGCCGGGTGCAGGTTCGCCACGCGCGGCTTGAGGGGGATCTGTCGTTGACCTGGGCGGGGGAGGACCAGTGCGCGCTGGGGCGCCAGATGGAGGCGAGCCGCCCGAGCCTGGAGGGGCTGGGGCGGGGGCCGGCCTCGGGGCTTGAGGCCTCATGGCGAGGGGTCGATCAGTCCATCGCGTGGTCGGGCGCGGATCGCGCGGCGCTGAGCGGCCAGGGGACGCTGGATCTCTACGCGGGGCTCCTGCCCGAGGCGCTGTCCACGGCCGGGGGCTGGTCGGGCTACGCGCTGGAGGCGCAGGGGCCCGATGTCCAGGTGACCCTCGACACGCGGCCCGACGCGGCGGGCTTCGCGCAGGCGGGCCTGTTGAGCCTGGACGATGCGCCCCAGGTCGCCGATCTCTACACGGTGTCGTGTCCGGAGGGCGCGCGCCTTGAGGGCGGCTTCGCGGGGCCGCTGGGCGCGGGGGCCGTCACGATCGATGTGCGCCGGGGCGGCCTCTCCCTGACCGACGCCCAGGGCGTGTTGAACGTCGGCGGGCGCGTCGCCCCCGTGCTGGCCGGCCAGAGCTTCGGCGGCGCGACCGGGCAGATCGCGCTGACGCCGGGCGCCGAGAGGGACTCGCTGGACATCGATCTGGAGGGCGCCCACCAGGTGCGCCTCGTCGCGCCGGAGAGGGTGAGCTCGTCGGGGCGCTTCGAGGTGCCCGTGCAGGTGCAGACCTCGCTGGCGGGCGAGTTCCGCCTGAGCGCCTCGGCGCCGCAGGGCTGGAGGCTGAGCTGGGAGGGCGCGACCCTCGTCGCGGTCGCAGGCCCGGATGTCCCTCCCCAGGGGTCAGCGCCCTTGCGCCTGCTGGCGCGAGGGCCGGAGGGCCTCTTCGCCGCCGCCGCCGTCGAGCTTGTCCTTGCGCGGCCCGAGGACCCGCAGGTGAGCCTGTCGCTCGTCGAGGACCTGCGCCACGCGGTGGAGATCGAGGGGGTGCGCGCCACGTCGTGGATCGTCGAGGTCGGCCACCTGGGCCAGCAGGAGGGCCGCTACCTCATCTCGGCCGAGATCTCCGACCCGCGGCTGCGCGCCGAGCTGACCGGCGACTCCGTCCTCATCGAGCCGGGCGGCCTCAGGCGCCTGGGGCTGACCGTCGGCCCTTCAAGCCCTGGAGGCCCCTGGCCCGGCCCCGAAGAGCCCCTGCGCCTCACCCTGCGCGCCTCAGGCGACGCCGAGGCCGAGATCACCCGCGCCTTCTCGCTGCCCGCCATGAGCCACCTCCGGGTCGAGGTCGCCCCGGACCAGATCGCCCTCAACCCCGGCGAGCGCCTGGAGGTGCCGGTGCGCGTGACGGCCCTGGGCAATGTCCCGACGCTGCCCCGCATCGCGCTGGGCGTCCCGCCCGCGCTCTCGGCGGTCCTCTCGCCGCCCTCCGGCCCCCTGTCCCCCGGTCAGTCCGAGACGCTGACGCTGAGCCTTGGCGCCCTGGCCCTCGGCCCCGACGCGCGCCTGCCCTCCCTCCACAACCTGACCCTGACGCCCTCGCCGACGCCCTTCGAGGTCGAGCGCCAGCTTGATCCCGCGCAGGCGCGCCTGAGCGTCACCCTCACCGACCCCGCCGCTGAGGATCTGGTCCTCCTCCTGATCCGCGCCGCCTCGGAGGGCGATCTGGGGCTGGCCGAGCGCGTCGGCGCGCTGATCCGCGCGCTGGAGCAGGCCAGGGTCGACTGCGACCCGGTCGCCATCGAGGCCCTCGCCGAGGAGATGGAGGCGCTGGTGTCGGCCCTGGAGTCGCGCTTCGGGGCCTCGGAGACGACCCGGACCCTGGCCGCGAGGGCCGAGGCGGCGCGGGCCGAGGGCTGCGCGGGCCTGGACGATGAGCTGCTGGCTCTGGAGGGGATCGAGGCGCTGCGCCGCGGCCCCGATCTGCAGGCGACGCTGCGAGCCCCGCGGGAGCAGGTCTTCGGCGCCGAGGTCAACCTCACGGCCCAGATCACCAACCTTGGCGACGCCCCCTCGATCGCCACCCAGGCGCGGCTCCAGTTTGGCCCCCCCGGCGCCCCCGCTCGCCTGCACACGGAGACGGTCCCGGTTCTGAACCCCGGCGAGCGCGCGGAGTTCGAGGTCACCTGGGCGGCAGACATGGCCCTGGGCAGCCACTCGGCCACGCTCATCGCCGATCCGGAGGGGGCCGTGGGCGAGTTCGACACCACGAACAACCGCGCCTCGGTGGCCATCCAGATCCTCCCAGGCGGCGCCGAGCCCGACACCAACCGTCCGCCCGCCTTCCTGGGCTCGCCCCCGGCGCGGCTGTCGGCGGGGTTCGATCTGAGCTACGATCCGCAAGTCGTTGATCCTGATGGTGATCCCATCCTCGTCGAGGTCCTGACCCGCCCCGCCGGGCTGAGGCTCAACGGGGCGATCCTGGAGGGCCGCGTCCACCGCCCGGGGACCTACGAGGTCGCCCTCGTGGCCGTTGATCGCTACGGCGCCGCCGCCACCCAGCGCTTCGAACTGGTGGTGACCCTGGACGCTGGCCCCAACCTGCCCCCCGTGATCACCTCCCGTCCCGGCCGGCGCCTGCTGGCCCTGTCGCCCTGGTCCTACGCCCTGGAGGGCTTCGACCCCGAGGGCGACGCTCTGACCTGGTCGCTCGTCGAGGCGCCCGAGGGCGCCGAGCTGGCTGAGGACGACACCCTCACCTGGACCCCGGGCCCCGACCAGCTCGGCACGGCCTGGTTCGAAGTGCTCGTCCAGGACGCGCGCGGCGCCCAGGGGGTCCAGCGCTTCGCCGTCGAGGTGCGCGAGTCGCCGCTCGGCCCCGACCTGAGCACCTTCGCGATCGACATGGGGCGGACGGTCGATGACCAGCGGCGGCGCTCCGGGATCGCCGCGGTCTCGATCGCCAACCTGGGCGATCTCGCCGCCCCGGCCAGCGCGCTCGTTCTCTATGAAGAGCGCGACGGCGTCCCCGGGCCGGGCTTCGAGGACGCCATCTTCGGGCGCGCTCAGACCCCCTCGCTGGAGCCCGGCCAGAGCGCCTCGGTCGACGTGGTCGTCGAGGGCCCCGTGGCCTTCGAAGGCAATGTGCTGTGGGCGACGGCCGACGCCGATCTTGAGATCGAGGAGCAAAATGAGGATAATAATCATAGGTTTAGCGGTCAGGTTCTTGAACCCGCGGTCCACCCTCTGGTGGGCTACGTCCCTGAGGAGGCGCGCTTGATCCTGCTGTCGCCCGATGAGCCCGCGGCCTTCCGCCTCTTCGATCCGATCACAGGCGCGATCGCCGATGAGGGCGTGCTGGAGGCCGGGGTGCCGAGGGAGGCGTCGATGCTCCTGGGCGATGCCCTCGTGGAGCATGTGGTCGTGGAGAGCGACGTGCCCGTGCAGGCCTACTTGATCCGGGAGATCTTCGAGCCGGACTTTGGCGGCGACTTCTTCCACCCGTCGCTGGGCGGCTCCAAGGTGGGCCGGGAGTTTGCGCTCATGGCGCCGACGCTGACGCCCAACAACCGCCTCGTGGTCGTGGCCGTCGAGGCCGCAGACATCACTCTGGAGGGTGTGGGGGGCGAGGTGCTGGAGCGCCTTGATCTGGGCGCGGGGCAGGCCTGGGAGCCGGATGGGCTCGTGCAGGGGGCGGTCTACAGGTTGCGGTCGAGCGGCGATCTGGTGGTGCAATCGTCCTCGGTGACGGGATACTCCGTGGTGCCGCCGGCGGAGGCGGCGCTGGCCGAGGTGGGCGACGTGGGCCAGGGCTTCTACTTCTCGATCCGCTCGCGGGGGCCGGGCGGTGGCGCGGTGGCCGTGATGGGCCACGAGGCCGCCGACTATGTGATCGAGACCTCCGAGGGGCGCGCGCTGGTCAGCGGGAGCGTGCAGAAGGACGGGGTCTCCTTCCACACCAACCTGGGCGAGCATCTGGGCCTGAGCCTGCGGTCCTCGGCCCCCGTGGCGGTGATGGCGGGCGACATGGCGCGTCCCGGCGCTGACGGGATCGAGCAGATGGGCGAGGATTTCTCGCAGCACGCGGGCACAGGCGGGGTGTCGCTGCTGGTGCACAGCCAGAGTCAGATCGTGGGCGACACGGTGCTGCTGACGGGACCGCTGGGCGCGTCGGTGACCATCAACGGCGAACCCCGCGCGGTCGAGCCCTACGGCATCGTGCGGCTGGACGACGGGGCGATCTACCGGATCAGCGCCTCGTCGCCGGTCGTGGTGCAGAGCATGGGCGGCGGCGATCGGCACTTCGACATGGGCGACGCGCTGCGGCGGCTCCTCCCGGCCGATCTGGCGCCCAGGGCCGTGCTCTCGGGCGTCGAGATCGACGCGGGGGCCTGCGCGCGGCGCGTGCTGGCCCGAGGTCGGCTCGGCAATGCGGGCAACGCGCCGATCCCGGGATCGGCGCGCGTGGAGTTGATCGAGCTTGGCGTTCAGGGAGAGCGCGTCCTGGCCGAGCAGACCCTCGGGGGTCGGGCGCTGGAGCCCGGGGCCTTCGTCGATCTGAGCTTCGAGGTCGAGAGCGCGCCGGGCCCCGAGAGTCGGGCTTGGGCGCTGCGCGCGGTGGGCGTCGGCGAAGGGCTCGACGTCGTCAGCGGCGGCCAGCCTGGGGGCGATCTGCAGCGCGGGCGCTGCCTGAACCGGCCGCCGCGCTTCACCTCCCAGCCCGCCGAGGTCGTCGCCGAGGGCGAGCGCTTCATCTACGCGGCGCTCGCCGAAGACCCCGAAGGGCAGGCGGTCACCTACGCTCTGCTGGCGGGGCCTCCGGGGGCGTCGGTGGACGCCACCGTCGGGCGCCTGACGTGGCTGGCCGGCGGCGCGCCTCGCGCCCGCTTCGTCTTGCGGGCCGCCGATCCCGAAGGGGCCTTCGACGTGCAGACCTTTGAGGTCGCCGTCGAGGCCGCCGAGCTTCAACCCTGCGTGGCAGACGCAGACAGCGACGGCTTCTGCGCCGAGGGCGGTGACTGCGACGACGCTCGCGCCGAGATCAACCCGGGCCAGCAGGAGATCCTGGGTGATGGCCTGGACAACGACTGCTCGGGCGGGACCCCGGACGCCCTGGCCCAGGGCGCGGCCGAGCTCAGGCTCCAGGTCAGCGCGCCGGTCTACGGCCCGGGCGGCCCGGTGAACCTGCTGGCCTTCGTGGGCAACCCCAGCCGGCTCAGGCCGCTGGCCGGGGTGGAGCTGGAGGTGGAGGTGGCCTGCGTCGACCGCCCGAGCGAACACCTGCGCGCCCCCGTGCCGACCCTCGGGCCCTCCTCAGGGCAGACGCTGACCCTGATCTGGAGGCCCGACGCCTCCATACGCGGGCGCTGCCAGGCCCACGGCCGCCTGATGGCGGGTCCGGCGCTCCTCGCCGAAGACAGCGCGCCCTTCGAAATCCTCGCCGCCCTCCTCGGCGCGATCTCGGCGTCGCCGGAGTCCGTGCAGGCCGGTGAGGCCGTCGAGCTGACCCTGACCGTCTTCAACCCGCTGTCGACCGCCCAGAGCGCCGACCTCTCGTTGAGGCTCGACGGCCGCAGAGAGCCGCTCGACGCGCGCGCCTTGAGCCTTGAGCCCGAGGCCACCGAGCGCTTCACCGTGTCTTTGGACACCGCGCCGCTCGCGCCGTCGGTCTACGCCCTGGCCTTGTTCGAAGGAGAGGCGCTGATCGCCCAGGGCCTCTTCCGCGTGCGCGGCGAGGCGGCGCTCGACGCGCCCGAGGTCGAGGCGCTCGACGGGGGCGATCTCAGCGAAGCCTCTCCCGTCGTGCTTCGCCCTCTGGGGCCTCGCCCTGGAGCCCCCGCAAGCGGCGGGTCGATCCGGGCGGCGTGGACCCCCGAGGCGCTGCTGGTGGAGATCCGCGCCCTGGACGAGACCCCCGAGGTGGAGGACGCCATCGAGCTTCGGGTCGCCACCGATCAAGGCGAGCCGCTGCTCGCGGCCCTCTGGATCGGGGATGCGGCCGTCGAAGCGGCCGAAGGCGTGGAGGCCTCTGGGGTCCTCGTCCAGGGCGGCGAGCGCGTCGTCACGGCGCGGCTGTCGCCTTCGGCGCTCGTCGGGGCCCAGGCCCTCGAAGAAGGTCAAATCGTGAGAGCGAGGATATTGTTGAGGGATGGCTCCGTCGAGCAGCCGCGCGACGCCTGGGTGTGGGCGACGGACATCGGCTTCGATGAAGACGTCGATCTCTACGGGGCGATCCAGCTCACCGAAGGCCAGCGCGAGCCCGAACCCGAGCCGGGCGAACCCGAACCCGAGCCGGGTGAGCCCGAGCCGGAGCCGGGCGAGCCTGAGTCTGAGCCGGGCGAACCCGAGCCGGAGGCGCCAGAGATCCCTGGGACGCCGGCCGTCCCGGACGGCGGTTGTGATTGCAGTACATCAGGATCGCCGGCCTCGGGCGGCGCATGGGGGTGGATCATCATGATGGCGTTGATCGCGGGGGTGAGGGAGGCTCGTCGGAAGGGCGCTTGGGTCTGGGTTCTTGCGATTCTGGGGGCGACGGCGTGCGACGATCCCGAGCTGGGGGTCGTGGATGGCGTTCCGGATGCGGCTCAGGAGGATCGGGACACGGGGGGCGGCTTTGAGCCTGAGCCTTCGGTGGAGGACGTGGGCGTCGACGTGGGTGGCGACGCCGGCGTGGACGTGGCGGAGCCTGAGCCCGAGGTGGCCGAGCCCGAGCCTGAGGTGGTGGTCGAGCCCGAGGGTCCGGTCCTGGCGGACGTGGGCCAGGAGTGCGTGGTGGACGGGGACTGCGCCAGCGGGATCTGCATGCAGGGGGTCGAGGGCGCGGTGTGCACGCAGTCGTGTGATGTGTACGCCTGCCCGGAGGCCTGGGTGTGTGAGCGCTTCCCTGGAGGGGCCAGGCTGTGCGTGCCGGCGCGAGACTGTCTCGACGCCGATGAGGACAGCTATGGGCGCGGGCGAGGGTGCCTGGGGCCGGACTGCGACGACGGCGACGCGTTGATCAATCCGGCCTCGGCCGAGGCGTGCGACGGGGAAGACAACGACTGCAACGGCCTTGCGGACGAGGGGCTGCTCAACGCCTGCGGGCGCTGCGGCGAGGTGCCCGAGGAGCTGTGCGACGGGCTGGACAACGACTGCGACGACGAGGTGGACGAGGGGCTGCTCGACGCCTGCGGCCTGTGCGAGCCCTCGCCCTTCGAGGAGATCTGCAATGGCCTCGACGACGACTGCGACGGCGCCATCGACGAAGGGGCCTGCGCGCCGGGGGAGTGCACGCCGGGCGAGGAGCGCCCGTGTTATGGGGGCCCGCCGCAGACGCAGGGTCAGGGGACGTGCCAGGAGGGGACGCAGGTCTGCAGTCAGGGGATCTGGGGCGAGTGCGAGGGCGACACGCCGCCCTCGGATGAGGCCTGCGATGGGGAAGACAACGACTGCGACGGGGAGCGTGACGAGGGCCTTATCAACCGCTGCGGCTCGTGCGGCCCCGCGCCGCAGGAGCTGTGCAATGGCCTGGACGACGACTGCGACGGGCTGGAGGACGAAGGGGTCCAGAGCCGGTGTGGGGGTTGCGCGCCCTGCGGCGAGGTGCAGCTCTTCCCCGGCGAGGTGGGGCAACAGGACCCGGCGCTGGCTCCGGCGCCCGATGGGGCCTTGACGCTGGGCTCGGGGCAGCTCGAGCGGCACTTCCTGTGGGTGCCCAACAGCGATGAGAACACCATCTCGCGGTGGGACACGCGGACGGGGCTGGAGGAGGCCAGGTTCTGGATCGGCGAGAACCCCTCGCGGACGGCCGTGGACCTGGAGGGTAACGTCTGGGTGGGGAACCGCGGGGACGGGCGCGCGACGCACATCTTCACGGACACGCGCGACTGCATCGACCGCAATGGCGACGGCGTGATCCAGACCTCCCGTGACTTCAACGGGGACGGCAGGATCACCGCAGGAGAGATGGTGGGCACGGCCCAGGACCCGCTGCTGGATGAGTGCGTCCACTGCCAGGTCCGCGTGGGCCAGGCCAACGATCTGGTGCGAGGCGTGGCGGTGGACGCCGATGGCTTCGCGTGGCTGGGGACATGGAACTCAAGAGAGATCTACAAGGTCAACCCGGAAAATTGTGAGATCGAGGCCCAGATCTCGACGGCCGTTCCCGGTCGCAGCGCGATATCGGTGTACGGGCTGGCGGTGGACGGCGCTGGCAACCTGTGGACCGCCTCGTTGAGCCACAATTGCGTCGCGAGGGTGGACACGCAGCGCGCCGAGGTCATCGAGCAGGTGTGCGCGACGGGCTTCAACAGCTACGGGATCGCGGTGGACGCCGCCGACCGGGTGTGGTGGGGGGACATCAGCAACGGGGTGTGGTTCTACGATCCCATCGACAGAACGCTCAACCACGCGGTCGATCCCGCGAACAGGGTTCGCTCCGCCACGGGCATCGTCGCGGGCACCGACGGGATGATCTATGTGGCGGCCTACGACTCGAACCTGGTCGGCAAGCTCGACCCCGAGCTTGGGGTCTGGAGATACCTGCCGGTCGATCAGGTGCCGACGGGCATGATCCCGCAGCGCAACCCCCGCGGCGTGACCATCGACGACGACGGCAACCTGTGGGCGATCTGTCGCGGCAGCAGCGGCCTGGTCAAGATGACCACCGAGGGCGAGATCCTCGGCACCTTCCCCATCGTCGGGGCCGAGCGGCCCGATCGAGGCACGGGCCCTTACAGCTACTCGGACAACACGGGCTTTCAGCTCTTCAACTTCACGGTGCGCTCCGGGAGCTGGCGCCATGTGTTTGACGCGGGCGCCCCGGTGCGCTTCGTGCGCTTGACCTGGTCGCCCTTCATCGCAGAAGGGACGCGGATCGACGTTCAGGTGCGGGCCGCCGACGACGAGGCGGGCCTGGAGGCCGCTCAGTTCAGCACGCCGAGCGCGCTGACGGACGTGGATCTGGCCCCCCTGACCCCCGAGCGGGCGCGCTTGCTGGAGATGGTCTTCACGCTCAGCGCCGACGATCCGCTCCAGCGCCCGGTGCTGCGCGACATCCAGGTCTTCTTCGAGACGGCCGACTGTCGAGAGGTGCCCTGCCCCGAGGGGCAGCAGTGCAACGCGCGCAATGGCGGCTGCGTCGTGCTGCCGCGCGAGTGCCGGGTCGATGAGGCCTGCCTGGACAGCGAGCACTGCGATCCAGGTGGCTTCTGCCGGCCCGGGTGCCGGATCGACCCCGGGAATTGCGGCGTGGGCGAGCGCTGTGACCCGCGCGGGCGCTTCTGCACGGCGCGCGCCGCGGAGTGCGCCATCGACCTCCAGTGCCCCGATGGCGCCTACTGCACCGAGAGCGGCTTCTGCGAGCCAGGGTGTCGGCTCGATCCCGACACCTGCCCCACGCGCACCGTCTGCGAGCCCGAGGGGCGACAGTGCGCCCCGCAGGCGCCCGAGTGCGTTCAGGACGAGGACTGCCCCGAGGGGCGCTTCTGCAAGGCCGGCGGGGTGTGCCTGGGCGGCTGCCGCCTCGATCCCGACGACTGCGGCGAGGGCGCGCGTTGCGAGGCCGAGACGCGCCTGTGCGAGGCGCTGCCGCCCGACTGCGATCCTGGCCGGGTCACGGCGGAGGTGTGCGACGGGCTCGACAACGACTGCGACGGCGTGGTGGACGAGGAGATCGTCGAGGTGGGCGTGACCTGCGCGGTGGGCGACGCGGCCTCAGGCTTCAGGGTCTGCGCTCAGGGCAGGTTGATGTGCCGGGCCGAGGCCAGCTCCGAGCCCCAGACCCCCACGCGCCTCGTGGGCCGCCTGGATCGCGCCCTGCTGCCCGAAGGCTTCTATGAGATGCCGGCCAACACCACCTACACCGGGCCCATCCGGATCGAGCCCGGCGCCCTCCTCCTGGGGGGGCAGGGCACGCAGAACGTCCAGCTGCGGGCCGCCTTCGGCGCTCAGGGCTTCGAGGCGCTGGGCGCCGTCTTCGACCGGGTCCTGCCGTCCGCCTCCGGGGGCCTCGTCCACATCGAGGACACCCTCATCGAAGGCCACCCCGGCGCCCAGAGCGCCAACGTGGAGCTCTACTCGGCCGCGCTCTTGCGGGACTCGACCTTCAGGAACCTCACGATCCAGGGCTACAACACCGCCCCCACGACCATCGAGCGCTGCCGCCTGGAGTCCAACGACAGCCGCACGCGCTGGCAGGCCATCCTGCGGGCACCCTCGACCGTGATCGACAACCATGTCTCGGGCCTCAACATCGTCCCCAGAGTCCACGACGGGATCTGGATGGGCGATCGGGCCGTGGGCTCGACCCTCGCCCGAAATCGCGTGGAGCGCCTCGTCACGGCCGTCAACACGGATCTGGCCGGCGCCATCACCGTCTCGGACAACACCCTGGCCCAGAACGACGCGGCCGTGCGCGTCTCCCGAAACGCCTTCCCCCGGATCGAGGGCAACTTCATCGACATGGCCGACCCAGGCCACGTCGGCGAGGGCGTGGTCTTCGACACGCTGCTGCCGGGCGGCGGGGCCGAGGTCCGGGACAACCGCCTGCGGATGGGGTTCGGCGACGCCGCCTTCAGGCTCGACCCCGACGTCTTCCAGATCCAGACGCCCTCCATCTTCGAGGGCAACACCCTCCAGGCGCAGGACCGCGATCAGCAAGTCCGGATCGCGGGCGTCCTCGACGGAGGCGCAGCCCTCATCGGGCCGACCGAGGGCATCTCGCGCCTGGTGACCTCCAACCACGTCTACCTCGATCTCACCCAGGCCACGTCGATCGCCGAGGGCATGATCATCGCCAACATCAACCCCAGCCTCGACTATCGCTGGCTCATCAGGCGCGGCGCGGTCATCCAGGGGGCCGACCTGCGCTTCGAAGACATCGGCCTGAACATCGAGGCCGGCACCTCCGCGACCCTCTCGGACGTCGACATGATCCTGAACGTCAACCAGAACCGCTACATGATCAACCTCGACGGCGCGCTGACCTTGAGCCAGTCGCGCATCTCCAACACCTTCTTGACCCAGGGCAACCGGCGACAAGGACGCGGCGTCCACATGGACAGCGCCGGGCGCCTCGTCGCTCAGGACGTGACCCTCGAGGGCTTCGAATATGGCCTGGTCGTGGCGCGGACCTCGACCTCCTCCTTGCAGAACCTCCGCTTCGAAAACAACGCGTACGGGCTCTACGTGGGCAACCAGGCCGTCGTTGACCCCGCCTCCAACTCCAGCTTCATCGACGCCGACCCCCTCCTCCTCTCCACCGGCGTCCACCTCGCCCTGGAGCGCGGCGGCCGGGGAGCCTTCGCCGGGACCTTCTTTGACATCGGCGCCGAAGACACCCCCTGGCTGATCGATCTGGACGCCTTCCAGGACGAGAGCCGCACCACCCTCTCAGGCACGACCTACGCGAACGGCGTCCAGGGCCTCGGGACCCTGCTGCGCGGCAACATCACCTCAGGCTCCGCGACCCTCTCGCCCCTCGAAGGCGACGGGCCGCTGGTCCTCGGCGAGACCCTCTACGTCGAGGACGGCGCGCAGATCAACCTCGATCAAGGGCAGGTCCTGCAAGGCCCCGGCACCGTGGTCGTGCGCCGAACCAACACCCGCTTCAACGCCACCGGCGCCACCCTGCGCAACCTCACCCTCGGGGTCTACGAGAGCGCGGTGGTCGACCTCGAAGGGGTCACCTTCGAAAACACCGACACCCGCAGCAGGACCAACCTCGACGTGATCGCCACGGCGCTCCTGACCGACTGCGTCTTCCTCGGCTTCGAACGCCGCCAGAACGGCATCGAAGCCCGAGTCGGCGGCCAGGTCCTCATGGACGGCGGCTGGATCGAGGACATGGACTACGGCCTCCAGGCCCACAGCGCCGGCCACGCCGAAGTCCAGGGCGTGACCTTCCAGGGCTCCAACCGCAACCTCTACCTCACCTCCGCCAACAGCTCGCTGATCGCCCAGGGCTGCACGATCCAGAGCGGCGACCCCAACCACAACTCGATCGGCATCGAGGTCCGCGGCTCCGCCGCAGGCATGTCGCTCCAAGCCACAGACCTGCACTTTGATCTTGAACCCGGCGACGTCCCCTACCGCTTCGAACTCGGCACGCTGCGCGACGGCAACGTCATCGACCTCCAGGGCTCGACCTTCCAGGACGAGGCCGCCGGCCCCTCCTCCTATCAGATCTACGGCGACATCCGGGATCTGAACGTCGCGCTCCCCAGGCTCGAGCCCGCCCAGCAGGCCTTCGAGGTGATCGGCGACATGCGCACCTACGGCGCGGCGTCGTTGACCCTGAACGCGGGCGTCCGGCTGACGTCGGCCATCTCGATACGCCTGATCGAGCCCAGAGACACCTCTCGCCTGGAGACCAACGGCGCGAGCCTCCACAACGTCCGGCTGGCATGGCGAAACTCCAGCTCCGGGCAGGTCCTCGCCACGGCCTTCACCGCCGACGTTCGCTCTCAGTACACCTGCGTGGCCATCGGGGACACCGCGACCGTCGACGTGCGCCAGAGCACCTTCACGCGCCTCGGCGATGTGGCCAACGACCTGTGGGGCGTCCACGTCTTCGGCACCGGGGCCCTGCGACCAACGATCGAAGGCAACACCTTCACCAGCTTGCGCTACGGGATCGCCCTGGACGCCGGGCATCAGCCCTCGCTCGTCGACAACACCTTCCAGAACTGCGTCCAGAACATCTTCCAGAGGTGATACGGAACCACGCTCAAGCCACTTCCATGTTGGGCCACCAGGATGCCCAAGATGAAAGTGCTTCAAACGTGGTTCCGTATGAGCGCCGCCTCCCGCCTGCGCTCCCTGCGTCCGTCCCTCTGAAGACCCACCGACATCCAGGGCGACGCAACGGCCCTCAGCGCGCCATCAGGACGACGCCACGGCCCTCATCGCGCCGTCGTTCATGGCCCGCACGCCCCGCGCCCGGGATCGCGGTCGTCGCAGTCGATCCGACAGGGGACCCCGTCGTCGTCGAGATCGAGGTCGGCGCCGTGGTCGATGGCCCAGGAGGGCGCGCAGAGCAGGCCAGAGACGCCGTCGGCCAGATCGTCGCCGTTGGAGACACCGTCGGCCGGATCATCGCCGTCGGAGACGCCGTCGGCCGGATCATCGCCTCTGGCTTTGCGCTGGTCGGGGTTGGGGACGTCGGGGCAGTTGTCGCGCGGGTTGTCGATCCCGTCGCCGTCGAGGTCGGGGTCGCAGAGATCGCCGAGGCCGTCGCCGTCATGGTCGATCTGTTCGGGATCGAAGCGGCGAGGGCAGCGGTCGAGGTCGTCGGGGATCTCGTCGCCGTCGGTGTCGCCGCGACAGTCGAAGGGGTTGGGGAGGTCAGGCAGGTCGGGATCGGGGGGGAGGTCGGGGAAGAGGCAGCCGTCCATCCCATCGTCGATCCCGTCGCCGTCGAGGTCGGGGTCGCAGAGATCGCCGAGGCCGTCGCCGTCGCGGTCGCCTTGACCGGGGTTGTAGTGGTCGGGGCAGGTGTCGGGGGCGTCGCGCAGATCGGGGAAGGCGGGGTCGTCGAAGTCGAGGACGCCGTCGCGGTCGCGGTCGAGGGCCGAGACGGAGAACTCGCCGGAGAGCGCGCTGTTGAAGGGGCGGTTTCCCAGACCCTCCGCGGCGCGGTTGACAAAGGGCCACACGAAGCCCTGGCCCAGGTGGTTGCCGGGCAGGAGGGGCAGGCGGCACTGGCCCGCGCCGGGGTTGTTGATCCACTCCGCCCCGTAATAGCGGTCCTGGACGGCATTGCCGCCGTGGGACAGCGCGCCGCGATCCTCGATGCGGAAGGTGTGGGCGATCTCGGCGCGGTCGAGCAGCTCGTCCAGGTCGATGAAGGCCGCCAGCGGGCCGCCGCCGTCCAGCACCCCAGTATCAAAGGCGATGTTTCCATGAAAAGGTTCGTCGTAGAGCGCTGATATCCGAGACATGTGTGAGGGTGTCTCAGGATCGACCAGGCAGGCGACGTCGAGCTGGCAGAGGCCGGCGGCGACGAGGGCGCGGGGCACGGCGGGGACGGCCTGGAAGCAGTTGGAGGCGCCGGGGGGGATCTCGCGCGAGGCGAAGGGCGTCGGTCGGCGCCGATCGGTGTCGGGATCGACGGTCGACAGGTCGCGGAAGCCGTGGCCGGAGCGCGCGCGGGGGTAGGCGTCGCTGGTCAGCGACGGGCAGACCTCGGCGCGGGGACGCAAGCCCTGGCCGAAGAGCGCGCGGGGGTTGAAGGCCGAGACGACCCCGGCGATCACCGCGACGGCGCCGTACCAGGCCTCCGGGCGCAGGAAGGCGTTGATGAGGGCGCCGTAGCCGCCGGCCGAGACGCCCGAGAGGGTGTGGGATCGGCGGTAGCGCTCCGGGTCCGCGATCAGGTCGCCCTCGGCGCCCCGAACCCTGAAGCGGGCGCGAAGGGCGGCGCGCAGATCCTCGGCCAGGAAGGTGGTGTAGCTGAAGATGGTGTTGTCGGGGCGCCAGAGGCCCAGGAAGCGGGTGTGGCAGCCCTGGGCGCGGGTGGCCGGCTCCAGGTCGCAGATCGAGGCGGGCAGGCGCCCGTCGGGCAGCACGACGATGGCGGGCTCCATGTAGCCCTGGGCGATGGCGCGGGCCGCCGAGCGGGCCACCGGCAGGTAGCCCTGCTGCGTGCCGGCGTCGTGGAGCAGGATCGTGACGGGGTAGCGCTGGGCGGGGCTGCCGCCGGTCGGATCGCCAGGGGGCGGGTTGTTGTTGGCCGGCGTGGCGAGGTCGGCGTAGCCGGGCGGCAGGAAGGCCACGACCTCGACGGGGTAGGGGAAGCAGGTCGGGCAGTCGCGGGCGGGGATCGTCAGGTTGACCTCGACGAAGCGCTCGGCGGAGGCCGGCAAGGTGCGGAAGGGCAAGGTCAAGCGGCGGTCCTCGCCGAGGCGCACCTGGAGGAGCAGCGCGGCGCCCTCGGGCCAGCCTTCAGGCGAGGCGGGCTCGATGATCAGAGCCGGCCGGAAGCGCAGGGCGGGGCCGACCCAGCGTTGGCGCAAGGGGATGGAGCGGCTGTCGGAGCCGAGGGTGAAGACCTGGGCGCGGAAGCGGCGAGTCCAGCGCGCCGCGTCGATCCAGGTGTCGGGCGCGGTCTGGTCGAGGCCGTCGAGCTCGACGACGAAGGCCTTGCGGCGGGTGACGCGGTCGTCGGGGTCGGCGTTGACGCCGTGGACGACCAGCGCCTCGGGCAGCGGGTCTGGCGCGCCCTCCGGTTCGAGGTCGGGGGCGTCGCTGTCTGCGACGTCAGAGTGTGGGTCGGCGTCCGGTGGGTCGCTGGGGTCGTCGACCCCCGCGTCCTGGGGTCGAGGGGAGGGCAGGGGGTCGGGCGCGGGGCTGGAGCGCAGCCAGAGCGGCGTGGCGGGCTCGGCGCAGGCGGCCAGCATCAGGAGGGCGGCGAGCAGGGGTGCGGCGTGTCGGGTCATGCGCTCAGGGCGGCGGCGGCCCGGGACGCTCCGGGCGGATGGGATCTTGCCAGATCCGCGCGCCGAGCGCGAGCGGCGCGCGGCCTCCCAGACGATCGCACACTCCACCCCCACACTCCACCCCCTGTCCCCCACACTCCACCCCCTGTCCCCCGTGAGGCACTGCCTCCCTCGTTCCACGAGGAGGGGGGACGCTCGTATTACGGGTGGCGGTGGATCGCACTCCACCCCCTGTCCCCCTCCTCGCTGCGCAAGGAGGGGGGACGCTCGTATTACGGGCACGGTGGTTCGGGGACGCTCGGATGACGGGCTCGGCGGATCGGGTCCCGCCCCGGCGACATCGCCACCCGCCCCAGGCGGCCAGTGATCCCGGCGAAGGCTCCTGCGGCCCACCCCCCCGAATCATCGTGCCCGTAATTCAAGCGTCCCCCCTCCTCGTGGAACGAGGAGGGGGACAGGGGGTGGAGTGTGGGGGTGGAGTGCGGGGGTCAGCGGGCTCAGAGGAGCATGCCGTCGCAGAGGGCGGGCTCGACGGCGTGGTTGCCGACGAGGCCGTCGTAGCGGGCGAGGGTCAGGTCGAGGTACTCGTCGCTGATGTCGATCCCGACGTAGCGGCGACCCTGGCTCAGGGCGGCGATGCCGGTGGTCCCGGAGCCGTTGAAGGGGTCGAGGATGCGGTCGCCGGGCTGGCTGGCGGCCCGGACGATGCGATCGAGGAGCCCGAGGGGCTTCTGGGTGGGGTGCTTGCCGTGCTGTTTTTCGGACTTTCCGGGGGCGGTGAAGTTCCAGACGGACTTCATCTGCTTGCCGCCGTTCTCCTCCCTCATCTCGGAGTAGTTGAAGGTGTGCCTGGAGGTCTTGCTGCGCGCGGCCCACAGGATTGTCTCGGATGTATGTGTAAAATATCGGCAGGAGAGGTTGGGGGGCGGGTTCGGCTTGAGCCACGTGATGTCGTTCAAGATCTTGAACCCGAGCTGCTGCATCGCGAACCCGATGCTGAAGATCGTGTGGTGCGTGCCTGAGACGAAGATCGTGCCGTCGGCCGTGAGGGCCTTCTGGCAGGCTTCGAGCCACTGGAGGTTGAAGGCGTGGTTGTTGTCCACGCCCATGGAGCGATCCCAGTGGCCTTTATCGACCGACACCATCTTCCCACCCTTGCAGGTGACCCCTCCGTTGGAGAGGAAGTAGGGCGGGTCGGCGAAGATCATCTCAAACTGCTGCTCACCAAGCGATTCGATCGTCGTCAGGCTGTCGCCTTTGTAAAGGACAAAGCTTTCAGACGGGTCCGCGAAATACGGTCGACTCTCTCCCTTCGACATGTTGTCTCCTAAGCACCATCCTTGGTGCTTTATAAAAAACCCTTTGACGCATCCTGGTCGGGGGAGGCCGAAGCTACATGACTCCCGACGTCGACGTCAACGGCATAGTTGAATAAAATACCGCAGATGGGCGATCCCTTTGATCAGTGATGATCACCCGATCAGGGGCAGAGCGAGATCACCAGAACGTGTCGGCAAGCCGATCCATTTGATCAGTGCTTTCTGTGCGCGCCTTTGATCCTGACGTGGTCATGAAGATCGCCGAAGATCGATCCGATCGTGCGACGAGAGGCGATCGTAACATGGGCCGATCGCGTGTCAGATTTTTTGGGCGGATTTCAGGGGCGAGGGACGGGGGCGATCTCATCGAGCGGCCCCTGGGCCTGCAGCGCCCAGTACAAGGGCATCGGGAGCCAGCGGCCCCGGACGCGGAAGACCTCCCAGCCGAGCAGGAGGTCCTGGCTGCCGGCGTTGACGGCCACCAGCGGGGTCATGCCCAGGCGAGCGAGATCCCAGGCCGGGTTGCCGCCGGCGCCGTAGTCGAGGCAATGGGCCCCGGCCCACCCCTTCGGGAAGCTCAACCCCTCGGTCCCCCGCACCCGGTAGTGTCCGAAGGTCCTGGCCCGCCCGCTGCGGTCCCTCATCGGGATCGCGGGGCCGTCGACGCCGCGCTGCTCCATGCGCACGTTCCAGCCCCGCAGCAGGCCCGTGTCTGGATCGCGGTGGAAGGTCTTTCGGAAGGTGTGCCAAAGGAGCCTGCGCCCGATCTCGGGCATGCTCAGGTCGACCCCGAGGTACTGGCGGCCGGCCAGAGCGTCCAGGTCGAGGGGGTGGCCTCGCCCCAGGACCCGGTGGAGCTGCGCGGCGTTCATGGTCATGAGCGCCTGGAGGGTCAGCGGGCTGTCTGGGTTCATGGGAGCCTCCTTCATCGCCGGCCAGCCAGGGCGCCGTCGCCCCTGGCCGTGCGGCTCGCGTTCAGGCGCCCATCGCGCGGCGCGCGCACAGGGTCGCCAGGGCCATGATCGGCACCTGGGGGTTGACGCCCAGGTTGGTGGGGAAGACGCTGGAGTCGGCGAGGTAGAGCCCTTCGAGGGCGTGGTGGCGGAAGTCGGGCCGGACGACGCTGCTTGCGGGGTCGCTGCCCATCCGGCAGGTGCCGAACATGTGCGTGACCGCCGAGGTGAAGGCCCGGGCGCTCCTGGGGCCCTCGCGCTCGATGGCGGCGATGACCTCCGGGCGCTCGACCCTGGGGGCGAAGCCCTTGACGCCCGGCAGGACCTCTCGCGCGCCCGCCGCGAAGAAGAGCGCCCCGAGGACGGCCAGCCCGCGCCGGAAGCGCCCGAGGTCTTCGGCCGTCGGGCTCCACGTCACGATCGGGCCCGTGCGGCCGAGTCGCCGCACGCGCCCTCGCCCTTGCGCGCGGACGGCCACGCCCCAGTCGGCCCAGTGCGCCATCTGGGCGAGCTCCTGGGAGAGAGGCCCGCCGAGCCCGTGCATCCTCGCGCCCAGGATGGCCAGGCCGAAGCCCAGCGCCTCGAACTTGAGCCCCTCGGCGCGGAGCCCGATGACCTCGTGGCCCTGGGTGGCGCCCTCCCACATGCGGACGGGCTCAGTGAAGCGCCCGGCCATCGAGACGCCTGGGTGACACTGGAGGTTGTGGCCGACGGGGCCGTGGTTGATGCCGCTGGCCAGCAGCAGGTGGGGGGTCTGGATGGCGCTGGCGGCCACGATTACGGCCTTGCGGGCCTCGATGGACACCGCCCCGCCGCCCTGGGCGGTGCCGACGACCCTCCAGGCGCGGCCGGCGCGGACCTCGATGGCGTCGACCTCCGTGGCGCTGATCACGATCGCGTCGCGCTCGACGGCGTCGGCCAGGAGCGTGATGTCGGGCGACTGCTTGGCGCCCTTGGGGCAGCCCTGGAGGCAGCGCCCGAGGCCCTCGCAGCCGCGCACATTGCGCCGGATGGGGCGGTGCTCAAGGCCGAGGGCCTCGGCGCCGCGCGCCATCAAGAGGTTCTTGGTCCCGGCGAGGTGCGGGGGTGTGGGGGCGACCCCGATTCGCGCCTCGATCTCGTCGGTGACGGCTTCGATGATCTCCCAGTCGAGGGCCTGACGCAGCGCCGGGTCTGCGGCACACCAGGCCTCGTGGACGTCTCTGGGCAGGCGCCAGCAGATCGCGCCGTTGATGGGCGCGCTGCCGCCGACCATGCGGCCCTGGAGGTAGGGGATGGGGGAGGGGCCGAGCATCACGGAGGCGCCCATGTCGCGGTACATGGCGCGCATGGCGTCGAAGGCGCTCAGGGGGAAGTCCGTCGGGGCGTGCCAGAGGCCGGCCTCGACGACGATGACCCGTGCGCCGAGCCGGCTGGCCTCGCGCGCGGCGGCCGAGCCCGCCGGGCCGCTGCCGATGACGACGACGTCGGCGCTCCTCGACAGGGGCCTCGCGATCGTCCGACCGTCGATGTTCATTGAGGGCCTCGTGCGGGGGGAAGGGCGCGGGTCTGGCCGGTCGGGGCGCGATCGTCAGGCGCTTGTGGGCGGGGGGGGTCATGGCCCGACATCAGGGCGTGGGTCTGGCCTGTGCAGGGGCGAGCGACGGCGAGGTTCACGGCGCACCTCTGACGTGGCGCTGGACGTCGGGGTGGCTGAAGAGGGCCATGCAGGCGACGACCTTGGCCACCTCCAGCAGGTCCGCGAAGATCGGCAGGCTGGCGCCGCGGGAGAGGGTCGCGTCGCGCTCGTTGGGGCTCAACATGTCGAGATCGTTGGTGTTTCCGAGGATCCTGGGCAGGAGGACGACGAGGGCCAGGGCGCTGGCGTTGAGGGCGTGGCGCAGGTGGGGCGGGGCTGAGGCGTCGAAGTGATCCCAGAAGTCCTGGCGATCCCAGGTGTGGGTGGGTGGGAGGTTCGGGTCGGGGGCGGAGGGTATGATCGCGTCGAGGAGGGTGTCACGGCGGGAGCGTCGCGCTTGGGCCGTCATGGGCGTCGGTGCTCGCTGTCGGGGGGTGGGTGGGCCGTGGTGTTGGTGCCTGGCCCTGGGTCAATCCGGCGCTTCGAATGTCTCCTTGGTATGCTACACTGGCGGCGGAATCAACCTGTGGAGGTGGAGATGGGAGAGCTTGAGACGCTGCGCATCGAGCGCGACGGTCACGTGGCCGAGGTGGTTCTGAACAGGCCGGGCAAGGGCAATGCGCTCAGCCCTCGGCTCTTTGAGGAGCTGGAGATCGCCTTTGGGCGGCTCGACGAGGATGAGGGTGTGCGTGCAGTGGTGTTGCGCGGCGAGGGGAAGGCCTTCAGCTATGGTCTGGACTTGCAGGAGGCGATGGGGGAGCTGGGGCCTTTGGTGGGGGGTGGCCTGGCGGGGCCGCGGATGAAGTTGAGGGCGATGATCCAGCGGTTGCAGCGGCAGACGGCGTCGCCGGCGCGTTGCCGGAAGCCTGTCGTGGCCGCGGTGCATGGTTGGTGTATCGGTGGAGGGCTGGACATCATCTCGGCGTGCGACTTGAGGTTCTGCTCGGCGGACGCGCGCTTCAGCTTGCGTGAGGCGCGCATTGGGATCGTGGCGGACATTGGGAGCTTGCAGCGGCTGCCGCGGATCATTGGAGATGCGGCGACGCGGGAGTTGGCGTTGACGGCCAAGGATATCGATGCGGAGCGGGCGATGAGGCTGGGGCTGGTGTCGGAGATCTTGCCGGACGTGGAGGGCTTGCTGGAGCGGGCGCGGCAGGAGGCGCGGGCGATGGCGGAGCTGCCGCCGCTGGTGGTCCAGGGTGTCAAGCACATCCTGGACGCGCAGGACGGCCTGACGATCGAGCAGGGGCTCGCGTACGTGGCGAACTGGAACAGCGCCTTTCTGGCGTCGGAGGACTTCGGGGAGGCGATAGGGGCCTTCTTCGAGCGTCGTGCGCCGCGCTACAAGGGGGCTTGATCTGGCGAGCTTGAGAGGGGCTTGAGCCGGCGAGGTCGGCGGGGTCGGCGCGGTCGGCGAGGTCGGCGAGGTCGGCGGGGTCGGCGGGGTCGGCAAGGTCGGCGAGGTTGATCGGGGCGGGGCTCTGGTCGCGGCGTGTTCAGTGTGCGTGTGGCGGCGGTCGTACAGGTTGATCGGCGAGGGTGGTCGGGGCGCGTTCAGGGGGGAGGCGAGCGATGGAGTGTGTGGGGTGCGGTGGGGTGATGAGGGGGGAGTCGCGCCAGGGGGTGGAGTTTGATCGGTGCCCGGCGTGCCAGGCGATCTGGTTCGACCGGGGCGAGCTGGAGGCGCTGCTTCAGGGCGCGGGGGTGCTCTTCAACGAGCGGGCGCTCAAGGAGGGGATCGCGCTGCCGACGCGGTGTCGGTGGTGCGAGACGGAGCACGAGGGAGGGGCGGCGCGCTGTGATCGGTGCGAGAGGCCGCTGGGGGCGTCGTGCCCGAGGGACGGGCGTCCGATGCTGGCGGCGGGCTTCGGGGATCTGGAGCTGGATCTGTGCCCGAAGTGCGGGGGGATCTGGTTTGACGGCAGGGAGTTCGGGGTGCTGCTGCGCGATGTCGGCGCGGGCGGCGTCGGCGCGGGCGAGGCCCCTGAGGCCGTCGAGGCCGAGGCCGATGGGGGCCGTCGGCCCGCCGACGAGCGAGGGCCTTGTCAGATATGCGGTGAGACGAAGCAGGGCGGGGCGCTGTACCGCGAGCATGGCTTCTTGAAGTGCGTGTCGTGCCTCGGGCCGGTGGATGAGGGTGAGGGGGAGCGGATGGCGCTCCTGAGGGCGCGCAACGATCGTTACTGGAGGGGGAAGCTGCAGACCGAGCGGCTGATGAGGATGGACACGGAGGACCTGCAGCAGAGCGTCGAGCGTCCGGAGTGGCTCCAGAGGCTGGGGTCGTGGTTCTCGGGGGGGTGATCGCGCGTCGGGATCGCGCGGCATCTCCCGGCGCGTGTCTCGCAGCGGGCGGCTTGCAGCGGGCGGCTCGTCGCGAGCGGTTCGCAGCGGGCGGCTCGCCGTGGGCGGTTCGCCGCGGGCGGCTCTCCGCGGGTTGCCGACGGGAGGGGTCTGGTCCGGTGTACGGAGCTTGCGTCGGGCGGGAGTGGTCAGGCCGGTTCGATGTGTTATAAGGGCGGCGAGAGGCCCCGGGCGGCGCAGCGCGCCTCGACGCGGGAGGCGATCGAGGCGCTGGTTCTGCGGCGCGGGGGTGGCGCGAGAGGTTGTCATGGATGTCCTAGTCGTCGGCGCGGGGCCTGCGGGCGCGACGGTCGCCAGCGGTCTGGCTCAGGCGGGCCTGCAAGTCACGCTTCTGGAGAAGGCCCAGCTGCCCCGCTTCAAGGCCTGCTCGGGCGGGCTGCCGGCCAAGGTGCGGCCGCTGGTCAACCTCAGCGATCAGGTCTTCGACGAGCAGGTCGAGGACGTGATCAAGCGCGTGCGCTTCACCTACCAGCACAAAGATCCTGTGGTCGTCGAGTCCGAGGACCCGCTCGTCTACATGGTGCGGCGGGACAGCTTCGACCACGCCCTGATCACCGAGGCGGCGCGGCGCGGCGCGCGGATCCTGGACGGCGTCGAGGTCGTCGGCGTGGACCCGGCGGGGCCGCGGGTGCGGGTCAGGACGACGCGGGGCGAGTTTGCGGCGCGGGTGGTGATCGGCGCCGACGGCGTGCACTCGACCGTGGCGCGCTGCATCGGGCAGAGCGGCCACGAGAAGCTCGGCTTCGCCTTTCAGGCCGAGGTGCCGATGAGCCCGCGCTCCATGGAGCGCTGGAGGGGCACGGTGGGGGGAGACTTCGGCCGCCTGCCGCACGGCATCGGCTGGGTCTTTCCGAAGTCCGATCACCTCTCGGTCGGGCTGCTGTCCTTCACCCAGCGCCGGGGCTGGAAGCGCGAGGAGCTCTTTGACTTTTTGCGCGGCCACGATCTGGACTTCAACCCCGACCGCACCCGCGTCTACGGCCACTTCCTGCCGCGCTGGCACGGCCAGAAGACCTTTCAGGAGCAGAACGTGCTGCTGCTGGGCGACGCGGCCGGGATCGTCAACCCCATGACCGGGGCGGGGGTCGAGGCCTCGATGCGCTCGGCGCACATCGCCGTCGAGGTCATCCGCGACGCCTTCTGGCACGGCGACGAGCGCCTGGAGCGCTACAGCCAGCGCGTGCTGCGGGAGGTCTGCCGGGAGTTCCTCGACGTGCGCGCGATGGCCAAGTTCTTCTTCACCTTCACGCGCCTGTCCTACCAGATGGGGATCAAGAACCCCCAGTTCGGGCGCATCGCCGCGCGGCTCCTGACCGGCTCGATGGACTACACCGAGGTCTGGGCCGAGCTGCTCAAGGCCTCCGTGCGCGCCTGAGCCGAGGGGGTCGAGGGTCCAGGTCTACTCCGATCCCGTCGTTGCCGATCCCGTCGCTATCGATCCCGACGCTGCCGATCCCGGCGCTGCCGATCCCGTCGCTGTCGCTCACGACGCTGCCGATCCCGGCTCTGCCGGTCCCAGCGCGCCGAGGTGCCGCCACAGCGGCCAGCGCTTCACATAGATGTAATCCCGCAGCCGCGTGTTGACGAGCAAGGCGATGATGCACGTGCTCAAGAGGCACCACACGGCCGGCCGTTCGCTGACGTCGGTCGTGGTCATCGCCGCCAGAAATGGCCCGACAAGGAAGTGGTAGAGCGACCACTTCCACGACCCATAGATCACCGGCACCAGGAAGGCCGTAAACAGGTACCCGAGCCACTGCTCGTTGAAGCCGTTGAGCAGCACGTCCCAGCCGATGTGCCACTGCCCCGTATAGGCGCAGGTCAGCTCGTGGCTGCACATCGGCGTGCCCAGCTCGCACCTCCCCAGCAGATCCCAGGCCGGGATCAGGCGCATGACGCAGGCCGCCGCCGTAAGCGCGCAGATCATGTACACCCACCCCTTGATGCGCGCCTTGACCCTCGGATCCACAAACTCCATCCCCAGCATGTTGATGAAGAAAGGCTGAAAGGAGATGTGCAGCATCGCCAGATAGGTGAACAAAGGATTCCACGTGTTGCCGCACTCGTCGACCACGATGTAGGTGACCGCCTGCAGCGCCTCCATCAACACGAAGTAGGCCGGCGGCAGGAAGATCTCCAGGGGCTGCCCCTTCTTCTTGAGCACCCACGCGCTCGAAAAGCCCCCAATCGCGATCAGCGCGCTGGCCTCGCCGCTCCAACACATGGACGCCTCCACATGAAAGCCCCGCAAAGGGCTGATATCGTTGATGTTACACGGCGATCTGCGCCGCGCTAGAGCAAGCGCGACCAGATCGGACGGGTCTTCCAGAGCGCAAGGAAGGTCATCGCAGGGCCGCGCTTCTTCTTGCCCCACAAGAAGCGGAACTGCCCCTTGAGGAAGGGCGCGCTGAGGAAGGAGTCCGCAACCCCGACCGACTCCCGCGCGTTGACCTCAAGCAGCTCCTCCAGCGTCGCGCCGCACGGCAGCGTGCGCTTCGCCCCCGCCTCCACCCAGCCCTCAGCAATGCGCTGGGCCTCGGCCAGCAGCGCCTCGTGCGGGACGACCCGCTGCGCCAGCCCCACCTCGTGAGCCTCGGCCCCCGTCGGCTTCCACCCCTCCGGCCCCAGCATCCGCGCCGCCGCCTCCTCCCCCATCATCCGCGCAAAAAGCACGCTGGAGCACCCCTCAGGGCAGACGCCCAGCGCCGCGAAGGGCGTCGAAAAGGTCGCCCTCTCCGACGCGATGATGCCGTCGCACAAGGTCGCCGAGGTCGCACTGGCCCCGATGGCGGGGCCGTTGACCGCCGCCAGGATGGGCTTGGGGAAGCGCAGGAAGTTCTCGAAGAGCGCCCGGTTGCGCGCCACGATCTCCGCGTGCAGCGCCTTGGGGTGCGAGAGCTTCATCGTCGCCCCCAGGTTGACGCCCGCGCAATAATAGGGGTCCGCCCCGGTCAGGATGACCGCCTTCGTCTGCGGGTCGCTGGCCGCGCTGTCCATCGCCGTACGCAGCGCCTCCATCATCTCCAGCGTCCAGCCGTTGAGGCGCTCAGGCATGTTCATCGTCAGCGTGGTCACGCCCCTGGCGCTGGATCGGAGGATGAGGTCGGGCATGTCCTGGCCTTGGTCGTTGTCTGGCGCCGCCGAGCTTCAGCGCGGCGGCAATCGCGCGGGTTGGATCCCACCACGGGGGCGTCGAGCAGGCGCCGACAAAAATCGGCCCCCCAGCGGCGGCCACACCCTACCACACCCCACCGCGAAACCCTACCCGGCGACCGCCATCACCAGGACAGGTTTGCTCAGTGAAGGTTCCAAGGCCCGCGAGGCCACGGCATCCCACGCCACGATCGTGCCGACGGCGTATCGCCCCACGCTCCTCGCACCGCCCCCGTTGGGGACGGGCTCGTCGGGTGGGGCTACAAGCTCAGGG
>SXGS01064775.1_pt1 | contig 30710 bp, 20 predicted proteins | sample 3174681 | NCBI WGS metagenome assembly SXGS01 (sample SAMN11356861, study PRJNA531348) | freshwater metagenome | isolation source: freshwater sample F1-80 | place: China: Fuxian Lake, Yuxi | collected 2017-12-25 | reverse complement strand
TCCCGCCGCAATGGCCACCACGCCCGTGAGGCCAGTGGGAACCTTGCTCTGACCCTCGTCGTTATTTCCCCACGCGACCACGGTTCCATCAGCCTTCAAGGCCACGGTGTGCCTGTATCCCGCCGCAATGGCCACCACGCCACTCAAGGCCACGGGCACCTTGCTCTGATCAAAGACATCACTTCCCCACGCGACCACGGTGCCATCCGCTTTCAAGGCCACGGTGTGCCTGTATCCCGCCGCAATGGCCACCACGCCACTCAGGCCAGCGGGAATCTTCGTTTGACCAGAGGCATCACTTCCCCACGCCACCACGGTGCCATCCGCTTTCAAGGCCACGGCATGACGGCCTCCCGCCGCAATGGCCACCACGCCACTCAAGGCCACGGGCACCTTGCTCTGACCCTCGTCGTTATTTCCCCACGCCACGACGGTGCCATCCGCTTTCAAGGCGACGGTGTGATCGTTTCCCGCCGCAACGGCCACCACGCCATTCAAGCCAGCGGGAACGTTGCTCTGACCAGAGCCGTCACTTCCCCACGCCACCACGGTGCCTCCTTGCGTGAGGGTCTGCTTTATCTTCTCTTCCTTGAACCCTGCCCGCCGCATGGCCGCCCCCGTCCATGCCATCCGCTTCTCGGGAGCAGCTTTGGCTGCAACTTGAGCTTCGGCTTCAGCCTTGGCTAGCATACGCAACCGTTCCTTCTCCTCAGCGTCAGCCTTGGCCTTGGCCTCCGCCAGCATGCGCAACCGGGTTTGCTCAGCAATCGCTTCCAATCGCTGTCGGGCTTTCTCCTCAGCGTCAGCCTGAACCTTGGCGATAGCGTCAACCACTAACAGATCCAACCGGTCTTGCTCTAGCGACGCGACCTCGACCTCCGCCTGCCTGCGCAATCGCGCTTTTTCCCCAGCCTTGGCATTGGCCTCGGTAAACACCACGCGCAGCCGCTCCGTTTCTTCAGCCTTGATCTTGGCCTCCGCCAGCAGGCGCAACCGCTCCTGCTCCTCAAGCTTGGCTTTGGCCTCGGTAAACACCACGCGCAGCCGCTCCGTTTCTTCAGCCTTGATCTTGGCTTCCGCCAGCAGGCGCAACCGCTCCTGCTCCTCAAGCTTGGCTTTGGCCTCTGCGAGCAACCGCTCCTGCTCCTCAGATTTGGCCCTGGCCTGGGCCGCAGCCTTTGCTGCCTCCTGTTTCTGCGAGCAACCCCCGGGCAGGAAGGCAAGCGACAGGGCGGTGATGGAGAGGAGAACAGACTTTCCAAATCGATTCTTCATGGAGTGGTGCGGTTAGTTCAGCTTCAAGATTAGGGTGTGATCACTACCCGCCGCAATGGCCACCACGCCACTCAGGCCGGCGGGAATCTTCGTTTGACCAGAGGCATCACTTCCCCACGCGACCACGGTGCCATCCGCTTTCAAGGCGACGGTGTGATGCTCACCCGCTGCAATGGCCACCACGCCCGTGAGGCCAGTGGGAACCTTGCATTGACCCTCGTTGTTCTCTCCCCACGCCACGACGGTGCCATCGCTCTTCAAGGCGACGGTGTGATAGTCTCCTGCCGCAATGGCTACCACGCTGGTCAGGGCGGCGGGAACTTTGGTTTGGCCAGAGCCATTGTCTCCCCACGCCACGACGGTGCCATCGCTCTTCAAGGCCACGGTGTGACTCGTGCCCGCCGCAATGGCTACCACTCCACTCAGACTGGCCGGAACTGCGGTTTCACCTAGGGCGTTCCATCCCCACGCCACGACGGTGCCATCGCTCTTCAAGGACGTGGTGTGGAACGAACCCGCCGCAATTGCCACCACCCCACTTAGGTCAGCGGGAACGACTGATTGGCCATATTCGTGCTTTTCTGCCTTTCGTGTCTTGCCTGCTCCCCATGCCACGACGGTGCCATCGCTCTTCAAGGCCACGGTGTGACTAGTGCCCGCCGCAATGGCCGTCACCCCGCTCAGGCCGGCGGGAATGGTCGTTTGGTCAAAATCGTTCCCACCCCACGCCCCCAGCATGCCGCCTTCGGTGAGGGTGCGGGTGATTTGATTCTCCTTGAATCCAGCCCGCCCCATCGCTGCTCCCGTCCATGCCATCCGCTTCTCGGTTGCAGCCTTGGCTTCGGCGGTGGCTTTAGCCTTGTGCTTAGCATCAGCTTCAGCCTCAGCTAGGGTATACAGCCGCTCTTTCGCTTCGGCCTCAGCCTTGGCTTTAGCCCGTATTCGCAGCCGCTCTTTCGCTTCGGCCTCAGCCTTGGCCTCCGCCAGCATCTGCAGCCGTTCTTGCTCTTCAAACTTGGTCTTAGCATCGGTCTCAGCCAGTATGCGTAGGCGGACTTGTCTCTCAGCCTCGGCCTTGGCCTGAAGCCCAAACAGGCGCAGCCGTTCCTTCTCCTCAGCCTCAGCCTTGGCTTTGGCCGCTGGAACAAGCGGACGCAACCGCTCACGCCATTTGGCTTCGGTCTTGGCTGCAGCAACAAGCAACCGCATCCGCTCTAGCTCCTCAGCCCCAGCCTTCGCCAAGGCCTCAGCAATCAGCAATCGTAACTGTACTTGCTCCTCAGCCTCAGACTTGGCTTTGGCCTCCGCCAATATCCGCAGCCGCTCTTGTTCCTCAGCCTTGGCCCTAGCCTCATCAATCAGTAAGCGCAATTCAGCTTGGGCTAGCACCTCAGCCACTCCCGGCAACCGTTCCAAGACGGCGCGCAAGCCCGTGGGGTCATCTAGAAGATGGTCATTGGACAAGAGCAGCCTGCCTGTCTGCCCTTCCGTGGACAGGGCCCACAGGTAGGTCTCATGAGAGCCGCCCGCCTTTCGGTCGCCCCGCGCCAGCAGCCAGACCTTTCCTTTGACACGCAGCGTGAACTGCCCATCGGCATCGCTCTTCACCACGGGCGGCGGCAGGTGGCTGAACAAGTGGGGTGCCAGAGGCATGCCTGCAGTAAGAGAACATCCCTCGAACGCCTTTAGGGCCGCGGTTTTGAATTGCTCATCCGAAAGCACATGGATGCCCACCAGGCCCAGCTTCACGTTCTCGCCCCCCTTGGTGACGATGAAAATCTGGCCTGAGATTTCCTTTTCCTGCGAGCAACCCCCGGGCAGGAAGGCAAGCGACAGGGCGATGATGGAGGGGAGCAGAGACTTCATGAACCGGTTCTTCATGGGGTGAGTGGCAGGAGTGTTTTCATAGAATGTATAATATTAGGAAGCGACAGTCTCCAGCCCCTGTCAATGGGGAACTTTCCCCGCAGGGCCCCCTGCGGGGGGGCAATGATGCCGTGCGCAGCACCCCCTGCAGGGGCGCCTGCGGGGGGGGCAATGATGCCGTGCGCAGCACCCCTATGGCCGCACCGCAGGTGCCGCAGGGGCGCCTGCGCAGGAGGGGGCAATCTCTTATTGCCCGGGGTGCAACCCCTTGAGGCAATAGAGGTGTTCGAAGCCGCGGATGAACAGGCGGCCGTTGCTGACGGCGGGGGTCGCGTGGCAGGACTCTCCCAAGGTGGTGTGACCCAGCCGCCGGAACGCCGCCGTCGCCGCGAGGGTGAGGATGTCGCCGGCGCGGGAGACGCAGAGGAGCTTGCCGTCCACCACGATGGGCGAGGCCGAATAGTCCGCGCCCTCGACGCGCTCGGCCCACAGCTCGCGCCCCGTGCGGGCGTCCAGAGCGCACACAATGCCGTTGTCGTTCCAAAGATAGAGACGGCCTTCGTGTGCGATGGGGGTGGGGACGTAGGGCAGCGACCGGTCGCGTGTCCACGCCAGATGCGAGACGTGGACGTCGCCTGCGCCCCCCGGGCGCACGGCCAGAAGCGTCTTGCCGCGGCCGCCATCGCCCTCGGCGGCAAAGATGAGGCCATCGCCCAACACCGGCGAGCCGCAGGTGCGCACGCTAAAGAGCGGTGTGCGCCAGATGATTTTCCCCGTGAGCGCGTCCAGCCCCATGATGCCATCGGTGGCGCTCGAGGTGATGATCTGCCGCTTGCCGCCGACCTCCACCACGATGGGGGTGGCGAAGGTCATCTTGTCCACCTTGCGCGGCGTCTTCCAACGCAGGCGGCCGGTGGCGCATTCCACCGCGATGATGGCGCCCAGGTCGGTGTCCTGTTCGTTGAGCAGGATGACGAGACCCTCCACCACGATGGGCGAGGTGGCCGTGCCGTGACCGTGCTTGCTGACAGAGGGGCCAAGATTGATTTCCCAGAGGGACTTGCCGGCGAAGTCATGCGCTTGCAGCACATAGTCCTGTCCTCCACCCCACAGGGTGTACACGGCGCGCCCGTCGGTGGCCGGCGTGGCCGAGGCGTGGCTGTTGAGCTTGTGCAGGGGTGCAGCCGCGCCGCCGCGGCGCCGCGTCCAGAGCACCTTGCCTGTGCGCGCGTCGAGGGCTTGCAGGATGCGCTCGCGCCCGCCCTCCACGGCGGAGGTGATAAACACGTGGTCGCCCCAAACGCAGGGCGAGGAATGCCCCGTGCCGGCGAGCTTGGTCTTCCACGCCCAGTCGTTGGCCGTCCATTGCGCGGGAAATCCACGGTCGGGACTCACCCCGCTGCCATTGGGGCCGCGAAAGCGGGGCCAGTTCTCGGCACCGGCAGTGCCCGCAGCCAGAAGGGCGGCACCGAGCAGGATTTGAGGAAGGGAACGCATGGTGTCGTTCGACCCCGACAAGCGACGCGACATTCAGGGCCGGGCCGGGCCGAGGAGCGGGGCCAGCAGCTTGTTCCACCGCGCGTAGCCCTCGGCGCTCAAGTGCAGGCGATCCTTGACGTAATACGCCTCGTGCGGCTGCCCCTTCTCATCGAGCAACACGTCAAACGCCTCGCCCACGAATCGCACGCGCTCATCCTTGGCGGCCTCGGCGCGCAGCAGGGTGTTCATGCTCCGTTCGGTTTCGATGATGCGGATGCGGGCGGGGCTGGGCTTGACGGCCAGCACGATGAGCCGCGCCTTGGGAACGCGCTCGAAGAGGCGCACTGTGAACCGGCGATAATCGGCCAACACCTGCCCGGGCGGCTTGCCGGCCCACAGGTCGTTGGAGCCGCAGAAGAAGACCACCACCGAGGGCTCGTATCGCAGCAGCGTCTGGTCGAGATAATGGTTTACGTCGGAGATGTGCGAGCCGCCAAAGCCGCGGTTGAGGGCGCGCACCCCGGGGAAGGACGCGTTCAAGTCCCACAGGCGGATGCTGGAACTGCCCGTGAACACGATGCCCTGCTTTTGTGGAGGGCGCGCCTTGTCCTGCGCGTCAAACGCCGCGATCTCCTTGGCAAACCGCTTGGGGTCGGGATCGGCGACGGGCGCGCTCTGTGCGCCTTGGGCCAGCAACAGGATGAGCGTCAGCAGCAGGGAGCGTGTGTGCATTTGATTTATCAGGGAGGTTGCCGGCGAATGAGGGAGCCTCAGGCCAGCGCATTAAAAAGGGTGCCAGGGTGATACTGGTTTCCCATGAGCGCAAACTCGGGCAGGCCGCCCGCCATTCCGGGCGCTCCGCCCACGGTGCCACCACGAATGTAGCTCTCGAGCATCGTTCGTTCGCCGGGTTGAAAATTTCCCTCGCGTGTGCGCCGGGCGTACCACACCGCCCAGCTCGACCAGCGCGCGTGCGCCCGGGTGGAATGCAGCGCGCCATCCAGCATCCGGGCATCCGCGGCCGCGGGGCCGCTGTTAAGCCCGCCCACGCTTTCCGGCGGGTTGCCGTCCGCAGGGCCGCCGTCCGCAGGATTCGCATTCCTGCGAACTTGCGCGTTGTCCCACAGGGGAAATGCAGCAGCGTTGGTGGCGCCAGAGACCATCATACCCAGGATGCCCGGCAGGGCCCATTGCCGCACCATCCTGCAAGACTCTTTGTTAATCCAACGAAAGGGCCTTGCGAGGGAATGGATCCCTTGGAGAAGTGCCAGCGCCACGGATGATAGTCCTGCCGTCGCAGGCGAGGCAACGGCTGATTTCTTTCCGGGCGTCTCGAGGCCTCTAGGGCTTCTGGATGCAGTAGAGGGCCGTGTCGGAGCGCAGGAAGATCGATTGGCCCGCAATCGCCATCGAGGCCATGAGCTGGCCCTCGATCGGGTTTTTTGCAAGGACGCGCAGGCCCGTTTTGTCGGGCTTCACCACGTGCGTCATCCCTTCGCGGCTGTGGAAGTAGAGCCTGCCCTCCGCGAACGCGGGCGAGGCGGAGTAGTTGCCGCCCAGCCGTTCCTGCCAGTGCTCCCTGCCGGTGCGCGCATCAAGGCAGGTGACCAGCCCGCCCGCGTCGGTGATCACGTAGAGTTCATCCCCGACGAGGATGGGCGAGGGCATCTGGGGTGCGCCGCGCTTGGCGCTCCAGGCGATGTGCGGCGCGCCGGTTTGTTCATATCGAACGGCAAGAATCTGCGCCCGCATGAAGCTCGTGCTCATGAAGAAGAGGCCGTGGCCGGCGACGGGCCGCGGCGAGATGGAGAACCCCAGTTCGCCATAGCCGAGTTTCCAGAGCTCGCGGCCCGTGGCGGGGTCATAGCCGTAAACCCAGTCCGCCCCGGGCGAGATGAGCACCGGCTGGCCGGCCATGTCCAGCACCAGCGGCGTGCCGTACGATTTCTTCAACTGCGGATTCTCGTTGAGTTTGCCGCTGCGGGCAGTCCGCCAGCGGACCTTGCCCGTGGCCGTTTCGAGCGCCACGACAAACTGCTGGTCGCTGCCATCCATGTGAAATAAGAGCAGGTCTTTCCACACCACGGGCGTGCTGCCCGGCCCGTTCTCATGCTGCACCGACAGCGCCTGATTGCGCCATAGCACCTTGCCCGTGGCGGTGTCCACGCAGGCCGTTCCATACGCGCCGAAGTGGCAGAAGAGACGGCCCGAGTCGAGGACGGGAGAGGGCGAGGCGTAGCTGTTGAGCTTGTGAACCGCCTGCGGCTCGCGCTGGCGCAGGAGTTCGATGTGGTGCGCGATGCGCCCGGTTTTGCGATCCACGGCCAGGGCGTGCAGGCGGACTTCGCGGAGCACCGTGAGGGGCTGGTTTCCCGTGTTGTCCTTGAGGCGGCGTGCCGATTCGGCAGGGTCGGCCAGCTCCTCAAAGGCGGTGGTCATCCACACGTGCGTCGCGTCCACCACGGGCGAGGACCAGCCGCGCCCGGGAAGCGAAGTCTTCCACGCGATGTTCTGGGACTCACCCCATTGCAAGGGCAGATTGGTGGCGCTGGAATGGCCCTGGCCCGCCGGGCCGCGCCACTGCGGCCAATCGGCCGCCAGCGCGTGCGCGCCCGTCAGCAGCAGGACGAACCAGGCGGAAAGCAAATTGCAGGGCGTCATGTTGGGCGTGAGTGTGGCTTTCGCGCCACGCGGGGTCAATCCAGCTCCCAAGGCGCAAGCGACTAGGGCTTCGACGCGGGGGCAGCGTTGCCTTCAGGCCAGTTGCCCTGCAAGAGTCCGCGCAGTTGTGCCACGATGTCCGCGTGTCGCGGGTCGGCGGCGAGGTTCTTGCGCTCGTGGGGATCGGCGTCGTGGTCGTAAAGCTCGGCCCCCTTCTCACCCCGATCCCATTGGGTGTAACGCCAGCGTTGAGTCCGCACCGAGTGTCCGGGGAAGGCGCCGCGTTGCACCTGGGTGAAGGCCGGGCGACTCCATGGAGCCTGCGGATTCTCCAGCAGGGGACGCAGGCTGACGCCGCCAAGATAGGCGGGCGCGGGCAGCGAGCAGAGCGCGGCGAGTGTGGGGTACAGGTCCACCAGCTCGACGGTGCGCGGGCTGGCCTGCCCGTTGCCCGCGGCACCCGGCGCGTGGATGATGAGCGGCACCCGCGCCGATTCCTCAAACAGACTCTGCTTCTGCCAGAGCCCGTGTTCGCCCAGCAGGTAGCCGTGATCGCTGGTGAAGATGACGATGGTGTTCTTGTCCAGGTTGAGGCGCGCGAGTGCGCCCAGCACGCGCCCCACCTGCGCGTCCATGAGGCTGATCGACGCCAGATAGCCTTGAATGGCCTCGCGCCGCAGCCGGTCGTCCAGATTCTCATGTTCCTTCTTGTGACTGGCGAAGGCCGGCGCAGGTCCGCGGGCGAAGGGATTCGCGGGCACGGCAGGCAGCGGGATCTTGTTCGTGGGATAGAGATCGAAGTAAGCCTTGGGCGCAACGTAGGGCGTGTGCGGCCGGTAGAATCCCACCGCGAGGAAGAAGGACTTGTCCTTGCTGGCTTCGAGCAGCTTGATGGCCTCGGTGGCGCCGATGCCATCGGTCTGTTCGTCGTCACGGCCCGCTGCGGCCAGCCAGCTCAATGTCCCGCCCAGCCCGCCACGGCCGACGGCGAAGATCTTTGATTCGTCGTCCTTGTCGCGGCCGCGCGGGTTCAGCGCCTTGTCCCACGACTTGGGATCGTCCAATCCGTCCGTGCCGATCTGGCCGGGCACGCCGTAATGGAAGAGCTTGCCGACGCGCGCGACGAAATAGCCGTGCTGCCGGAACAACTGCGGCAGGGTGACGGTGTCGGGGATGTGTTCGCGGAAGTGGGGCGTGCCGGTGTAGTCGCTGGGTTTGGTTCCTGCGCGGGGATTGGTGAGGATGCGCGTGGCGTCGGGGCGCCGCCCGGTGAGCATCGAGCTGCGGCTGGGGCTGCAAAGGGGAAACTGGCAGTAGGCGCGGTCAAAGCGCACGGAGCGCGACGAGAGCCGGTCGATGTGCGGCGACTTCACCAGCGCATCGCCGTAACAGCCCAGGCGGTTGTTGAGGTCGTCAGCCATGAGCAGCAGCACGTTGGGCTTGGCTGCCGGGGCAGCTAGCGCGACGTGGATGGTGGCGCCCAAGAGCGCGAGTGAGGCGGCGATCAAGAGGCGCGTGGCATTCATGGCTTGCGGTAGCGGTAGGCCCACACGGTGGTGTCCTCAAGGATGACCAGCGCGTTATGGACAGGGTCGGCGTAGGCCAGCCGCTTGCCACCTTCGGGCATCGGATCGCCGGTGGGCCGCAGCCGGGTCCACCGGGCGTGATCAGGATCATACGACCACAACGCATGGGTCTTGAACTCGACCAGGAGCCCGTGCCCGCTGGCCTTGTCGTAGTACATGGGAGAGAAGGCGTCGTGCCCCCACGGCACGGCATCGGAGTCCTTGTCGGCGTTCACCGTGCGCCGCCACGCATTTTTAAGCGGATCGAAGTGGTGCGTGGACTTGTGCCGGTGCGCGATGATGAGCCGCCGCACCGGATCGTAGTAGCCCACCTGCTCGGGCTCGGCCGCCTCCCTTTCAAAGGCAGGCCCGGCGTCGTTGGATTTGAGGTCGCGCCAGCCGTTGGTCTTGGCGTCGTAGAGCCAGGTGCCGTGCATCTGCCAATTGTTCGCGTGCCAGATCGTGCCACGCAGATCGGGCACGTACTCGAGCATGCCGCCGAAGATCGAGCGCGGCGAGGGCGGGGCGGTCTTGAGCATCTTCCAGGTGCGCGTGGCGGGCGAGAAGGCCCAGAGCGGCGGGCCGGCGTACAGTTGGGCGGGATCGCCGCCGAGCTGCTGCGCGGCCTTCTTCTGCTCGGTGACCCACGTGTTGAGAAAGAGCATCGCGCGCTGCTCCGGATCGTACGTCAGCCCCCACCAGGTGTGCCCGATGATGCCCGGGCCGCCGCGCTTCGTGATGAAGATGCCGTCCTTGAATTCCACATCGCTAAAATCTTTTCCCAAGCCCAGATAATCACGTGCGTTGTCCGGCGCGTAGAGCATCGCCCAGCACAGCGCGCCGAGATCGAACTCCCAGACGTCGTTGAGCCGATGAGGCACCGCGTGGTTCGCGCCGCAGAAGAGCACTCGCTGGCGTTCCGATGCCCAGACCATCTTGATGGAGTAGTCGCGTCCGCGCGGCCCGGTGCGGGGCAACTCAAACCGCTTCGCCACCTCGTTGAACTCGCCCTTCACGGCCGCGCGGCCAATCCGCGCGGCCTCATTGGCCCCCAGCGACTGGATCTTGGCCATGGCCTCCTTGTTGGCAGGGAGCACCGGTTGAACCGGCGGTGCGCCTGCGCCGCAGAGGCCGCCCACTAGCGAGAGCAACAAGGCTGCTTGGAATGCGGCCGGTTGCATGGGAAGGCGTGGGGCTTGCGATCAGTTGCCGGAAAGCCAGCGCGCTGCGGCTGTCGCGTCGCCGCGCGGGGCAATCGTGAGATTGGCAGGCGCTTTCACCGCCGCATAGAAGGCGCGCACCATGCCGCCGTCGCCCTCGCCGGAGAGCATGAGTTTGCCCGGCGCGTTGAGTGAGAGCATTCCGGGCACGTCGTCATACTTGGCGCCGCCGTGAAGGAAGCGCACGTCGTGGAAGTCGGTGAGCTTGCCGAAACGGAATCCCGCCGTGTCAATCACCGCACGCGTCACCACCGGCCCGGCCAGCGCGCGCGCCCCTGCGGCCACGGGGCCCATGGACGGCCCCAGTCCCACCAATTCCACGGCCGTCGCCTTCTGTTTCTCGTAGTCCTGCGTGAACCCAATGAGCGTGAGCACATCGTGGACGCGGCTGGCAAACACCGGGTGGTTGTAGCCAAAAGTGAACCCGGCAAATTCGCGCGGGTTCTTCACCTTCCCCGTATTCAACAGCGGCTTGCCCTCCGCCAGGAACTCGCCCTGATGCAGAAGATCCACGCCCGCCACCGTGCTTCCGGCGTCCAGCAGCGTCTGCGCGAAGGGCGCGGGCGCGCCGTTGGCCTGCAGCAGCGCGTCCTTGCCGCGGTCGTCCAGCCAGATCACCGCGCGGCCGTTCCATTTCTTGGGGTGGAGGAAGAGCGCGGGCAGCTCCTCATGGCGCGACTTGTTGCGAAGCAGGCCGGCCATCTGGATGAACGCGCCGCGATCCTCCTTCAGTTTCAAGTCCCACTCGACGGTGCCGACGTCGGCCAGCGTGCGGCCGATGATGCCCTGCAGGGCACCGCCCACGACCTCGCGGTATTTCGAGGGCGTGCCCCGCAGCGCGGCGATTTGCTTTTGCGCGTCGCCGGTGTGCCAGCGCGCGAGTTGGCGCTCGAAGGCCGGGTCGGCGGCCGGTGGCATGGGATATTTCGCGTTCCACACCGTGAGGTCGGCCTTGCCCAGCCGCTCGTAGTCGCGCTCGACCACCGGCTCGGGCCCGCCCAGTTTGAAGTGACGGTTGACCCAGGTGTAAAACGCCGAGCGCGCCACCGCGTTGTAGTTGTGCTGGAAATGCTCGCCCCGGTGCATCATCACGCTGCCAGGCGCGCCCAGCGCGGCATAGTGCTGCTGCAATTCGGGAAACCCCTTGGTGGACAGCTCGCGCGTCCAGTCGTTGGCGGTGGTCATGCCCTGCGGCTTGGGGGCGAAGAGGGCCGCGAACTCGATGTTGCCGGTGTTGACGCGCAGCAGGCTGGAGTTTTCGCAGGTGCAGCCGCCCTGCATGGCGGTGCTGACCATCACGGCGGGGAAGGAGAGTGCGAGCCGTGGATCCACGGCGGCCAGCAGCATGGTCTGGGTGCCGCCACCGCTGGCACCGGTCATGGCGATGCGGGTGGGGTCCACCTCCGGCAGCGTCAGCAGGAAATCAAGCGAGCGGATGGCATTCCAGGTTTGCAGGCCCATGACGCTCTGCAGGTGCGACTCGGCCTGCGGGCTGAAAAACCCCCAGTCCTCCGCGGTGTTCATCTCCGGCCGCTGCTTGCCAAAGCGGTGGACGAGCGCGTGGGAGAGCTGCTGCGAGTCTGAGTCGCCCAGCATGTCCCACTGCCACACGACGCAGCCCATGCGCGCGAGCTGTACGCACAGCGACTGGAAGATGCTGCCGCCGCCGACCTCAAAGCGCTCGGCGCCGATGGCGATTTCGCGGCGGACGGCGTCGGGGGTGTTTTCAGAAAGGCGCGCGTCGCGCCAGTGTCCGTGCGCAAAGAGCACGGCGGGTGCCTTGGCCTTGGCAGTCTTGGGACGGTACAGATTGCCGGTGACGAAGAAGCCCGGTGAGCTTTCAAAGAAGGCCTTCTCCACGGTGTACTCCCCCTTGTCGATTTTGCCGTGGATCACGGGGTTGAGCGGAGTGCGCGTGGGAAGCGGCCAAAGCCCCTGGGAAAGGAAAATCTGGCGGCGCACCGTTTCGGCCCGCGCAGCCCACGCCGCGGGGGATTTGGCTGCGACAAATGGGAAGTAGCCGTCGAGGTCCTTCAGCGGTTGCAGTCGCCCATCGGCGGGCAACTGGCCCGCGGGCAGAACGCGCAGCGCCGCATCTGCGGGCGTGGAGCCGGCGAACAAGGCAGCGGCCACAAAGGCGGCTGCGAAGGAATGGCGCCATGCAAAAGTGCCGGCGCGTGCGGCGCGGTGGTGGTTCATGAGGCGATTCTAGCCCCGCTGCGGAAAGTCCGGCAACTGATTCTTTGGGATCTACGGTGCGGCGGCGCGGCGCGCGATGAACTCCCGCACGCGAGGGATTTTGGAGAGCGCCGCCAGCTTCAACCCGCGGGGCTTGTCCGCCGCCACCAAGGGCTCGATGCCGTACCAATACATGAGCGGAAGGTTGGAGTCATCCTTGTCGGCTTCATGGGTGACCAGTGCTTCGGCGATTGGCCAGCGCGCTTGCAGCGGCAGGCGTTGGAGCGCGGCCGCAAGGTAAAGCCGCACGAAGGGCGAGGCATCCAGGGCTGCCATTTTTTCCAGTTCGATAAGAATGGCTGGACTGGCCTGGCGATCTTCAAGCGCGCATTGGATGGCCCACCCACGAAGGGTTTCGTCCTTGTCCTTCATGAGGCGCAACAGGTCGGCCTCGCTCAGGCTTGCGGTGGCGTGCGCCGTCCACAAGGCGCGCAGGCGGTGCACAGGCTTGGCGGCAGCATCGGCGATGAGCTTTGACAGGAGCGCGGGCGCCTCGCTTTCGGCAAGGATCTCGCGTTGGGGGGAAGACCTCAACCGCATGGCGCGCTCCTGCAGGAGCCGGCGCGCATGGTCGGCATACCATTCGTTCTCGTGCTTGAGCAGTGCCACGAGATCCGCATCGCGCAGCTTGGCCAAGTTCAGGTCGCGCACATTTTTCCCATCCTTGTGTGTGACGCGGTAGATGCGCCCCGTGCCGACCTGATGGACGGCGCGTCCACAGATGTCCGCATCATTCCAGTCAATCACCCAGAGACCGCCCTCGGGCCCGGTGCCGAGGTTGAAGCCCAGAAAGTGGTCGTCGTGCGACACCAGAAAATCCCCGCCGTGCGTGCCGGTGTAGCCGGAGCCCTTGCGCTTGAGATGATCCACGTAGAGCAGGTGGTGGTGGATGTTGCCCATGAATGCCTGACCTCGGTACTCCGACGGGAAGGCGCCGCCGTTGTAAATCTGGCAGCCGCCGTGGGCAAAGCCGCCTTTGCGCTGGCCGGTGTTCGCCTCTGAAAGCGCGCCGCTGGCAAAGAGAAACGCCCGCGCGCCCGCGCGCTCCACGCCGGCGTAGTTCTGGTGCACATGGTCGGCGATGGTCTTGATGTCATCGTAGGTATGCTTCTCAAAATGCGCGCCGGCTTGGCGGTGATAACGTCCGCCCTGCGCGATGTGCCACAGGTGAGGAATAACGCAGGCGGTGATAAAAGCCTGGCCGCGCTCATCAAAATCCAGTCCCCACGGATTGCTCGTGCCCCAGCCGAAGACCTCAAACCGATCCTTCGTGGGGTGATATCGCCAGACGCCCGCGTTGATGGGCACTCGCGCATCGTCACCAGAGCCGGGCTTGCCCACCTTGCTGTGCGTGAACACGCCGTGGCAGCCGTAGAGCCAGCCGTCGGGCCCCCACACGAAGCTGTTGAGTGTCTCGTGGCGGTCATCGCGACCCCAGCCATCGAGCACCACCTTGGGTTCGCCATCAGGGACATCGTCGCCGTTCCGGTCGGGGATGAAGAGCAGGTTTGGGGGCGAACCCACCCACACGCCGCCAAACCCCACCTCCAGTCCCGTCGGGAAGAACAGCTTGTCCTTAAAAAGCTTCTTCTTATCGAAACGCCCGTCGCCGTCGGTGTCCTCGAGAATAATGATGCGGCCGCGGGGGCCTTCGTTAAAACTGTCGGAACCGCGCGTGAGGTAGTTGAGATTCTCCAGCACCCACACACGGCCGCGGTCGTCGAAGCAGAACGCGAAGGGCTGCACCACGTCCGGATCTCCGGCAAAGAGCGAGACTTGGAACCCCGCCGGAAGCGTCATCTTTTCCAACGCCTCTTTGGGAGTCAGTCCCTTGGGTGGCGCGGCGGGAGCCTCTCCGGCGTTCGCCGCGGGGCACAGCACACCACAGGCAAGCAGCAAGGCAGTGAAGCGATTCATGAGCGGGGCGAATCTTGCACGAAGACTTCGCTGCCGCAAGCTCCACGACGGGGCGCTTCAGGCCACGATGCTCCGCAGCACCTGCCCGTGCACATCGGTGAGACGGAAGTCGCGCCCGGCGTGACGATACGTGAGGCGCTCGTGGTCAAAACCCAGCAAGTGCAGCAGGGTGGCGTGAAGGTCGTGAATCGAAACCTTGTCCTGCACCGCCTCTTGGCCAAACTCATCGGTGGCACCGTGACTGTGGCCACCTTTCACGCCGCCACCGGCCAGCCAGAGCGTGAACCCGCGGTGATTGTGGTCGCGCCCGTCGCTTCCCTGCGCGTAGGGCGTGCGCCCAAATTCGCCACCCCACATGACGAGCGTGTCCTCAAGCATGCCGCGCGCGGCCAGATCGGCCAGAAGCCCGGCCATCGGCCGATCCACGCCGGCGCAGCTGTTGCGCAATGAGGTTGTGAGGTTGAAGTGATGATCCCAATTGCCGTGGCAGATTTCCACAAACCGCACGCCGGCCTCCACCATGCGCCGGGCCAGCAGGCACTTTCGGCCAAAGTCCTCGGTGGCGCGGTCTCCGATGCCGTAGAGCTTCTGGGTTGCGGCCGATTCCTGGCCCAGATCCATCACCGAGGGCATCCTGCTTTGCATGCGAAAGGCCAGTTCGTAACTTTGGATGACGCCTTCCACCTGCGCATCCTGCGGGTCGCGCCGGAGCGCCTCGCGGTTGAGGGACTGGAGAAAATCCAGTTCCAGCCGCTGCGCCGTGCCCGGCATGGGTGGGCGCAGGTGCTTCACTTCCGCGCCGGCCACCGGGCGGTTGTCCGATCCCACGCGCGTGCCCTGAAAGAACGCGGGCAGGAACGCGCTGCCGTAGTTCTGCGCTCCGCCGAAGCCAGCCGGCGGCGTGATGGTGACAAATCCGGGCAGGTTTTCATTGGCCGTGCCCATCCCGTAAAACACCCAGGCGCCCAGAGAGGGCCGCACAAATTGCGTCGTGCCCGTGTGCAGGCGCAGGAATGCCTGGGGATGCGCCGGCACCTCCGTTTTCATCGAGCGAAGCAGGCACAACGAGTCAGCGTGCCGGGCCAGTTGAGGGAACAGGTCGGACACCCAAAGACCGCTGCGCCCGTGCTGGGCAAATTCCCCCTTGGGCGCCATCCAGACGCTGCCGGGCCGCGCGCCGGGCTTGCCACTATCGGCCAGCAGTCGCGGTTTGAAGTCAAAGGTATCTACGTGCGATGGCCCCCCGCGCATGCAGAGGAAGATGACACGCCGTGCCCGTGGCACAAAATGGGAAGGCCGGGTTGATGGCGATGGGGATTGCGCCCCAGCGGTACGTGTCGCCGAGGTCGCCAGTGCCGCGAATGCCAGATGGCCAAAACCGCAGGCGGCCCCTTTGAGTGCGTCGCGCCGTGTGAGCCTCATTGATGTGGGGTCGGTGACTTTTGGGGTGTTCATGGCCAAGTCAGTTCAGGCTGCGAAATTCGGCGCTGGCCATCACCGCGCGGCAAAAACTCTCCCAGACATCGGGCGGCGGGAAGGGCTGCCGCGTCAGTCTCCCCGGAGCCGGCGGAGCGGGCAGGGCAGAAAACCGGCTGAAGAAATCCTGGGCCCGCGCCAGTTCGGCATCCTGCGGGGCGCGCGTGTACACCAGCCAGTAGGCGACTTCAATGCGCGCACGCCACAGACCATCGGCATCGGTATCGGGTATGGCAGGCTGCCAGCGTTGGAGGCGCCCAGCCAGTTCGCGCGCACGCAGGCGTGCAAAATCGCTGTTGAGCAGAAAGAGCGCCTGCGAAGCCGTGCTGGTAACTTCGCGCTGGCCGGTGACAAGGCTTGGGTCTGGAAAATCAAACGCCTCCAGCGCATCGGGTGTCACATCGCGCACTTGGGGCAGGTACACGGAGCGGTGGTGCGAGTCGGCGTTGAGCTGCGCTTCGCCAAAGCCCTGAAATCGCGCGCCTCCCACGGTGGTGTCGCCTGCGCGTGCGACGGCCGAGGCCTTGGGCGGCGCCAGATCCAGCATCCCGCCCGCCGAGAGCATCGCATCGCGCAGAGACTCCGCGTCGAGGCGCCGTGGCGACATGCGCCAGTGAAGCGCGTTCTCAGGGTCGGCAGTGTGGGCGCTTTCGTCAAAGGCGGACGAGAGCTGGTAGGCGCGGCTGAGCACCATCTTTCGGATGAGGTTCTTCGTGCTCCATCCGGCGTCCATGAACTGGAGGCAGAGCGTGTCCAGCAATTGCGGGTGGTCGGGGCGCGCGCCTGAATTACCGATGTTGTCAGGCGAATCGACAATGCCTCGCCCGAAGAGCCAGCCCCAAACACGGTTCACGTACACGCGAGAGGTGAGCGGATGAGAGGGGTGGGTGATCCATTGCGCCAGCTGCAGACGGCCGCTGGTATTGGCGGGGATTTCCGGCGGCGTCTGGAGCGTGAGGGCGGCCGGAAAACCACGGGAAACCCGGCCGGCGGGCTTGCCCACATCGCCGCGGGTGTAAAGCGCGCAATCGCCCACGGCCGCGAATTCCGGAGGGCGCATTCCCATAAACCGAGCCGGGCCCGCGGGGCGTCCATTGCCAAAGCCTTGCCGACGCGCGGGCAAATCGGCCGCGCCCATCGCCAGCAATTTTTCCTGGCCGGTGGTCCCGTCGTACAGGCTGATGAGCGCCTCCAGCCGGCCGGTCTCGTTAATCATGCGCAGCCTCTCAAAAAGCTGGCGCTGGTCATTGGCGCCGTTGCCGCCCGGGGATCGGTTCTGCATCTGCGTCTGGAATGAATCGCGCAAGTTCTGCCGTTCCTCCGCCAAGCGGGTTTCCATTTTCTTAAATTCCTCAGGGGCCATCTTGCGGCCCAAGGTGGGCGCGCCGGAGGCCGAAGGCAGTTCGGCCAGCTTGCCCGGATGCCGGTTTTGGATGTTGGCCGCCGTGCCGTAGAGCGTCTGGGTGCTGGTGAAGATGCCAGCGAGCGCGTAGTACTCGCGCTGGGTGATGGGGTCGAACTTGTGATCGTGGCAGCGCGCGCAGGAAATCGTCGTGCCCAGAATGGCCTGCGAGAGCGTGTCAATTTGCTCGTCGGCCACATCCAGCACAAACTGGCGCGGGTTTTGTTCGTTCACCGATTTGGGCCCCAGCGCGAGAAAGCCGGTGGCCACTTGTTGCTCGGCGCGTTGCGTATCGCCCGCCGCGGGCAGCAGGTCGCCGGCGATTTGCTCGCGCACAAACTGGTCGTAGGGCTTGTCCGTATTGAAGCTGGCGATGACATAGTCGCGGTAGCGCCACGCGTGGGGATAGCTCAAGTTCACGTCCTTGCCGGTGGACTCGGCATAGCGCGCCAAGTCCAGCCAGTGCCGTCCCCAGCGTTCCCCAAACTGAGGCGAGGCCAGCAGGCGATCCACCTCGCGCTCCAAGGCGCCCGGTGCGGTGTCGTCCAGAAACGCGGTCACTTGATCCAACGTCGGCGGCAGGCCGATGAGGTCGAAGTACACACGGCGCAGCAGCACCAGCGGCGCGGCATCGGCTGCGGGCCGCAGATTGTTGGCTTCCAAAGTTGCGAGAAGGAATCGGTCGATGTCCCCGCGTGGCCACGCCGCGTCCTTGACGGCGGGGGGCGCAGTTTTCTTGAGCGGCTGGTACGCCCAATGTTCGCGGGCCTTTTCGTAGCTCCACTCGGCCTTGGGAGTCAGCTCCGCGCTCAGGGCTGCCAATGCCGGCACAACAGCGGCAGTCAGGATGGAAAAGCTCGAAAGGCGCCGCCAACTCATGGAGATCATAGACGCCACGCCGGTTTAACAAGTTACGCGCCGCTTGGCTGCCGGGCGCGGGGCTCACTTCGGTTCATTGCTTTCCCGGCCACCACGTGTCGAGTTGGGCGCGCAGTTCGGCCACGCGCGGACGTTCCTTTGCCGCCACGTCATGGGACTCATCCGGGTCTTTGGAAAGGTTGAACAATTGGGTTTCTCCCGGCTCGCGCTGCGCGGCGGGAACGATGAGTTTCCAATCACCGGCAATCATCCAACGCCAGCGCAGGTTGGCGGCTGGATGATGCAGATCCACCGCATTGTGGGTGTAGCAGGCACCAAAGAGGGCTTTTCTTGAGGCCACGGCCTTGTCGTCGAGCAGGTTGAGGCCGGGCATTTCGGGCGTTGGTTTGAGCCCTGCGGCGACCAGCAGCGTGGGAGCCAGATCAAGCGACGTGGCTAGATGCGGCGATTGGGCTGGCTTGATGACTCCGGGCCAGCGCAGCAGGATGGGGGTGCGCAGGCCGCCCTCGTAGGGCGACTGTTTGGATCGGGGCGCGGGCCGCCCTGTGTCCGGCTTGGTAATCCAGCCATTGTCGGCGACGTAGGCCACCAGCGTGTTGCCGGCAAGTCCCTCCTTGTCGAGATGCGCGAGCAGCGCGCCGCAGGTTTCGTCGAACCACTCCACCATCGCCCAATATCGGGCGACGTGCAGCGAGGGGGCCTTGTCGCGATACTTGGCCAGCAGGCGTTCGGGCGGCGTGTGCGGATCGTGCGGCATCATCGGCGCATACCAGATGAAGAAGGGCTTGGCCTGTTTCTTCGACTGGGCGATGAACTCGAAAATGGGCTCGAGCGTCTTGCGGCCGATGTCCAGCCCTTCATCGCCGTGCCGCGCCCCGCGGGTCATGCCATGGGTAAACCCGCCTCGGCGGAAATCGCCCTGCCACCATTTGCCGGTTTGCAATGAAAGGTAGCCATTGGCGGCCAGCAAACGCGGCAGGGTGGGGACGGCCTCCAAATGCCGGCTCATCACCTCGCGGCCCTCCAGGAACGCTTTGGACTTTTGAAACTCCGCCGGCTTTATGCCTTCCGGGCGCGGCGGATCGTTGCTGGTGACCTTGTGCTGGTGCGGCTGCAGCCCGGTGATGATGGAGGCAAGGCTTGGACAGCAGAGACTGGACGGCACATAGCCGCGCGGAAAGCTCAAGCCTTGCGCAGCCAGCCGATCCAGATGCGGCGTGCGCACCTGAGAGTGGCCCATGAATCCGTAGTCACCCCAGTGGTGATCATCGGAAATGATGAGCAGAATGTTGGGAGGCGCTGCGCCCCACAGCGGCGCCGCCGCCGTGAGCCAAAGCATGAGCCATCGCAACGGCCCCATGCATCGCAGCGGGGCGTGGCTGCGGTGCCTCGGTGCTATTCGACCTCCAGAATCCATACGTTGCGGAATTGCAGCGGGTTGCCGTGACCCTGCAGCTTGATGGGGCCCGGCGTGCCTTCGGGTTCGCTGCGCGCGCCGCCCGTCACACCGGCGATGCTCAGCTTGTCATGGATGACCACGCCGTTGTGGCGCAGGGTCATGATCGCGTTGCGTGTCTTCTTGCCCGCGCTGTCGGCAATCGCGTTGGTGAAGTCCACATCGTAAGTCTGCCACGAGAGCGGCGACAGGCACATATTGAGCTTCGGATCCGCCTTGGTGTAGACGCCGCCGCACTCATTGTTCTTACCGTCGAGCCCGAAGGAGTCCAGGATTTGCACCTCATAGAGATCCACCTGATAAAAACCCGAATTGCCGCGCCCTTGGCCGCGGGCGTCCGGACGGAAGGGAAGCAGGAACTCCAAGTGCATCTTGTAATTGGAGAATTTGCGCGTGGTCGTGATGTCCGCGCCGTCGGTATTGAGTAGCCCGGTGACTGCGTCCACCCGGCCTCCCTTCCACGCCGACTTCCCGCTGCCATCAAAGAGCACCACGGCGCCTGTGGGAGGCTTCGCTCCCATCGTCGGGCTCAACCGCACCGCCTTTTTCAGGGGCATCGAAACTCCGTCATCCGCCTTGAGCGTGAACACCTCGCCGGCAATGGCGCCCGACCACGCTTTCTGTCCCTGCGGCGGGAACTTGCTGGTGGCGCTGAATTCATCGGGCTTTTGAGCCAAATACTTTCGCGCACCAGCGGCCGGCATGAATGCCGCGCCACCCTTCGCATCCAACGCGCCTGCCAGCAGGATCTTGTCCTTGCCGTTCCACCCGGCTCCGGGAAGGCCGCCCGGGTAGATGACCGCCTGCAGCGCGCCGCTGCCCAACGCAATCACCTGTGCGCCAATTCCCTGGGCAGTGTACTCGCCCTGCACTTTGAAGTCGGCAGGCAAGGAGGAATCGGTCGGGCTGGTCCAAACACCCGGGGCGGCAAGTGTGGTGAACGGCGCTGCGATCAGCGCCAAGAGGCAAGGGATGGAGGCATTCATAGTTTAGTCGCCGGGAAGCCTAGGCGGGAGGCCAGGCTTGGGGAAGCAGATTTGCAGAACCCATTGACTCTGCCATTTTTGTCGGCGGCAATGGGGTGGTTCATGTGGAAGAAAAAAAAGGGCGGTTGACAAGATACGCACACGTATCATATTGGTACGCGTGCGTACCAATATGCGCCACGCTGAAAACCAAAGACAACCATCACTGGAGCCATCCATCATGAAGAAAATCGCAATCTTGATCGTAGCGGCTGGATTGTCCGCCACCGGGTGCGCGGGCCTTTCCAACGCCGGGAACGGAGCGTTCGGAGGGGCGGCACTGGGGGCACTGGCAGGCCAGGCCCTCGGCCATAACACCAAGTCCACCCTCATCGGCACGGGCGTGGGAGCCGTGCTGGGTTATGGCATCGGCAACGAGATTGACAAGTCGCGCGCAAAGCTCACGCAGCCGTAATTGAAGCGGCCCAAAAAACCCGGGAACTTTTAGGACGCACCTCGCGTCTAACAAAAAGTTCGACCCCCTTTGGTCGAACAAAGGGGGCCAAACAGGTTGGGTAGCCCGCCGGACAGCCGGCGGGACTTTTTCTATGTACACTCCGCCCAAAGCCCTTGCAACCAATATTTAGGGGTTGTGAAGAGGAGGCGACCCTCAACCCAGCTTCAGTTGCTTAAAGCGCCCCAACAAGGCCGGCTCGCTGGGCCAGCCCAGCCATTGCTCGAGCAGGGTGGCGTAAACTTGACGGAAGTCGGTGTGATGCTTGAGGTCTCCCTCATCCAGGTCGGTCAAGCTGGGGTGTGAGCCGTGAATGGTGGGGGCGATGCCGCCGCTCATGAGGAACATCTGTGAGGCGGCACCGTGATCCGTGCCCAGACTTCCATTCTCCTTCACGCGCCGGCCAAATTCTGAAAACGTGGCCAGCAACACACGCTTTGCCAGGCCGGAGGCTTCGAGGTCGCGGAAGAACGCGCGGGTGGCGCCGCCAAGCTCGGTCAGTAACGCATTGTGGGCCTGGGCTTGGTCAGAGTGGGTGTCAAATCCGTCCAGCGAGACGAAGTAAACCTGGGGTCCCACATCGGCGGCGATAAACCGCGCGATGGTTTCCAGGCGCCTGCCCAATCCCGTGGCGGGGTAGGGCTTGGTGGGTTTGTGGCTTGCGGACGCCTCGATGCGTTTGGCCGTGGCGATGGCGGTGGTGGCCGTGCGGCGCAGAAACGCCAGGTCATCGTCCGCATCGTTCGCGCCCGTGCCCCGGTGGTTTGCCAGGCTGCCAATGAGACTGCGTTTGCGCTGCTGTTCCAGCGCGTCTCCCGCGCCGCCCGAAAGCCGATAGTCCTGCACGCCCTGGATGGTGGGCACGCTGGTGCGACCGGCGACGAGCGCCAGCGGCAAAGGGCCTGTCTCCAGCGCCAGCGCGGGCACCTGGCCCACCAGTGAATTCGCCGCTGCATCCATGGCCCGACCCAGCCACCCGTCGCGCGTGTGTTCCTTTGTAGGAACGGCCGAGTGCCAGATGTCCATCGACCGGAAGTGCGAACGGTTTGGGGCGGGATAACCCACGCCCTGAATGATGGAGAGTAGCCCTTGGTCGTGCAGCTCCTTGAGCCCCACCAACTGGGGGTTGAGCGAGAGTTCGTCGTTGAGTTTCAACGCGGCGCCCTTGGGCACGGCCAGACTTGGCCTCAGCCTGTAATACTCGTCGCGCGTGTGGGGGATGACGGTGTTTAATCCGTCATTGCCCCCGGCCAGTTGCAGCAGCACAAGGATGCGGCCGTCGCGATTCACGGCGCCTTGCGCGGCGCGTGCCCAGAAGCCCGGCGCCTGCGCGCCCAGTGCGAGGATTCCCATTGCGCCCGCCTGTCCCAGGAAGCGGCGACGGCTGGCGAGGATTGCGGGGAGATTGGAGGTCGTGTTCATGAATGCCTACATCTGTTGGAATTCGGGGAGCGCCATCATCACATGCAAAAGGCTGCGCAGGCGATCCTCCGGGGTGCCCTTGGTGGCTGCATGGTGCTGCGCGAGTTGATTCTCCTGTTCTGGATCCAGCGGTTGTGGCAGCAGCAATTCCGCCAGATCCTTTGTCAACTGCGCTGAGCTGGCATCGAGCCGGAGCCGTGGGGATTTTAAAAACCGGATCGTTCCACACTGGTTGGATCCCACGAGCGCCGCGGCGAAATTGGCGCGTTGCAGCAGCGACGCCGAGGTGACCCACAGCCGGCCGCCCTCCCAGCCCTTGACAGTCGGCGGCGCAAACACATCCTGACCCAACAGTGCCAGAAGGCGCTGCACGGCCTGAAGGTTGGGCTCTCCATCGAGCGCTCGCAGTGCGCCCAACACCAGATCCACGGGGGATTTGATGAGGCTACCCCGTGCCTCGCGACTGAAAAAAAGCTCCGAGGAGAAGAGTTCACTCATGACCCGGCTCATCGTGAAGTCCAGTTCGCGCACGCGCTCTGCCAGCGCAGCAACGGCCGCCTCGCTGGGCCGAGGCAGCACAAATGCCGTGAGGAGCTTTTTGGCCAGGAACCGCGGACAGGCTGGTTGCGCTAGGCACAGGTTCACCACGTCGCCCCCATCCAGATTGCCCGACTTGCCAAAGAGCGTTTTTATCCCCTCATCGTGCTGGCCGCGGTTGAACCAAAACTTATCGTCGCGCACGTGCCAGCCGGTGAAGGCGCGCGCGGCCTCCTTGATGTCCTTCTCGGTGTAATGGCCCTCTCCCAGCGCGAAGAGCTCGAGCAATTCGCGCGCAAAGTTTTCGTTGGCGTGACGCCTGCGATTCGCATTGCCGTCCAGCCACGCCACCATCGCAGCGTCCTTCGACATGCCGTGGAGCAACGCGGGAAAGCTCCCCAACGCCTCGCGGCGGCAGAGGTCATTTTGCGCCGCCATCACCGCAGCGCTGCGCACCTTGGTGATGGAGGTGGCAAAATGGTTGTGCCAGAAGAGCGTCAGCTTTTCCACCAGCGGATGCGAACTGTGGTGCATGCGGTGAAGCCACCATGCCTTGAGGTCCAGCGCCGAGCCCGTGTCCATGGCGCAGCGGCGCAGCAAAGTGCTGGTTTCCTCGAACTCGCGCGAGGGGGTCGGATGCAGCAGGCGCTCCACAGAGGCCGCGGCGCCGGCTTTGAGTGCGCGGTCAATCTCTGCGCCGCTGGCACCAAATTGCGCCCGCCACAAGAGGTGCCGGGCATCGGCAGCCGTCCACGGCCGCACCCGCCAGTCCACGGGTGCGAGCATGCCCTGAGGTGCGGTCATTTCCAGCGGCCCTCCAGCCGGAATTGGAACCGGTCCTCGCCGACGGTCGAGTAGTGTTCGAGTGACTCGACGGCTTGCAAGAGTTGCAGGAGGGTGTCGATGCCCCGCTGGGCCGTCGCGGTGTCCTGCCCCTTCTGGACAAACTGCGCCTTGAGAATGTCGCCATTGTTGCGGGCCAATGTGGCCAGTTGCCCCGGCCGCAGTTGAATGAGCAGATTGCGATTTGCCGACTTGGGCGCCGGCTTTTTCAGCGCCGTCATCAGCCCCTTGCACAGGTCTGGTGCGCTGGCAAAAATGAAATGGGAGCCAACCTGCGCGCCGCAGGGCATGAAGTTGTAAACGATGGGCAGCGCCGCCCCCTTGGGTGCGCGCAGGTGGCGCATGCGCGAAAGGGTGGTGCCTTCAAATTCCTCGGCCACCATCACCCACGGCTCCTTGCCGGTTTCCGCCGCGCCAAAGTTGGTGAGGGTGGCGATGGTTTGGAAGAGCAGCGCGAAAAGATCGCCGCCCTCGGCGGGCTTGGCCAAGTCGAACACAAGGGCAAATCCCGGGAGCTTCACCGCCGGCAGTCCGCCGCCCAAGTGCTTGAACTGCTGATGGGCGGCCACCAGTGTCACTGACCGGCCCAGTGCAGGCAGCACGTCCTCGGCAAACTCGCGGCCCGGCAGGAGCGTCTTGATGCCGCTCTCAAACTTGTCGAATTCCGGCTGCGCCCTCTCAGTCAGCAGCTTCTCGTGCTGGCGGTACCATCCGGCAAAATCGACATACCAGCTTAGCCCGCCGATGAGGCCGGGCACTTCCGGCAGGGGCGGCGCGCCGCGGCTTGCTGGATCAGAGAAGTACCAGCGAAACTCCGGCGCCACCTGTTTTGGGCCGCCGGCGATGCCTGCGGCGAAGTCGAAGCCGCGGTCATCCAGATCAAGAGTGAGGCCCAAGTACGGGCTCTTGAGAGCCAGCTCGGCAAGGGCTTGAAAAAGCAGCGACGCGCCGCCGTTGTCAAATTGCGCGGGCACTCCCAGACGCGCGCCGAACCGCTTTTGCATCGCCTCCAAGTCCACCCCCAGGCGCATGAAATGGCGCCGGCCCATTTGTTCGCCAAACTTGGCGAACGCGGACGAAGCCGAGAGTGCGGGCGCCTGCTTTCCGGCGAAGAGGACTTCGGCTGAGTCCAATAAATCTTTGCGCGAGGCCACCAGAAGGCCGTCGGGACGCAGCAGACCGAACACCTTGTCCTCCAGCTGCAGCCGGTCCACCCCGCCGGGTTCGGCAGTGCGTTTGAGTTTCGCGCCCGCGAGCACCAGAAGCGGCTGCAGTCGCCCGCGAAGCTGCTGCCACACGGCAGCGTCGCCCACCCGCAGCGCCAGCACCGCGTCAGGCTCTTTGCGCCCCTCACGCGGATAGAGCGCCAAGACCATCTGTCCTCCCAGCATGGCGTCGGACACCTTGACCAGATTTGTTCCCAGCAGGTTTTCGGCAAACTGCATCCCGGCCAGCAGCTGCCTGGCTTGCGGCGCTTCGAGTGCCTGCCGGTATTCGGGGCTTTGGGTGATGAGCTTGGAAAGAAGCGACTGGCGCACGCGCGTGACTTGTCCGGCCAGATCGTTGACTTCCAAAAACGCCAGCGCGCCAGCGGGAAGCTCGATCGGCGGCGCGCCGGCCAGCGGCTGCGCAAGCCCGAGTGCTGCGAGGAATAGGAAGAGAGTTTTCATGATCGTCAAAGGATGGTTCCGCGCCAGATTCTACACTTGGCAGGGCGCAGGGGTTACAGGGAGTCAGCGCGTCAGCGTGGCCCATCGTGGGCGCTAGGCATTTCTTTGGCAAGTGAATCATCGCCAGCGCGCCATCAGACTTGCGGGCCTTGGCGTGACTGGTGTTTCATCCAAAGCATGACATCGTCCTCAACGTCCTTGGAAGAGTTGCGCGCGCACAGCGTCATCGTGGCCGACACCGGAGATTTCGCCAGCCTGCGCGCCTACACGCCGCGCGACGCGACGACTAATCCCAGTCTCATTCTGGCCGCGGCGCAAATGCCCGAGTACGCCGCGCTCGTGAACCAAGTCGTGGACGAGGCCAGCGCCGAGGCGGGCAACGCGCCCGTGATGCCGGTGGTGCTTGACCGGCTGGCAGTGGCCTTTGGGCTGGAGATTCTTAAAATCATCCCGGGCCGCGTCTCGACCGAGGTGGATGCGCGGCTGAGCTTCGACATGAAAGGCAGCATGGCCAAGGCTCGCTCGCTTATCGCCCGCTATGAAGCCTCTGGCATCGCGCGAGAGCGCATCCTCATCAAGCTGGCGTCCACTTGGGAGGGCATCCGCGCCGCTGTGCAGCTGGAGCAGGAAGGCATCCACTGCAACCTCACGCTGCTCTTTTCCTTTGCGCAAGCCGTCGCCTGCGCTGAGGCGGGCGTGCAACTCGTGAGCCCGTTTGTCGGGCGCATTCTTGACTGGTACAAAGCCAACACCGGCCGCAAGGAGTACGCGCCGCAAGAAGACCCCGGCGTGCAGTCGGTGACGCGCATCTACAATTACTATAAAAAGTTTGGCTACTCCACCGAGGTCATGGGTGCGAGTTTCCGCAACACCGATGAGATCCTCGAGTTGGCGGGATGCGATCTACTCACCATCAGCCCCACACTCTTGGAGCAGTTGCAGACCCACACCACGGCGGTGCCGCGCAGGCTTTGTCCCACCGCTGCGCAGGCGCTCGCCGTGGAGAAGTTGCATCTGGACGAACGCACCTTCCGCTGGATGCACAACGAGGACGCCATGGCCACCGACAAGCTTGCCGAGGGCATCCGCAAGTTTGCCGCCGACACCGTGAAGCTCGAAGCCTTTCTGCGCGGACGCCCCCGCCTGCAACACGCGTAAGGGGGAGACGCGGCCCGGCTTGCCGCTTACTTGGGCAGCGGCACCTGAGTCGTGCCGCGCAGGTAGTCGATAAGGTCGCGCAGTTCGAAGGGCATGAGAGCGGCCACCAGCCCTTCGGGCATCATGGAGAGTTGGGATTGCCGCAAGGAACGGATTTCCGCGCGTGGCAATGCCAGTTGTTCGGTGGTGGTTTGAAGCACCACCACGGCGGCGTCCTGTCGCACCATGAGGCCGGTGAGTTCCCGGTCATCCTTGAGCACGACTTCCCACGGCCGGTAGTCGGCCGCAATCTCCGCGTTGGGGTCGAGAATGTTGGTGAGCAGATAATCCAGATCGGCGCGGTTGGAGCCGGTGATGTCGGGCCCAATCTTTGCGCCCTCGCCGTAGAGCGTGTGGCACTGCGCGCACGACTTGACGAAGAGAGCGCGCCCTTGGGATGGGTTGCTGGCACGGGCCGATGCCCTCTCAAGCAGGGTCTTCATCGCCGCAATTTCCTTGAGCTTGTCGGCGCTTGCCGCTCGCGCCACGCCAAAGTGCCGCTCCACGCGTGGTGCCAGTTCCGGCTGCCGAAACGCACGCAACTGCCGCACGAGATCAGCCGACAAATCCTTGGCGGAGACCTGCCTAGCATCGATCGCGCCCAGCAGCGCAGCGGCATTGCTGGGGCGCGCCGTGAGCGTCGCCAACGCCACCTTCCGTTCCTGTGCGTCCAGCTTGGGGTACACGGCGAGAATGGCTTTGGGAAAGCGGGCATCCTCGAACGCGGCCATGCCGCGCAGCACAGCACCGCGCAGCGCGGCGTCACTCAGCAGCGCGGGCAGCATCGGTGGTAGCTGCGCATCCTTGGCTCCCAGCAGGGAATCCAGCGCCGCCTTGCGCGCCTCCACAGGCGTCTTGGCGTCGGCGAGCTGCCCTCGCAATGCGTCGAGCGCCGCCTTGCTGCCAAAGGTGACGGAGAGTTGCCCGGCCAGTTGGCGCACCTCGGCATTCGTGCTCTTGGCAAGCTGTGGCGAGAGCGCCTCCCAGCCCGCAGGCATCTTCACCTGTCGCTGGCCCTTGAGCGCATCGCTGATGCCTTTAAGAATATCCAGCTGGAATTGGGGGTCGGCCGATTCCTTGAGCACACCCACGAGTGCCGCCAGCGTGTCAGCGTCTTGAGCGCGCGCGCCGTGCGGCGACACCAGCAGGCAGAGAAGCGCGAGCAGTGCGGCCAGTCGATTCATCTTGGGCCACATGTTACGGATTGCCGGCCGGGCGTCCAGCCGCGAGGCGACGGGTGATGAATTGTCGAACCTTGGGCAGCTTGCAGGCAGCCAAGAGTTCCAGCGCTGCGGCCTTGTCGGCAGCCACCACAGGCTCGGCGGCATACCAGTACATGAGCGGCAGGTTTTGATCCGCCACGTCCTCGCCACGTGCCAGCATCGCCTTTAACACCGGCACACGGTCGGGCAGGGGAAGGCGCTGACATGCGCTGGCCAGTGAGAGGCGCACCACGGCCGAGTCATCCCCGGCCGCCATTTGCGCAAACGCCTTGAGGGCAGCCGCACCGGGCGGCCGGTGCTCGCAGTGCAACCGGATGGCCCACGCCCGCAGGTGTTCACTCTTGTCGCCCAAGAGCCGCATCAACTCTAGGTCGCGCAGGTTGTCCGTCACCCAGAGCGTCCACAACGCACGCAGGCGCAGGGGTGCCTTCTGTTCGGAATAAAGCGTCTGCCGCAGCGCCAGTGGCACCGCGTTTCGCTCCTGTAACACGCGCCGCGCGTGGCGCACAAACCACTCGTTGGGGTGGGTGTGCAGCGCCACCAGTTGGGCGATGTCTAAGGCACCCACATCGCCCTGCCAAGGATTGGGCGTGCCATGGGTAATCTTGTAGATGCGCCCGGTGTGCTTGTTCGTGTTGCGCACGCTGTGGCATTCGCCGGTGTCCGACCAGTCGCTCACAAACACGCCGCCATCGGGTCCGTAGGCCAGAGTCACCCCCATGAACCACGGGTCGGCCGCGCGCATGAGGTCGGGCCCATGCGAGGCGGTGTAGCCGCTGCCCGCGCGCGCCAGCCGGTCAAAGTTGATGCGACGACCGTGGATGTTGTTCATGAACACATGGCCGCGGTAGGGGGCCGGCCAGTTGTCGCCCTGATAAATCATGGTGCCGCTGTGAGCATGGCCGCCACCGGCCACGTCCTCCTCCGGCGTGCCCAGTCCGCCGCGCACCACCTTGGTGTTGGTGTAGTGCAGGTGGTCAGCAATCGTGGCAATGCGCTCATAGGAGTGGGCACCGGTGGGCCGGTTGCGCCAAGGCTCGTAGTGCGCGCCCTGGATGACGTGAAAGAGATGTGGCTCCACGCAATTGCAGACAAACGCGTCCCCGTACTCATTCCAGTCAATGCCCCACGGGTTCGTGGTGCCATCGGCAAAGCTCTCCCACACATGTCGCGTGGGGTGATAACGCCAGACGCCGCCGTCAAAGCGCGTGCGCATTTGCGTGGGCGTGCCGGGCTTCGCGGGCAGCGACCAGTTGGTGCGCCCATGAGTGCCGTAGAGCCAGCCATCAGGCCCCCATGCAAAGCCGTTGGCAATATTGTGCGCGTTCTCGGTCGTTCCAAATCCGTCGAGCAACACCACCGCCGGGCCATCGGGCACGCCATCAAGCTCCTTGTCGGGGATGAAGTAGAAATGCGGCGGCGACATCACCCACACACCACCAAAGCCCACCTCCACCCCGCTCACGTACTCGAGCTTGTCGTAAAACACCCTGCGCGTGTCGTGCCTGCCGTCGCCATCGGTGTCGGCCAGCACCACGATGCGGTCATTCAAGCCCGCCTTCTTGTCGGGATAATTGTTGGCTTCGGCCACCCAAAGCCGCCCGTGGTCGTCGATGCAGAAGGCGATGGGCTGGCGCACCTCCGGCTCGCCGGCAAAGAGCGTCACCCGGAACCCCTCGGGCACGCGCATGGTGCGCGCGGCCTCCAGCGGCGAAAGGGGCTTCGCTGCCGTGTGGATTTCCTTGGGCGCAGCGATGCTCGTCAACGCAGCGCATCCAAGAATGCCTGCAACCCGGCGAAGGTGACGGGCGTGCGTCATCAGCGCGCCCCACCGGATGAGGGCGCGCCATCCGCCATGCGCCGGGTGATGTACTGGCGCAACACCGGAATCTTCGTCCGGGCCAGCAGCCTCACTGCGCCAGCCTTGTCGGCCGCCACCACGGGCTCGGCGGCGTACCAGTAAAGCAGCGGCAGGTTGACATCGCCCGCATCCTCGGCGTGGCCCAAGAGTGCTTCGAGAACCGGCAGGCGCTCGGGCAGCGTGAGGCGCTGGCAGGCGCTGGCCAGATACCGGCGCACCACGGGGGAGGCGTCATCCTTCGCCATTCGCAAGAACGCCTTCTGCGCTTCCTCGCCCGGAAGGGAGTCCTCGCACAGAAGCTGGATCGTCCACGCGCGAACCCACTCCACGGGGCTTTCCAGTTGCGCCAGGGCCGTGCTTTTGTCCAGCGCACCCATGCCATGCAGCGTCCAGAGGGCGCGCAGCTTGTGCCGCTCGTCGGGCGACTCGTTGAGCGTGGCCTTCAGGATTCCCGGCGCGCGCAGCCCCGCGCCCCGCTCCTGCAACAGGCGCCGCGCGTGGCTCGCGTGCCATTCGTTGGGGGCCTGCTGCGCGTGGGCCAGCTCCACGTCGCTCATCGTTTCCAGATGCACCGGCTTTGCCTTCGCGGTGCCGTGGACAATCTTGTAAATGCGGCCGTTGGAGCGGTCGTGCGCCGCCGCGTTGCCGGTGTGGCACTGCTGCTTGTCATACCAGTCGATGATGAAGACGTTGCCATCCTGGTCGTAGCGCTGGTCGAGCGTCTGGCTCCACTGATCGTTGAAGTTCAGGAAATCGGGCGCGTGCCGCCCCACGTAGCCCGAGCCTTTGCGCTCGGGCACGTCCACGTTCAGGCGCTGGCCGTGGATGTTCCCCATGAAGAGCTTGCCGTGATATTCCTTGGGCCAGCTCCCGCCGAGATAGCACATGAGGCCCGCGTGCGCGTGGCCGCCGCCGGCCGTGTCGGAACGCGCGTTGCCGCCGTGCGGGGTCGCGCCGAGATAGTGGCGGTGGTCGGCGATGGTCTTGAGGTCGTCGTAGATGAACGGATTGATGGGCTGCTTGCCGGGCTTGGCGAAGTCCTGT